>WPCJ01339978.1_pt1 | contig 27627 bp, 22 predicted proteins | sample 5399831 | NCBI WGS metagenome assembly WPCJ01 (sample SAMN12869470, study PRJNA574797) | sludge metagenome | isolation source: wastewater treatment of pH10 | place: China:Beijing | collected 2019-05-20 | reverse complement strand
AGTGGCATCGAAAGCAAAGGCGTTTCCATCTTTTGTGAAATGTGTCTACAAGGAGCCTAAATACTAAGTAGATGATGTCTGGTGTATAGATGGCGTGAAATTATTTTAGGCTCATATATCTAATTGATTTAAATCCTAATTATATCTTTAGGATAGGAAATTTCCTGAATGATTTGCTCATTAGCAGTTGTGATCCAAACTTGGGCATCTATTGCAACTAACTCTTCAATCAAGTTATGTCTGAAGTTTTCATCAAAGTAAGAGAATACCTCATCAAGTAATAAAATAACTGGAGTGCTACTAATCTGCTTAATAGATTTTATCTGAGCTAATATAATTGAGATCAGCATAGCCTTCTGTTCCCCGGTAGAGCATTGATTAGCTTTGATAAGCTTTGTCGGATGAGAAGCCTCTATATCAGTTTTATGGATGCCAAAATTAGTTCTTCCGCTTAAAGCATCAATTCTTCTATTATGCTTCAATTTTTCTTGAATATGAAAAATAGCATCTCCCTCACATTTCTCAATAAAGGAATCCACGCTTCCGATTAAACTTATATCTGGTTTTAAAAAATTATTACTATTCAGTTTCAATGCTTCTTTTATCATAAGAAGGCACTCTGCCCTATTTTTATAAATTTTATAATTCAATTCAGCTATTTGCTTCTCAATCGTACCCACCCATAATTCATCAAAACTAGATTCTTGAATTATTTTTAGACGAGATTTAATTAATTTTTCATAGTTAACGATATTAACCGCATGCATCGGGAAGAAATTATATGTAATCCTATCTAAAAATTTTCTTCTAACCGCGGGAGGTTCTAAAAATATCCTGTCAGTTTGAGGAGTTATCCAAATCACTTTAAGGTAACTAAGTAATTCAGAAGATCTCCCTGATACTTCATCATTCACTTTTATAATTCTTCGTGAAGCATTTTGATAATTATCCATCATACATCCGGTAGTAAGACTAAAACTATCGTTATGGTGTAATATAGTACAGCTTACTACCCACTCTCTTAATATACCTGTACTCTTGTGCGAGCCGCTGACCTCAGCTGATAATCGTGACGTTTCAGTCGCACTCGAACCCTTAATTTCAGGATCCTCTATGCCGGGCGCTCCACTTGCTTCTATAGCTGAGTCACCTTCTGCAAGAAATCTATTATCATTTTTATAAAATATTTCCTCTGAGCTAGCATTTTTGAACCCTTTGCCAGGTGCAAATAAAGATATAGCTTCTAATAAATTAGTTTTACCTGCACCATTGTGCCCATATATGGCAACAAATTTACTAGTCAGAGTCACATCAAAATTTTTATGGTTACGAAAACCATTTAAAACAAGCCTAGTTATAGACAAAAATTAAACCTGCATAGGCATTAATATATAAAGATTTCTATCATCTGCACTATCAAGCGCGATTACGGCACCACTACTACTTGAAAGCATAAATCTCACTGTATCCCCTTCTATGGAACTGAGTGAATCCAATACATATTTAGAATTAAAACCGATTGAGATAGGTTCATAATCATAATTAGCCGAGATAATCTGGCTTCCGCTTGCATTACCGTTCATCTCGCTACTTGCTGAAAGCACTACCTTTGATTTTTCAATGTCAAGCTTAACCGCTCTTGTCCTATCACTTGAGACAGCAATAACCAGCTCAATGGATTTTGTTAAATCCGTTAAGGAGACTTCTAATTGCTTATCATTTTGAGTAGGGATAACTCGATTGTAATCCGGGAACTTACCGTCGATAAGCTTGCTAATTAGCTTTGAAGAACCAATCTCAAATACTGCTTTATTAGCCGATAAGCTAACATTTGCTTCTCCGCTGAAATCTTCTAATAGTTTAATTAGTTCATTAACTGTTTTCTTTGGAATGATGATCCCCGGCATGTCTTCAGCACCTTCAGGAATGGTCGTATCAGCTTTAGCAAGCCTATGCCCATCGGTTGAAACCGCCCTTAAAACTTGGGAGCCATTAGATTCTACACTATGAAAATAAATTCCGTTTAGATAATACCGGGTTTCTTCAGTTGAAACTGCATGTCGTGTTTTTGATAACAATGATCTCAGAGTCTTAGATTGGATTTTGAAACTATGAGTTGTGTTACTAAGTTCAAAGTTTGGGAATTCATCTATCGGAAGGCAAGGCAAAGTAAATTTGCTAGAATTAAATTTAACCAAAATTTGGTTGATATTATCAGCTGAAGCTTCAAAAGTTATTTCAGCATCTTCGGGAATTTTTTTAACGATTTCAAAAAGTGTCAATACAGGAACCGTAGTAGAATAAGGCTGTTCTACCTCAGCTTCTATTAAATCTGTTATTGAAATATCCATATCAGTTGTAGTAAAGGTAAGTTGGTTATCTTTTGCTTCAATTTTTACATTAGCAAGTATAGGGATAGCATTACGCTTCTCAACTATGGACTGAACGTGATTAAGAGCTTTGAATAAGTTACTTTTTTTTACTATTATCTTCATACTTAGAACCTAAATGTCTGCTTTTGAAAGCATAATAATCAATATTTACCAACTTTCAATAGGCTTCTTTTAAACTCTATCAATTTTGAGCTTGCTTATAGTCTGAAAATTTCGTGAAATAGATGAAAAAGATATGTTAAGAAATTAATTTTTTGTTTGCTATTTGACAATATTCTAATCTCGCAATAAACTGCGACCATATAACCTCCTGAATTTAGGAGGTTATATTATTTTTATGCCCGGATGGCGGAATTGGTAGACGCGCTAGTTTCAGGTACTAGTGGCTTTTTCAAAAGCCCTGGAAGTTCGAGTCTTCTTCCGGGCACCAACAAGATTTATAAGAGGTATAGTTGTCAGTGAAAAAAATTAGAAAAGCGGTATTTCCGGTTGGAGGATTGGGCACAAGATTTTTGCCTGCTACTAAATCTTTACCGAAAGAAATGCTCCCAATCGCGAGTAAACCCTTAATTCAACATGCTTTTGAAGAAGCAGTTAACGCCGGCATTGAAGAATTTATCTTTATTACAGGACGCAATAAAAGCGCTATAAATAATCACTTTGACAATGTTTTTGAACTTGAACAGGCTCTATCGGAGAAAGAAAAGGCGGATACCTTAGCTTTAACCAGAGACTGGCTCCCCAAACCGGGTAATATTATCTTCATCAGGCAACAGCAGCCCCTTGGTTTAGGTCATGCAGTTTGGTGTGCGCGTAACTTAATTAAAGACGAACATTTTGTAGTTATTCTTGCAGATGAATTATTTATCACGGAAGGTCCGAATGGGTTTCTTAGTGAGATGGTTAAGGAATTTGAGCAAGTTCAAGCTAATCTTATAGGCGTTTCGGAAATCCCGCTAAATGAGACCAATAAATACGGAATTATAAAAACTCAAAACAATAATAATTCAAGCCTGCATAAGATCGAAGATATGGTAGAAAAACCAAAACCTGAAGATTCTCCTTCTAACATATCAATTATAGGAAGATATATATTGAGCTCTAAAATCTTTGATTATCTAGCAAAAACATCTAAAGGTAGCGGCGGAGAGATACAACTTACAGATGCAATGAAATTAATGCTTCAAAATCAAGACTTTTACGGTTATAAGCTAAATGGTAAGAGATTGGATTGCGGCACCCCAATGGGTTTCTTTGAAGCAAATATAGAATTTGCTTTAAATGACCCTCTGGTCAAGACGCAAGCAACCAATATAATTAAAAAAATTGCAAGCCGAATAAATGATATTTAAAGAAACTGAAAAGCAATATCTCGATAGTCTTAATCAAGATCAATTAGAGGCAGTAACCACAACTGATGGCCCACTTCTTGTTCTAGCTGGAGCCGGTACCGGTAAAACTAAGGTACTGACTAGTAGAATTTCTCATATACTAGTTTCTAAAAAAGCTTTTGCTAGTCAAATTCTAGCGGTAACTTTTACCAATAAGGCCGCCAAAGAAATGAAACATAGAGTTGAAACTCTTATTGGTTCCGTTGATGGTTTATGGCTTGGTACTTTCCATTCAATAGCAGCAAAGATTTTAAGAAGGCACGCAAAAGAAGTTGGCTTAAATCAAGACTTCACAATAATTGATACTGATGACCAATTAAGGCTTGCCAAACAAATTTTCAATAATTTCAATATCGATACGGATAAACATTCACCTAAATTGTTTCTGTATCAAATCGGAAGACTTAAGGATAAAGCAATACCTCCAAGCAAGATTTCGCTCAACGACTCATACTTTTATGGAAGTAAAAGCTTAAGTGAGTTATACTCGGAATATCAAAGCCGGCTTAAAAGCTTAAATGCAGTAGATTTTGGGGATTTGCTGCTATATAATATCGAGCTTTTAAATACCCATCTTGATATCTTAGCTGAATATCAAAGAAAATTTAAATATATACTGGTGGATGAGTACCAGGATACCAACATAACTCAATATTTATGGCTTAGGCAGTTGGCCCAACACCATAACAATATATGTTGTGTAGGTGATGATGATCAATCCATATATGGCTGGCGTGGGGCAGAAATAACTAATATTCTAAAATTTGATAAGGATTTTATCAATGCTAAAGTAATAAGGTTACAACAGAATTATAGATCAACTAACCATATCTTGGGAGCGGCAACAAAATTGATCTCCTTCAACCAAGAGAGACATGGAAAAATTCTTTGGACAGACCATAAGCATGGTGAGAAGATCAAATTAAATTCCTTCTATGATGATAAGGAAGAAGCTCGCTATATAGCTGATGAAATTGATTCATTAAGAAGATCTCATGATATTTTATATTCCGAAATAGCAATTTTACTTCGAGCTGGCTATCAAACTAGGAGCTTTGAAGAAAGCTTAAATTTCTTAAGAATTCCTTATAGAATAATTGGCGGAATGAAATTCTATGAGCGCTTTGAAATTAAAGATGCAATCGCTTATATTAGAATATTGGTAAACCCTAATGATAGCTTAGCTTTCGAAAGAATTGTTAATACTCCTAAACGCGGCATCGGTGCCGTTGCACTTCAGAATATGCATATATTATCTAGAGAAAAGAATATATCTCTCTTCTCAACGGCACAGGCTCTTTTGAATAACGGTCAAATTAAAGGTAAAGCTGCCCAATCATTATCAGAACTTTTGCAACAATTTGCTAGATGGACTGAAGCGCTAAAAACCTTAAAGCATACTGAGGTGGTTGATTTAATGCTTAATGAGTCCGGTTATATAGACATGTGGAAAATGGAAGCTACCGAAGAAGCCAGAGAAAGACTTGATAATATTAGAGAATTAATACGAAGCCTTGAGGAATATAACACTTTAGGCGAATTCTTAGAACATATCAGCTTAGTGAGCGATTCAGATAGTATTATTAATGAAAATGTAGTCAACATAATGACTATGCATGGTGCTAAGGGATTAGAATTTAAAGCGGTATTCCTACCGGGTTGGGAAGAGGGCATATTCCCTAGCAACAGATCAATCGAAGAAAGCGGTCGGCTTGGTCTTGAGGAAGAAAGGCGTCTTGCATACGTTGGTATTACAAGATCTAAAGAAAAACTTTACATTTCCTTTGCTAGTAACCGAAGAGTTTACGGCAACTACCAATATAATCAGCCATCAAGATTTATAGATGAATTACCAAAAGAGCATTTTGAGATCATCAATAGTTTTGCTAGCCTAAAAGCATCGCCTAAAAAAGAGCATGTTATATATTCCCCTCCCCCTTCTTCTTTATCTTCTGATGCTTCTAATTCAAACAAGCTATATAGAGGCCAGAGAGTTTTTCACAAAAAATTCGGTTATGGGATTATTCTTTCTATTGCGGAGGACAGTGCACAAGTTGCATTTGAGAAAACTAATACTAAAAAAGTTTTATTTGATTATCTGGAATCTGCATAAAGACATAATTACTAAATCACTACACTTTTTCGATCACGGAAATATACCCTTTGATTCTATTTAATAGTTTAAGTTTGATCTCATCGCTGCAAAATGCGCATTCTATACTGTTCACCAAACACTTGATTAATTCTCCAAGCTTAAGTGGAGCAGAGCAATGCAGGAAGGGCTGTGGCATATAATTTTGGCCTTCTGCCAACCCTGCCAAAATTAAGTAGAGGTCATTTAGTGGTATTCCCCCCAGTGCCGGGTTATCTGAACAAATTGCAATCTTTAAGTCATGGTTGCGAATTAAATCAAAAATCGGATGCTCATCTAAATTTTTCAAGTAGCGCTGTTGACCACCTTGGCTTCTCGGCAGAGGATTATCAGTGCTTTCGTCCACGTGAACACACGCTCCCAAGAATAGGTTTAGAATGGGTGCCATCAGCAATGTAATACCGCGCTCCTTGATTTCCTTTATGGCCTCAGGACTTTCTATTACCTGAAAACCATGGGCAATGCGGGTAACCGGCAGAGTTCTTGCCACATCTAACATATGTTCAACACCGATTCCTTCACCGCCATGGGCCTCACAGCCAAAACCACGTTCTGCCGCAAGTTTATAACCACCGGCTAAATGTTCAGGCCAACCACTTTGGTCCTTCTCATGTCCTGCAGCCTCAATACCAACAAATAGGTTGGGAGCATGCTGCTTTGCTTCCTCAAGCCAATCTGCACCTTCTATCGCAAGCTCGCGAGCCGTTTTATCCAGCGCTGCTGCTTGAGTTTTATTAAAACAGTGCAGGAATCGTAGAATTACACCCGCATCCTCAAATTCGCTCGCCATATCCAAAAGCACTTTATAAAGCTTAATACGTGCATCTTTTGGGGATAAATTCGGATATAAATTATAGGCAATGCGTATATTTTGTTGAAGCTCAACATAGAGTATGTTTTGTGCAATGCAATCCAGTAAATATTTTCTTAACACAAAACACAAATCATCTTCGTTTTGAATTCCGCCAGGTGGATGGCGATGTCCTTGCACCGTAGCCATTATGGCATCAAAGCTTTTGAATTGATTTATAGAAATATTATAGTGCAGATTACAAAGGTCGATGTTATCATTGAAAATTGCTTCTTCAAGATTTAAAAAAATATCTGTGTAGTATTTATGAGGATTGGTTTGACCGAGTTTTGCACGACCCAAACGCCATGTTTTGTTAGCGTATTCAATAAAATTATTTCTGATCCCTAATTGGAATGCAGTGTTTGCCGAGATAGTACCGGGTAAATGTACATGTAAGTCAAGTTTCGGCATCTTGTCGACCATCGACTTAGTGATTTTTATTTTGTTCAACTTTTCGATCCTTGATCCGGTAATCCACTCGTCAATTTTATTTTTTACTTGATTCATATCTATATATTACTCCCATTCTATTGTTGCTGGTGGTTTATCGGAAATATCATATACAACTCGGCTAACGTTTCTTACCTCGTTGGTGATCAATCTTGATACATGCGCTAAGAAATCATGCGGTAAGTATGCTGATGTTGCGGTCATGAAATCCGTGGTTACAACGGCACGAAGTGCAATAACATACTCATAAGCCCTGCCATCACCCTTTACTGCTACTGAACGAATAGGCAAAAACACTGCAAATGCTTGAGATACTTTATCATATAATCCATGAGATTTTAGTTCTCTGGTAAATATTTCATCCGCGTGCCTTAAGATATCCATATATTCTTTTTTCACCTCACCCAAAATACGCACCGCAAGACCAGGACCCGGAAATGGGTGGCGCATTACAATTTCGTTATCCATTCCTAGTTTTAAGCCGATTGCGCGCACTTCATCCTTGAATAGCTCACGCAACGGCTCAACTAACTTGAATCGAAAGTTTTTTGGCAATCCCCCGACATTGTGATGTGATTTTATCACCTGCGCCTTATTAAACTTGCTTGCCGCAGACTCTATAACATCGGGATAAATCGTTCCTTGTGCAAGCCATTTAATATGAGCTGGCACGTGTGCTTCAAATATTCGGATGAAAAGCTCGCCGATTATTTTACGTTTTTGCTCAGGATCCATCACCCCTTGAAGTGCTTTTAAAAACTGCTCTTCAGCATTGACCACATCTAGCTTCGCCTCTGACCATTTAAACACTTCTATAACTTGAGTGCGCTCATTAGCACGAAGTAAGCCGGTATCAACAAATATGCAATGAAGATTCTTGCCGATCGCTCGATTAAGCAATGCTGCAGCAACAGATGAATCCACTCCACCTGAAAGACCTAAGGCGACTTCATCATCGCCAACTTGAGTGCGAATTTTAGAAATGCTATGCTCAATGATATTTTCCTGCGACCACAATCCTTTTGCCCCACATATATTACTAACAAAGTTTCTTAAAATATCCGAGCCGCATTTCGTGTGGGTCACTTCAGGATGGAATTGCAGAGCATAAAGCTTTCTAGGGTGGTTTGCAAATCCTGCAATAGGACAGCTTTTTGAACTTGCGATAACCTCAAACCCTTCCGGTATCTTAGTTACCTGATCGCCGTGACTCATCCATACTAAGTTGTTTTCCTTAAGCCCTCTAAACAAGAGAGAATTTTGTTTTACCAAAATTTCCGTATGCCCGAATTCTTTATGTTTAGTAGAAATTACTTGCCCCCCCAATTGATGTGCCATAGTCTGCATTCCATAACAAATGCCCAAAACCGGAATGTCTAAATTGAATATCCCATCGAGCGCTTGATAATTTGCGTCCGAACCAACCGACTCCGGGCCACCGGAAAGAATAATACCGATTGGATCAAAAGCCTTGATTTCCTCCATAGTTGCATCAAAAGGGAGAATTTCCGAATAGATTGAAAGTTCACGAACTCTCCGTGCAATCAACTTAGTATATTGCGAGCCGAAATCTAGAATAAGAAGCTTCTCACTGATCTTAGCCATCTATTTCCCCGCTTTGTAATTTTGATTGTCTTTGACGGACGACAAATTGTAAATGTGGCTTTCTTGCCGTGCTGCGTTGCTGATGCGAATGAATTCGGCTCGGGATTTTAGTTCTTCCAGTGTTGCTGCACCTAAATAACCCATACCAAGCCTCAATCCTCCTACTAATTGCTCAAGCTCATCCCTTAAACTGCCTTTGCACTCAACTGCACCCTCAACGCCTTCAGCTATAAACTTTCCTTTACGCTTATGCTGGAAGTAGCGATCATCACTACCTTTTGTAACTGCACCCATAGAGCCCATACCACGATATGACTTGTAGTGCTTTCTATCTAGCTCAAAGATTTCTCCCGGTGCCTCTTCGGTGCCAGCAAGCAGATTACCTAACATTACTGCATCTGCACCTGCAGCAAGCGCCTTGACAATATCGCCTGAATATTTAATGCCACCATCCGCGATTACTTTTACATGAGTATCCTTGAGCGCATTCGCAACATTTAAAATTGCAGATAGTTGCGGTACCCCAACTCCCGAGACGATCCGTGTCGTGCAAATCGAGCCTGGACCGATACCGACCTTAACTGCATCAGCGCCTGCATGAGCAAGGTCTTTTGCTGACTCAGCGGTTGCAATATTCCCACCTATTATTGTAAGGTCACTATAATTTTGCCGTAAAAAAGTGACCATGTCCAAAACTAGTTGAGAATGCCCGTGTGCCGTATCTACGGCTAACACATCAACTCCTGCGTCAATCAAAGCTTTAGCACGAGTTTTGCCATCATCACCTACACCGATTGCAGCGCCTACTAATTTGGTCTTGATTTTCGCATCATGCACTTGCCGAACTTGTTGTTCGATAGACATATTTTTATGAATTATTCCAAGGCCTCCAATGTTCCCTATGGCAATGGCCATCTGCGCTTCAGTAACGGTATCCATTGCTGCAGAAAGAATCGGAACTTGAAGTTTAACTTTGGTTGAAATTGAAGTCGTCACATCGGCATCGGTGGGCAATATTTTAGAATGTTTCGGCAGGAGTAAAACGTCGTCGAACGTCAGGTATTCAAGGAACTGAGTCATATGTAACAATACCGTTTGGTTATTATTACGCCGACACTGTAGCTCTCTTTTTTGTTTCGGTCAATTACAATTTTCAGCGATTAATTCAAAATATGTGCTATGGCTAAAGAATGAGAATTAAGTAGTATATAAAAATACTTAATTCTCAAGTTCTTTCAAACATCTTATTCAGCTCACCTAAAGAAAGCTGCCTAAAGGTTGGCCTTCCATGATTGCATTGACCGGAAAACGGGGTATTCTCCATTTCCCTAAGTATTGCATTCATTTCTTCAATGGATAATCGTCTCCCTGCCCTAATGCTAGAATGGCAAGCAATATTTCCACATACTTCATCAAACTTTTCATCTAAGCTTGCAGCTGTATCATATTCAGAAATATTATCACATAAATCTAATATAAAACTTCTGATGTCAATTTTCCCAAGTAAGCATGGAACCTCTCTTACTAAAATTTGGGATAATCCATTCCTTTCAATTACAATCCCAAATTTTTTTAATGTTATGGAAAACTCTAAGATTTTCTCAGCCATTACAGTGCCAATATCTATCACCTCAGGAACTAAAAGTGGTTGGCTTTTAACCTTATTTTCTTGTATTTGCTTTTTCATCTTCTCTAAAACCAATCTTTCATGTGCAGCATGCTGGTCCACTATGATAAATCCATCTTTAGTTTCAGAGATTATATATATATTGTTTATTTGGCACTTAGCAAATCCTAATGGAAATAATATTTCCTTTTCATTCTGCTGCTCAGCTTCCATAACTTTATTCACTGGCTCATTTTCCATAATATTTTTATTAGCAACCCTGAAAGTATCAGTTATTGATTCATGAATATCGGATGAAATAGAGCTTTGCTTAACATAGTTATTGCTAAAAATCTGAGCATGTGCATTATCATTACGAAACTTATTTATATTTAAAGAATGCTGAATTATCGGCTTTGTGTTTACTACCGTTTGGTATGAGCTTAAATTTGAGTTTTTATAATCACTTTCTACAGCTTTAGGCGCAGCTACTTGCGCTAATGCTTTTCTTATTTCAGAAATTAATATCCCCCGTATATAATTTTCATCTTTAAATCTCACCTCAGCTTTGGTTGGATGAACGTTAACGTCTACCTCATAAGGATTAATTTCTAAAAATAAAGCAATAACCGGATAACGATCGTGTGGGATTAAACCCTGATATGCAGCTTTCACCGCGCCTATGAAAAATTTATCTTTTATGATCCTTCTATTAACATAGGTTAAGTAATGTACTGCGGTTTTTCTGTTATAAGTAGGAAGGGATGCATAACCTTTAAAAGAAATATATTCTCTACTAAAATCAATTTTTATTGAATTATTTAAGAATTCAGTACCTAATATATCCCCTATCCTACTATCTTCTCCGGGTAGATCCTTCTGCGTACCTTTATAATTTAATAAAACCTTGCCATCAGAGATGAACTTAAAGGAAATATCAGTATGGCAAAGCGCAAATCGATTGATTAAGTCCGTACAGGCACTTATTTCAGAAGTTTCTGATTTTAAAAATCTAAGCCGATTAGGAGTAAAGAAAAATAGATCTCTAACTTCTATTACAGTACCTTGCTTAAGACTAGCCGGAAGCAGTTTTTGCACTTCTCCGCCTAAAACTTCAATTTGCCATGCCTCATCACTTGCCACATATTTACTGGTAATTTTCATCCTACTTACCGAAGCAATTGAAGGTAGTGCTTCCCCCCTAAAGCCATGAAAATTAATATTAGCGATATCTTCCTCATTTAATTTTGAAGTTGCATGCCTCTCAATAGCAAGAGATAAATCTTCTTTACTCATCCCCTCACCATCATCACTTATGATAATTAGATTTCTACCGCCTCTTTCTAATTCAATCACAATATTTTTGGCTTTTGCATCAATAGAATTCTCAACCAGTTCCTTAACCACGGAAAGCGGTCTTTCTATCACCTCACCTGCTGCAATTCTATTTATGGTTTTTTCACCTAACCTTTTGATTTTCATATAGCCTATATGATAAGTAGTTTTAAAATCGTCAAATATTATTAATTATTATATGCTAAATAATATCAAATCCTAGAACTAATTAACTATTAGGTTCCTGAATTTTTAAATCATTCTAAAATTGCTAATAAAATAAAAATCCATTAGGATGCAAATAATTATTTTAAATGATTATTTAGATATGAAAGTTACAGTCATAGGCACGGGTTATGTAGGTTTGGTTGCAGGTACATGTTTTTCAAACTTTGGTATAGAAGTAAACTGCATTGATAATGATATAAATAAAATATCTGCACTAAAGGAAGGAAAGATTCCAATTTATGAGCCGGGCCTTGAAGAATTGGTAGTTAAAAACTGCAAAGATGGTCATTTAAGCTTTTCTACTGATAAATCGTTATTAGACAAGGCTGATGTCCTAGTTATTGCGGTTGGAACTCCTTCTGGCGAGGACGGTAACGCTAATCTCACATACTTAGATTCTGTGCTGGAAGACATAGCAAAGTACGCAAGCAAAGATAAGTTTATCATGATAAAATCAACGGTACCGGTTGGCACGGCAAAAAGAGTAAAAGCAGCTCTTGAAAGCAAAAGGAAGGACCTCAAATTTAATATTATTTCTAATCCAGAATTTTTAAGGGAAGGTTCGGCAGTGAATGATTTTTTAAATCCGGATAGGATAGTAATTGGCACGATGAATGAAGAATCAAAGGAAATAGCCAGAAAGTTATATGGGCCACTGTTAATACATGGGGCATATATTGAATTTACTGATAACAGCACTGCCGAGATTATAAAGTATGCAGCTAATGGTTTCTTAGCTATGAAGGTTGCATTTATTAATGAAATTTCAGACATAGCGGAGAAGTTCGGGGGTAATATTGAAGATATAGCGAGGGGCATAGGTTCGGACAAAAGAATCGGTAAGCATTTCTTAAAACCGGGACCGGGATATGGTGGCTCATGCTTTCCAAAAGATACACTAGCTCTTGCCAAAATAGCAAACGATGCCGGAAGCCCAAGTTTAATTATAAATGCAGTAATTGAATCAAATAATAACCGTAAACAAGAGATGGCTGATAAAATTATTAATGCTCTTGAAGGAGGTGTTAAAGATAAGCATATAGCAGTTTTAGGGCTAACTTTTAAAGCGGAAACTAATGATATGCGGGATAGTGCCAGTATAGATATTATCAATAAGCTCATAAATTGCGGCGCTATAATTAAAGCCTATGATCCTAAAGGTATGGAAGAGGCTAAAATGGTTTTTGGGAATAATGTAATTGAATATTGTAAAGATCCCTACCATACAGCTGCAGGAGCAGATGTATTGTGTATTATTACTGAATGGCCTGAATTCACAACTCTTAACCTGGATACAATAAAATCATTAATGAAAACTCCAACCATTGTTGATTTTAGAAATATTTATTCACTTTCTGAAATGAAAACTTTAGGTTATAATTATATTTCACTAGGTAGATCTATAGTTAAAGCTGAGTAGTAATAGTGCCTGAATTACCTGAAGTTGAGACAATAAAAAATTCCTTAAGTCCCATAATCGGCAAAAAGATTGTTAGTATTAAAACTTCAGATAAAAAATTTAGAGTAGCTGCACCTAAAAACTTTAAGGATTTATTGATCAATCAAAACGTTGTAAAGATTTCCCGCAGATCAAAATATATTTTAATTCATTTATCAAATGATTACATTTTAGTCATTCATTTAGGGATGTCAGGGAAAGTTTTGTTAGATGTAAAACTAAAGAGCACAACTCATAACCATTTAGAAATTAATCTAAATAATGATGCAACATTAATTTTCAATGACCCCAGAAGGTTTGGGCTTTATACGGCAATTAATCAATCTGAGCTTCATTTGCACAAATTATTTAAGAACCTTGGAGTTGAACCTTTAACTGATGGCTTCAACCCCAATTATCTATATAATATACTCAAAAAAAGAGCAGCCCCGATAAAATCTTTACTTATGGATGCATCAATAGTGGTGGGAGTGGGGAACATTTATGCATCTGAGAGTTTATTTAGAGCTAATATATCCCCTCTCCGGGAAGCTAAGTCTTTAACCACAGCAGAAATTTCAGCTCTCTGTAATTCAATAAAAATAGTTTTACTTGATGCTATTGAATCAGGGGGTTCAACTTTAAAGGATTATGTAAAGTCAACAGGTGACGTGGGGTATTTTCAACATAAATTTCAAGTATATGGCAGAAATGGGAAAAAGTGTTATATATGCAAGACTCAGATATTAAATAATAGAATAGCCGGAAGATCGACATTTCATTGCCCTACCTGCCAACTTTAAACTTTTCACGTAATATTTGGGCTAGCTCAATTTGTGGCCGTGCTCCTACATGAGTAACATTTTCAGCTGAAGCAATATTGCCAAGTTGACCACATTCCTCTAAATTCATTCCTTTACTTAAGCCATATAAAACACCAGCGGCAAAAACATCACCTGCTCCGGTAGTATCAACTAAATTATCAACTTTCTCAGCTTCGATCTTATGAATTCCTTGCTTGTTAACAATAATACTACCGGCTGCTCCCAGAGTCACAACAAATACTTTACTTTTTTCCTGTGCAGCTTTTATGACTTCATCAAAATTAGATGTTTCAAATATAGTACAAGCCTCTTTTTTATTGCAAAATAATATATCTGCTTGATTAAAAACTAACTGACGGAAATCTGCTTTGTGTCTTTCAATGCAAAATCGATCCGAGAGGGTAAAAGCTATTTTTATATTATACTTTTTTGCTATATATAAAGCTTTTAATACTGCAGCTCTAGTATTTTCTTTATCCCACATATAGCCTTCGATAAATAATATCTTACTATTCTTGATCAGCTCCTCATCTACATCTTTCTCACTTAATTCCGAAGCTGCTCCTAGATAAGTGTGCATGGTACGCTCTTTGCCATGCTGAGAGATAAAAATATAGCTTCGACCCGTGTTCATGCTAGTAGTAGAAAAATTACAAGCAAAATAAACATTACTTCTTTGCATATCCTCAGCATAAAATTTGCCTAATTGATCTTCTGCCACTTTTCCTATAAGAGCTACTTCTCCCCCAAAAGATGCGATAGCCGCTGCGGTGTTAGATACAGAACCACCGGGAAATATTTTATCATGAGTAATTAATTGGTATAATTGGTTTGATTCTTCTTCCGTTATAAGGTACATCGAGCCCGGTACAGACTTTAATTTGCTTAATTGCTCATCATCTACAAAACTAAAAATGTCAACAATTGCATTACCTATGCAAATTACATCTAATTTTCCTGAAATATTTTGTTGCATTGGTTATCTTTTCTATTAGAAATAATTAATTATATTTTTGCTAAAATAGGTAAAATACTTAACTTTATTAAACAACCGGTATTATTAATTAAAAGATACATAATACCCTCTTAGAGTCAAGAATAAATATAAGTAACTTATAAAACTATAAGAATTGAGATTTGCACAAGCAGAAATAAGCCCTGGAAACTAATGGTTGATTAGTTTTAAGATTTGGTATAATAACCTATTAAAATAAATTATTTAAAATTTTCGGTTAAAGGTATATACATGACTAAACCACTGATGCCTAAAGCCACAGCTATTTGGCTTATTGAGAACACAAGTTTAACGTTTGGACAAATTGCAGAGTTTTGTGGGTTGCATCCTCTTGAAGTACAAGGAATGGCAGACGGTGAGGTGTCAAAAGGAATAATCGGAATTGATCCAGTTACTTCCGGTCAAATTACAAAAGAAGATATTATAAGATGCGAATCTAATCCTAAGCTTCACTTAGCACTTTCAGATAGTGCTCAAAAGCTTATGAAAGAACAAGCTAAGCAGAAAAAAAGTACTAAGTATACGCCCGTTGCAAGAAGACAAGATAAACCTGATGCAGTAGCGTGGATTATTAAAAACTGTCCGGAGCTAAATGATTCTCAAATCATGAAGCTTATTGGAACAACAAAAACTACTATTAATGCAGTCAGAGATAAATCGCACTGGAATTCACCGAATATTAGACCACGTGATCCTGTATTGCTTGGTCTTTGCACACAAACGGAACTTGATAGAATTTATAACTTAGCTAAGCTTAAGGCAGATGCTAAGGCACATGAGGAAAAAACCGAAGCACTAAAAAAGTTAGAGCTATAGGAAATTAGAACAATAGGGTTTATTGCAGGAACCGCCCTCACAGCCTTAGGAGTGCAAAGTGCTAATAACCCATGCGTTATCAGAATTAAGGGCGCTTAGCATATGTTTCATAATAAATTCATGCAAGAAGCTTATAAACTCGCGTGTAAAGCTTATAGCCTTGGAGAGGTTCCGGTTGGTTCAATAGTTATATGGGAAGGTGAAATTATCGGAGCTGCTCATAACCAGGTTGAAACTTTAAAGAACCCGCTTGCACATGCTGAAATCCTAGCAATTGAGCAAGCTTTAAACCATATGCAAAATAAATCCATCAATAATTGCGAGTTATTTGTTACTCTTGAGCCTTGCCCCATGTGTGCACATGCAATATCACTTAGTAGGATAAAAAAAATTTATTTTGGTGCAATTAATGAAAAAAGTGGGGGTATATATCATGGTGCAAAAGTTTATAATTCAAGTTCATGTAACCACATACCTGAAGTAATTAGCGGCATCATGGAAATAGAGTGTTCAGAACTATTAAAAAACTTTTTTGCTTCCCTTAGGAAGGAGCTTTGATACAGTTTACAACGCAGTTTGCAACGGTCCCTCCTTATGCAAATTTGATTATCGCAGCCCCGGCTAAAACTAAAGCAGTGCCATAGAGTTTATTTTTAGTAACCCTTTCTTTTAAAAAGAGAATACCAAGCATTGCTGCAACAACTATAGAAACTTCCCTTAGCGCGACTACATATGAAGCAGGTGCATTCTGGAATGCAACTAAGATGATATTATATGTGGTAAACATTGCAGCACAAATGATAGTGCCTTGCAACTTATATTTCTTTAAGGTGATACTCAACTGAGCTTTGAATTTATAAAAAATAAAAGGAGAAAGAAAAAATGCCGTAGATAAAAACATAAGCGAAGCATATAAAACCGATGGAATAACCTGAACTGCCAACTTATCAGTTATGGAATATAAAGAAATTGAAATACCAACCAAAAATGATGAAACCAGCACTTCATTCCGGTTAATTGATTTATGTATAGATATACATAAAATACCAATAATTAGCACCAAAATCCCGATGATACCTCTTAAGGAAAGATCATCAACTCCAAATAATATTGCGATTACTGAAGTTCCCGCAATTCCGGTACCTCTTGATATCGGGTAAACAGTTGAAACTTCTCCAACTTTATATGACCAACCAAGTAGGTATATATAAAACCCATGTATAATACCACTTAATATTATAAAGATAAAAAATTCTGCTGAAAGATTAATTGTATCAGTGAAATAAAATGTTATAGGTAAGGTGGTGAGCCCAACTGATATTTTGCCGAGCCAAAGCATGGTAACCCTATCACCTTTGGTTTTTTTGGTAAAGAAGTTCCAGGTAGCATGCATAATTGCTGCTGATACCACTAGTAAAAAAGTTAATGAGTCCATATTGCTAACTCTAAGTTTCCATGAATGTTGTAATTGAGATACAGGACTACCTTTACCAGCTTTTTTTTAATTTACAATAAACTTGTATTTAGATAGCTCTATTAGAGAAAATAACGTATTTATAACCGTAGCAATTATACACTAATAATGAAATTAATTAAAATTTATCCGCATTTTATCTGTAAGTTATAAGCATGACTGCATTTAAAACCAACATCATTAACATTTACGGCGAACGCGGTAAGGAGTTGGCTTACCGACTTACCGACTATTGTTGCACGCTTAGCGTCTGAATACAGCTTAACTGGTTTGAAGCCTGTCAGTAATTTAAGCTATAACTATGTATTATCAGGTTTTCAAGGCAAAAGGCGTTATTGGCTCCCCGATAAATGAGGTTTGGGCATTCGTGATGGATATGGAAAAGGATACTGACTATATTGCTAAATTTTTTCATTTTGACGTGAAATCTGTAAGACAATGGTATTTTGTACATTTGATATTGGCAAGCATATGGAATATAGAGGTACTCCAAATATATTCTTAAATTTGGCAAAGAAGGCCTATCCTTTGGCTTTATAATGTAACCATTGTTTATAATGTAACCATTGCTTCGTTTAGATATCATTTCCCATTAATACTAAGGTTCTTTCAACAACATGATATTAGCCTCCAAATGTCCTAATTAACACTTAGGACTATATGAACCTATAACCTCCTGTTTATTTTTATCTAAAAGTAACTGAGCAAATGAGTGCACATAATGGGTAAGAGAATGGCCTTTCCAATTGATCTTATCTGCTATCTGGATGGGGACCATACCAGTACCAAAGATTAAAGCCTTATCAAGACTATTTTCTGATTTCTGAATGAGGTTTATTCCAGAAGCTAAACTTGATGCTCCATAGATTAATTCTCTATTAAATTTTGATCTGACGATTCCAAAATCTTCAGTAGATAATAATATCAGCTTACCAAACCCATATTCTTCAGAAGTAACAGACCAATCAAATGCATATTCTATAAGAACTGCATTAACATATGACATCATCTCCTTTATCTTAGCTTCATTAAAGTTTTTTGCTTTAAGATATTGTTTGCATGCATTTTCTATCATCATTAATTCTCTGCAAGAAGCACTGAAACAAAAAAAGGAAAGAGGTTGCCTGTGCTCTATTTTAGGTATAACATACTCTAATGCAAGCTGAGTCATTTCCTGTGATGTATAATTAGGTATAGTGTGAAAATTAAGTATTTCATTATATCTTTTTTCTTTGGTATAAAGAGGAAAATGGAAAAATACCCTATCTACATTTGAAGTAACCTTTTCACCTTTTATATTTGAGTAAAATTGAAATAGGTTCTTCCTCAAGGCACCGAAATATTCCGGAGTATCAAAATCTATGCCACCCATCGCTATAGTGCTTATATCTGATGCTTCAATACTTTCTACTTTTTTAAATGGGCTTCTCCATCCATCTGAGGATACAAGAAATGAGCCTTTTAAACTCTGATGAATATCAGAAGTTTTTAAACTTACATGGTTATGGCTATTATTACCTTCCAATGAAATATTGCTCCATACTTCCTCAATAGAAGGATAAGCTAAGGCATCGGAATCTTGTTTTACTTCATTACTTTGCCTCATAGTGTTTAATTTTTGTAGGAAATTAGAATAAATTTTTTGACAGTTTATTCTTGGATTAACATCCATGCATATGTTTTCTAACAATCCCCGGTTAAGTTTTATGGGAGTAGTAGATATACTTTGATAAATATAGCTTTTTATACTTAAATTTTTCATAAATCCTCTTATTTTATAATTAAATTTTCAATAATTCATATTGTAATAAGAAATTACAATGTATGGGAGTCCTCTATTAATAAAAAATTTATTTTTTATTAGGGTGTGTTCTGGAACTTAAAAAATGGCTTTGAAGATATAGTTAGCTTAAATCTTGCATGGCCCCCTAGGATTTTTGACTTTGGATTTGACAACCCATTTGAGTCTTTCAACAGATCTTTTGCAGGACGTGATTCAGTTAAAGAAGTGCTTAGAGGAGTGCCCGGAATGGAAAACCGGAGTGTATTATTATACATGAGGATTTGAGTACCAGAGCAACGCCGCAATTATCAGTCGAGTTCGGTTTATCAAGAGATCTAATTAGCCTTAAGAAATAGCTGACAAAACGATATTACTCAGGCATATGAGGCAAAATACTTTTTAAAGTGTAGAAAAGACCTATACCTTTTCCCACATACACCAAGATTTTAATAGGTAATTAGTTTTTGGTAATGGTATGGATTCATATGAACTTATCTATATATAATCCTGCCCTCATGATGCAATATTTAGTTAAGTCTATTGATTCCCTTTTCTTCTTAAGAATGCCGGGATATCAAATAGATCTTCTTTTAATGGTTGATTTTGCGTCTTACCATCATTTGAGCTTGGTTTTTGCGCAAAACTAGAAGTGACCTTGCTGAATAAACTAAATGATTTAGTTTCTTTGCTTTTATCGCTAGTCTGTTCGTAAGCCATTTTCTGATCTTCTGAAAGATCATTGTCATCTAATTGCGCTTCATTTTCGCTCACTAAGTTTTGAAATTCAAATTCTTCAGGTTCCACCGGCTTAGGAGCAATAAATGGATTATTAGTTGATGCTACTTCATCTTCATTTGCTTCCGGATCGGTAGCATAGCTTGTTGTATCAACCTGTTGCTGAGGCTTAGTAACGATAGTTTCTGCTTTTTGAGAATTGATTTCAGCTTTAGCTTTTTTCATAAAATGCTCAGCATCAATGCCGGTTGCAACCACAGATACTCTAATTTTCCCTTCAAGGTCAGCGTTAAAAGCAGAACCGAAAATGATGTTTGCTTCGCTGTCAACTTCCTCTCTTATCCTATTTGCAGCCTCGTCAACTTCAAATAAGGTCATATCGGTGCCGCCTGTAATATTAATAAGCACACCTTGAGCTCCTTTCATTGAAGAGTTGTCAAGCAGAGGGTTGGAGATAGCATTTTCAGAAGCTTTGGTTGCGCGATTTTCCCCCTCAGCTTCACCGGTGCCCATCATAGCTTTACCCATTTCGCTCATTACAGTTCTGATATCTGCGAAATCAAGGTTAATAAGCCCCGGCATGGTTATCAAGTCGGTGATTCCTCTCACACCGGAGTGAAGAACATTATCAGCCAATTTGAATGCATCAGCAAATGTAGTTTTTTCGTTTGCAATTCTAAATAAATTTTGGTTTGGGATAACTATCAATGTATCAACGTACTTCTGCATTTCTTCTAGGCCAAGCTCTGCAACTTTCATCCTGCGCATTCCCTCAAAGTGGAAAGGCTTGGTAACTACTCCGACAGTAAGAATATTTTTTTCTTTTGCAGCTTTTGCAATTACGGGAGCAGCGCCTGTCCCGGTTCCGCCTCCCATACCTGCCGTAATAAATACCATATTTAAATTTTCCATAGCACTTAAGATATCGCTTAATGATTCTTCAGCAGCTAGTTTGCCAACTTCAGGATGAGAGCCGGCTCCTAAGCCTTTAGTTGAAGTTGCACCAAGTTGAATTCTATTACCAGTAAGCGCATAATCTAAAGCTTGAGCATCAGTATTTGCTGCCCAAAAATCAACACCCTCAAGATTAGATGCAATCATATTATTGACTGCATTGTTACCGGCTCCACCTACACCAAATACGCCAATTTTTACTATCATGTCCATACTACTTGGAAGACTAATACTTAATGCCATAAATTATAACTCATTACTCACAATAAATTAATTATTTTGATAGTAGCATTAAAGGTAATAATTACAATCACTATTGTAATACTAAATAGTGCTAAATGGTGACTTTTTATCTTTTATACAGGCGTTGTAATGTGAATGCTTAGCTAAGTGAAGTGAATATGGAATAAATTTTGAAGAACTTCTTTATAAATACTGTACAATGTTTCTGCTTTTAAATTTACTTAATATCACTTAGTTGCTACTATACGTTAAGGGGAAGAAGGAATTATTCAAACAATATATGCAACTAATATCGCAAAAAGGCTTTACATTAATAGAGATATCGATAGCAATCATTATCGTTACCATAATGATAAGCGTAATTACGGTGGGCAGCAGCTTAGCTAAACAAGCTAGGCTAAGAAGCATAATTACGGAAGTAAATGACTTTAGAACAGCTATGGATTTATTTGAGGGAAAGTATAAAGCTTTACCTGGAGATATAACAAATGCATATGATTATTGGGGAAGCAAGTGTGATGTTACTGCAAGCAATTGCAATGGGAACGGAGATGGACGTATTACTTTCACTAATGGTCTCGCATTAGATAATGAATCTTACAGAGCATGGCAGCACCTATCTTTAGCCGGTATGATTAAAGGAAGTTATACAGGAGTAGCTCAAGCTGCAACTCCTAGTCAAAGTGATATCGGGATAAATATCCCTGAATCTAATTTTAACCATGGGGGATGGATTATTTGGTACGATGGAAATTATTCCCCCCCTTTAACTTCAGGCAATTATTTTGAACTCGGAGCTGCAAGAGCGGGATATGTTCCTGATAACCCATTAATGACGCCTACAGAGGCGTATAATATAGATAAAAAAATCGATGATGGGTATCCTAGAAACGGGTTAATATTTGGCACACAAAAATTTAATACCAATTGTTATGCAGGTGGTGATACGCTATCAGCTTCATATAGTCTTGGTAATAGTGATAATATCTGGTGTGGTTTAAAAGCCGTATTTAGAAAATAATATAGAGGATGTTCAAGAAAATGTGTCAAGGAGGGGAGCAGGTAACCTTATAGAGATAAGAAGTTACCAAATAATAACCTGATGAAGTAAGAAGATAAAAAAGGTATAAAGGAATAAAAATATTTCAAAAGAATAAAAGGAGACTTTGACAGGCATTGTTCGGGAGGGTAAGAAAATAAGGTTGAAAAGAGAGTAGGAAGGATTAAAACTTGTATTAAAAAGAAAGGAAATCCTATGCCGTTTAAAAAGAAGCAAAAGGAGTCAGCCGGTGCAAGTAAAAAGGCTAAATATAAGGTAACGAATTGGCCCCAATACAGTATAGAGTTGAAGAAGAGAGGAGCTCTAAGCCTTTACTTTCTGAGCGGAGATTTACAAGCACAATTTATAAATGAGCAGACATATTGCGAGGGTATATCAGGCAGGAGTGAATATTATACGCAGTGTTACGTTTAATTAATGTTCCTCCCAAAAAAGGGAAGGTATTATGATTGCTAACATTTTAAATTTTTGGAATGCTCTTGGCAATCCCCTTTCCGTCAAGCTAGGATAACTCTATCCTTAGCACCTATACCCATACCCTTCCGAACAAAGCCTGTCTATACCATCAATGCTCCGGCTATTATAATTACCCCCTGGATGCTCCCTTAGCCTCACCATTTTTTTCAGCGATTGTTTGAGCAATCCTCTTTCTCCAAATATCACTACTTGTTTTTGATATTTTTTCATGAACAATAGTTTGTTTACTATTGTTTAACTTTGCTGTTTTTCTCTAAACCAATAAAAGTAATAGTCTTATTTACAATGAGCCCTTCAGCTAATAATTTGATTCCTCTTTCCCCTAATCCGTTTTCTCCTAAATTGATAGTTGTAATTGTCTGATTTTTTTTAAATACTTTAGTTAATTCTTTTACACTCTCTAGTCCTATTCTTGTTCTTCTTAAATTAACTAGGGTAATCCTTTTATTTTCAATCAACCCTGAAGCTAATGCTCTTGCTCCTTCATCTTCTAGGGTATTCCATTCTAAGTGAAGAGAGATGATCGTGTTATTCTGCTTTATTGCTCCTGCAAACGCGACAGCTCCTTTCTTCCCTATGATGTTATTTGATAGATTAATAGTAGTGATTGTGTCATTGCTTTTCATCAATTCTGCAAAAGCCATTGTTCCTGTATTTCCTATGCGGTTATTCCCTAGGTTAATAGAGGTAAGAACTCTATTTTCAATTAATGCTTCGGCTAGTGCAATAGCTCCCCTATCTCCTATATTATTATCTTGCAAATTAATTGAAGTAATTACTTTGTTTGCCCTTAGGACTTCTGCTAAAGCAATTGCGCCTTCATCTCCTATACTATTACGTTGTAGCTCAATGATAGCTAAATTCTTATTGATTCTTAATCCAGCTGCTAAGGATATTGCTCCTTCTACCCCTATATGGTTGTGCTGTAAGTTAATAAAAGTAATACTTGTGTTCTCTTTCAATATGTCTGCTACATCTATGGCTCCAACATCAGTTATGTAATTCTCCCCTAAATGAACAGAACGAATGATTTTGTCCTCCTTTAGTAATCCCGTTAAAGCTTTTACTCCTGGAGCCCCTATAGCAGTACGAAGGAGGTTCATCGAAACAATTGTTTGTGTTATCTCTTAAAGCTTGTGTTAAAGCTCTAGCTCCTTCTACTCTTACTATATACCCTTGTAAATCAACAGCGGTGATTTTCTTATTAGTTATTATTTTTTTAGCTAGAGCTATATCCCCAATTGTCAATAGCAATGAGGCTAGTTTATTATCTACAAAGTCTAATAGAGTAGGTTGGCGGGCTAATAACATCATTATTGTTTTTTGGTGCCGTTTTTCACAAGCTGAGATAAATTGATTTATATCATGTTGACTTATATTGTTATTTTTCTCTTCTATAACTGACATATTTTTTTTCATAGTGCCGCCTATTTTTGCCATATCACTTCTCCGGTTCATTTTGAGCACTTACCACTCTTATAGATAAGTAGTAATTTTAGTTATTTGAGGTGGCCCCCATAGTTTAAACCACATTTTGTGATTTTTAAGAGAGTTTTTTGAACTAAAATTGATCATATGTCAAATGAGAAAGTTAAGGATTACTAATTTTATTATTATTTATAAATAGCCTGAATCCGGAAAATTTTACTGACCACGAAACAATAATTACTATAGGAACCTCAGCTCGACATAAGGTGAGGTTTAAGATGTTGTAATTTATTAAGTTTGATGTTTGGTTTGCGGGTTTTGAAGCAATAGGCTATGAGTCCTGATATAATATGGGACTGTTGAAATTATAAGGATTCTTATATAAAATTCCAAAGGTATCATAGCTTTAAGTAATATTTAAGCAAAGTTCTGCTTAAGCCAACGAAATAGACTTCTAAACACTCCTTCGCTACTTGAGGCCTTCAACCCGAAGGGATCTGTAGAATTTTCCGTTTGGGCTACATGAATTAACATACCAATCGGAGTTACAAAGGATACACCACTATTATTTTCCGTCAGCCCCTCTAATATTATAGGGTACCCTACCCTTACTGTCTTAGAAAACATATGGCTGACTAGCTCTTTCATACCTGAAAGTTGGCAAGCTCCCCCAGTAATAACTATTTTGTTACCACCCAGCTTACTCACTCCGCTTTCTTCAAGCTTCCTGTAAATAATTTCTAATATCTCTTCCACCCTAGCGCGAATTATTTCAACCAAAAGACTTTTGCTAACCACATTCATTTCACTATCTTCACCGCCGGTTAAAGGCACTTCTATTACTTCCCTTTCATCTGTCGGAGTCAAAATCACAGTACCATTTAAAGTTTTTATTCTTTCAGCATTTGTAAAATCCGTGCATAATCCCCTTGCAATATCATTTGTTACATTCAGGCCACCAAGAGGAACACCGTCAGTAAATATTAGGTCACCTCTATTAAAAACAGAAACAGAGGTACAACTACCTCCAAATTCAACCAAAGTTACCCCTAAATCTATCTCATCAGCGGTTAAGCAAGCTATGCCACTTGAATACGCTGAAGATATATAACCCTCTACTTCTAATTGACACCTAGCTACGCAATTTGCAATATTAAGCAGAGTACTGGCTTGCCCGGAAATAATATGAAAATCACAAGATATTTTATTACCATACATACCAAGCGGGCTTTCAATCCCCCTATTTCCATCAAGCATATAATCATATGGAAAAGTATGTATTATTTCTATTTCCTGATCATTATACCTATCAAGTGCCTGAAATAATAACTTACTCAAAATCTTTTCATTTATCTCATGGCCGGTTACAACCATCTCAGAAGGCACTCTATGGGAAAGTAAATTATTTGAAGGCATTCCGATATAAACTCTTTGAATACTTTCGCCCGCCATTTTTTCCGCAGATTCAACTGCATGGACAATTGATTTCTCAGTCGCTTTAATATCAGTTATAATTCCGGCTTTTAAACCATATGAAGCGTGATGCCCGACACCCAACACTTCGATTCTTCCTTGAGCTCCCATTCTGGCAATAACACAAACCACCTTAGAGCTCCCAAGATCAAGAACGGCAACTATATTATTTCTTTGTTTAGGCATTTATTTATATTCCAATCATTCATCATTCAACTTATACTCTAAATAGATTTTATCAGGGATGAGTCTTAGATCAATAACACTTAAATTACTTTTTCTATGTTTTATAATTTTTGTGAGAATTTCTAAAGATTTTTCCACATTAGCTTCCGGTAATTTCACTAATACATCTCCCTTCAAGTATAAATCCCATCTTCTATTTCCGATTTTCGCTATTGATAGCACCTGATTCGATAACTTATTATGAAATAACATATCTTGAATGGCGCTATAGTCTTTGTTAGCATTTTCTCCGACTATTAGCAAGTATCCCATATTAAGCTTATCTTCCGATACTTTTTCTATAACATACCCACTTGAGTCCACTAAATAAAATTTCTTTCTATTCCACCATATAGCTTGCGGCACTCTTTCTTTAATTATAATTTTAATTTTAGAAGGAAAGATTCTAATTATACTCGCTTCCTCTATTCGGGAATTACTTTGTAATTTTTCTTTAGTTAAAGTTAGGTCCACTTCAAGAGTACTTTTAATTTGATCTAAACCAGATATTTTAAGCACTTCGTTATATTTCAGCTTATTTAGTCCCACTATTTCTATATCATTTAAAGAGAAGGTTTTAAGCTCTATAAGCCGTTTAGGTAAATCATAAATGCTTTCAATTAATGCATATGGAAATATATAACAACCAACTAAGCTTAAAATAAATAAAGCTAATGCCTTTAATTTTATAGTTCTTAACCTTTGGGCTTTAGCTTTTAAAAGTGTTTGTTTAGATTTTATTTTATAAGTTTGTTGTTTCATCTCTCACATTTTGCATCTTTAATAAGTTGCTCCACTAAATCCTTTAGTGTAAACCCTAAATGCCGGATAATATCAGGCACCATTGAAAGCCTTGTCAGCCCGGGATGAGTATTTATTTCAAGGAAATATAGCCCGTCACTACCTTTATTTTCATCATATCTAAAATCACATCTACTTAATGTTCTACATCCTAAAGCTTTATGTATAACTTCAGTATACTTAAGTGCTTTTTTATATATATCTTCTGGGATTTCAGCAGGAATTATATGTTCGGTTAACCCTTCGGTATATTTTGCCGCATAATCCAAAAATTTAGGCTTAGGTCTTAATTCAAGAACGCCTATAGCCTTGTTGCCTAGATATGCAACACTAAGCTCTTTTCCGGGAATATACTCTTCAATTAAAATCTGGTCGTCATAATTCCAATTTTCATAATCAAAATTTGAATTTTCTCCTTCTTTTATTATGTGAACCCCTAGGCTTGAACCTTCTTGCACTGGTTTTATAACGTATGGCTTCGGAAATAAGTCTTTATTAGATTTTAATGTCTCGGTTATCTCTTGTAGAGTCATAACTTTTCCTGGTGCAACTCGCACTCCTCTACTTGCGACTATATCCCTTGTCATCTGTTTATTCATTGCAATCGATGAAGCCATTATACCGGAATGAGTATAAGGAATTCCGATTACCTCTAATAAACCGGGTATTGCTCCATCCTCCCCATAAGTTCCATGCAATGCATTAAAGACAATATCAGGCTTAACTTCTAGAAGCTTTGATGCAATATTTCTATCCGGGTCAATTACAGTAACTTTATGCCCAAGCTCTTTCAAAGCCTCAACTACTCTTTCTCCTGAGTGTAATGAGACTTCTCGCTCAGCAGAAAGTCCACCCATTAATACCGCTA
>WPCJ01090504.1_pt1 | contig 27802 bp, 19 predicted proteins | sample 5399831 | NCBI WGS metagenome assembly WPCJ01 (sample SAMN12869470, study PRJNA574797) | sludge metagenome | isolation source: wastewater treatment of pH10 | place: China:Beijing | collected 2019-05-20 | reverse complement strand
TCAATGAAAAATATATAAAGTATTATTTCCCAATTTTCCAACCAAAAATTAATTCTCTTTTCAGGATATACTTACAGGACAAATTAAAGCTGATTTTTCAACAAAGAAATAATACAGTCAATATTATTTGGAACAAATTATCCGAAGAAGAAAAAATCGTCAGAGCTAAAGATAGAGTGAACAGCCAGTTTCCGTCGCATAATAAAAGTAAAGCTCTGGAACAGGAACTAATCAAAATCATTGATATCTGTCAAAGAAACAATATCAAACTTATTGGTGTTAAGTTTCCTGTTTCTGGTTATTATCTGAAAATATTAGGCGATAAAAATTATGGTGCTGACAAATTATTTGTTTCCAAAGGCTTAGAAATAATTGACTGTCAATCTTTTTTCAAAGAAAAAAATGAATATTTTGGAGATCAGGATCATTTGAATTTTCAGGGTGGAGAAAAATTCACGAAAATACTGTTGCAAAAATAAACCACTATAAAAACATCTATAGTGGTTTGTAAAATACTCGATTGTTAAAATTGTTCAACACAATCTTTGATTCGTCTCATTGCTTCTCGCAGTTCTTTTTCCGAAGCTGCATAAGAAAAACGAATACATTCGGGGCTTCCGAAACTAACACCACCAACACAAGCAACATTGGCATTTTCTAATAGAAACATTGCAAAATCATCAGAATCTTTGATTTCAGTTCCATTCAAATTCTTACCGATGAAGTAAGAAATATCCGGGAAGAAATAGAATGCACTTTTTGGAAGGTTGCATTTGAAACCTTTGATATCTTTCATTAAATCGAAAACCAAATCACGTCTTTTATGGAATTCGGTAATCATAGATTGTAATTCTGACGGATCCATCTGTAAAGCCGTAATAGAAGCTCTTTGCGCTATTGTATTCGCACCGCTGGTCATTTGGCCCTGGACTTTGTCACAAGCCTTCGCTAACCAGTCAGGACATGCCGAATAACCGATTCTCCAGCCTGTCATAGCAAATGCTTTGCTCATACCATTGATTACAGCGGTTTGCTCATAAACCTGAGGAAAGCTCGCAATAGAAACGTGTTCGCCTTCATAATTAATAAATTCATAGATTTCATCGGAAATGATTGTAATCTCAGGATATTTTGCAATAACATCAGCAATTGACTCCAATTCTTCTTTGGTGTAGAAACTACCCGATGGGTTACAAGGCGAACTATAAAGCAGGGCTTTAGTTTTTGGTGTAATGGCTTTTTCTAATTGCTCCGCTGTAATTTTGAATTCTGTATCAATAGATGTCTGGATAAAAACCGAAGTTCCTCCAACTAATTTTACCATCTCATCATAACTTACCCAATATGGCGCGGGTAAAATAACTTCGTCACCGTCATTAATGATCGCAGACAAAACATTAATGATAGATTGTTTTGCACCATTGGAAACACAAATTTGTGTTGGTTTATAATCCAGCTGATTATCTCTTTTTAGTTTTTCTGATATGGCTTGTCTCAATTCCAAAAAACCGGGAACGGGTGAGTAGTGGCTATAATTTTCATTAATGGCATCAAAAGCAGCTTGTTTGATTTTTTGAGGAACATCAAAATCCGGTTCGCCCAAAGTTAAACTAATTACATCTATTCCGGCGGCTTTCATCTCACGCGCTTTGTTACTCATTACGAAGGTCTGAGAATAACTCAGTCTGTTCAGTCTATCAGAAATTTTACTCATTATGTATTACGATTAGATTCAATCACAAATATAATTTTTTATAATCAATAACCTAAACAAGTAGCATATTAAAATAAAAATTATTATAACCCTGATGTGAATAAAAAATATTTGCAAAAAAATGCTTCTGAAAATTAATTCGGTGTTGAAAATAAATATAGATTTGATTTGAAAATTAATTATTTATTGAGAAATTATTGATATAATTAATTATTTTTGCATTTATCTTCAAACACTTGTTTATAATTAATAACAAGATAGAATATTTTAGGCAACCCATTAATGAATTTTAATTTTACGAAATATTTTTCAGCTCTTTTAATACTATTTTTCATTTTTATTAATGCAAAAAAAATAGACCTGCATTCTATTGAGGAAGAAATCATCCAATATAATAGAGAAGGAAAACATAAGCTATCACAAAAGAAACTATCTGATATTTTACTCAACGGTGATCTCACAAAAGAAGAAGAAGGTAATATTCTTTTTCTGATGGCAACTACATATCGCAGCGTCAATGATTATATGATGTGTATCGAGTATCTCAATCGTTCCAATTCAATTGCCAGACAATTACCTCCGGACAATATCCTGAGAATGAAAATAGATTATGAATATGCCTTTGTCTATTTTGATAATAACGATTACGAAAAAGCGGAAGAAGCCATGAAAAGGATTGCTTCAAAAAATTATGTCAACGCTTTTCCGGAAGACAATTCCTATATACTAATGCAAGAAGGTTACCTTTTCATGATCAAAAAAAAATACAATGAAGCTGAAAAAAAGTATTACGAAGCCATGGATATCATGGAAAATGCGAATACCTGCAATGTGCCTATAGTTTATGTAAAGCTTATGAACCTGTATGGGAAAAGGAAAGACATAGGAAAAGCAGAGGAGGCATACAAAGAGAGCATGCAGATTTCCGATAGCTGTAACATTTTAAAATACAAAATCTTAGCCTCATCCGAAATGGAAAAAATCTATAAGGAGAATAATCTTTTTGCGAAAGCCTACCTAATTGGTTCAAAGCTTGATTCACTTCGCAGATTGGAAAATCAGGATGTTAAGATCTCCGAGATGCATATTGTTGATAAGGCACTTACTGAAAAAGAGCAGATCATAAAAGAAGAATCAGATATTTGGAAAAGAACTGTTGTTTTAATTGTCCTGATTTTATTATCCGTTTTAATTGCTTATTATTTCTTCAGAAAAAATAAAAAAATAAAAAAGGACAGGTTGAGGATGAAGGAAGAAATTGAGCAAATGAAAGAAGAGCTCAACCAGTATTCTCAAAATTCGTCTGACGAAAAAATTCTAAATCCTGAACTTGATTTATTATTAAATTCTAACAAATTAACCGACCGCCAGAAAGATCTTTTGATACTTTTAGCAGATGGATTGTCGAACAAGGAAATTGCCGAAAAACTTTTTATAAGTGAAAATACGGTTAAGTATCATACCAAGAATATTTATAATACTTTGGACATTAAAGATCGGAAAGATTTCTTCAAAAAATTGAGAAATAATTAATTTTCGACCTACTACATTTCCCCTACATCTACGTAAAAACACCTACTACATTGCCCATACAAAGACTATCCCAAAGGATAGTTTTTGCTTTAAACACAGGGTTTTCCGCTCCAAAACTTGTACGTCTTACAGTATTATTAATAATATTGCAACCGGATTGGTAAAAATATAATAGCAGATAAGTTCTGCTTGCGAACAAACTAACCATTTTGTAAGGATAAACCTCCTTAAAAATCACCTGAAATTTTCAAGGAGCAGATTTATTACCGTATGATAATATGGATGCAAAATATGCAATTTAATTTTGCACGCTCAAATTTTTATAAATCATCGATTATGAAAAAAAACTATTTTTTATTCTTTGCAATACTATTTGCAAATTTATTTTTTGGACAATCAGATTTAGTTAAATGGGGATTAACCTCAAATGGAAATGTAACTTACAGCGATAGCCGTGTAACAGCAACAGCTATTACCACTAGTCAAAACCCGATCTCTTACAGTTCACAAGGAATGACTGTAACAGGTTGGAATAATAGCAGTGTAGAACACTATCGTTATTTTGGATTTTCCGTAAGTTCTTCTAACGGAAATCAGGTGAAAATCTCTAATCTTGCTTTTGAACAGGACAAAACCAACCCTGGCCCAACACATTATACTATCAGGTATTACGTTGCACCGAATAATAATGCCATAGATGATTATACATTCATGTATAATGTAGGTTCTACAATATTGGTTAATAACGAATCGATTAATGCTAATGCTGCCAAGAATATTCCTCTTAATATAACATTGTCAGGAACACAGACTCTTGTTATACGTTTCTATTCGTCGGGTAATAACTGGAATGGTGGCTGGATAATCAAAGCTAATACTCTAAAATTAACTGAAACTCAAGCAACTGTTCCTATAGCAAACAACGATTCTTATTCTGTTTATAAAAATAGTACCACCAACCTGAACATTCTTTCAAACGATACTTCAGGTTCAGCTATAAGCGGGATAACAATCACACAACAACCCGCACATGGAACTTTAACTGTAAACGGAACAACTGATGTAACTTATACTCCAACATCCGGATATGAAGGTGCGGACACATTTAAATACAAAGCAGTCAATACCACAGGATCCTCCAATGAAGCAACAGTTAGCTTAAATGTGATTGCTGCTGTTCCGGTTGCAAATAATGACTCGTATAATGTTTATAATTTCACCGATACCAACCTTAATATCTTAAGCAATGATACTTCAACACTTGCGATAACCGGTATAACAATTATTCAACAACCTTCACACGGAACAGTAACTGTAAACGGAACAAGCAATGTGACTTACAAATCTGTCGCAGGTTATGTAGGATCGGATTCGTTCAAATACCAGATAAGCAATATAACAGGACCTTCTAATGAAGCTTCTGTGAGCATTTCAGTTGCACAGGATCCTAATACAGCTGTACCGGTAGCTAACAATGATTCCTATACGGTTTATAAGAATAACAATTCAAATTTTAATGTTTTAAGCAATGACACTTCTGTTCTTACTATTACAGGAGTTACGATTACCCAGCAACCTGCACATGGAACATTGACTGTTAATGGAACTTCAAATATTACCTACAAGCCGGAAACCGGTTACGGAGGAGCAGATACATTCAAATATAAAGCAGTTAATGCAACGGGACCTTCCAATGAGGCTACTGTAAGCATCAATGTTGTGGATAACGTTAATTCGGTTTTAGCACGTTGGAACAAGTCAGATTTTTCACCAAACAGATACAATGACAATATCACGGTTGGGAATATGACTTCAACAGCCAATCTTTCTTATGTTCAGTATATCAGTGCGAGTGGTTATAATGCATTCCACACAACAGGCTGGCCTGATAAAAATGTTGAAACAATTGATAAGAGTAAGTATATTCAGTTTACCATAAGTCCGAAAAATGGTTATAAATTATACCTCTCTGATTTCAGTTTTCTTTGCAGAATGGAATCAGGTGATGCAAGAATTAAAATTGACTATTCTTTGAACAGTAATTTCACAACAGCATACAATGTATTACCAGAAACAACAATTACTAATAGCATCTCTACAATCTCTGTTACAAACTTTTCAAGACCAATTGCAACAGACGGGCAAATTGTTTACCTGAGAATCTATGTTTATAATACATGGAATGCTTTTCAAATATTGCTGAATGATGGAGGGGCTAATGGTCCGGCGTTCTCAGGATATACAGAATTCAGTTCTACTGCGCCGATTGCCTATAACGATACGGTAAGCAATATTGTTAATAATGATGTCGATATCAATGTTTTGATTAATGATGATTACAGCAACAAGATTAATTCATTAACATATACACAGCCGTCTCATGGAACAACTAGCTTAAATGCTGACAAAACGATCAACTATATTCCGGCTAAAGATTATGTTGGTACAGATTCTTTCTCATATTATATCACGAATGAATATGGCGTTTCTAATACAGCAACTGTAAGTATCAATAATGTTCCGAACGCAACTTCGCCTTTGATTCGTTGGGATCAGAATAATTTTACAGCAACTACGTTTCAGTCATTCATCAATTCAACAACAATGACGACTGCTGGTGGTGTAACTGTTAATGTGGGTGGTGAGACCAATCCGAAGGCTTATTATCTTGTAAGCCAGAATAATGGAACAGGAAGCCCAATCAATACTTCCAAATACACTCAATTCATCCTGGACAATATCAGTCCAAACAAAACAATTGAGCCAAAGACTTTCAGCTATATTGCAAAAGGGACTGATGGTGCGATTTATGAATTGCGTTATTCAAAAAATGCGGATTTTTCAGATTATACTGTAATGGGAACAGGAATGGTCACTAACAATTATACGCTGAAAACATTAAATTTCAGCAATACATTGAAAGTAGGACCGGGTGAGAAAGTTTATGTAAGATTATATCTTTATAATACGGATTATGTACAATATGTTTTCCAGTATCTTCCTGGTGGCTCTGGCCCTGAGATTGACGGTATTTTTTACAATTATGTTTTTGCTTCTAATGATACAACCTGGCTAAATGCAGCTAATCCTCATTGGAATAATGGAATACCTACCGCAACTAAGAATGCAATCATTGAAACTAGTTACGATACTGCAACTTATGGTAACTTCGAAAGTAATAATTTGACAATTAATCCGGGAGGAACATTGACTGTCAATGCTGGAGGATATATAACGATTAACGGACAAATTGCGAACAAAAATACTGCGACAGGTTCATTTGTTATAGAGCACAATGCTAACCTTTTACAAAAGAATAATGCTCAGAATACCGGAAATATAACTGTTAAAAAATCTGCCATTATCCCGAAAATGGGTTATAACTATTGGTCTTCACCAGTAATAGGACAAAACCTTTATCAGTTTTCCGAAGGTTATAACCAGGCAACAACAACGGGAACAGGAACCCCTTGGAGCAGATTCTATGTTTACAATGAAGCTAATGATTATTTTGTAACAACCATTGCAAATGAGATTACGCTGAATTCTTCATCTGTATTCCAACCCGCAAGAGGATATGCGATCCGAGGAAAAAACAGTTTCCCGGAAACAGTTACAACAACATCTGCAACATCACAATTCGAATTTGTTGGTATTCCTCAAAATGGCGATGTTACTTCGTACAATCTCAAGTGGACGAGCGCAGTGAGAGGATATAACTTAGTTGGAAATCCTTATCCTTCTAATATTAGCTTCAGTGATTTTTATGCAGAAAACAGTTCAAAAATCTATGGCGTTGCATATTTCTGGACCAATAATGACGGACAGGTAACATCTCAGCAGAGTAGCGGCTACAGCGGAAACAATTACGCAATCGCAACAGCTGTAGGAGGGACATCCGCAACCTATTTCGGTTACAATAACAGAAAACCTAATGGCAATATTTCTGTCGGTCAAGGATTTATAATTCAAACTAAACAAGCCGGAAAAAATCAGCCTTTGGTCTTCAAGAATTCTATGAGAAATTCTGATGCTGCAAATTATTATAACAAGACAAGTTCTCAGAAAAACAGATTTTGGTTAGAATTCAAATCACCAACCAATGTTAACAATGAAATATTGATCGGCTACGTTCCAAATGCAACTAATGGCTTTGACAACGATTATGATGCAGATCTGTTGGCAATCGGTAGTGACTCGTTCTGGAATGTTTTAGACAATCACAAATTGGCAATCCAGGCAAAAGATGAAAATTTCTCAGAAGAAGATGTTGTAAAATTAGGATTCAAATCCTCAACATCAGGTAATTATACCATTTCCTTAACAGATAAGGACGGAATCTTCAAAACAAGCCAGGCAATTTATTTGAAAGATAAGTATCTTAATAAAGTCATCAACATTACAGATAATGCTTATACTTTCTACACAAGCTCCGGACAGTATGAAGATAGATTCGAGGTGATCTACAAATCTTTGGAAACTTTAGGCATTGATAATAGTTTAAAAAACGGAATTATTATTTCTAAAGACTCTCAGAATTTTGTTATAAAATCCGATGATAATATTGATGAAGTAAGTCTTTATGATTCTGTCGGAAGATTATTATACAACACAAAAAATGCAAAAAAAGAAGTTTTGATTAATAAGACGAACCTCACAGAAGGGATGTACATTATAAAAGTGAATTCTAGAAATACAACGATGACCAAAAAAGTTTTAAAATAACACATTAAAACTTTGAAATTTAGAAACCGCCAAAAATCATTTTTTGGTGGTTTTTTATTTGATTGTAATTAATAATTAAGAAATCTTTTCATAATTTCGCCTTATGTCTTTAGATTTAATTTTAAAATATTTCCCCGATATTACCAGCGAGCAAAAAAATCAATTTGCCGAACTCGAAACCTTGTACAAAAACTGGAATGAAAAAATTAATGTGATTTCCAGAAAAGATACTGATAGTCTGTATGAAAAGCACATTCTACATTCGTTAGGCATTGCCAAGGTGATGGAGTTTGCTGACGGAACAAAAGTTCTGGACATTGGAACCGGCGGCGGATTTCCCGGTATTCCTTTGGCTATTCTCTTTCCTGATGTCCATTTCACGCTGGTGGACAGCATCGGAAAAAAAATAACGGTAGTAAAAGGAGTTGCCGAGAGTCTTGGCCTGAAAAATGTTACAGCTTATCATATGAGAGCTGAACAACTGAAAGAGAAATTTCATTTCGTGGTCAGCAGAGCGGTAACCCAAATGCCGGTTTTCTTAACGTGGCTGAGAGGAAAATTTGAAAAAGAACAAATCAATCCTAAGCACAATGGCGTCCTTTATTTGAAAGGTGGTGATCTCGCGGAAGAGCTTGCAGGATTGAAATGCGAGATTTTCAATTTAAAAAATTATTTCGAAGGAGAATTTTTTGATACGAAAAAAGTAGTTTACCTGTCAAAAGGTCATTTTAATAACTAAAATAAGAAACGATTATGAAGAATGTATTTATTTTATCAGTATTAGCCGTATTTTCAATAATGCTGATGTCTTGCCACGACAACGATGATTATTCGGAAATCACCAACGTTTATGCAACCAAGGTAGACAGCGTTCACATTCCGATGGATACAATGGCGCTGGGCGTTACGCAGGAGATGAAGTTATATTCCACATTTACCAGAACCTGCGAAGGAATCTATAGCTACGATTATCAGTACACCAACGACTCTGTAAGAACAGTTGCCAATTTCGCTTACAAAACCAATGATGTTTGTGGTAGCGGAACCTATGTTGACGGAAGTAGAGTTAATTTCAAACCGACAAAAACAGGAACTTACACATTCAAATTCTGGACAGGAAAAGACACCAGTGGAGCTAACACTTTCTTGGAAAGAAAAGTAGTTGTAGAATAGATTTTAAGGAGCTTAATCCCGCTTTCCACTATATCTTTTTTGTCATTGCGAACGAAGTGAAGCAATCTGTTGAACCATTCAACCATCGCAATAACAAAAAAGGATGCCGTTACAATCGGGGCTAAGTTTGTCATTGCATAGGAATTCAAGTCCTTTGATGAGTTTACGCCTTTGCGAACTTAAAAACGATTAGTAGTTAAAATACCTTTGCGGACTTTGCGTTTAAAATATACTTCAAATCAGCAAAAAAATAATTAAATTGAGCCTTTAAGTTTTTAAAGGCTTTTTTATGCAGTTTCTTCAGAAGATCATTTCAGAATTATTAGAAAATCATCACGACATTTCCGGGTTGGATATTGTTCTTCCTGGAAAAAGACCAATGGTTTTCATCAAAAGAATCCTGAAGGAAAAGCATTACGAAGGACTCCTGCCTAATTTTGTCACAATAGACGAACTCATCGCAGAATTATCAGAAAATGTAGAAATCAAAGGCATTGCGCTTTGGCTATTCGCATTTCGTATTTATAATAAAATTGATGCTTCCGAAGATTTTTCCGGGTTTCTGAAATGGTTTCCGACTTTACAAAAAGATTGGGATGATATGATGAAATTCTCAGATGATGAATGGAAAATCCTGCTTTGGATGCTGGACGAAGAACGCATCAAAAACTGGGGAGAAAATCTCGGCGAAGATGACAATCCAAGAAAACGAAACCTTAATTTCTGGCGAAAAATGAACGAGTTTCTCCCACTTCTGAAATCAGAATTGAAAAAAGAAAATCTCGCTACTTCCGGAATGTTATATCAAGATGCTTTTTCCGGAATTGAAAATTTTGCCAAACAAACCAATCGGCAATTTGTTTTTTGTGGATTTAATGCGTTGTCAAGAGTGGAAGAGCAATTGGTAAGACAGCTTTTGCAATGGAACAAAGCGGAAACTTATTTTCAAGCCGACCAATATTATATTGACGACGAAAGACAGGAATCCGGGAAGTTTTTGAGAGAAACTTTGAAGTGGAAAGAATTCAATGACAATAGAAATTTCAAATGGATTGAAAATCAATTTTCACAACCAAAAAATATCAAAACTTACGAAGTTTCGGGAAATATTGTCCAAGCCAAATTTCTTCCCGAAATTCTGAAAAAAATTCCAAAAACTGAGTTATCAGAAACAGCTTTGGTCCTATTGGATGAAAATCTTTTGCCAGCCGTTTTAGACAGTTTAAATGCTATTGAAAGCGTGAATATCACAATGGGATTTCCGTTGAAGAATCTATCTTTCAGTAATGCTATAAAAAAACTGTTTTATCTTCAGAAACAGCAGGAAAAAAAATCGTCTAGTTATTACTACGCCGATGTTTTACCAATCTTGGAAGAATTACCAAATGACGAAAAAGATTCTGAAATTATCCGAAATTTTATCTTCGCAATAGAAGAAAGAAACATCGTTTATATTTCTAAAACTTTGTTACAGGAATTGCTTGGAAACCTCAGTTATTTTCAGCTTATACAAAAACCGGAAAACTATCAGACGTTTTTAGATCTGTTGATTAAGTTCTGTTACGAGCTCAAATTCAAGGAATTGGATGATATTCAGTATGAGAATATTGCGTTGTTTGAGAATGTTTTCAAAATCATCAAAAATCAATTATTACCTTATCAGATTGATGTTAAAATAGAAACTTTGGAAGTTCTCATTAATCAATTGGTTAATTCAGAAAGCATTGATTTTGTGGGAGAACCGTTGGCTGGATTCCAGATTATGGGACTTTTGGAGACGCGTCTTTTGAACTTCAAGAATATAATATTGTTATCCGTCAACGAAGGAAAATTACCATTAGGAAATACACAAAATACTTACATTCCATTTGATGTCCGTAAGAATTTTGGTTTGAATACTTTTCTTGAAAATGATAGTATTTATGCTTATCACTTTTACCGATTGATTCAGAATTCGGAAAATGTCCATTTGCTTTACAATGCTTTGAGTTCCGGTGTTAATACAGGCGAAAAAAGTCGTTTTATCACCCAATTGGAAATGGAAAGCCCACACCATATCGAACATATCATTATCGAAAATTCCTCGGAACCAATTGCTCAGGAGCTGATGAAAATCGATAAAAACGACGAAGTAATGCGACTTCTGAACGAATGGAAAAACCGAGTTTCGCCTTCGCATCTTGTGACTTATCTTTATAATCCGATTGATTTCTATCTTAATAATCTTCTCAAAACCAGAGAAACCAACGAAATCGAAGAAGAACTTTCGCAAAGAAATTATGGAAACCTAGTTCATTATGTTTTGCAATTTTTGCACGAACCAATAAAGAATAAATTATTATCAGTTAGTGATTTAGAAATTTTACTTCAACAAACAGATTCAGCGATTGACTTTGCGATTGAGAAGCTGAAACACCAGCCGGAATTCTATAATCGCGGAATGAATTACATCCACAAAGAAATTGCTAAAAGGGTAGTGCGCAATATTGTAGAATATGATTTGGAATTGGTGAAAAATGGCTCTGCGTTGGAGATTCTGGATTTGGAGAAAGAAATCAACTGTGATTTTTACCTTGATGAAAATCGAACTGACAAAATCAGTTTCTACGGTTTTATCGACAGAATCGATAGATTGGACGGAATTACAAGAGTGATTGATTACAAAACGGCAAAACCTAAAAACCTAACGATTAATCTTGGCAAAAATAAAGAAGAAAAACTACCGGAATTATTTTTCCGGGACGATTACAAGCAGGCTTTGCAGCTTTCGATTTATAAATATTGTATCAGGAACGTTTTGAACATTAATCCTTATAATATTGAAACGGCAATCTGGTCTTTTGCAGAAGTCAGTAATGGCCCACAAAAACTGAACTTCATTGAGATTGAAGATTCGGAAGTGGAGGATTCTATTAGGAACTTAATTTTTGAAATTCTTAATCCTGAAATTCCATTTGAGGAAAAGAGAAGGTGAGTTGGTAAATTAATTCTAAAGGCTTCGACTCCGCTCAGCCTGACAAGCGTACACGACTATTATTAGAGATGTCACACTGAGCGGAGTCGAAGTGTCTAATCAATGTTGGCTTTTCAGTTTCAAATCAGTTAATTTCGCTCTTACTTTTTTCATAAAATCAGAACCCGGGTCTTCTTTACCGGTAAAATATTTAGAATCCGTTTCTTTCCAAAGTTTAGAATTCCTAAAAACACCATATTCCGAATGCCCGATGAGATATTCAATAGGATATTTTTTTGCTAGATATCTGGTTAATTCCGCGTTGGCTTCAACTTGTTCATCAGTTAAAGGCTGAGATTTACTTCCGATATTTTCTATACCGATGGCGCAATAATTCAATCCAATTGTATGTCTTGCAAACAATTCCGGGTCAACCAATTGATAAACCGTTCCGTCTCTGTCAACCAGAAAATGAGCAGAAACATTGAGAGAACTTTGTTTCTTAAGCGTTGCTCTTTGATTCTCTAGATATAAATTGCTGAAGTATCTGAAATTCGACTCAATCGTTCCACCAGCCGTGTAATGCAGAACAATGATTTTCGGTATGATATTCGGGGTTTTCTGGATTAAATTGTGATGGTCTTTCATATAATCCAGACTCAGCTTCATTCTTTCTTTAGAATAATCAATCGGTTTCTGAATGATTTTAAGGTTTTGAGCCTGGAATAGAAAGCAAAAACTCAGCAATAAAAGTTGGAAAATCCTTTTCATTATAAATATTTATAAACCACAAAAGTCACAAAAGTTTTTTAGATTAACAAAAAGATAAAATAAGTACCGGTTATAAACTCTTTTTTGTTCTTTTTAATATCCATAATAGTAATGTCTTTTGTGACTTTTGGTTCAATATCTTCTACTTAGAATATTGATAATGCCCTGTAATCGTCCAATCAAAAAGACAATCCTGTAAAACCTGCCCAGCTCCGATATTATGAGAAATCAAATATCGTTTGCCATCTGCTGATTTTTTATTGACAACAATTCCGATATGTGTTAGATTTTTAGGTAAATCCCAGGTTACAATATCGCCCGGAACATAATCTTTTGCATCATTTGTAATGGGTTTTACTTTCCCAAATCTCGAAAAGAAAACCATCAGATTTGGGACACGCCGATGATCGATATTAGTATCTGTTTTCTTCAATCCCCATTTCTTTGGATATTTGGAGAAATTCTTTGCCATATCTTCGTGGACTTCCTTCTGCAAATCAATTCCCAATTCTCTGTAAGCTCTGATGACCACATCTGTACAAACACCTTTCCCTGCAGGCACATCGCCATTCGGATATTTTATATTAAAATAAGTAGGGTCATAAACGACTTTGTCTTTAGTCAGATTAATAGCAGCATTGGAGAGTTTGGTTTGAAAATTTTGTCCAAAAATACTGGTCGAAACAAAGATTAGAATGGCGAAGTAATTTTTCATATGAAGTTTTTTGAAACCACAAAAGTCACAAAAGCAAGAATAAATCTTTTGTGGCTTTTGTAGTTTACATCTGAACGAAAAAACCTGCAAAAATATTCCGCAGGTTTTGTTAAAAATATATAAGATTGATTTGGTCTTATCCAAAAGCATTAATTCCCGTGATATCCATCCCTGTAATCAAAAGGTGGATGTCGTGGGTTCCTTCGTAGGTAATTACGGATTCTAGATTGGCAGCGTGGCGCATCATCGGGAATTCTCCCATTATTCCCATTCCGCCCAACATTTGTCGGGATTCTCTGGCAATATCAATCGCCATCTTTACATTATTTCTTTTCGCCATTGATATTTGTGCAGGCGATGCTTTATGCGCATTTTTAAGATTCCCTAACTGTAGGCAAAGCAATTGTGCTTTGGTAATTTCCGTCAAAAATTCAGCTAATTTCTTTTGCTGAAGTTGGAAAGAAGCAATCGGTTTTCCGAATTGTTTTCTTTCTTTAGAGTATTGAACGGCAGTACAATAGCAATCAATCGCAGCACCAATGACACCCCAGGAAATGCCGTATCTCGCTGAGTTAAGACAAGACAAAGGTCCTTTCAAACCTTCAATATTAGGAAGTAGATTTTCCTTAGGAACTCTCACATTATTGAAAACCAATTCTCCGGTTTTGGATGCTCGCAGACTCCATTTGTTATGAGTAGTAGGTGTAGTAAAACCCTCCATTCCGCGTTCTACAATCAGTCCGCGTACTTTTCCGTCTTCGCCTTTTGCCCACACTACAGCGATGTCTGCAACCGGAGCGTTGGTGATCCACATTTTGGCACCATTCAAAAGATAATGATCGCCCTGATCTGTGAATTTGGATTCCATAGAAGAAGGGTCGGAGCCGTGATTAGGCTCTGTCAAACCAAAACATCCGATCATATCGCCGGAAGCCAGCTTCGGAAGGTATTTTCTTTTTTGCTCCTCGGAACCGTATTCGAAAATAGGGAACATTACCAAAGAAGACTGAACAGAAGCCGCAGAACGAACCGCCGAATCGCCTCTTTCCAGTTCCTGCATTATCAATCCATAAGAGATTTGGTCCAATCCCGGACCGCCGTATTCTTCAGGAATGTACGGTCCTAATGCACCGATATTTCCCAATTCCTTCATTAATCCCGGGATATCAGTATGATTTTGTGCTGCTTCATCAATCTGTGGCATTACAAAACTTTCCACCCAACTTCTTACAGAATCGCGGATAAGCTTGTGTTCTTCGGACAAAAGAGCGTCTATTGAATAGTAATCTGGTATGCTTGTTAAAGGGTAATATGACATTATTTTTGTTTTGCCTAAAAATAAAGCTTTTCCTGAATTACCAAAAAGTTTTGTTAACAAATAATTCATTTTCTGAAAAACGTCATAATTGTGCCGCAAACCGTTTTAAGACCTGCACAACTTTGGCTGAGCTTATAAAACTAAAGTTTTGTAACCAATCGACTTTTACTTTGATTTGAAAACCCTCGTTTTGTAACAAAAGTAAAAGTCGTTTTGTTTCCCACGAATCGTAGGAGACTTCCGCCAATGTCATTTGGTTTGAAAACGGTCGTTTTGTAATGAAATGAGTTTTTATTTTAGATTGATGTTGAAAATATTATTATTTTTATTAATAAAGTGATTTTGTAGAGTCAACTTAAACTACTTATTAATGACAATAACATTATGCAAATGAAAATATTAAAATGTCTCCTATTTTTTATAATCCTATTTATGATAGGTTTTGGTTTATATTTTTACTTCAACACTTACTCAAAATTGATTCCTGCGAAAATTGATTCCAATATTAAAAACGAAAAGATATTTCGAATAATGGATTTGCAAAAAGAAATTCCAAATGGAACAGAGATTTATGACTCAATACCAAGGAAGAAGAGTTCAACGGTATTATTTTATGCAGGTAAGAAACCTAAAACTGCAGAAGAATTAAAACTTGCTGGGTTTAATAATTGCAGAGCTGTAAAAAGGGATGGAAAAATAAAAGTCAGCATAGGATATAGTTCAGGATTTAGTGGTGGAGGAGATGAAATTGATTATTTATATGGAAGATTTAACCTAGAGCCATATTCATTTACTGATGTGGTGCCTGATAACAATAGACAACCGCAATACAGAATTTTAAAACAAGATGTAACTATTGATAAAAGATTTTATAATGTGGGAGATAGTATTTATGGAAAAATTGATTTTGTGATAGAGAACAATGATTTTGCACCAAAAAAAATACTTGTTTATGGGAATGGTTATTTTAGAACAAAAGTTGAAAAAGAATAGTTATAAAATAGCTAATTATATTTTTATTTAAAACAAAAGCTCCAAAACAATTGGAGCTTTATTTTCATTTCTTCTTCAAATCTTTATCAATCTGCTTTTCTGCATTTTCGGCTTTCTTTTCCTGAGCGCGTTTTTCTTTTCGCTGTTGTACCCGGGATTTTTTCTCTGCACGTTTTTCTTCCCGGATGACTTTGTTGGATTTGGTATTATACAAAGCTTCTACAATCCCTTGTCCGGTTTTGCTGAAGATTTTGATTTTCGGTTTCTCATGCGTGCCGGTCACCACAATCGGGAATCCAATCCATCCGCCTGGCGGTAAACCAACTCTCACCCGGAAATCCAGCAAACCATTAAAACTCGTAGTTCCGCTAATTGTAGGCCGTAGAATAGAAACCTTGAAGGTAAACGGCTCAACATGAATCAGATTATTTTTGATATGGCTTTCGATATTTACGCCTTTCATATCTGGGTTATTGAATGCATTGGCTCCAATATTATCGCCAATTGTTGACAGCATCTTCAGGTTTTTGACTTCTACATCTCTCAGATTGACATTTCCGCCACCTTCCAAAGAAGGATAGATTGGCTTCATATTGCTGTCAAAATCACCTTTCAATTTATAATCTAATGAGACAATTCCTTTTACATTTTTCGCTGCTGTCGCCATTTCACGCACCATGTCAATTTCATTATAAGCTCTTTGAACATCGAAGTTGTCAACCTTCAAAGCCACATCATAATTGGCAGTAATCGGAGATTCATTTTGGTATCTCGCATCGATTCCCATTCGGCTTCCGATGATATCAAACGTTGTATTTTTAAGATAGACTTCACCTTTTGTAACCGAAGCCAATCCTGCAAGGTTATTCAATCCAAGTCCTTTGAATTCTACTTTTTTCGCATTAGCTTCCAAAGAAACATCCAGATTGGTTGGGACAATCACAACACCGCTGCTTTTCGGGTGTTCCTCCTTCGCATAAGTTACTGCAAGGGATTTGTCTTTGTTGTCGCCTTCTTTCAGCGCCATAAATTCATCTACCAAAATATAATTGGATTTCAAATGAAATCGACCATGCAACGTTCCTTTTCTTTCTATGAAATAATTGATGGTATTCAATAAATATCCGTTGAGTGAATAATCGGATTTCCCGTAATTACCATAGAATTTCCTGAACCACATTTTTTCATTTTCAAATTCGAAATTCCCTTCTTTGATATAGAATGATTTCGGAAGATATTCGGTTGTGGCTTTGATATTTTTTAAGATTAGAGTACCTCTGTTATCAAGCTTACTGTACTGTCTGGTTGTCGCATAACTTTGTCTTCCGTTCAAAGATAAATCTGCCATAATCAAACCGCTGATATCCAAACCTTCTTTTTTGAAAACCTTGTAGATTCTGCCGACATTTAAAACACCTTTTGCTCTGACTTTGTATAATAAATCTTCAAAATCCTGTAAATCTGCAGTTACGAAAACAGGATTGCCTTCAAAATCAAATTTGAAAGGATCGAGTTTTACGCCTAAACTTTTGAACGTTCCGTCTGTGTTATGAATATTTGCTAAAATATTGATGTTCTGAATTGGATTTGGATAATATTTTGTTTTCAGCCAGCCATTTTTCAGATTAAAATAACCTTTCGTTATCGGAAATAATTTTTTGTCTAAACTGAAAATTCCATTAGACTGAATATCAGTATTCATAAGACCTTTCAGTTCAATATCTTTTAAACCTAATGCTGCATCCAGAGTTGCCAAATCAACGGCACCTTTTACATTGGCATTGACTTTCATTTCGTTCAGTCCCTGCGTTTTCACGACTGCCCGGAAGCTGTTGTTTTTACCTAAATCAAAACTCAAAGTTCTCAAATCGAGTAGGAGTTTCTCAGTATCCAGCGAAGGCAAATCGACATTCAGATCCATATTAAGATTGTTCATCGGAACCGGAGCATTACTATTGGAAACAAAACCGTTGTTAACTTTTAAGCTCGCTTTCAAGTCAGGTTTCAGTTTTTTTGGTTCGCTGAATTGTCCCTTTAAACTGAAAAACAAATCGCTGTTTCCTTCAATTTTTGTGTCTTTTGCCCAATCCAGATATTGCGGAGGCAAAACCGAAATCATATCCCGAATGGTTGTTTTCTCCGATGCTGCATTAATATTAATATTATAACCGTTTCTAAGGATACTTAAAAATCCTGTGAATTTCAAAGGTAGTTCATTGATTCTCAATTCATTTTTTCTCAGCACAAATGTCAATGCATTGGTATTAATTCTCGTAATCAAATCTGCGTGTAAAGTTTTCTGCTGTGCATACCAGATTCGATTTAAGGCAAAATCAACTTTATCAATATCCAGGTCTGTTTCCAAATCGAAAATATCTTCGCTTAATCCACCTTTTCCTGTATAATTAAGGCCTTTTGCATTAACCAGAACATTGGCTGCGTGATCATTGTATTTGATATTCCAGTTTTTTAGTTTGATTAAATCCAATTTGACGGAAGCGCCAGCTTCTGTCGTATCTTTTGGTTTTTCAGACGGTTTGGAAACGTAAACGTTATAATTAGCTTCTCCTTTAGAATTGACAAAAACATTGGCTGTAGCATCATTCACATAGATCTCATCAATTTTAACCTCTCTATCAAAAATCAGATTTTTCAAATTGATTCCAACTGCAACTTCTTTGGCTGCGAGCAGAGTGTCTTGTTCAAAAGGTTTGGAGCCCTTCAATATAAAATCGTCTACGGAAACCGTGAGAGAAGGAAAGTGACGGAAAAAAGTAAGGTGTGTTTTCTTATAATCCAATTCGCCCGCCAGATGTTTATTCGCAAAGATCTTAACCTGTTGGGAAATGGTTCCCGGAAATAAAATCGGGATAATAAACATTAGAAATAGGATAGAAGCGATTCCAATTCCCAGCCATTTCAGAATTTTAATTACAATTGATTTTACATTTCCCACAGTCATAATCTTAAATTTTTCTGATTAATTCAAAGATTATGCTAAAAGTAAATCACAAAAAATCCTTAAGGAATTTAAAAAAAGAATTTTAAATAATTTTAAAAACCTACTAATCCAAAATTAGCGTAATATTTTTATGCGATTCTATAATTTCAATTAAAATTTCAAATAAGGTTTGTCCGTTTCCGTCAATTAATTTATCCAGTGTTTGCTGAATTAAATTTACATTGAAAGGCTTTCCAATTCGAATTTTATTTTGATAGAATTCTTTTGTTGAATCAAAACCTAAATCTTCTCTCGACTTTTGGGAATTTTTCCAGATTATGTCTGTATCTACACCATACAAAATATCATTAAACCCATCCAAAGTTCCAACTTTCCAATTCTCATCTTTCATAAAAAGTTGAGAAACTTCTTCGTAGAAACCTTCCATATTAGAAAAATGACTGCCATTGATGACAGTCATTTTCTTTTTATTGTTATTTGAAGTATTCCACTCCATTTTTAAAGATATTGTGATAATTCGCAGTTGGGATGTTTTTCATCAACCCTTCTGCAAAACGTTCCGGATGTCCCATTCTACCGAAGATCTTTCCGTCCGGGCTCGTGACACCTTCAATTCCGAACAATGAATTATTTGGATTGAATGGCATTCCGTGAGCGATATTTCCTTCTAAATCTAAATATTGAGTAGCAATTTGTCCGTTTTCATACAACTTCTGAATTTCCGCTTCCGAAGCCATAAAACGACCTTCGCCGTGAGAAATAGGAATCGTGAACACCTGATCTTTCATTCCTTTCAACCAAGGCGATTCGTCATTCACCACTCTTACGTTTACCATCTGAGAAATATGTCTTCTGATCGCGTTGTGAGCCAAAGTCGGAGAATTTTCATCCAGATCTTTTATTCTTCCGTAAGGTAATAGTCCTGATTTTACCAACGCCTGGAAACCGTTGCAGATCCCGATAATCATTCCGTCTCTGTCCAGCAATTCGTGAACTGCATTTCTCATTTTTTCGTTTTTTAAAACGTTGACAATGAATTTTGCAGAACCATCCGGCTCGTCACCCGCAGAAAAACCTCCTGAGAAAGCCAGAATCTGAGAAGTTTTAATTTCTTCTACCCAAGCATCAATACTTTCATCCAATAACTGGTGATTGATATTGATTAAAGGCAGACTACTGATCACAGCGCCTTCTTTTGCAAAAGCGTTCAACGTATCATACTCACAGTTTGTTCCCGGGAAAACCGGTGCGAATACTTTTGGCTGAGCGATTCCGTGTTTTTTGATGATGATATTTCTTGGGTTGATCGAGTTTAATTTTTCGTCGATCTCAACTATTATTTTTTCTTTTTCAATCGTTGGGAAGAGATTTTCAAAGGTGTTCGTGTTCGCAGCTAATAATTGGTTGATTGTTGTTGGTTGTTGGTTGATTGTTAAAACTTCGTCTGCAACAACTTTTCCGATTAACTGAAGATTTGCAGAGCTTAATTCTTCTTTAGATTCGATGATTAAGCTACCGATATTTTTAGCTAATAAAACAGATTCATCAACTGTAATTTCAGCACCTAATCTGTTTCCGAAGCTCATTTTTGCCAAAGCAACTGCAACTCCGCCTTCTTTTACCGTTTTCACAGAAACGATTTTTCCGGCTTTGATATTTTCGAAAATGAATTCATAAACAGTTTTTAAAGCATCATAGTTCGGAAGTCCGTTTTCCTGAGCGATATGATTGAAGAAATAAACTTTATTTCCTGCATTCTTAAATTCAGGGGAAATAATATTTTTCTTTTCTCCGTTCGCACAAGCGAAAGAAATCAACGTTGGCGGAACATTCAGATCCTGATACGTTCCACTCATTGAATCCTTACCACCGATTGCAGCCAATCCGAAATTGATCTGAGCATCGTAAGCTCCCAATAAAGAAGCTAAAGGTTTTCCCCATTTTTCAGGATTCTGACCTAATTTCTCAAAATATTCCTGGAAACTGAATCGGATATTTTTATAATCGCCACCCATTGCAACGATCTTTGCAACACTTTCTACAACTGCGTAAGAAGATCCCAACAAAGAATTCTGCTTAGAAATCTCCGCATCGAATCCCCAACTTGCCAAAGAAACCGTTTCAATATCTTTTGCTCCGATGATCGGCAACGTCTGAACACTTCCTTCCATCAAAGTCTGCTGATATTTCCCACCTAAAGGCATTGCAACAGTCGTCGCACCGATCGATGAATCGAACATTTCAAGTAATCCTTTTTGAGAAGCTACATTTTTATCGCTTAATATTTTTAAGAAATTCTCTTCATTGAATGACGGAGTTTCTTCTTTTACTTCATTAAGGTGAGTAATTTTAACTTCCTGACTTTTTGAGCAACCATTTGTATCTAAAAATGCTCTTGAAAGGTCAACAATTTTATCACCTTTCCAGAACATCTGCATTCTTCCTGAATCCGTAACTTTTGCAACTTCAACAGCCACAATGTTTTCAGCTTCACAGAACTTGATGAATTTTTCTTTATCTTTTGGTTCAACCACAACTGCCATTCTTTCCTGAGATTCGGAAATAGCAAGCTCAGTTCCGTTCAAACCTTCATATTTTAAAGGTAGAACATCAAGATTAACTTCCAAAGAATCGGCAATTTCACCGATAGCCACAGAAACACCTCCTGCACCGAAGTCATTCGATTTTTTAATCAGTCTCGTCACTTCAGGATTTCTGAATAATCTCTGGATTTTACGCTCTTCTACAGCATTTCCTTTCTGAACTTCAGAACTCATCGTGTGGATAGAAGTTTCGTCCTGTTCTTTTGAACTTCCGCTCGCTCCACCAACGCCATCACGACCAGTTGCACCACCTAAAATAATGATAGAATCACCAGCTTCAGGCTTTTCACGTCTTACCCAATCTACAGGAACCGCTCCGGCTACGAAACCAACTTCCATTCTCTTTGCTTTGTAGCCTTCATCGTAGATTTCAGAAACCATTGTTGTTGCTAAACCGATTTGGTTACCGTAAGAAGAATATCCGTTTGCAGCCTGCTTTGTGATCGTTTTTTGAGGCAATTTACCTGGTAATGTTTTATCAACAGATTCCAACACATCAGCAGCACCCGTTAATCTCATCGCCTGGAAAACGAAAGAACGTCCGGACAAAGGATCTCTGATCGCTCCTCCTAAGCACGTTGAAGCCCCACCAAAAGGTTCGATTTCTGTCGGGTGATTGTGTGTTTCGTTTTTGAATAATAAATACCAAGGCTCTTTTTTACCATCGTATTCAGCTTCGATTTGGATCGTACACGCGTTGATTTCATCAGAAACCACTAAGTTCTCCAAATTACCTGTTTTATGGAAATATCTTCCGCAAACTGTCGCCAGATCCATTAAAGAGATCGGTTTCAATTCGCGTCCTAAGAATTTTCTTTTCTCGATATAATCATTGAAAATAGTTTCCAATGTATGTTTAAACTGTCCTTCAAATTCAATATTTGACAATTCCGTTTCAAATGTTGTGTGACGACAGTGATCACTCCAATACGTGTCTAAAACTTTTAGTTCCGTTTCCGTAGGATTTCTTTGTTCAGATTTAAAATATTCCTGAATGAATTTCAAATCATCCAAACCTAAAGCAAAACCGTGGTTGTTAAAGAATTCTTCAAGCTGAGCATCATCAAAATTGATGAAGTTTTCGTGAACAATAACTTTTGACGGCGTTTCTTCCGCAGGAATATCTAAAATCGTTAAATCTTTTTCCTGCGATTCCACTTTATTGATTAGAAGATCTTTGATTTTTGCTAAATCAGATTCGGAAATACCTTCGAATTCGATTAATTTACCGCTTCTTACTTTAGACTTTTCATTTCCAGTCAATAAAGCGATACATTGTTGCGCAGAATCCGCACGCTGATCGTATTGTCCAGGCAAAAATTCTAATGCGAAATGAATTCCATGTGCAGGATTTTCTTCGATTAAAATATCAGTAACAGGATCTACGAAAGTGCTGTTGACCACTTTTCCGAATTCACCGTCATTTAATCCAAAAATATCGTAAACATTATAAACCTTTACGCTTTGGATCGACGGAACAACCGCTTTTACTTCATCAAAAATTTTTGGACTTTCCACATCGAAAATTCCTCTTTTTTCTACGAAAATTCTTTTGTTTTGAGACATTAGATGTCAGATATTTATTAGATTTATTTTTAATTTCAAATTGTCATTTTGAGGAACGAGAAATCTATATAAAAGATTCTTCACTACGCTTTGCTACGTTCAGAATGACAGACACAAAAAAATGCAGCCGAAAAAGCTGCATACAATATTATACTTTAAGATCAGCTTCTAATCCTATCAGATCTTTGTTGGCATCAATAATCGGCTGAACTTCATTGGCAATGAATTCTTCCGTCTGAATTGGCGCAAAACCGATAAAATTTTTAGGATCAAGAACTTCTTTTAATTTTGATTTATCCAGTTTTAATGAATCGTCATTCAGGATTCTTTCGATAAGGTCGTTTTCCTTACCTTCTACTTTCACCTGCTTAGAAGCTTCCATAGAGTGAACCCTGATCACTTCGTGGATTTCCTGACGGTCACCACCAGCTTTCACCTCTTCCATGATAATGTATTCTGTCGCCATGAAAGGAAGTTCTTCCATAATATGTTTGTTGATTCTGTTCGGATATACTACGATTCCGTTCATGATGTTGTTCCAGATCAATAGGATGGCATCAACTGCTAAAAATGCCTGAGGAATTGTTAATCTCTTGTTTGCAGAATCATCCAATGTCCTTTCAAACCATTGTGTTGAAGCAACCATTGCAGAACTTGTCGTTAAAGACATTACATATTTTGCCAAAGCTCCGATTCTTTCGCTTCTCATTGGATTACGTTTGTAGGCCATTGCCGATGAACCGATCTGGTTTTTCTCGAATGGTTCTTCAATTTCCTTAAGATTCTGAAGGAGACGTAAATCGTTTGTGAATTTATGTGCAGATTGCGCGATATTTCCTAATAAAGCTACAACTTTAGCATCGATTTTTCTGTCGTAAGTCTGCCCGGAAACTCCGAAAACTTTTTCGAAGCCGAATCTCTTCGACAATTCTTTATCTAAATGCTTTACTTTAGAATAATCACCGTTGAAAAGCTCCAAGAAACTTGCTGCAGTTCCTGTTGTTCCTTTTACTCCTCTAAATCTCAATGTTTCCAGGAAGAAATCAAGTTCTTCGATGTCAAGAACCAAGCTCTGTAACCAAAGTGTAGCTCTTTTTCCAACTGTCGTTAATTGAGCCGGCTGGAAGTGTGTGAAACCTAACGTTGGAAGATCTTTATATTGAATTGCAAAATCTGCTAAATTTTTCATCACGTTAACCAACTTTTTCTTTAAAATTAAAAGTCCGTCACGGATCTGAATTAAATCTGTGTTATCTCCTACAAACGCTGAAGTTGCTCCCAAGTGAATAATTCCTTTTGCAGAAGGCGCCACATCACCATAAGCGTGAACGTGAGCCATTACATCATGTCTGAATTTTTTCTCGTATTCAGCCGCTTTTTCGTAATCGATGTTTTCTGCATTGGCTTTTAATTCGGCGATTTGCTCATCTGTAATGTCCAGACCAAGATCTTTTTCAATTTCAGCAAGGGCAATCCAAAGCTTTCTCCAGTTCTGGAACTTATTGTTGTGCGAGAAATTAAACAGCATTTCTTCACTGGAATAGCGCTCTTCCAATGGGTTTTTGTAGGAATTCATTTTTCTTTTTACTTTCTTTTTATTAGATTCACAAATTTAAGAAAATTAACCGATTGTATAAAATCTAATTAAATGTTGAATTTTGGTTTAACCAAAGGCTTTTTTTCGAATCCAAAGTTCGGCGGGATATTTGTATTTTCAATTTTAAATCTAATAAAATGGTCTCAAAAATTACATCAGAAATCAAAGTCAGCGTAACGACAGAATATGATAACCATAACAGTTATCCTTCTGAAAATCGTTATGTCTTTCGTTATAATATTGAAATCCAAAACCTTAGTGAAAGACCTGTTAAATTACTTTCCAGAAAGTGGATAATTTATGATTTGGGATTCGGTTTTACCGAGGTTGAAGGTGCTGGTGTGATTGGTCTGACGCCTGTTATCGAAAGTGGTGAAAAATTCAGTTATTTTTCTAATGTGATCGTAAAATCAGGTGTTGGAAGTATGGACGGTTATTATACCTTCGAAGATGCCAGTCAGCAGAGTTTTGAAGTAGATATTCCTAAATTCAATCTTGTTTCTGAAGTTTTGAGTAATTGACCTTTGGATGATCCATGGCGAACAGAAACGAATGTCCAACCTTGCAAAGCGCAGCCCGACTTGAACGGAGCTCTTTTTGTTTTTAATAAAAACAAAAAAGCGGGAGTGGAAGGCGGAAAAGCTGCCCAAATCATTCTATAAAATTTTAATTCTCTTGCCGAAAATATCTTTGATTTCATCGGTCCTTGTTATCATCAGCCTTTCAAAACCCAACAGGGAAATCCTTGCACAGACTTCTGCATCGGCATCTGCCCGGTGATGATTGAATTTGATCTGATGTTGTTCCGCAAGACTTTTCAGACCATAACTTTTCAAATCTTTCCATGCTTTTTTTGCAACACCAATACTGCATAAATAATTGAGATTTGGCTTGAAAAAACCGTAATGATCAAGACAGCCTCGCAATACGCTTACATCGAAAGAAGCATTATGAGCAATCATAAGATTACCATACATCATATTTTCCACTTCATACCAAACATCACCAAAAGTAGGAGAGTGCCGCACATCTTCTGGCGTAATACCATGAACTGCAACATTATGATGATTAAAATAGGGAAAGGACGGTGGTTTTATAAGCCAGGATTTGGTTTCTTTAATCTGACCATTTTCTACAATGCAAACTCCCAGTTCACAAGCTGAGTTTTTTTCGTGTGTTGCAGTTTCAAAATCAAGAGCTACAAAATCCATCTTATTAATTTTTAGACCCCAAAAAATGCTTAAAGATCAACCATTTTGATTGATAATAAGGATCAATCTGCTTTTTTTGCCTTAGCCGAATTGATCCGGGAAACTGCCAATAGAAGCCAACATGCGACTTGAAAACAGCCCAAAGATGCTCCCATCCATTTTTATAAGCAAAATATAAACCTGCAATCCCATCTAATGACAATCTGAAAAACAGAATGAAAAATGCTTTTGAGGAAGGTAAGTTTTTGAGCATCATTGTGAGATTATTTCTGAAATTCAGGTAGGTTTTTTGCGGATTCTGTTTGTTAAGTGTTCCGCCACCAACGTGGTAAACCTTGGATTTCCCGGTATAATAGATTTTTTTTCCGTTATTTTTTAATCTCCAACAAAGATCGATCTCTTCCTGATGTGCAAAGAATCTCTCATCGAAACCATTCATATCCCAGTAATCTTTTGATCGAATAAACAATGAACAACCTGATGCCCAGAATATTTCGGTTTCATCGTCATATTGTCCACTGTCCAATTCTATATCATCAAAAATACGTCCTCTGCAATAGGGATAGCATAGATTGTCAATTAACCCGCCACCAGCTCCGGCAAATTCGAATTTGTTTCTTTGATAATAATCCAGGATTTTCGGCTGAATGGCAGCAATGTCCTTTTCTTTAGAAAATAAATTAAGAATAGGAGAGATCCAGTTTTCTGTAACCTCTACATCCGAATTCAGAAGACAATAAATATCCGCATTGATAGATTTCAATCCTTCGTTATAACCTGCTGCAAAACCTGAATTAGTTTTATTCTGAATAATTTTGACAGCAAGAAAATCAGATTTTAGAAATGAAATAGAATCATCGGTTGACGCATTGTCAATAACAAAAATCTCCGCATCCTGAGAATATTTCACAACAGAAGGCAAGAACTTTTCTAACCAATTTTTTCCATTCCAGTTGAGTATAGCAATTGCGACAGTCATCTATTCGTCATAATTTTTGATTGAATCTTTATATTTCCATCTTCTGTGTGACCAAAGCCAGTTATCCGGCCTTTTCCTGATCGTATTTTCCAGTAGTTTATGAAATTTCTTTACAACTTCGTGCTCTACAAATTTTTCTCCATCGGGATAGATCCTGTGATAATTAACCTGATAAAAGCCTCTTTTTACCTTTTTCATTTCACAGAAAATAAACACCAAATCCATTCTTGTAGATAGTTTATCATATCCTACAAAAGCGGGTGTTTTCTGATTCAGAAAATTAAGTCCATAATTAACATGAGAAATATGAGGCGTTTGATCCGCAACAAACATATATGCGGAATTACCATCATTTGGCGCCCGGAAAATCTGTTTAATCACCTCATTGGCTTCAAGAGATTTATTATTAAATCTATTTCTGATGGTTTTAATTTTTTCTTCCCAGAATTTGCTGTTCATTTTTCTGTAAACCGGATGACAGTCTTTTTGTGGAATAAGAGTGGCTAAGGCATTGAACCATTCCCAGTTAAAAATGTGACCTGATAACATGATTATATTTTTTCCTTCCGCCTTCGCCTGATGAAATACATCTTGATTAAGATGCTGCATTCTTACCCGAGATTCCGTTTCTGATATTGTAAAAGCCTTCAACATCTCGGCAAGGTAATCACAAAAATTAGAGAAGAATTTTTTTGAGATATCTTTGATCTCTTTATCCGACTTTTCAGGAAAAGCGTTTCTAAGATTCTCCAGAACAACTGCTTTTCGATAACCAATAATATAGTAATTAAGAAAAAACATTATATCTGAAAAGAAATATAATACCTTAAGCGGTAATCTGGAAATTAGTAATAATATGCTGAATAAAAATTGATTCAATGTATAATGAATATTGGCAAATATACTGAAAAATGGCTGGATTTTTGATTAACTTTGATGTTTAATTAAAATCTATTATCAATAATAAATGAGAAAATCTGTTAAGAGTC
>WPCJ01063012.1_pt1 | contig 27930 bp, 24 predicted proteins | sample 5399831 | NCBI WGS metagenome assembly WPCJ01 (sample SAMN12869470, study PRJNA574797) | sludge metagenome | isolation source: wastewater treatment of pH10 | place: China:Beijing | collected 2019-05-20 | reverse complement strand
CCGCGGGTATCCGGTCCCTCCTCGTCTGCCGGTGGTCAGCCGCAGGTGTAGGTCACACCGCCGACCTCCCACACGCCGGGTCCGAGGTCGGCGCACATGCCGATGAGTCCGGCGAAGACGGTGACGACGAGGATGATCGCGACGATCTCCAGGATCGTGATGATCGCGCCGACGATGATGCCCGCGATGGCGAGCCCCTTGGGCTGACCGGCCTTGCCGAGCTTCACGGCGGCCACGATGCTGATGACCAGGCCGACGGGCGCCATGAGGAATGCGAGGACCAGTCCGACGATCGACAGCACCCGGCCCGGCGGAGTCGGCGTGGGCTGCGAGTAGGCAGGAGCGGGAGCAGCCGGGTAGCCGCCTCCCGGGGCGGCCGGGGCTCCGGAGCCGGGGGTCGGCTGCTCAGGGTATGGCGGGGGATTCGTCATGTGCTGTCCTGTCTCTGGGGGTACGAGGATTGTGCCCGGCGGCTCCGGACGCCCCGAGCGTAGCGAAGCGTCGACGCCCGCACCATCCCCTCCGGACGCGGCGCGGTCGCACGGACTCTTCCGTCGACGCGGCCCCAGGCGTAGCGTGCGGGTATGTGCCGAAACATCGTCCCGCTCAACAACCTCGAGCCCGCCGCGACCGACGACGAGTGCCACGACGCAGCCCTGCAGTTCGTGCGCAAGATCGCCGGGACGACGGCACCGTCCCGTGCCAATCGAGCCGTGTTCGATCGCGCTGTCACTGAGATCGCACAGGCGACCCGGGTGCTCCTGGACGAACTCGTCACGACGGCGCCCCCGAAGAACCGCGACGAGGAGGCGGCCAAGCGTCGGGCTCGGTCCGCAGAGCGCTACGAGGCGATCCGGGTGTATCAGCAGGAGAAGCGCGCGGCACGTGCGGCCTCGTGAGAACGAAGCCGCAGGGAAGGCGGTCGTGTATGCCAGAATCGACATACCCCGCTCGACTTTCCCGGCGGTTCCGGTGATGAAGGCACCGAGATCGCAGGCCGATCCCCATCGGTCAGGGAACCTCCCCAAGGAGAGCTGTATCCATGCCTGAGGATTCTCCTCGCGTTCTCGTCGTCGATGACGATCCGGACGTCGCCCTGCTCGTGAAGACCGTGCTCGAGCGGCGGGCGGGCTGCATCGTCGATGTCGCGGAAGACGGTCAGGTCGCCGTCGAGCGTGTCGGGGCGCAGCGCCCCGACGTCGTCGTGACCGACATCGAGATGCCGGGGCTGAGCGGCCTGGAGTTGCTGGCGGAGCTCCGTCGAACGGTTCCGACCGTGCCCGTGCTGGTGATGACGGCCCACGTCTCCGTCGAGTACGCGGTCTCCGCGCTGCGTGCGCAGGCGGACGAGTTCCTCACGAAACCGCTCGACAACGCCAAACTCGTCGAGTCCGTCACTCGGCTGATCGAGGAGGGGCGTCGGCGCCGGGAGGGGGCCCGCCAACCGGAACGGGTGCTCGCGATCGGCGCGCACCCCGATGACGTGGAGATCGGCGTCGGCGGACTTCTCGCGGCCCACGCCAGGGCGGGGGACGACATCACGATCCTCACTCTCTCCCGCGGCGCCAGAGGCGGTGACGCCGACAGCCGACAGGACGAGTCGCTGGCCGCGGCCGAGTTGCTCGGCGCCCGGCTCTTCCTCAAGGACCTCGTCGACACCGAGATCCCCGGCGGCGGATCGACCGTGCGCCTCATTGAAGAGGTGGTGCAGGAGGTTCGCCCCACCATCGTCTACACGCACTCGGGTCACGACAGACACCAGGATCACCGGGCCGTGAGTGAGGCCACGATCGTGGCCACTCGGCGCGTCGGCACGGTCGCCTGCTACCAGAGCCCGTCGTCGACGATCGACTTCCGCCCCACGCGGTTCGTGCGGATCGACCAGTACCTGGACGAGAAGCTCCGGCTCCTGGAGAGCTTTCACTCGCAGACCGCGAGCCGGGAGTACCTCGCACCCGAGTTCGTCACGGCGACTGCACGCTACTGGTCCCGGTTCGGCGGTGGAACGGCCGTCGAACCTCTCGAGGTGGTGCGTGAGACGGCGGAGTTCATCGGCGCCCACGAACTCAGCCGACGGGAGAGCTGATGACGAAGCGTGTACTGGTGACCGGCGCGGGAGGTCCGGCAGGCGTGGCCGTGATCCGCTCCCTCCTCCGCCGTGCCGATCTGACCGTGTTCGCCGCCGACATGGACGGATGGGCGAGCGGCGTCTACCTGGTGCCCCCGGCGCAGCGTCGTCTGGTGCCACCGGGGCGGGACGTGGACTTCGTGCCGGCCATCGCGCGGATGGTCGAAGCCGACGCCCTGGACCTCGTGATCTCCACGGTCGATGTCGAGCTCATCGCCCTCGCCGGACGACGGGACGAGCTGGCCCCCGCGGTCCTGGCCGCGCCCTCGGCGGACACGTTGAACACCGCGCTCGACAAGCTCGCCCTCGCCGAGCGATGCGCCCCGACCGGTCGCACGCCCCGCACGGTCCTCGCCGGCCCCGAGGCGGAGGCCGTCGACTGGGAGTTCCCGGTCTTCGCCAAGCCTCGCCAGGGTGCGGGAAGCCGTGGCGTCCGACTCGTGCCGGATCGTGTCGCCCTCGAGGCGCTGCCCACGGACGAAGGCCTGATCGTGCAGGACTTCCTCCCGGGGGAGGAGTACTCGGTCGACGTCATCGCCGATGCTGCGGGTGCCGTGGTCGCCGCCGTGCCGCGCACCCGTGCCAGGGTCGACTCGGGGGTCGCGATCGCCGGACGCACCGTGCGTGACCCCGAACTCGAAGAGACCGCCGCATCGATCGCGCGGGCCATCGGACTCGTGGGCGTCGCGAACGTGCAGCTGCGTCGTGACCGCGCCGGTCGTGCCGTGCTGCTCGAGGTCAACCCGCGTTTCCCCGGGGCTCTGCCGCTCACGATCGCGGCCGGGGTCGACATCCCTTCGCTCGTCGCGGATCTGTTCCTGGGGCGTGAGCTGCCGGTGAACATCCCGTTCCGTGAGGTCGCTTCGGTGCGCTTCCTGGAAGACGTGATCGTGGAGGTCGAGGACGTGCTGGTCTCCGACCACGCGGGGCACCAGGAGGAGCTGTGAGCCACCCCCTGCTTCGCGGCGATCACCACGTCCATTCGACCTTCTCCGACGACGCCGTCTCGACGCTCTCCGAGAATGTCGAGGCCGCAGCGGCGGCGGGCTTGAGCACGGTGCGGTTGGTCGACCATGTGCGTGAGAGCACCACCTGGGTGCCCGAGTACCTCTCCGCCGTGCGCGCTCTCCGGGTGCCGGACGGGCTCGTGGTGCTCACCGGTGTGGAGGCGAAGATCCTCGACAGCTCCGGGTCCCTCGACATCCCGGCTCTGCCGGACGGCATCGACCGGATCCTGATCGCCGACCATCAGTACCCCGGTGTCGACGGTCCGCTCGGCCCGTCCGTCGTGCGCGAGCGGATCGCCGCAGGGTGGGGGGTGGACGACGTGCTCGACCAGCTCGTGAACGCCCTGATCTCCACGATGCACCGGTATCCGGGAAACCAGCTCGCGCACTGCTTCTCCCTCCTGCCCAAGATCGGGCTGTCCGAGCAGGATCTCGGGGCGGAGCGGACGCAGGCCTGGGCGCGTGCCGCCGTCGAGACCGGGACACGGGTGGAGGTCAACGAGAAATGGGCGTGCCCCGGGCCTGAAGCGCTGTCGGCCCTGCGATGGGCGGGTGGAGAGCTCGTCGCCTCCACGGACAGTCATGAAGCGGCGGATGTCGGCCGATACTCCCGTGTGATCCCGCTGCTCGACGCGATCGAGGCCTCCTCGTGACGGATCTGACCTGGCTCCAGACGGTGCTCGTCGTCGTCCTCCTGCTCTGCGTGCTGGTCGGCACGCTGCCCGTCGTCAACACGGGGTTGCAGTTCCTCGTGCTGCCGCTGCACGCGTTCCGCAACCATTACGGCAAGGCGGCGCCGTATCACCCGAACGTCGCGGTCATCATCCCGGCATGGAACGAGGGGCTCGTCATCGGCCCCGCCATCGAACGGCTGCTCCAGCTGGAGTACCCCGGCGAGCGACTGAGGATCTTCGTCGTCGATGATGCGTCAACGGACGACACGCCCACCATCGTCGCCGCGAAGGCCGCAGCACATCCCGGACGCGTCGTGCACCTGCGGCGCGATAAGGGCGGCGAAGGCAAGGCGCACACCCTCAACCACGGACTCGAGGTCGCGCTCGCGGACGAGTGGACCGAAGCCGTGCTCATCATGGATGCGGACGTCATCTTCGCACGCGATTCTCTCCGCAAGCTCAGCCGGCATCTCGCCGACGACGACGTCGGTGCCGCGACCGCATACATCGCCGAGGGCAGTCGCGACCGCAACTACCTCACGCGCTTCATCGCGATCGAGTACGTGATCGGACAGCTCTCCGCCCGCCGGGTGCAGAACGTCGGCGGCGCGATCGCGTGCCTGGCCGGCGGGGCGCAGCTGCATTCCCGCGCGAACCTCGAGGCGATCGGCGGACGCATCCCGACGGGGACCCTCGCAGAAGACACCATGACCACGTTCGAAGGTCAGCTCAAGGGGCGGCGCATGGTCTTCGAGCCGCACGCCGTCGTGCTCGCCGAAGAGCCGCGGACGATCGACAGCCTGTGGAAGCAGCGCCTGCGCTGGGCGCGGGGCAACGTGCAGCTGACGTCGATCTACCGGAAGCTGTGGTTCCGTCCGAGCCCCACCCATCGCCTGGGGAGCTTCTCGTTCGGTCTGGCCTGGTTCACGATCCTGCTGCTGCCGGCGTTCATGATCCTCGCTGCGGCGGGAATGCTCGCGCTGCTGGTCCTGCACAGCGACATCGCCGAGTTCGTGTTCCGCTTCATGTGGATCTCGGCGGCCTGCATCTATCTCTTCTCGATACTCTTCTCCGTGCAGCTCGACCCGCGAACGGGGAGGCATTCCTGGCGTGAGGCGATCATGTTCCCCGGGCTCGGGGCGCTCCTCCTCATGGCCATCGCCCTCTTCCCGTGGCTGTTCCAGGCGCTTCTGCAGGCGCTCGGCCAGCGCGCCACCGAGCAGACGTTGTTCACCTGGGCGGTGATCTTCTATCTGTGGGGTCCGATCTCGATGCTGGGGATCTGGCTCGCTCGCGCGGTGGAACCGCTCCCTACCGGCCGCTTCTTCGCCGGCCTGCTGCTGTACGTCTGCGGCTACGGATCCCTGCTCTGCGCCATCACCGTGGATTCGTACATCAAAGAATGGCGTCGCGCCGACGCCTCCTGGATCAAGACCGAGAAGATCGGACGTGTGGACTCATGACCGCAGCACCGTCACACGACACCGAAGCGGAGGAGATCGCCGAGGATGCGCGCCGCGAGCGGCGACTGATCCCGCAGGCGATCATCGCTCTCATCGTCGTCGTCGCCGTCGTCATCGTGCGAGAGCTGTTCCTTCGATGACCGGGAGGCCGTTGGCCCTGGTCGTGGAAGACGCCCCCGATCAGGCGGCGTTGCTGCGTCGCTATCTCGATCGCGAGGGCTTCGACGTGTTCGTCGCCCGCGACGCCGAGTCGGCGATCGCCGCTTTCGATGAGATCGATCCGGTCCTGGCTGTGCTCGACCTGCTCCTGCCCGGGATCTCGGGGCAGGAATGCGCTCGTCTGGTGCAGGACCGGTTCCCCCGCTGCTTCCTCGTGATCAGTTCGGTGCTCGACGCGGCCGACTACCCACCGGCGGATGCCGCCCTGCCGAAGCCCATCACCGGGGCTGACCTGCACGCCATCGTGGAGCGGGTGGAGGGATGAGCGCCACGCCGCTCGCCCGCGCCGAGAGCCGGTGGTATCGGATCTTCGACGACCCAAGCCCGCTGCTCAAACAGGCGCCGACGGTCATCGCGGCCGCCGTCGCGGGGCTGCTCACCTGGTGGGTGCCGGACCTTCCTGTCGCCCACGCCGCGTCGGCGATCGGTGGCATCGCTCTGGTCCTCGGGGCCACCGTCCTCGCCGCGGTGCTCACCGCGCGGCGGATCCACGACGGATGGGCGGTCCTGCTCATCCCGATCATCGACATCATCGGCCTCGGCCTCTTCCGCACCGGTACCGGTGGCCCCGGCTCCCTCTTCTCCGCTCTCGTTCTCCTCCCCGTGGTGTGGCTGGCGGCGGCACCCGGCATCCGCTGGGTCTTCGTGGTCGCGGGCCTGACGTCTGTCGCGCTGCTCATGCCGTATTTCACCGATCCGCCCCACACCTCGACCGAGTGGCTCCGCGGCGTGGTGGCCCCCCTGGTGTTCGCCGCGGTGGCCGCGGTCATCAACCAGCTCGCCCGACAGCAGCGCCTCCGTGTCCAGCAGGCCGAGGAGCTGGTGGCCGAGCGCACCAAGGCGCTGTCGGAGAACGTCGCGATGATCGTGCAGCTGCGCGACAAGGAGCGCCAGTACCGCGAGCTCCTGGATTCGTTCGAGAGCCTGTGGTCGTCGATCACCGCCCAGGCCGTGATCGCGACGACGCGCGACGGTGTCGTGACGGCTTGGAACCCCGGGGCCGAGCGCCTGCTGGGGCTCTCGGCCGGTGAGGCGCTGAAAGATGTGCGCGTCGATCGCTTCTTCTCCACCGCTGTCTTGTCGATGCTGGCGGCGGAGCATGCCGACCGCCTGCAGCCATCCGAGGACCGTCGCTCGGGGGAGGACGAGCTCTCGCCGGGGATCCAGGCCCTGTTCGCGCAGGCCGATGCAGGACTCACGGTCGACGGCGACATCGAGGTGACGACCGCGGGCGGCACGACCGTTCCCGCCCGCGTGACCGTGAGCCCCCACAAGGACGGCGCCGGTGCCCAGCAGGGCTACCTGTTCGTGCTCACCGACGAGACCAGGGCGGTCGAGGTCGCCCGGATGAAAGACGAGTTCGTCGGGATGATCTCGCACGAGCTGCGCACCCCGCTCAGCGCGATCATCGGATTCCTCGACCTGCTCCAGAACGATCCCGGTCAGCCGCTCACCGGCGACCAGCAGGAGTTCGTCTCCATCATCGAGCGCAACGCCCAGCGCCTGCTCAACCTCGTCGGCGACCTCCTCTTCACCGCACAGGTGGAATCCGGGCGGTTCCCGCTCGATCGCGAGGAGGCCGATGTCGCCGAGCTGGTCCGTTCAGCGGTGGTGTCGGCGGGTCCGCACGCGCAACGAGAAGGCATCGAGATCGACGCCGAGGTCGGCCCTGACCCGGTCCGCCTCGTGGTCGACTCCGGAAGGATCGGCCAGGCGCTCGACAACCTCCTCTCCAACGCCATCAAGTTCACGCCGAGCGGTGGTCGGGTCACGGCGCGGGTACGCCTGGTGGACGGGGGAGTGGAGCTCTCGGTCAGGGACACCGGGGTCGGGATCCCCGAGAACGAGCAGGGAATGCTATTCACGCGCTTCTTCCGCGCGTCGACCGCGACACGCAACGCCGTACCGGGGGTGGGGCTCGGACTCACGATCACGCGGGCGATCGTCCTGGCGCACGGCGGCACCATGGACGTCACGAGTCAGGAGGGCGTCGGCACCGAGTTCCGGTTCGTCCTCCCCGTCGCCCCTCGCACCGAAGCGCTCACGAGCCTGGGTCACGTCGACTGACGCGGCCGGCCGCGGTTCGTGCCCGGCCGCTCGCGCTGATAGCCTGGTCGGCTCGGCACATGCGGGGCGGAAGGACGGCCACGCACCGTGGGCTACATCGATGTCTCCAGCGTCTCACTGACGCTCCCCGACGGCAGACCGCTTCTCGACGAGGTGACGTTCCGTGTCGGTTCCGGGTCGACGAGCGCGCTCATCGGCCCCAACGGCGCGGGCAAGACGACGTTGCTGCGCATCATCCGCGGCGATCAGTCCGCTGATGACGGGGTCGTGACGATCGAGGGCGGCCTGGGCGTCATGGACCAGTTCGTCGGTCACGGCGAGGCCGGGGAGACGGTCCACCAACTGCTCGTGCGCGTCGCGCCCGCGCGCATCCGTACCGCGGCCGAGACGCTCGAAGCTGCGGAGAACGCGTTGATCGAGCGCGACGAGCACGACACGCAGATGGCGTATGCGTCGGCGATCGCCGAATACGCCGATGCCGGTGGATACGAGCACGAGACCGTCTGGGATCAGTGCACGGTCGCGGCGCTCGGGGTGCCGTTCGAACGTGCGCGGTTCCGCGAGCTCACCACGCTGTCCGGGGGCGAGCAGAAGCGGCTCGCACTCGAAGCGCTGCTGCGCGGACCCGACGAGGTGCTGCTGCTCGATGAGCCGGACAACTACCTCGACGTCCCGACGAAGCGCTGGCTCGAGGAGCAGCTGCGGGCGACGCCGAAGACCGTGCTGCTCGTGTCGCACGACCGAGAACTCCTGGCGCGCGCGATCGATCGGCTGATCACGCTCGAGCCCGGTGGTGCGGGAGCCACGGCCTGGGTCCACGGCGGTGGATTCGGTACCTATCCGCAGGCGCGGGCGGACCGGATGGAGCGGCTCGACGAACTGCGTCGTCGCTGGGATGAGCAGCACGAGAAGCTGCGCACCCTCGTCGCGAACCTCAAGGTGAAGGCGTCGGCGAACGACGGTTTCGCGTCTCGGTACCAGGCGGCGCAGACGCGGTTGCGGAAGTTCGAAGAGGCGGGTCCGCCCGAGGAGCGTCCGCCCGCGCAGGATTTCGACATGCGCCTGCGGGGAGCGCGCACGGGCAAGCGCGCCGTGGTGGTGCAGCGCCTGGAGCTGACCGGGCTGATGCGGCCGTTCGACACGGAGATCTGGTACGGCGATCGCGTCGCCGTGCTCGGCTCGAACGGGTCGGGCAAGTCCCACTTCCTGCGCTTGCTCGCGCGTGGTGGCAGCGACCCCGACACCACGCTCGGTCACGTCACCTCGTCGGGGGAGCAGCTGAGCGTGGTCGAGCACACCGGCGCAGCGACGCTCGGAGCGCGGGTCGTGCCCGGTCTGTTCGCGCAGACGCACGCGCATCCGGAATTCGTCGGACGCACGCTCCTCGACATCCTGCACCGGGGTGACGATCGTCGCACCGGGATGCCGCGCGACGCCGCGAGCTCGGCGCTGGACCGCTATGGGCTCGTGCGTCAGGCCCTGCAGACTTTCGACTCGCTGTCCGGTGGACAGCAGGCGCGGTTCCAAGTCCTGTTGCTCGAGCTCTCCGGGGCGACGCTGCTGCTTCTGGACGAGCCGACCGACAACCTCGACCTGGAGTCGGCCGAGGCACTGGAACAGGCACTCGCGCGATTCGAGGGCACGGTGCTGGCCGTGACACACGATCGATGGTTCGCGCGATCGTTCGACCGGTTCCTGGTGTTCGGCTCGGGCGGGGACGTGTACGAGTCCGACGAACCGGTCTGGGATGAGCGCCGCGTGGCCCGCGCCCGCTGACGATACGGAGGCCGGACTCGTGGGTGCGCACACTGAGAGTCCGCGCGTGGGGATCACCTTCTCCGCATCCGACGAACATCAGAACATCAGGAGCCGGGCGGCGTGCGTCCGCCCGAGCCGGCCCCCGCTCCCGGGTAGGCTGGACGGGTGACCATGGAGATCGAGCTCGGCCGAGGAAAGCGCGCACGTCGCGCGTACACGTTCGACGACATCGCGGTGGTGCCATCGCGGCGCACGCGCAACCCGGAGGACGTGTCGACCGCATGGACGATCGACGCCTTCGGCTTCGACATCCCGGTGCTGGGAGCGCCGATGGACTCGGTCGTGAGCCCGCAGACGGCGATCATGCTCGGACAGCTCGGCGGCCTCGGCGTCCTCGACCTCGAGGGTCTGTGGACGCGTTACGAAGACCCGGAGCCGCTGCTGGCGGAGATCGCCGGACTCGACGAGGGCGAGGCCACCGTCCGGATGCAGCAGCTGTACTCGGAGCCGATCAAGCCCGAGCTCATCACCCGCCGACTCGCCGAGATCCGCGAGTCCGGCGTCACGGTCGCCGGTTCGCTGACGCCGCAGCGCACCCAGGAGTACTACGACACGGTCGCCGCAGCGGGCGTCGACCTGTTCGTGATCCGCGGCACCACCGTGTCTGCCGAGCACGTCTCGAGCGTCGCGGAGCCCCTCAACCTCAAGAAGTTCATCTACGACCTCGACGTCCCCGTCATCGTCGGTGGCGCGGCGACCTACACCGCGGCCCTCCACCTCATGCGCACGGGCGCGGCAGGTGTGCTCGTCGGTTTCGGCGGCGGGGCGGCATCCACGACGCGTGCCACCCTCGGCATCCACGCGCCGATGGCGACCGCGGTCTCCGACGTCGCCGCGGCTCGCCGCGACTACCTCGACGAGTCCGGGGGCCGCTACGTCCACGTGATCGCCGATGGGGGCGTCGGCACCTCCGGCGACATCGTCAAGGCGCTCGCCATGGGGGCGGACGCCGTCATGCTCGGTGTCGCGCTCGCTCGGGCCACCGACGCGCCCGGCCGCGGCTTCCACTGGGGTCCTGAAGCTCACCACTCGAAGCTGCCGCGAGGCCGTCGTGTCGAGGTCGGGGGAATCGGCACGCTCGAGGAGATCCTCTACGGCCCGGCCCCGGTCGCCGACGGCACCGCGAACCTCATCGGCGCGCTGCGCAAGTCGATGGCGACCACCGGATACTCCGACCTCAAGGAGTTCCAGCGGGTCGAGGTCGTGCTCGCGCCGTACGAGGCCTGAGGCACAGCGCTCGACCGTGACGACTCCTGCTCTGTTCCCCCCGACCCTCCGCGAGGTCATGCTCCGGGGGCGCTGGATCGGGGTGCTGCTGCTGTGCCTCCTCGTCGCGGGGGTGTTCGCCTGGCTCGGTCAGTGGCAGTTGGAGCGCGCGATCGACACCGATCCGCCCCCCGCCGGCCAGACCGAGCAGGTGCAGCAGCTCACCGATGTCGTCGAGCCGGGTGAATACCTCCCCGAGCCGCTCGTGGGCCAGCGCGTCGAGACCTCGGGGCGCTGGATCCCCGAGGACTTCATCGTCGTGTCGAGCCGTTTCAACGACGATGTCCCGGGGTATTGGGTGACCGGACAGCTGCGGGTCGCAGAGCGCACGTCGATCGCCGTCGCGATCGGGTGGACTCCCGATCGGGAGACCGCGGATGCGGCCGTGCGGGAGCTCGAAGCCGACGCGGACGGGTCAGAGGTCGAAGTGACCGGTCGGGTGATCTCGGACGAAGGGCCCCGTGTCCCCCCGCACTCCGCTCCCGAGCAGCTGGACCGGATGTCTCCAGCCGCCCTGCTCAGCCGATGGCACGACATCGAGCAGCTTCACGTGTACCGCCCTTACCTCGCCTCGACCACGGCGTCCGCGGGGCTGGTCGACATCTCGTCGCCCGCACCCGAGGAGATGTCGCCGGTCAACTGGCTGAACGTCTTCTACGCGGTCGAGTGGGCCATCTTCGCGGGCTTCGCCTTCTACCTCTGGTACCGCCTGGCGAAAGATGCCTGGGAGCGCGAGGTCGAGGAGTTCGAAGACGCGCTCGGTCGGGAAACCACCTGATCATCGCGCGCATCCGCGCGCTCGACGGTGCGCAATTGTGTGCTCCCGTGCGGCGATAGCGACCTTCGTCAGGGGTCCCTCGGGCCATCCGGTGAGCGCTCGGTGACGAATCGGGAAACTCCGTTGAGGATGTCCTGACCGCTCCGTATGCTCGCACCATGTGAGCGCGCTGGGAGTTTCCCCTGTGTGCCGTGACAGTCCTGAGAAGTGTCGAACCCGACCGAGGAGACAGCACCGATGATGTCCGCCCCAGACGAGAGGAACCGCATGGTTCCGGTCTCGCACCGTAGAAGTCGGGGGCGCATCGGCGCTCTCGCCGTGACCTGCGTCGCCGCGCTGAGCTTCGGCTCGCTGGCCGCCGTTCCCGCCGCAGCCGACACCACGGGCACGGGGGTGGTGATCAACGAGGCGTACCTCTCCGGCGGCAGCGCGGGGGCGGCCTTCAAGAACAAGTTCGTCGAGCTGTACAACCCGACGTCCGCCGCGATCACCCTCGATGGCATGTCGCTGCAGTACCGGTCCGCCACCGGCACAGGTGCCTTCAACGGTGTGGCCGCCCTCACCGGGGAGATCCCCGCCGGCGGCTACTACCTGGTGCAGGGGAACAGCAACGGCGTGAACGGTGCCGAGCTCCCTACGCCGGATGCCGTCACCACCCTCACTCCAAGCGGCACCAACGGCACACTCGCCCTCGTCGAGGGCACCGCCGCCGTCACTCTCACGCCGGGTTCGACGGTGGGTGTGGACGGTGTGGTCGACCTGCTCGGCTACGGCTCGTCGAACACCTTCGAGACGAAGGCGGCCACGGCGCCGTCGGGGAACACCGACGTCAAGTCGTTGAACCGCACGGGCGCTGTCGACACCGACGACAACAGCGCGGACTTCACGCTCTCTGCGACGATCACCCCGCAGGGCTCCGGCGGCACCGACCCCGGAACAGACCCGGGTGAGGATCCGATCGCGGCGACGATCGCCGAGGTTCAGGGCACGACCGATGTCTCCCCGCTGAACGGCCAGACGGTCGAGGTCGAGGGCGTCGTCACGGCGGACTACCGCACGGGCGGCTACAGGGGCATCGTCATCCAGACCCAGGGCTCCGGCGGGGCGACGGATGCCACGCCGGGCGCCTCGGACGGGGTGTTCGTCTTCCTGAACGCGCTGTCCCCGACACTCGAGATCGGCGACCTCGTCTCGGTGACCGGTGCGGTGAGCGAGTACTTCGGGCAGACCCAGATCACCCCTGCCGCGGCCGGTGACGTCGCGGTGCTGACCGCGGGAGTCGGCGTCCCCGCCGTCACACCGCTGCCGGACTCGGTGCGTGGTGCCGATCGGGAGCAGTACGAGAACATGTACGTGGCACCGGAGGGAAGCTACCGCCTGGCCTCCAGCCACCAGCTGTACAACTACGGAACGCTCTGGCTGAACGCCGGTGAAGACCTCGCGGTGAAGAGCACGGAGACCACGCGCCCCGGCGACGAGGCCAGCGCGATCGCCGTGGCCAACCGCGCAGGCCGCATCCTCCTGGATGACGGCTGGTCGATCCAGGTCACGAACAGCGGCCACCCCGGCGAGCAGCCGTACTTCACGAAGGACACCGTCGTCCGCAACGGCGACGTCGTGGACTTCAGCGACAACGGCTACGTGCTGCAGTGGGGATTCGACGACTGGCGTCTGCAGCCGGTCGTGCCGATCGACGATTCCTCGTCGGCCGACCTCAAGGTCGGATTCGAGGCGACGAACCCGCGGACCGCGTCGGCTCCGGAGGTCGGCGGTGACGTCCAGGTGGCCTCGTTCAACGTCTACAACTACTTCACGACGCTGAAGAGCGAGAACTCGAACGCCCGGGGTGCGGCGAACGCCGCGCAGTTCGCGATCCAGAAGTCGAAGATCGTCGCGGCGATCAACGGTCTGGATGCCGAGATCGTCTCCCTCATGGAGATCGAGAACTCCGTGAAGCTGGGCAAGCCGATCGACTCGGCGCTCGAGGATCTGGTCGGCGGCCTCAACGACGACGCGGGCGCCGAGGTGTGGGACTACGTGCCCACGCCCGACGCGCTGAACGACGCGGCCACCACCGACTACATCACGAACGCCATCATCTACAAGAAGGATGCCGTCGTGACGGTGGGCGACAGTGCCACCGTCACGGATGAGAGCGTGTGGGGCAACGCCCGCGAGCCCATCGCGCAGGCGTTCGACATCGACGGCCGTGTGGTCACGGTCGTGGCCAACCACTTGAAGTCGAAGTCGCCGCCCCAGGGCGCGGGCGCTGAGCCGGCCGACGGGCAGGGCTTCTTCAACGCGGACCGCGTCGCGCAGGCGAACGCGATCCTCGCCTTCACGGAAGACCTGGAGGAGACGACGGGCAGCAGCGACATGCTGCTGATCGGCGATTTCAACGCCTACAGCGAGGAAGACCCGATCGACGTGTTCACCTCGAAGGGGTGGAGCGACCTGGTCGCCGAAAAGGCATCGGGGCAGTACACGTACACGTTCGACGGTGAGCTCGGTTCCCTCGACCACGTGATCGCGTCGCCGTCGCTGGCCTCGTCGATCACGGGCGCCGGAGTCTGGGGCATCAACTCTCCGGAGTGGAGCGACCGCGGCTACGCGTTCGGCGCCACCGAGGAGGGCACCCCGTACCGCTCCAGCGACCACGACCCCATCATCGTCGGCGTCTCCGCGGAGATCCCGCCGGTGAGCATCGACGTCGTCACGGTCAACGACTTCCACGGAAGGATCGAAGCCGACGGTGCCGCCGCGGGAGCCGCGGTGCTGGCAGGGGCAGTGAAGCAGTTCCGTGAGGCGAACCCGAACACGATCTTCGCCGGTGCCGGCGACCTGATCGGCGCCTCGACGTTCACCTCATTCATCAACGACGACAACCCGACGATCGACGCCCTCAACGCGGCCGGTCTCGACGTCAGCGCAGCGGGTAACCACGAGTTCGACCAGGGCTGGGAGGACCTGCGCGATCGGGTGCAGGACCGCGCGGACTGGGAGTACATCGCCTCGAACGTGTTCGTCACCGAGACCGGTGAGCCGGCGCTCGCCCCCGCCTGGGTCAAGGAGCTCGACGGTGTGAAGGTCGGCTTCATCGGAGCCGTCACCGAGGACCTCGACTCGCTCGTCTCGCCGGAGGGCATCGCGGACCTCGAAGTCCGGAGCATCGCCGATTCCGTGAACGCGGTGGCCGACGACCTGCGCGACGGCGACGAGTCCAACGGTGAGGCGGATGTCATCATCCTGCTCGTGCATGAGGGCGCTTCCAGCGTCGAGCTGTCGAGCATCACCCCGGATTCGCCGCTCGGCGAGATCGTGTACGGGGTTGATGAAGACGTCGACGCCATCGTGTCGGCCCACACCCACCTCGCCTACAACCACGTGATCGATGGCCGCCCGGTCGTCTCCGCGGGGCAGTACGGCGAGAACCTGGGCCTGATGAACATCCAGGTCGACGCCACCACGAAGGACCTGATCTCGATCACCAACGAGATCAAGCCCCTCACCGAGGCCGGCAAGCCGCTCTATCCGGCAGTGCCGGAGGTGCAGACGATCGTCGACCAGGCGAAGGCCGAGGCCGATGTCCTGGGAGCGATCAAGGTCGGCGACATCACGGCGGACTTCAACCGCGCGCGTCAGACCAACGGCTCGGAGAACCGCGGTGGAGAGTCCACCATCGGCAACTTCGTCGCCGACGTGCAGCAGTCGTCCACCGGCGCCGACCTGGCTCTCATGAACCCGGGCGGTATCCGCGCGAACCTCACGTACGCGTCCTCCGGAGCATCCGATCCCGACGGCAACGTCACCTACCGAGAAGCGGCGACGGTCCAGCCGTTCGCCAACACGCTCGTGACGCTCACGCTCACGGGTGCGCAGCTGAAGAGCGTGCTCGAGGAGCAGTGGCAGCCGGCGGGTTCGGCACGTCCGTTCCTGAAACTCGGGGTCTCGAAGGGGCTGGTCTACACGTACGACCCCGCAGCGGCACAGGGTTCGCGGATCACCTCGATGACGCTCGACGGCACGCCGGTGGATCCTGCGGCGGACTACACGGTCGCGGCCAACTCGTTCCTCGCTGCGGGAGGAGACAACTTCTCCACCTTCAAGGAGGGCACGGGCAAGCGCGACACCGGCAAGATCGACCTGCAGTCGATGGTCGACTGGTTCGACGCGAACAAGACCGCCAGCCCCGATTACGCCCAGCGCGCGGTCGGTGTGTCGGTCAGCCCGGCGGACGCCGACGGGTACAGCGCCGGTGACCAGGTCACGGTGTCGCTCTCGTCGCTAGCGTTCAGCGCGGGTGAGCCGGCTCCGGGAGAGGTGTCGCTCTCGCTGGGAGACACCGTCCTGGCGACGGGTGCGGTGGATCCGACGATCGTCGACACCACGGATGAGGGCGGTCGTGCCGCTCTGACCTTCACGGTTCCGTCGGGTGTCTTCGGCGAACAGGTCCTTACCGTCGCGGTCGCCGGGACGGGGACCACCGCGCAGGTGCCATTCACGATCGCCGGCGAGGAGGAGTTCGCGGGCACGATCGCCCTGGGCTCGTCTAAGGTGTCGGCGGGCAAGAGCCTCAAGGTCACCGGCCAGGGGTATGAGCCCGGTGAGACGGTGACGATCGAGCTGCGCCCGAAGAAGGGCAAGCCGGTCGAGGTCGGCACGGTCCAGGTGTCCGCGGACGGCACCTTCAGCACGCAGGTGACGGTGCCGAAGAGCGCTCCCTCGGGCAAGTACACCGTCGCGGCGGCTCAGGCCGACGGCGACGAGGCGACCGCCACGGTCAAGGTCAACCGCGCCGGCGGCATCATCGGTGCGATCCTCGACTGGCTCTGGGAACTCCTCACCAGGTGGTTCTGATCCGGTCGTCGGATGACACGCACGAAGGCCGTCGGGAGTGCTCCCGGCGGCCTTCGTCGGTTCGTCGGTGCTCAGGCGGTCACCGTGACCGGAGCCCACACGAACCCGTCGGGGTCGACGGCTGTGCCGAGCGCGCCGTGGACCGTGAGCCGATGCGAGCCCGACCCGGCGGCCGGAACACCTGCATCCTTGGCGAGCGAGGCATACCGGTACAGGCCGAGGCCGATCGGGCTCGCGCCCGTGTCGAACTGCACGTAGCTGCGGCCGAAGCTCTTCGCGACCGCGACGCCGCGATCCGCATAGAAGTTCTTCGACGCGACCACATCCTTCGCGCCGAGCAGGAGGATCATCTCGTCGATCGTGCGGCTCGGGGGAACAGTGTCCTTCTTCGCCGACGTCGCGACCTTCCAGATCGCGCCGTCCGGTGCCTGGATCGTGCCTCCGACACCCCAGAGGGACTTCGAGACGGGGCTGATCACGCGGGCGCCGGCGGTGACGGCCGCGTCCGCGAGGGCGCGGACGTTCGCCGGCTGCGAGACGACGAGCGACAGCGTGTACCCGCGGAAGCCGGAGGTCTCGGCATCCGCGGTGCGGAAGCGCAGGCGGTCGCCGAGGTCGAAGGCCTGCGTGTAGAACGAGCGGGCGGCGTCCACGTCCGGGACGTCGAGGGTGAGGGAATCGATCGTGGTGTTCATGCAGGAGACGCTACGGAGGCTCCGCGGGGGCCGCTTCTCGATTCCTGATCGATGTGCGGAGGCCGATGTCAGGGGGTCAGGACCTGCACGTCCGCCTGCGCGAGCGCAGTGGCGATGCGCGGGGGTGGGGGAGCGTCCGTGATCAGGTAGTCCGCGCGCTCGAGCAGGGCGATCTGGGCGAAGAACCGGCGTCCGAGCTTGGTGGAGTCCGCGAGGATCGCGGTGCGCTCGGCACGCTGGATCATCTCCGACATCATCGCGGCATCCCCGAGGTTCGAGGTCGAGTACCCCGCCTCGTCGACGGCACCGACCGCGATGAGAGCGAGATCGCAGCGGATGTCGACCTCGGGGCCGCCCGGTGTCATCGTGAAGGTCACCGGTCCGGTCGTGGCCTGGGTGATCGAGCGCACAGCTCCGCCGAAGACGTAGAGATCACGGAACGCCGAGGGGGAGAGCTCGCCGGGGATGCGCAGATTGTTCGTCGCGATCGTCAGGTCGTGGTGGTTGCGCAGGGCCCGTGCCACGGCGAGCGTCGTGGTGCCGGCGTTCAGCATCACGACAGAGCCGTCCTCGACGAGGCCGGCGGCGACCCGGGCGATGCGCTCCTTCTCCTCGGTCTGCATGCGTAGTCGCACATCCAGGGCCCGATCCTTGAGCTGTCCGTTCGCTGCGCTGACCGCCCCGCCGTGGGTGCGGATCAGTACGCCTTCACGATCCAGTTGATCGAGGTCACGGCGGATCGTGTCGATCGAGACCGCGAAATGCTCGGCCAGATCGCTCACCGTCACCTGGCCGGTCTGCTCGACGTACGTCGCGAGATCCGCCTTCCGTCCGGCGGGCAGTCGGCGTCGCTGTCCGGTTGCTGATGCGTCCATGCAGACATATTTAGCACAAGAACGCGAAGAACGCGGCAGACTCATGCATAAAACGGCACATCGGCATCCCGCGAGATATGGGCATCGACTCAACGATTCGCGCGATATTCGTCGTGCTCGCGGGAAATCTGACGCTTGACGTTTCGGCAGATCACGGCATAACATGGCTCAAAACCGCATGAACAAGCATTGAAGCGCGTGATGCGGCACGATCTCAACGAGGAGAAGCGATGAGCACAGTGGGACGCGGGCAGCGACGAACCCGAAAGATCGTCGGCGCCGGAACCGCGGCGGTTGCCCTTCTGGCCCTGGCGGGTTGCGCGCCCGGCACGGACGGCGACAGCGGTGGCGAGGGCGGAGACGTCACGATCGAATTCGCGCAGTGGTGGGAGCCGGAGCTGCCCGACGGCGAGTTCCGGGCACTCATCGACCAGTTCGAAGAGGAGAACCCCGGTATCACTGTCGAGCTGGTCAGCGGTCCGTATGCATCGACCAAGGAACAGCTCTTCGCCGGCGCGGCCTCGGGCACGATGCCCGACGTCGTCGGCCTCGACGGTGCGTGGGTGAACGACTTCGCCTCCCAGGGCGTCATCGCCGACCTGAGCGCACTCATGGACGAGTACGACTACGACGACAGCGAACTGGCGAGCCAGATCCAGGTCGACGGCAGCACCTACATGATCCCGGTCGTGAACTTCGTCTACCCGATGTTCACGAACGATGACCTGCTCGCCCAGGCGGGTGTGACGGCGCCACCGTCCACCCGCAGCGAGTTCGCGGACGCGGCGTCGAAGGTCGCTGCGCTCGGCGGCGACGTGTCCGGCTGGGTGCTGCCGCTGTCGCTGGAGTCGCCGAACGGCGTGCAGAACGACGTCATGTCGTGGGTGTGGGCCTCGGGCGGTTCGATGCTGAAGGACGGGCAACCCGACCTCACGAACGACGACGTCACCTCCGCCGTCGAGTACATCGGCGGGCTGTGGGACGACGGGGTCATCGCCTCGGGTTCCTTCACGATGAAGGAGCAGGACAAGGTGGAGGAGTTCACCAACGGTCGTGCGGGCATGATGATCGACTCGCTCGCGCACATCAACCTGATCCGTGAGACGAACCCCGACCTGAAGTTCTCGATCTCGGCGATTCCGGCTGAGGACGGCTATGACGGCGAACGCGGCATTCCCTACGCTTCGTGGGGCATCGGCGTGGCCGAGAACTCCGAGCACAAGGAAGCGGCCTTCAAGCTGGTGTCGTTCCTGATGAGCGAGCAGACCAACTCCGAGCTCTCCACGATGGCCAAGGCCTTCCCCGGGAACTCGACCTCGGTCCCCGACTTCGTCAACGAGGATGAGCTCTTCAAGACGGCGTTCGACATCTACCAGGCGGGATACCCGGCGAACGAGTTCACGGGACTCCCGGTCGCGGAAGACCTGATGCGCCAGTTCGGCGAGCAGCTCCAGGCGGCGCTCGACGGGCAGCAGTCGATCCCCGACGCGCTCAAGAAGGCGCAGGCCTCCTGGGAAGCGGAGTTCTGAGCACCCGCCGCCCCGCCTGAACGGGGTGCCGCATCGCGGTCGCGATGCGGCACCCGACCAACCAAGGAGCTCGCGTTTCCATGAGTCTGAGAACGTCCGACGACACCGAGGTGATCGTCACCGGAGTCGCCCTCTCGCGGCGGCGACGGCAACTGCGCAAGACCACAGAGTCCTACGCCTTCCTCTCGCCGACGGTCATCCTGTTGTTCGTGCTGATGATCGTGCCGATCGTGATGGTGATCGGCTACTCGTTCCAGGACAACGTGATCCTGAACAAGTCGCCCGAGTTCGTCGGCGTCGCGAACTACGTCGAGATCCTCTCCGACCCGCGCTTCTGGAAGGCGACGGGCAACACCATCCTCTTCACGGTCACGAGCGTCGCCGCCCATCTCGTACTCGGGCTCGCCTTCGCGATGATGCTCAACAGTCCGCTGCTCGGCAGGGTCTCGCGGTCGCTCTTCCGGGCTCTGTACGTTCTCCCGTGGCTGTTCACCGTCGCCGTCATCGCCGTCCTCTGGCGCATGCTCCTCGCCCCCAACGGCGTGGTCAACTTCCTGCTCAACACCGACATCGAGTGGCTGGCCTCGCCGCAGCTCGCGTTGGGCACGATCATCTTCATCAACATCTGGGCTGGCTACCCGTTCTTCATGGTCAGTCTCCTGGCCGGGCTGCAGGGGGTTCCCGCCGATCTGCACGAAGCGGCACGCGTCGACGGCGCGAGCGCGGTGCAGCGCTTCTGGAACGTCACGATCCCGCAGCTGCGGCCCATCATCGTCAGCCTGGTGCTGCTCGACCTGATCTGGACCTCGCAGCAGTTCGCCCTCATCTGGATGACCACGGGCGGTGGCCCGATCGACGTCACCGAGGTGCTCAGCACCTTCACCTACAAGCTGGCCTTCGCCAAGTACGACTTCTCGCTCGCGTCGACCTCGGCCGTGCTGGTCCTGCTCATGTCGATGGTGCTCGCCGTGTTCTACGTCCGTCACCAGAAAGCGAGGGACTGACCATGGCTCTCACCGCGCGCACCCAGCGTCGGGTCGGCAAGACCGGCCTCATGATCGGCCTCCTCATCGGTGCGGTCTTCGCCGCAGGACCGGTGCTGTGGATGCTGTCCAGCTCGTTCAAGTCGAACACGCAGATCTTCGAGTTGCCGCCGCGTCTGGTCACCGACACGTTCTCCTTCGACGCCTACGTCGCGATCTTCACGAACCCCGAGACGATGCGGTTCTTCCTGAATAGCTACATCGTCGCGGGCTCGGTCACCATCCTCACGCTGATCGTCGCGATCCAGGCCGCCTACGCGTTCAGCCGCTTCGAGTTCCGGGGCAAGCGCATCCTGAACGTGGTGATCGTGAGCGTGCAGGCCGTGCCGCCCATCACCCTGCTGATCCCGTACTTCGGGCTCATGGTCGCGCTGGGTCTCTACAACTCCTACGCCGGTCTGATCCTCACCTACATGGTCTTCACGCTGCCCTACGCGATCATCATGATGACGGGCTACTTCAACACGCTGCCGAAGGAGCTCGACGAAGCCGTGCGCGTGGACGGTGCCGGATCCATGACGGCACTCTGGCGCATCCTCGTGCCGATCTCGGTTCCAGGAATCGTCTCCGTCGGCATCTACACGTTCATGATCGCCTGGAACGAGTACCTGTTCGCGCTGACGCTCACGCGCACCATCGACATGCGCACGGTGCCCATCGGCATCCAGCTCCTCATGGGACAGCACTCCTACGAGTGGAACCAGATCATGGCCATGAGCGTGCTCGGCTCGATCCCCGTGCTCATCCTCTTCCTCTTCTTCCAGCGGTACTTCATCAGCGGCCTCACGGCCGGTTCCGTGAAGAGCTGACACTCGTCCCGTCCCGGGGCTCCGACCACCACGAAAACAGGAGAATCACGTGCTCTACACCGGCAAATCCATCCTCGATGTCGCGAACGCGAACAACTTCGCCATCCCCGCGTTCAACATCAGCGACTGGGCGATGTTCAACGGCGTCATGGACATCAGTGAGGAGAAGGCCGCTCCGGTCATCATCGCCATCCACCCCGACGAGGTCGCGCACATCACGACCGACCTGATCGCCGCGATGCACTCCCGCGCGCATCGATCGAGCGTGCCGGTCGCGATCCACTGGGACCACGGAGGCAGCTACGAGCAGATGATCACCGCCATCAAGGCCGGCTTCACCTCGGTCATGATCGACGCGTCGCTGCTGCCCTTCGAGGAGAACGTCGCCCTGACCCGCAAGGTCGTCGAAGCCGCACACGCCGTCGGCATTCAGGTCGAGGGCGAACTGGGCACGATCGGCGCGAACGACAGCTACGGTGAGTCCGGCGCTGCCGAGATCATCTACACCAACCCCGCCGATGCCGTGCGCTTCGTCGAGGAGACCGGCGTGGACAGCCTCGCCATCGCGATCGGCACCTCGCACGGTCTGTACCCGGCGGAGAAGAACCCCGAGCTCCGTCACGACCTCCTGCAGGAGATCAAGGCCGCGGTCGGGATCCCGCTGGTGCTGCACGGCGGCTCGGCCAACCCCGACGCCGAGCTGCGTCGCGCGGTCGAGCTGGGCATCAACAAGATCAACATCTCCAGCGACATCAAGGTCTCGTACCACAACCGCATGCGCGAGATCCTCGGCACCGACGAGCGTCTGCGCGAGCCCAACGCGATCCAGCCGGAGCCGATCGCCGCGCTCAAGGCCACGGCGGCTGAGAAGATCGAGCTGTTCGGGGCGGACGGCAAGGCCGACCTGTACTGACCGGACGACGGACCTCGAAGGGACGGGCGATCGACGGATGATCGATGCGAGAAGGCGGCAGCTCGTCCTGGGGCTCGGCGGCACGGTCGACTACGAGCTGCGGTGGGATGCGGCCGTGGTCGACCGGCTCGTCGCCGAGCACGGGGTGCGGCGCGCGGAACTGACCGAGACGGCCTCCATCGTCGATGAACGGTCGCTGCTGATCGCGGTACTCGCCTTCGTGGGGACCGGGGCGGGAGCGGAGCGTTTCGTGGCGTCGTCCGCGGTCGTCGAGGCCTTCGCCGCGCACTTCCCCCACGAGGTGACCCTCGGGGGCACCGGAGTGCGGGCCGGCCTCGTGCTCGACGGCTTGGGCATCCCCAGCCTGCAGCACCTCGTCAGCATCGACGACACCGTGCGGCGCCTGCTGCCACCGGGGGTGTCCTTCGTGTGCTCCGCCACGCGGGACACCCTCGATCCGCATCTGATCGTGCAGTATCCCGCGGGTGCCCGTATCCGTCTTCCGGACGGCGACATCGTGGCCCCGAGCGCCAACCGGTTGATCTTCGCCAATGACCCTCCGAACCGGGACATGCGCCTGGCGGCGGAACTGGGCGACGAGCTGGCGTCGGCGTCGGCGTTCCTCATCTCCGGCTTCAACACCATGCAGGACGAGGACCTGCTCCGGCACCGGCTCGACACCCTCCAGGAGGCGATGCGCAGCCTCCCCTCCGACGCCCTGGTGTTCTACGAGGACGCCGGCTTCTACACACGGGCGTTCGCCGAGACCGTGCGCGAGCGGTTGCTGTCGCGCATCGACGTGTACAGCCTGAATGAGGATGAACTGCAGGAGTATCTGCGGCGCCGCGTGGATCTGCTCGATCCGGACGACGTGATCCTGGCGCTGGAGGAGATCCGCGCGCTCATCCCTGCGCCTGCCCTGGTGGTGCACACGCGGTACTGGGCACTCGCGGTCGGTGCTGAGGCAGCCCGGCACCGTGCGGCGCTGGAGAGTGCCGTGCGCGTGGCCGCGACGCGATTCCGGCTCGGCGACGGATTCACCGCGGTGCAGGCCGCCGAGACCGAAGGAATGCCTCGACACGGTGCCGGCGCCGACCTCGTCCGCACGGTGGAGGCAGCGGTGCGCGATGCCGTGGGTGTCGCGGCCTTCGCGCTCGACATCCCGAACCCGACCACGATCGGACTCGGCGACACCTTCGTCGGGGGATTCCTCGCCGTCCACGCCCCGCAGGAAGAGCACCCGTGAAACCGATCCGACTCGCATCGAACCGCCCCGCGGAACGCTTCTACCGCGGGGGCTCCCGCATCGCCGCCTTCCGCGGCGAGCCGGGGACCGCGCCACGGGAACCCGAGGACTGGGTCGGATCGACCACGACGATCCGGGGGGAGAGCACCCTCGGACTGACGACCCTCCCGGACGGGCGTCTCCTGCGCGAGGCGATCGCGGATGGTCCCGTGTCCTGGCTCGGTCGATCCCATGTCGAGCGCTGGGGGGATGACGCGCGTCTGCTCGTCAAGCTGCTCGACGCCGGGCAGCGGCTGCCCGTGCACGCGCACCCGCATGATGGGTTCGCCGCTTCGCACCTCGGTCGCCCGCACGGCAAGGCGGAGGCCTGGTACATCCTCGAGGGCGGCACCGTGCACATCGGGCTGCGCGAGGATGCATCGACGGAGGCACTCGGTGAACTCGTCGCCCGGCAGGATGCGGTCGCCCTCCTCGGTCTGCTGCACGAGGTCGAGGTCGCGCCCGGTGATGTGGTGTGGGTGCCGCCGGGCGAGCTCCACGCGATCGGGGCCGGAGTGCTCCTGCTCGAACTGCAGCAACCCGAGGATCTGTCGATCCTCCTCGAATGGGAGGGTTTCGCGATCGACGGTGCGGTCGAAGGCCACCTCGGGCTGGGGTTCGACCTCGCCCTGAGCGCGGTGACGACGAAAGCGAGGAGCACTGCCGAGATCGAGGCGCTCGTGCACCCGGCGCCGCCGTCCGGCTCCGTGTTCCCCCGTGCCGCCGACGAGTACTTCCGTCTCGAACGGCTGCCGGTGCGCGGAGCCGCGGTGCTCGACCCCGGTTTCGCGATCGTGGTCGTCATCGACGGCGCCGTCGACCTCGCGGGACTGCCGCTGTCGGCAGGAGCGACGGTGCTGGTCCCCGCGGCAGCCGGACGACTCGAGGTGAGCGGTGCCGGAGAGCTCCTGATCGCGCGCCCGCCCGCGGCGTGAAGGGTGATCCGGCGACGGCTCAGGCCCCCATCGACGCCGACTAGACTGGACGCATGCCCGAACCGAAAGTCGCCAGCTTTCCGGCGATCCGCGGTGCGCTGAAGTTCTACCAGATCGCGTCGATCATCACAGGAGTCATGCTGCTCCTGCTGCTGACCGAGATGGTGCTGAAGTACACGCCGATCCACCTCGAGCTCTTCCTGGGCGGCTCCGGAGGACCGCTCTGGTTCGCCGGCGTGCTCGCCGGGCCCGACTGCCAGTGGTGGTCGCTCTTCGCCCCGATGACCAACTCCTGCGAGATGACCTCGTTGGGTGACGGGTTCAACCTGTCCCTGTTCATCCTCGTGGCGCACGGCTGGTTCTACGTCGTCTACCTGTTCGCGTGCTTCCGCATGTGGAGCCTGATGCGCTGGCGCTTCCCGCGCTTCATCATGCTCGCGCTCGGCGGTGTCGTGCCGCTGCTGTCGTTCTTCATGGAGGCGGTCGTCGCCCGTGAGGTCAAGACCTATCTCGCCACCCGAGAGGCCGCCGAGGCCTCCGCCCCCGCCCCGGAAGGTGTCCGTTGACCGAACAGTCCGAGACCCAGCAGCGTCCTGCGCTCGTCGTCGACTTCGGCGCGCAGTACGCGCAGCTGATCGCCCGCCGCGTCCGTGAGGCGGGCGTCTACAGCGAGATCGTGCCGCACACCGCCACGGCTGCCGAGATCGCCGCCAAGAACCCGGTCGCGATCATCCTCTCCGGCGGACCCTCGTCCGTGTACGAAGAGGGGGCGCCGCGCCTCGACCCCGCAGTCTTCGAGCTCGGTGTCCCGACCCTCGGCATCTGCTACGGCTTCCAGTACATGGCCCAGACCCTGGGCGGCGAGGTCGCCCACACCGGCCTGCGCGAGTACGGCGCCACCGATGCCGTCATCACCGGCGACGGCGGAACCCTGCTCGGCGGCCAGCCCGCGGAGCAGAACGTCTGGATGAGTCACGGCGACCAGGTCGCCAAGGCCCCCGAGGGCTTCGACGTGCTCGCCACGACCGAGGCCACCAAGGTCGCCGCGTTCGCACATGAGGAGCGCGGCTTCTACGGCGTGCAGTGGCACCCCGAGGTCAAGCACTCCGACCACGGCCAGCGTGTGCTCGAGAACTTCCTCCACAAGGGCGCGGGTCTGGCCTCCGACTGGAACAGCGGCAATGTGATCGCCGAGCAGATCGAGCGCATCCGTGAGCAGGTCGGCGATGCCCGCGTGATCTCCGCGCTCTCCGGTGGCGTCGACTCCGCGGTCTCCACCGCCCTCGTGCACAAGGCGATCGGCGACCAGCTGACCGCGGTCTTCGTCGACCACGGCCTCCTCCGCAAGGGGGAGCGCGAACAGGTCGAGAAGGACTACGTCGAGTCGACGGGTGTGCGGCTGATCACGGTCGACGCGGCAGACACGTTCCTCGGCCACCTGAAGGGTGTGACCGACCCCGAGGAGAAGCGCAAGATCATCGGACGCGAGTTCATCCGCGCGTTCGAGAAGGTGCAGCTCGACCTCGTCGCCGAGGCCAAGGCATCAGGCGGCGCGCCGGTGAAGTTCCTCGTGCAGGGCACTCTCTACCCCGACGTCGTCGAGTCCGGCGGCGGAGCGGGGACCGCGAACATCAAGTCGCACCACAACGTGGGCGGCCTCCCCGACGACCTCGACTTCGAACTGATCGAGCCGTTGCGCGCGCTGTTCAAGGACGAGGTCCGGGCGATCGGCCGCGAACTCGGCATTCCCGAGGCCATCGTGGGGCGTCAGCCGTTTCCGGGGCCCGGTCTCGGTATCCGGATCATCGGTGAGGTCACCGCTGACCGTCTCGAGATTCTGCGTGAGGCCGACGCCATCGCCCGCGAAGAGTTGACGAAGGCCGGACTCGACCAGGAGATCTGGCAGTGCCCGGTCGTGCTTCTCGCCGACGTGCGCTCGGTGGGTGTGCAGGGCGACGGTCGCACCTACGGCCACCCGATCGTGCTGCGTCCGGTGTCGAGCGAAGACGCCATGACCGCTGACTGGACGCGCCTGCCCTACGACGTGCTGTCGAAGATCTCGAACCGCATCACGAACGGCGTCCGTGACGTCAACCGCGTCGTGCTCGACGTCACGTCGAAGCCGCCGGGGACGATCGAGTGGGAGTAGGGGGCTCGGTGCTCCCCGATGCGGCCGCGGCTCTGCCCGACGCCGAGTACCTGGTGCTGTCGAGCCGGTTGATCCCGGGACTCGACGGCGGGTACACGATCGCCACGCTCGCGCGCGCCCGGCAGCTCGCCGGGGCGGGAGTCGCCGACGGGGCGGGACCACAGCTCCTCACGTTCGACCCCGGGACCGCTGCGGACCACGCTGCGCATCGGCGTGCTTTCGTCGAGCACGGGGCGCTCGAGGACTCGTCGCGCCGGCGAAATCTGTTCGACGAGGCGGTGGAGCCCAGCGGCGGCGCGGCGGAATGGCTGAGGGTGGCCGCCGACTCCGCGGTGGCCGCTGACCCCGGCGTCGAGTACCGGGTCCTCCGGGACACCGAAGACCGTCCTTTCGTGGCGCTCCCGGTGATTCCCGGCAACCCGGACTGGCACCTGACCGACGAGCCGGTGCTGGTGTTCGACGCCGACGGTGAGGCTGTCGGAGCTCTGCACGGGTTCCGCGGTCTGTACCGGGCCTGGCTCGACCACGTCACCGCTGCCTTCGGTGATCGCCCCATCGTCGTGATCTGCGAGTCTCGCCAGCTCGGTGAGCTCATCGCGGACTGGTCCGACCCGCGGGTCCGCATCGTGCACACGATCCACACCATGCACGTCGAAGCGCCGTACACCCCGGACTCGACCATGAACACGCTCTGGACGCGCTGGTTCCGGCTCGCCGACCGGTTCGATGCCGTGATCTGGCCGACTGCGACCCAGCGCGACGACGTGGTCGCACGGTTCGGGGACACGGCTTTCCACGCGGTCGTCCCCAACCCGATCGCCCCCGTCGCTTCGCGCCCGGATCTGCGGGAGGACGGGCTCGTCGTCGTGCTCGGGCGCCTCGCTCCCGGCAAGCGTGTCGACCATGCGATCAGCGCCTTCCTCGCCGCGGATGTGCCGGGTGCGCGGATGGAGATCTGGGGCGGCGGGCCGGAGCAGGAGCGTCTGCAGGCGCTGATCGATGAGCTCGGCGCGAGGGATCGCATCGTGCTCGCCGGGTACTCCGACGCCCCGGGGACGGTGCTCGACCGCGCGTCCGTCCTGGTCACGTCCACGGCTTTCGAAGGCCAGCCGCTCGGCGTGGTCGAGGCGCTGCTGCACGCGACTCCCGTCATCTCGTACGACGTGCGCTACGGCATCCGTGATGTGCTGCAGCGCGGTGGCGGGATGCTGGTGCCGAGCGGCGACATCGATGCGCTCGGCCGAGCGATCCGCACGCTCCTGACCGACCCCGAGCGTCTCGCGGCGTTGAGCGCGGAGGCACCTTCGGTCGCCGCGGCCTGGAGTCCCGAATCCTCGCTCGAGGCCCTCACCGCCGCGATTGCCGCCGCGGTAGCCGCTCCGCCCCGTCGCGCCTGACCCTCCGGCACGTCGCGCCTGAG
>WPCJ01117182.1_pt1 | contig 27957 bp, 28 predicted proteins | sample 5399831 | NCBI WGS metagenome assembly WPCJ01 (sample SAMN12869470, study PRJNA574797) | sludge metagenome | isolation source: wastewater treatment of pH10 | place: China:Beijing | collected 2019-05-20 | reverse complement strand
ACCAACGCGCCCCATGAAGATGGTCGCGGCCATGACGTAGGAGGCTGAATCGGGCAGATCCGCGGTGAGCCCCGTCGACAGCCCGACGGTGCCGAAGGCCGAGATCACATCGAACAGGACGTGGCTGATCTCCTCCTTGGTGAGCTGGGCGATCACGATGGTCGACAGCGCGACGATGGTCGCCCCCCACGCGACGACGCTGAGGGCCACACGTTGCACGTCGCTCGGGATGCGCCGCCCGAAGGCCTCGACGGACTGACGCCCCTTCGCCTCCGACCACACGGCGATCGCGAGGACGGCCAGGGTGGTGACCTTGATGCCGCCCGCAGTCGACGCCGAGCCGCCCCCGACGAACATCAGCATGCTGGCCGCGAGCAGGGAGGAGCCATTCAGATCGTCCATCTCGATCACATTGAAGCCGCCGGATCGGGTCATCGCCGAGAGGAAGAAGGCCTGGAACGTCGTGTCGGCGGCATCCATCGACCCGAACGTCTTCGGGTTGTCGAACTCCAGGACGACGAAGACGGCCGCACCCAGGATGAACAGGAGCACCGTGGTGACGAGGGTGAGTTTCGTGTGCAGTGACCAGCGCTTGACGTGCCAGACGTGCTTGGCGAGCGAGTAGATGACGGGGAAGCCGATGCTGCCGAGGAACACGCCCACCATGAGGAGAGAGAGCACGAGGTAGTCGTCGCCGAACACGGCCACACCGCCGTCGTTCGGGGCGAAGCCGGTGTTGGTGAAGGCCATGGCCGCGAAGTACGGGGCCTCCCAGAGCGCCGCGATGGGGTTGACCTCCGCCATCACGAGGGCGGGGTAGAGCAGAACGGCGAGCGTGGCCTCGATGATGAGAGCCGATACCGCGACGGTCGTGAGCAGCTGGCCGACCTCGCCCAGGCGCACGGTCTGGCTCTCGTTCACCACGCCCCCGTGCGCGCGCAGAGGGTTCGTGTCGCCGGCCGCCAGCAGTTTGGCCCGCAGCCCCAAGCGCTTCGAGATGAGCATCCCCATGAGGGACGCGAGGGTGAGGACGCCGATACCGCCGATGTTCACGCCGAGGAAGACGACGACGTGCCCGAACGGCGACCAGTGGTTCGCCATGTCCACGGTCGACAGGCCGGTGACGCAGATCGTCGACATGGCCGTGAAGAGGGCGTCGCTCAGCGGGGTGACGGTGCCGCTGGCGGACGCGATCGGTAGCGACAGGAGAACCGTGAACACGAGGATCAGGAGCGCGAAGACGACGATCGCGAAACGGGAGGGTGAGGAGGTGAGGATCTGCCTCGCACGGCCGGCGATTCCCGACAGACCCTGTCCTGGGGACGACGCCGAAACGATGCCCGACATCGCTGCCCCCTCATCTTCTCTCTCGGACGCGCCCCACGGTCGCACGGCGCCGGTCAGCCGAGCCTCCGTCATGGTACTCCGTGCCGGAGCCGACTACCCTGATCACATGACGGACATCTTCGACGTGATCGCAGACGGTACGAGGCGCGACATCCTCCAGCTCCTGCTGCGGCACATGTCCGAAGGGGAGACCGGCACGAGTGTCAGCCAGATCGTCGCCGATCTGGGCATCAGCCAGCCCACCGTCTCGAAGCACCTCAAGGTTCTTCGCGATGCCGAGCTGGTGTCCGTGCGCGAAGACGGACAGCGCCGGTTCTACAGCCTCGCGGTCGAACCGCTCGAAGTCGTCGATGACTGGCTCGTCCCGTTCCTGGTCGACGCGTACGGCGACGCGGCCCCGGACATCGACTACCCCGGTGGCCCGCTTCCCGACAGTGCGGCACATGCCGCGGAGGTCGTCGGGCGCGCCGCGGCATCCGCCAAGCACGCCGTCACCTCGGCGCTCAAGCGGTTCGGCGGCTGAACCCCGTCGACGGTTCGCGTCCCGGTGTGGCCGCTCGTGGGGCGCGCCCGGAAACGCCTCGCCCCTGACGGCCGGGGGGCATGTCGTCAGGGGCGATCCGCGGATCCCCAGATCCGCGAGGACTCGGCGCGGTGCCGGCGCGAGTCCTGCACTGACAGTGGCAGTCGCGGCTGAGCGAAAGGCGAGCGACGCCTATGTCTCGGCTGGACGGCGGGAGCGGAGGTCGGGGGCCCGCGCGAGTTCCTGGCGGTGGATCCCGCCGATGCCCCACTGATCACATGAGTCACACGGGTTTACAGGTGTCCCAGCTACCCCATAGAGTGTGCACATCGAGAAAGGGGTACGTGGGATGCCCGAGGTTCCAGACGTCCGATTCCTCACGGTGGCCGAGGTCGCCGAAATCATGCGCGTGTCCAAGATGACCGTGTATCGGCTGGTGCACGCCGGGGAACTGCCAGCCGTCCGCTTCGGGCGGAGCTACCGCGTACCGGAGTCGGCCGTGGCCGACGCGCTGCAGCGCCCCATCGCCGACGTCGGGTGAGTCGACGCGAGGCCGCACGGCGCACGCCGTCGGGTTTGCTAGACTGATCCGAGGCATTTTTCCGTGCCCGTACCCGGGTGTCCGATTTCGGGGACACCCAGCCCCTGACTTAGTGAGGTTTCCGTGGGTTCTGTCATCAAGAAGCGCCGCAAGCGCATGGCGAAGAAGAAGCACCGCAAGCTGCTTCGTAAGACTCGCCACCAGCGTCGCAACAAGAAGTAAGCGACCAGACACGAGCGCCTGTCTTCGGACGGGCGCTTTGTGTCTCTGCCCACAGATCTGCACCGCCGAGAGGATGTCATGAAGTCGATCACCGTCACCGAACTCGCCGAGCGCTCCGGTGTCCCGCTCATCGATGTCCGGGAGGTGGACGAGTTCGCCGCAGGCCACGTGCCCGGTGCCGTCAACATCCCGATGTCCGAGATCGGCAACCGGCTCGAGGAGTTGCCATCGGAGGCGTTCGACGTGATCTGCCAGGCCGGCGGCCGTTCGGCGCGGGTCGTCGAGGCGCTGGAGTCCCGCGGGTACGACGCGACGAACGTCGAGGGTGGCACCGGTGAATGGATCTCGCAGGGACGTGCCGTCGAGGTGCCGTCGGCGTGACCACGCTGACCCTGATCCGCAAGCCCGACTGCCATCTGTGCGAGGTGGCTTCTGAGGTGATCGACGCCGTCGTCGCCGAACTGCCGGACGCGGCGGCGGAGCAGATCGAGATCGTCGAGGCATCGATCAACGACGACCCCGCCCTGTACGAGCTGTGGTGGGAGAAGATCCCGGTCCTGTTGATCGACGGCGAGTTGCATGCGCACTGGCGCGTGACGCCGGACCGTCTGCGGGAAGCGCTGGAGACAGCCGTCCGCAGCGATGTGAAGTCCGAGTCGAAGGAAGCCCTGTGACCATCCGCCACGTCGTGACTTGGAAGCTCGCCGCCGAAGACGCCACCGTGCGTGCCGAGCAGGCAAAGGAAGCCGCGCGCCGCCTGAACGCGCTCGACGGTGTGGTGCCGCAGCTCCTCTCGATCTCCGCCGGAGCCAACATGGCGTACCCGGAGGCGAACTGGGACGTGACGCTGGTCGCGGACTTCGACTCGGTGGAGGCGATCGAGGAGTACCAGGTGCATCCCGCGCACGAAGAGGTCGTCACGTACATCCGCTCGGTCGTGGCATCGCGCGTCGCCGTCGACTTCGAGGTCTGACACTCCGTCGCGGGTTGCGAGGAACTCGATTTCGTCCGTCTTCCCGGCGGTCTCGCAACACAAACGTGATACGCGGCGACGCCGATGCCATTGGTCACGCGACCGACCGCATGTTTAGATGTTCTCCTACCCGTCACCGGGCGTCACATTCGCCCTCGACTCACAGGAGCCGACATGCCTCGTCGTAACCTCATCGCCGGTCTCGCCCTCGCGGCGACCGCCACCCTCGCGCTCGCCGGCTGCGCGACGGGATCCTCCGACGCAGGCAGCGGTGGTGAGCCGGCTGCGGGCGACGACTACGGCTTGATCGAGGCGGGTACGCTCACCGTCTGCTCGGACATCCCCTACCCGCCGTTCGAGTTCGAGGACCCGAACTCGGAGACCGGCTATTCCGGCTTCGACATCGACCTGCTCGGCGCGATCGCCGCACAGCTCGACCTGGAGCTCTCTGTACAGGACGTGGGCTTCGACGCGCTCCAGTCCGGGACCACCCTCGCTGCCGGGCAGTGCGACGTCGGGGCATCCGCCATGACGATCACCGACGAGCGCAAGGCCAACATCGACTTCTCCGACCCCTACTACGACTCGCTGCAGTCGCTCCTGGTGCGCACGGATTCGGGCATCGAGTCCATCGACGACCTCGCCGGCAAGAACGTCGGCGTGCAGCAGGGGACGACCGGCGAAGCCTATGCGGGCGAGAACGCGCCTGAGGCAGAGCTCGTGCAGTATCCGTCCGACGGTGAGCTGTGGCCGGCCATGCAGGCCGGACAGATCGAGGCCATCCTGCAGGACCAGCCGGTGAACCTCGAGCACGAGAAGGCTGACTCGAACTACAAGATCGTCGAGACCTACGAGACCGACGAGTCGTACGGCTTCGCTTTCGCGAAGGGCGAGAAGGACGCGCTGCTCGACGCGGTGAACGGAGCACTGGCGGACCTCCGCGACAGCGGCGAGTACCAGAAGATCTACGACCAGTACTTCACGGCCAACTGAGTCTGCAGGCGAGTCGGTCGAGAGGACCTTGACGATGGCGTTGAGGCGCACCACGAAAAGCAAGCTGTACCGGTACACCGTCTATGCGGTGCTGATCGCGATCGCCGTCTGGGTGATCGTCAGCACCGACTGGGCTCGGATCGCGAACCTCTACTTCAACCCCGAGGTCGCGGTGAAGATGCTCCCGGGCATCATCACCACGGCACTCGTGAACACCCTGTGGTTCACCGCGGTGGCCTTCATCGGCGGTCTGCTGCTCGGCGTCGTGCTGGCGTTGATGAAGTTGTCCGCAATCGGTCCGTTCCGCTGGATCGCGACGTGCTGGATCGAGTTGTTCCGCGGACTTCCCGCGATCCTCACGATCTTCGCGATCGCGTTCATCCTCCCCATCGGACTCGGCGTACCGGCGACGAAGCTCGGCGGACCGGTGGTCCTCGGACTCATCGGTCTGATCCTGGTCGCTTCGGCCTACATGGCCGAGACGATCCGCGCCGGTATCCAGGCGGTTCCGAAGGGGCAGACGGAGGCGGCGCGTTCGCTGGGCATGTCGCCGATGAAGACGACCTTCTGGATCGTCGTGCCCCAGGGTTTCCGGATCATCATCCCGCCGCTGACCAACGAGTTCGTCCTGCTGTTGAAGGACACCTCGCTCCTGTTCGTGGCAGGATCCTTCATCTGGTCGAAGGAGCTCACGAACTTCGCCCGCGACGCGAGCACGCAGAACGCGAACGGAACGCCGCTGATCATGGCGGCGATCCTGTACCTGATCGTGACGATCCCGCTCACGCGCTTCAGTGCGTGGCTGGAACGACGGATGGCGAGGCAGCGATGATCACCGACCTGATCGATGTCCATGCCCCCGCAATCGACGTGCAGGGGCTCGTGAAATCCTTCGGCGACAACGAGGTGCTCAAGGGCATCGACCTCACCGTCACCAAGGGCGAGGTGGTCTGCGTGATCGGGCCCTCGGGCTCGGGGAAGTCGACGCTGCTGCGCTCGGTGAACCTGCTCGAGGAACCGACTGACGGCAAGGTGCTGATCGAGGGGATCGACATCACCGATCCCGACGTCGATATCGACCGGGTGCGCACGCGGATCGGCATGGTGTTCCAGAGCTTCAACCTGTTCCCGCACCTCGATGTGCTCGGCAACCTCACCATCGCTCAGCAGCGGGTGAAGAAGCGCTCCAAGAAGGAGGCCGAGCAGGTCGCACACGCGATGCTCGAGCGAGTGGGGCTCTCCGAGAAAGCGGACGCCTTCCCAGGACACCTGTCGGGAGGACAGCAGCAGCGCGTGGCGATCGCGCGTGCCCTGTGCATGAACCCCGACATGATGCTGTTCGATGAGCCGACGTCGGCGTTGGACCCCGAGCTGGTCGGCGAGGTGCTGCAGGTCATGCGCTCGCTGGCGGACGAGGGGATGACGATGCTCGTCGTCACGCACGAGATGGGCTTCGCGCGCGAGGTCGGGTCACGCCTCATCTTCATGGACGGTGGACACATCGTCGAAGAGGGCGACCCGCGCGAGGTTCTCAGCAACCCGCAGCACCCGCGCACGAAGGACTTCCTCTCGCGCGTGCTCTGACTCGGCACCCCGTCCGCGTCCGCGCGTGGGCACCCCGTCTGCGCGTCGAGACCCCGTCTGCGCGTCGGCACCCCCGGTGACAGACGTCTGCCACCGGGGGTCTCGACGCTGAACGGGGGCGTCGAGCTCAGTCGGACGCGAGCTCAGCTGACCGCGAGCTCAGTCGGACGCGAGATCAGTCGACTTCGACGACCTCGGCGTCGGGGGCGTTCCGCCGGACGGACTCGATGCCGTTAAGGGCAGCGGACTTCGATGAGTAGCCCTCGCTGATCGCGATGACCTCGCCGTTGCCGGCCTTGAGGCGGAAGCGGTGCTCGCCGGACTTGTCGGTGTACAGCTCGAACTTGCCTGCCATGAGGAGTCCTTTCTCTCTCGGATGAGGGCACCCCGCCCCCTCGCGCCTCACGCTAGCGGTCGACGCAGATCCGGGGAAGAGCGCGTGGTCAGCCGCGGGGATGAACCGCGACGGGTTCGGGAGCGACCGCGATGCGCACGCGGTCGCCGAACGAAGGATGGATCCCGGGGGCGTGCTGCACACGCACGAGCTCGCCCGACTCGGTGCGGACCAGGGTACGGCGCATGCTTCCCAGGAAGGTGCTCTCCTCGACCAGGGCGTCCGTCGAGGAGTCGGCCTCCGACGCGAAGTACACGTTCTCCGGCCGAAGATAGACATCGACCGGGCCATCCGCCGGCGACTGTAGGGGGAGGCGCTGTCCCCACACCAGCACATGGTCGCCCTCCGCCACGCCCGAGACCACGCTCGAAAGTCCCACGAAGGCCGCGACCCCCGCCGTGGAGGGCAGCGTGTACAGCTGCTCCGGCGAACCGATCTGTTCGATCCGTCCGGCGTTCATCACCGCGATCCGGTCGGAGACGGCGAGCGCCTCCTCCTGGTCGTGCGTGACGAAGACGGTCGTGGTCCCGAGACGCAACTGGATGCGGCGGATCTCGTCGCGCAGCTGCACCCGCACCTTCGCATCGAGCGCGGAGAGCGGCTCATCGAGCAGCAGCACCTTGGGCTCGGTCACCAGCGCTCGCGCGAGGGCCACCCGTTGCTGCTGACCGCCCGAGAGCTGATGCGGGAACCTGTCGGCCAAGTCACGCAAACCGACCAGCGCGAGCGCGTCGAGTGAGCGCTTCTCCGCCTCCGCCCTGCCGATGCCCCGCCGCCGCAGTCCGAAGGCGGTGTTGTCGGCGACCCGCAGGTGGGGGAAGAGCGAGTACGACTGGAAGACCATGCCGATGTCGCGCTTGTTCGTCGGTATGCGCGACACGTCCCCACCGCCGAGCAGCACGGCGCCGGCGTCGGCTCCTTCGAGGCCTGCGAGCACTCGGAGCAGCGTCGTCTTGCCGCACCCCGAGGGACCGAGCAGGGAGACGAACTCCCCGGGTGCGATGTCGAGGTCCACACCGTGCAGGACCCGCGTGCCGGCGTAGCTCTTCACGATCCCCTGGAGCTCGACGCGCGTGCCCTCCCCGGCACGGGCGAGCAGCAGGTTGTCCTTGGTGCGGGGCAGGGCATGGTCGACGGTCATGAGCGGGCCTTTCGTGGGCCGCGGGCGACACGGCCGATCAGGAGGAGCAGGAGGAACACGAACGCCAGCGCGAGCAGGGTGAAGATGGCCGGCGCGTACGGATCCTGTTTGTTCACCACGACCATCGCGGTCTGGAACACCTGGCGGTTGAGGAGGGAGGCGATCGTGAACTCGCCGAGCACCACGGCGATCGAGATCAGCGAAGCCGCCAGGAGCCCCTGGCGGAGGTTCGGAGCGAGCACCTTGAGCACGACGACCGGCCAACTCGCTCCGAGCGAGCGTGCGGCCTCGGCGAGTGTGCGCAGGTCGGCGGCATCGATCGAAGCCTGGATCGAGCGGAAGGCGAACGGCAGCACGGTGATGCCGTATGCGAAGGCCAGCGTCCACGTGCCGGTGCCGAGCGTGCGTCCGATCTGCAGGTAGATCGGCGCGAGACCGACGACCAGCACGATCGCGGGAATCGAGATCGGGAGGAGCACCGCGAACTCGAACGCCGACCGGAGTTTCGGGAAGCGCAGGTTCACCAGGATCATGGTCGGTGCCAGCAGGAGCAGCACGATAGCCACGGTGACGACGGCGAGGATCATTGAGTTGCCGAGTCCCGTCCAGATCGGCTTGAGGGTGGCGGCGGCCGCGGGATCGAACAGCGCGATCCAGCGAGCGAACGACAGACCGCCCTCGGGATCGCGCAGCGTGAAGAGGAACGTCGAGACCAGCGGGACGGCGAAGAACACACCGACGACGATGCCGATGACCCAGCGGGTGGTGGGGGACGGACCGAGCCGGTTCACGACTGCCACCTCGCCGCGCGTCGCTGCACGAAGGAGTACAGGCCCATCACGATGCCGACCACCACGATCATGCCGAGCGCGAGGGCGCCGGCGAGGTTCTCCCGCCCGAGCACGGTCTCGCTCGTGAGAGCGGTACGGATCTGGAGCGGCACGATCTGCGCCCCCTGGCTCGCGAGGGCGGCCGCCGTGGCATAGGACGAGAACGCGTTCGCGAACAGCAGCAGCAGGCTGGCGAGGAACGAGGGTGCGAGCACGGGGAGGCCGATGCGCATCCAGAAGCTCGCACGGGTGCCGCCGAGGGTGAGATTCGCCTCCGCCCACTGTGGCTTGAGGGCAGCGAGGGCGGGCATGAAGGTGATGACCATCAAGGGGATCTGGAAGAAGAAGTAGGGGAGGATCAAACCCGGCAGCTCGTAGAGCCAGGTGCCGTTCGCGAAGATGTCGATGCCGAGCGAGTCCCTCAGGAAGACGGTGACGACGCCCTGGATGCCGATGGTCGCGATGAAGGCGAAGGCCAGCATGACGCCACCGAACTGGGCGAGCACTCCGGCCGCGGCATCCACGGCGGAACGGCTGCGGCTCTCGGGATCCATGCCGAGCAGCGCGTAGCAGACGAGCGCACCGACGACGGCGCCGACCAGGGCGGTGAGGAGCGAGAGTCCGGCGGAGTTCGCGAACGTGTTCAATACGACGGGGTCGGCGAGGGCCGCGATGTTCGACCAGGTGAACGCGCCGTCCTTCGTGAAGAAGCCGGAACCGACCGCGAGCACGGTGGGAACGGCCAGGAACAGCACGACGTAGGCGGCGAAGGGGATGAGCCCGAGCCAGGCGAAGGACGGAGCGGACCGCCGGGCCCTCGCGTGGGGCGAGAACCCGGCGGTAGGAGCGGGGGCGGATGCCGTGGCATCCGCCCCCGTTGCGGTGAGGGTCGTCACTGGACCGCCGCGGCCCACTTCTCGCCGAGAAGCGTGCCGGCGTTCGTGGACTGCTCCTCGGTCGGGACCACGGTCGTCTCCGGGGCCTCCGGGAGCGCAGCAGCGAGGTCGGCGTCGATCGTGCCCGCGTCGGTCATGGCCTCCATGCGCACCGGACGGGCGCCGCCCTTCAGCCACAGGTTCTGGACCTCGTCGCTGTAGAGGAACTCCTGCCACAGACGGGCTGCAGCGGGGTGCGGGGCGTCGACGTTGATGGCCTGGGTGTAGTAGCCGGCGTAGCCTGTGCCGTCGAGCACGACGACCTTCCAGTCCTCGTTGTCGGCCGAGTGCGAGGCGTTCAGGTAGTCCCAGTCGAACACGACCGGGGTCTCGCCGCTCACGATGGTCGCGGTGGTGACGTCGACCTTGAGCAGGTTGCCCGCCTGCTGAAGCTCGGAGAAGAAGTCGATGCCCGGCTGGAAGTCGTCGAGCGTGCCGTCGGACTGCACGGTCGCCAGGCCCACGGCGGCGAAGGCGGCACCGGCCTGCGTCGGGTCGCCGTTGATCGCCACAGCACCCTTGTAGTCGGACGAGAGCAGGTCGGAGAGCTCGGCGGGCGCATCGAACTTCGACGAGTCGTAGCCGATCGACATGTACCCGCCGTAGTCGCCGACGAAGAGGCCGCTGGGCTCCTTCAGCTCCTCGGGGATGTCGTCCCAGGTCTGAACCTTGTACGGCGCGAACGTGTCGGTGTTCTGGAGCGCGACGGTCAGTCCGAGGTCGAACACGTCCGGGGCGGTGTCGAGACCCTTGTTGGTCTCCGCGGCCTGGATCTCCTCCGCGCTGGAGACGTCGGGCGAGGTCTCATTGATCGTGATCTCCGGATACTTCTCGGCGAACAGATCGAGGATCTCGCCGTAGTTCGCCCAGTCGCGCGGAAGGGCGATGACGTTGAGGGAGCCCTCGGCCTTGGCTGCGGCTTCGAGGTCGGCGAAGGTGCCGAAGTCGGTGACCGAGGTCGCGGTGGCGGCGTCGACATCGGAGCTGCCACCACCGGTCGCGTCCGCTGCGCCGGAGCAGGCGGTGAGTGCGAGTGCGGCCGTGGTGGCCCGGGCGATGCCGGCGCCGATGCGCGCGCGGCGGGTGATGCGGGCCATGAGTGTCCTCTCGGTGTCCGGCGCTGTGAGCCGGGTTCGGGTTGCGAGAGGACACTATGAGGCGCAGGTTGCCGACCGTCGCGGTGCGGGTGAACGGTCGGTGGCGAGAGGGTGGCCGAACAGGGCCGCGGGCCTCAGACCTGCGGGACGCTGTACTTGAAGCCGCGGTGCGAGCCGACGTAGCCCAGTCGCTCGTAGAAGCGGTGCGCGTCGGTACGGGCGGCATCGGAGGTGAGCTGCACCATCGTCGCGCCCACGGCGGGGGCAGCGACCTCTCCCACCCAGCGCATCACGGCGGAGCCGATGCCCGACGAGCGCAGACTGCTCCGCACGCGCACTGCCTCGACGAGCAGTCGCCGCGCGCCCCGACGCGCCATCCCCGGGATCGAGGTGAGCTGCAGCGTGCCGACGACGTCGCCGTCCAGCTCGACCACGAGGAGGTCGTTCGACGGCTCGGTCAGGATCTCGACGAGCCCCCGTGTGTACGCGGGACGGTCCTCGTCGGAAGCCACGTCGCCGCGCGCGGCGCTGATCGGATCGTCGGCGAGGAGAGCGATCACGGCATCCGTGTCGTCCACGGTCGCCCGGCGCAGGAGCGCGGTGCCCCTGCGCGAATCGAACGAGTGCGGCAGTGGGAGGGCATCGAGCATGCCACCAGTCTGCCAGCGCCCGGCCGGATGCCGGAGCACCGCCGACTCTCTGGAATCATGGCCAGGTGGATATCGGCGCTGTGCTCGGACTGGAGCAACTCACGTGGGGGATACTGCTGCTCGTCGTCATCGCCGCATTCTGCGCCGGCTGGATCGACGCCGTCGTCGGTGGGGGAGGCCTGTTGCAGCTCCCCGCGCTCCTGCTGATCCCCGGCATCTCGCCGGTGCAGGCCCTCGCCACGAACAAGCTCGCCTCGGTCTTCGGCACCGCGACCAGTAGCGTCACCTACTACCGCCGCGCGAAGCCCGACATACGCACGGCCCTGCCCATGGCGGCGATCGCCTTCGTCGGCTCGTTCGGTGGCGCGGCCGTGGCGACCGTGCTTCCGCCCGCCGCGTTCAAGCCCATCATCGTGATCGCCCTGCTCGTGGTGGCGCTGTTCACCGCATTCCGTCCCCAGATGGGCGCGGCGACCCAACTGCGTTTCCACGGGCACAAGCATCACATCATGGCGGGTGCCGCCGGCCTCGGGATCGGCTTCTACGACGGGATGATCGGTCCCGGCACCGGTACCTTCCTCGTGATCACTCTCGTCGCGCTGCTCGGCTACGACTTCCTGCAGGCGAGCGCCAAGGCGAAGATCGTGAACCTGGCCACGAACGCGGGTGCCCTGATGCTGTTCATCCCGCACGGCGCGGTGCTGTGGTTGCTGGGCGGCATCCTCGCCGTGGCGAACGTCGCGGGCAGCTACCTGGGCTCGCGCATGGCCATCTCCCGCGGCACGACCTTCATCCGCGTGGTGTTCCTGGCGGTCGTGGTCGCCCTGATCGCGAAGCTCGGCGTCGACGTGTGGAACGAGAACATCGTGCCCGCGCTCGCGCTCCTCGGCTGAGCAACGAAAAAGCGCCCGGGTCGCACGAATCCGAAGATCTCGTGCGACCCGGGCGCGCGTCGCGGTAACGGCGGGGTCAGGCCTCGTCGTCCTCCGGCTCGAAGTCGACGCCGGCCTCGGCGCGCTGCGCCGCGGTGATCGGTGCCGGTGCGGCGGTCAGCGGGTCGAAGCCGTTGCCGGACTTCGGGAACGCGATGACTTCGCGGATCGACTCGGTCTTGGTGAGGTGCTGCAGCACGCGGTCCATGCCGAGCGCGATTCCGCCGTGCGGCGGGGCGCCGAACTTGAACGCGTCGAGCAGGAAGCCGAACTGCTCGTCAGCCTGCTCGTCGCTGATGCCCATGACCTCGAACACGCGCTTCTGCACGTCTTCGCGGTGGATGCGGATCGACCCGCCGCCGAGCTCGGATCCGTTGCACACGATGTCGTAGGCGTAGGCGAGAGCAGAACCGGGGTCGGTGTCGAAGGTGTCCTCGAACTCCGGCTTCGGGCCCGTGAACGCGTGGTGCACGGCGGTCCATGCCCCGGCGCCCACAGCGACGTCGCCCGAGGCCACGGCATCTGCGGCGGGCTCGAACATCGGGGCGTCGACGACCCAGGTGAAGGCGAACTCGTCCGGGCTCAGGTAGCCGAGGCGACGACCGATCTCGACGCGTGCGGCACCGAGCAGGGCGCGGCTCTCCTTGGTGGAACCGGCGGCGAAGAACACGCAGTCGCCGGTCTCCGCACCCACGAGCTCTGCGAGTCCGGCCTGTTCCGACTCGGACAGGTTCTTCGCCGCGGGGCCGCCGAGCGTCCCGTCCTCGTTGAACAGCACGTACGCGAGACCACGGGCTCCACGCTGCTTCGCCCAGTCCTGCCACGCGTCGAGCTGCTTGCGCGGCTGGCTCGCGCCGCCGGGCATCCGCACGGCGCCGACGTACTCGGCCTGGAAGACGCGGAACGGGGTGTCCGCGAAGTACTCGGTCGCGTCGACGAGTTCGAGGCCGAAGCGCAGGTCGGGCTTGTCGGAACCGTACTTCGCCATGGCATCGGCGTACGTCATGCGCGGCAGCGGGGTCGCGACCTCGACGCCGATCGTCGCCCACATCGCGACGATGAGCGACTCCATCAGGGCGATGACGTCTTCCTGGTCGACGAAGCTCATCTCGATGTCGAGCTGCGTGAACTCGGGCTGGCGGTCGGCGCGGAAGTCCTCGTCGCGGTAGCAGCGTGCGATCTGGAAGTACTTCTCGACACCGCCGACCATCAGCAGCTGCTTGAACAGCTGCGGCGACTGCGGCAGGGCGTACCAGCTGCCGGGGCTCAGTCGCGCGGGCACCAGGAAGTCGCGGGCACCTTCGGGCGTCGAACGCGTGAGGGTCGGCGTCTCGACCTCGGTGAAGTCCTCGGCGTGCAGCACATCGCGGATCGCCTTGTAGACGTTCGAGCGCAGACGCAGGTTCGCGGCCTGCCCGGGACGACGCAGGTCGAGGTAGCGGTACTTGAGGCGCGCCTCTTCTCCGACGGTCTCGGTCTCCGCGACCGCCGTCGACACCTGGAAGGGCAGCGCAGCGGACTCGTTGAGCACCTCGACGTCGGTCGCGATGAGCTCGATCTCACCGGTCGGCAGGTTCGGATTCGCGTTGCCCTCGGGGCGCAGCGACACCTCCCCGGTGACCTTCAGGACGAACTCGTTGCGCAGCGGGTGCGCGATCTCCTCGTCGCGGATGACGACCTGGGCGATGCCCGAGGCATCCCGCAGATCGATGAAAGCGACTCCTCCGTGGTCACGACGACGATCGACCCAACCCGTGAGGGTGACGGTCTGACCGATGTGCTCGGCTCGCAGAGAGCCTGCCGAGTGGGTGCGAAGCACGGAGTATTCCTTCTGATCTGGGAAATGGGGAACGCGCCCATTCTACGGGGGTGGTCGGCATGTCTCCGGCCCCGTCAGCGGCGCCGGAGCCGCCGGATCAGTAGGATCGCCACGACACAGCTCTTACACAGAAAGGGAGCACCGTGGACAACAACGGCATCTCCGATCTCTACGCATCGATCTTCTCCGGCACCACGGGGCTGATCGCGCTCGTCTTCTACATCCTCGTCGCCGTCGGACTCTGGAAGGTGTTCACGAAGGCCGGATACCCCGGGATCCTCGCGATCATCCCGATCGTGAACCTCATCTTCCTGGTGAAGATCGCCGGCATGTCCGGGTGGTTCGCGCTGCTCTACCTGATCCCGATCGCGAACCTGGTCCTCGCGATCATCGTGGCGTTCAAGCTCGGCGCACGCTTCGGCAAGGGCGGGGCCTTCTCGTTCTTCCTGCTTTTCCTCTTCCCGTACATCGGGTACCTGATCCTCGGCTTCGGGGATTCGCGCTACAGCAAGGCGTGACATGACGGCGTCCCGGTTGCACCTCGTCCGACACGGCGAGGTGCACAATCCGGCCCGCGTGCTCTACGGGCGGCTGCCCGATTACCACCTGAGCACGGCGGGCCGGGGGATGGCGGCGGCCGCTGCCGAGCACGTCGCGGAGTCGGGTCGGCCGGTCTCCGCGCTGTACTCCTCACCGTTGGAGCGTGCGCAGGAGTCCGCTGAGCCGTTCGCCGAGGGCTTCGATCTCGTGCCGGAGATCGACATCCGCCTCATCGAGCCGACCAACGTCTTCGAGGGCACGCAGATGCGTCGTTCCCTCATGAACCCGCTGAACTGGTGGCACCTGCGCCAACCCGCGCTGCCGAGCTGGGGCGAACCGTATTCCTCCATCGCGGAGCGGATGCTCGGCGTCATGGATGAAGCCTGGGATGAGGCGGCCGACGGAGACGTCGTGATGGTGTCCCATCAGGCGCCGATCTGGATCACGCACCTCCGCGTCGCGGGTCTGCCCCTGCGCCACGACCCGCGCACCCGCCGCTGCGCCCTGTCGAGTGTCACCTCGTTCGAACGCGTCGGCGACGTCTGGCGCGAAGTCGCGTACGCCGAGCCGGCCGCGACCGGCGGCGCCGTGGACGTCGGGGCCGTCTGACCCCCGTTCGAATCGCGCAACCGGCTCCCTTTCGGCGACGGATGCGGCCAGTTGCGCGATTCGAAAGCCGAGGTCAGTGCTCGGCAGCCAGAAGTGACTGGATGATGCCGACGGCTGCGAGCTGACCGGCGCCGGCCGCCAGCAGGACGGACGCCATCGGGCCTGGGAGCGAGGCGCGGTGCGCGAGGTCGCCCGCGGCGAAGACCCCGGGGAGCGAGGTGCGGCCGAATTCATCGATCTCGATCGCACCGGACTCGAGCATCCGCACGCCGAGATCTGCGGCGAAGGGTGCCCGCTGCCGCATCGTGCCGGACGCCACGAAGACGCCGGCCACGACGGACTCCCCGGAACCGGCGATGATCCGTACACCGTCGTCGTGCCTCTCGACGGATGCCACCGGAGCAGCGCTGATCCGCACTCCCTCCGCCTCGAGGGAGGTCCGTTCCTCGTCCGTGAACGCCTCGGCGATCGAGAACACCGTGATGTCCTCGACGATGCGCCCGAGCAGCCCGATCAGATGGCCGGCGCGAGGGGCGGCACCCACGATGCCGATCGACCTGCCCGCATGCTCGTGACCGTCGCAGAAGGGGCAGCTGAACGCGAGGGCGCCCCACAGGTCCTGCAACCCGGGGACGACGGGCAGATCGTCGGCGACGCCGGTGGCCAGGATGACCCGTCGCCCCTCGACGGTCGATCCGTCGGCGAGCGTCACGGTGAACGCATCCTCGGATCCGGAGATCCCGGTGGCGGCACCCTCGCGGATCTCCACGTCGGCGTAGGCCGAGAGCTCGTCTCGGGCCTTCGCTCGGAACTCGGCAGGGGGAGTGCCGTCTGCACCGATCATGTTGTGCATGTGCAGCACGGTGCCGTTGCGGTACTCGCCCGAGTCCAGCAGCAGTGCCGAGCGGTGCATCCGACCGAGGGTCAGGGCGGCTTGCAGCCCTGCCGGGCCTGCGCCGATCACGATGGCGTCGTACATGGGAATCCTTCCGTGGAGGTTGCTTTCCCGCACAGTCTGTGACTTCATGTCAACATGAAGTCAAGCGCCGAGCATCCCTGGTCCGTGGGCGACGTCGCCACCCGGTTCGATCTACCGACGAATGTGTTGCGGCACTGGGAGTCGGTCGGGCTGCTCACCCCTCCCCGCGACTCCGCCGGGCGGCGACGATATGGCGAGGACGAGGTCGTGCGGATCGCCGTGATCCAGCGCAGCAAGGCCGCGGGGATGAGCCTCGAGCAGATCGCGGTGCTGCTCGACGACGGGAGCGCCGGAAGGCACCAGGTGCTGCAGCAGCACCTGGACGACATCGATCGGCGCATGGAGGAGATGCGCCGATCACGGGAGATGACCGAGCACGCGATGGGGTGTCGCGCGCACGACATCGCCACGTGCCCTCGTTTCCGAGCCGGTGTGGACGACGTCCTGGCGCGGTTCTGAGGCTTCGTCGAAGGCCTCCGTTTCCATCTCGCGCATAGGAAGCTCTGCGTAAACTCGGAGTCGTGCCAAGCGATTCGACGGTCCGTACGATCCGCAGCGGCCGCTCCTCCCGCACCCGGCGCTCGCGTCGTGCGGTCGGTGCCGCGCTCGCTGCGGTGCTCGCCATCGGTCTGAGCGCGTGCGCTCCCGATCCGGTGAGTGAATCGTTCCTGAACGGCGAGAACACCGGCTATGTCGCGGCCGACGGCGCGATCGTGGAGATCCCCGCCGCCGACCGTGGCGAACCCGTGACGTTCGGCGGTGTCACCGAGACCGGTGAGAAGTTCGACAGCGCAGACGTCGCCGGACAGGTCACGGTGGTCAACTTCTGGTACGCCGGCTGCGCGCCGTGCCGCCTCGAAGCCGCCGACCTGGAGGCCGTGTGGCAGAAGTTCGCCGACGAGGATGTGTCTTTCGTGGGCATCAACACCCGCGATCAGGCCGACACCGCCGTCGCGTTCGCCGAAGAGTACGACATCACCTACCCGAGTCTGATCGACGTCGACACCGCTGAGGCCAAGTTGGCGTTCGCCAAGGTCGTGCCGATCGCGGCCACACCCACCACACTCGTCCTCGACAAGCAGGGTCGTGTCGCCGCCAAGATCATCGGTCCGATCGACGGCCCGTCGATCCTCTCCACGCTGGTCAAGGACGCGCTCGCGGAGGACTCGTGAGCACCTCGGGAGCGTTGTGAACCCCGACGCGATCATCGGCTCCGGAGCCCTCTGGCTCGCGATTCCGGTCGCGATGCTCGCGGGACTCGTCTCGTTCCTGTCCCCGTGCGTCCTCCCGCTGGTCCCCGGTTACCTCGGGTTCCTGGGCGGTGCGGTCGCGCCCCGGTCTTCCACGGTCGCCGGTGCGGGGGCGCAGATGACGACCCAGGCGACGGCGACCCGCGGTCGCCTCGTGATGGGCGTGCTGCTGTTCATCCTCGGCTTCACGATCGTCTTCATCGCCTACACGGTGCTCGGTGGAACGGTCGGTGTCTTCCTCCTGCAGTGGGGTGACCTGATCACCCGCATCCTGGGCGTGGTCATCATCGGGATGGGATTGGTGTTCCTGGGCCTGTTCGGGTTCGCGCAGAAGGAGTTCCGCTTCCACGTCGACTCGAGAGCAGGCATCGTCGGAGCCCCGCTGCTCGGCATCGCCCTCGGCATCGGCTGGGCACCGTGTATGGGGCCGACGCTCGCCGCCATCATCGCCCTCTCCTTCAACGCCGGAGATCCGGTGCGTGCGGGCTTCCTGGGCCTCGCCTACTCGCTCGGACTCGGCATCCCGTTCCTCCTCGTCGCGCTCGGGTTCGGGTGGGCGACGAAGGCGGTCGGCTTCCTCCGTCGTCACATCCGCACGGTGAACGTCATCGGCGGAGTGATGCTGATCGTCCTCGGCGTCCTGATGGCCACCGGACTGTGGACCGAGATCATGTCCCGGCTGATGGCGGTGATCGGCAGTGTCATCCTCCCGCTCTGATCGCGCCGCGAAATCCACCAGCCCCGAGAAGAACCCCCGCACAGAGAACACCATGACCGAGAACAAGGGTGCCGTGAACAGCGACTCCAGCGACCCGCTCCGCCCGTCCGACCACGTCGACGGCGACGACACGATCACCCAGCCGCGGCTCGGGTTCGTGGGTTGGCTGCGGTGGGGGTGGCGGCAGCTGACCTCGATGCGCACGGCTCTCATCCTGCTGCTCGTGCTCGCGATCGCGGCGATCCCCGGCTCGATCTTTCCGCAGCGGATGGCCGACCCGAACGGCGTCACGCAGTGGGAGCGCGAGAACCCCGACCTGTTCCCGGTGCTCGACGGACTCAAGATGTTCGACGTGTACCTGTCGCCGTGGTTCTCGGCGATCTACCTGCTGCTGTTCGCTTCGCTCGTCGGCTGTGTGATCCCGCGCATCAAGCACCATGCGAAGGCGCTGCGCGCGCGTCCGCCGCGCACTCCGGCACGGCTGCAGCGCCTCGAGGACTACCGTGCGGTGACGCGAGACCCCTCTGCGGACTCCGGGACGAAGACCGGTGATGCCGACGCCGAGGCCGCCGCATCGATAGATGTCGCGACGAAACAGCTCAAGGCACTCGGCTACCGGGTCGAACGCTACGACCGGGGCCGCACGTTCTCGGTCTCCGCGGAGCGCGGATACTGGCGTGAGACCGGCAACCTCCTGTTCCACCTCGCGCTCGTGGGCGTGCTCGTCACGGTCGGCATCGGCGGCGGGTTCTCGTACACAGGTCAGCGCGTGCTCGTCGAGGGCGAGACTTTCGCGAACACGCTTCTCGACTACGACTCGATGAACCGCGGTCGCTTCGTGGGCGACGATGCGTTCGCTCCGTACTCGATGCGCCTCGACTCGTTCGACGTGACGTATCAGCCGTTCGGCGAGCCGGGTTCCGGGCAGGCGGGCGACTTCTCGGCGAACGTGACCGTGCAGGAGAACGGTGAGGAGCGCACCGGCGCGGTCAAGGTGAACGAGCCGCTCGCGGTCGCCGACGACGACGTGTTCCTGCTCGGCAACGGCTACGCGCCGACCGTGACCGTGCGTGATCCCGAGGGCAAGGTCGTCTTCACGGGCAGCACGCCCTTCCTCCCGCAGGACACCAGCATGACCTCCCTCGGAGTTCTCAAGGTGCCGGACGGACTCGCCGAGCAGGTCGGCCTGGTCGGGTTCTTCTATCCGACGACGGGCGTGCTCGACACCGGTGCGTTCTTCTCCGCGTACGGCGACCTCACCAACCCGACGCTGACGCTCGATGTGTACACCGGCGACTTGGGCATCAACGAGGGCGTGCCGCGCTCGGTCTACGTGCTCGACACCACAGGGATGACCAAGCTCACCGGCCGCACCACGGACGTCGAGTCGATCGAACTCACCCCCGGACAGACCGCGCAGCTGCCGAACGGCCTCGGTTCGGTCACCTTCGAGGACGACTCTCCCGCGGGTGCGACGGACGCCTCGCAGTCGGTGAAGCGCTTCGCCTCGCTGCAGATCCACCGTGACGAGTCCGGCGTCTGGGTCCTCGGCTTCGCGCTGCTCGCCCTCGGCGGTCTCATGATCGCCCTGTTCGTGCCCCGTCGACGCGTCTGGGTCAAGGCCACCGCACGCGACGGCGAGATCGCTCTGGAGTACGCCGCACTCGCCCGTGGCGAGGACCCGACGCTCGCTGCCGCCGTGGACGACCTCGTCGCAGGGCACACCCGACTGCTCGACGCGGCCGGAGGAACCACGGCGCGCTCCCCGATCGATGACACCGCGGACGAGTCCGCCGAGCCGGAGACCCCGGCGCCCGAAACCCGGAAAGTAGACTGACACCATGCTCGAGCTCAACGTGATCTCGCCGGTCCTGCTCTGGACGGCGATCGCGATCTACGCGGCGGCCTTCGTGGCCTACGCCTTCGATCTCGCGCGGCGCTCGCAGGCGACGGCCGACGCGCTCACCATCCGCGAGCAGGTGCTCGTCGGAGCCTCTGGGGCGAGCGTCCCGGCATCCGGCGAGGCCTCCGGTGCGGTCGCCGCCCCGCAGCGATTCGTGATGGCGCGGATCGGCACCTCGCTGACGGTGCTCGGATTCCTCTTCCAGCTCGCCGCCACCGTCACCCGCGGCATCGCGGCGGGGCGCGTGCCGTGGGCGAACCTGTACGAATTCGCGATGATGGGCACGTTGCTCATCATCGCGGTGTACCTCGTGGTGCTCACCCGCATCGACCTGCGGTTCCTCGGCACTTTCATCACAGGCCTCGTCGTCGTGCTGCTCGGCCTGGGGGCGACGAACTTCTACGTCGATGTCTCTCCGTTGATGGACCCGCTGAAGAGCGTGTGGCTCGTCATCCACGTGTTCGTGGCCTCCCTCGCGACGGCCTTCTTCGCCCTCGCGTTCGCGCTCTCGGTGATCCAGCTCATGCAGTCGCGTCGCGAGAGACTCGTCGGCGAAGGCGCCACGAAGACCGGGCCCGGCTTCCTCCGGACCTTCCCCAACGCGGTACGCCTGGAGAGCCTGGCGTACATGTTCACGATCATCGGCTTCATCCTCTGGACGTTCACCCTCATCGCCGGGTCGATCTGGGCGTACTACGCCTGGAGTCGTTTCTGGGGCTTCGACGTGAAAGAGACCTGGACGTTCGTGATCTGGGTCCTCTATGCCGGCTACATCCATGCCCGTGCGACCCGCGGCTGGCGAGGCAATCCGTCGGCGTGGCTGGCGATCGTGGGCTTCTCCGCCGTGATCTTCAACTTCACGATCGTGAACGTGTTCTTCAAGGGCCTGCACGCGTACTCCGGTCTGAGCTGACCCGACTCTCGTAACGACACCGAGACCCGTCCGCGGCAGCATCCGCGCGGACGGGTCTCGTGCGTCCGGAGTATTTGCCATCCGGTGCGCCGATGCGCAGTTGTATGCTCATCGCAAGGGAGCGCGCCCACGGCAGGAGTCCCACATGCCCGTCCTCGTCGGAATCGTTGAAGATCATCCCGCGATGCTGTTCGGGATCGTGACCATCCTCAACCGCAGCGGCGGTATCCGGGTCGCAGCCAGCGGTGCGACCGCGAACGAGGTTGCGCGCCATGCACGGAGACTCGATGTGGTCCTGCTCGACCTCGCCCTCTCCGACGGTTCGACTCCGGCGGAGAACATCCGGAAGCTCCAGTGCCTCGCGGCGAGCATCCTCGCGTACACCTCGGGGGACGAGTCGCAACGGCTCCGCGAGGCGGTGCGCGCGGGTGCCTCGGGGATGATCGCGAAGTCGGACTCGCTCGAGGTCATCACCGCGTCGGTGCGACGCGCTGCTCAGGGGCAGGTCGTGGCGACGACCGAATGGGCGGCCGCGCTCGATGCGGACCGCCGGTTCGTCGCTGCGCATCTCAGCCCCCGCGAGTCCGAGGTTCTGTCGCTGTACGCGTCCGGCCAGACCGCCGAGCGGGTCGCCCAGACCCTGTTCCTGTCGCGGGAGACCGTGCTCGATCACATCCGTCGGATCCGAGCGAAGTACACCGCGGTCGATCGGGCGGCGCCGACGAAGGTCGACCTGTTCCGGCGCGCGGTGGAGGACGGACTGGTCCTGCAGCCCAGCTGATCCTGCGTGAGGCGGTCAGACCGCGAACGGCCAGATCAGCGGGACGTAGAAGACGGCGACCACGAAGAACAGGATCATCAGGGGCCAGCCGAAGCGCGCGTAGTCGCCGAAGCGGTAGCCGCCGGGTTCCATCACCATCAGGTTCGCCGGCGTCGCGACCGGAGTGAGGAACGAGGCTGCACCCGCGATCGTGAGGGCCATCAGGAACGGCAGCACCGACGCCTCCATCGCGGCGGCGAGAGCGACCGCTACGGGGGCCACGATGAGCACGGTCGCGGTGTTGCTGATGAGCTGCCCGAGCACCAGCGTGATGAGCACGATCACGGCGACGGCGGCGTGCGGGCCGGCCGTGCCCAGGAACGAGCGCAGGCCGTCGGCGATGAGCTGCGCGGCACCGGTCTCCTGGAACGCGGTCGAGAGCGGGATCATGCCGGCGACCAGGATGACCGTCGTCCAGGAGATCGCCCGGTACGCCCGGGTGATCGACACCACCCTCGTCAGGATCAGGGCACCGGCTGCGAGGAGCCCCGCAATCGCGGCGGGCACGATGCCGGTCGCGAGCAGGACGATCATCGCGAGCAGGATCACGGCCGTACGCTTGGCACCGACTCCGAGCGGGACCGAGCGGCGCAGGGTGAGCGGCGCATCGACGACCAGAACCTCGTCGCGTTTCGAGGTGTGCCGGTGCAGGTCGTCCCAGGACCCGTCGAGGAGCAGCGCATCTCCCGCCTGCAGGTCGGTGCCCGACTCGTCGAGTGCCTCCTGCCCTCGTCGCACTCCGAGCACGACGAGATCGCCCGACGGCGTGCACATGCCGGGGAAGACATGCAGGCCGATCAACGAGGATCGCGGCGGCACCACGACCTCGGCGACCCCTCGCGACGCCGACACCAAGGCCCGGTCGTGGGAGATCGCGTAGTCGGATCGCAACGTCGAGGCGAGGCGTTCGAGATCGATCGGTGCCGACGCCGGGGTCCGTTCGGGCAACAGCCGGTTGCCGAGCAGCAGGATGATGGCCAGCGTCCCGACCAGAAGCGGAAGCCCGGCGAGAGCGAACTCGAAGAATCCGAACGGGCGGGCGCCGCTGTCTGCGGCGACCTCGGACACGATGATGTTGACCGGTGTGCCGGTGAGAGCGAGCATCGAGCCGGCGTGCGCGGAGAACGCGAGCGGCATCAGCATCTGAGACGGGCGTATCCCGGCGCGCGCCGCGACGACCACGACGAGGGGCAGGAGCGCGGCCACCGACCCGTTCACGCTGATGACCGCGGTCATCACGGCGGCCAGCAGCCCGATCGTGAGGAGCAGGCGCGCGCGGCCGGTTCCGGAGCGGGCCACGACCTCCTGTCCGGCCCAGGCGATGATGCCCGTCGACTCCAGAGCCTCGCTCACCACGAACAGGGAGGCGATGAAGAGCACGGTCGGATCACCGAACCCGGCAAGGGCGGAGGTCAGATCGAGCACCCCGGTCAGGTAGAGGGCGACCGAGACCCCGACGGCCACGACGCCGAGCGGGATGCGATTCGAGACGAACGCGATCACTGCGCAGAGCAGGATGACGAACGTCGCGATGATCGGGTCCACGGCCCCACGATAGGGCGACGCTCGCATCGCGGCGACCCCCCTAGTTCTAGGGGGTGGTCTTGTGGGAGCTTCTCGCTCGACAGGATCATGGGGGCTATGGCTACGGAGAAGTCGTCGAGCACCCCCGATGCCGGGGACAAAGGGTTCCTGAACTGGATCGAGAAGGTCGGCAACAAGGTGCCGGATCCGACGATCATGTTCGTCTACCTGATCGGCCTCATCGCGGTGCTCTCCGCGATCCTCGCGTGGATCGGGGTGTCGGTCACCGACGATGTCGTGATCCCCGTTCCGAAAGAAGAGTTCTCCCAGGTCAACGAGCAGTTCGGTGGCAACTGGCAGGTCTATGACACCACCACCGGGATGCCCGCCGAGATTCCCGACTACACGATCGAGGAGCGCACCTTCGAGGTGCGCAACCTGCTCTCGATCGACGGCATCCGCTTCTTCTTCTCCTCCTTCGTCGACAACTTCGCGGGCTTCGGTGTGGTCGCCGTCGTGCTCATCGCGATGGCGGGCGTCGGTGTGGCAGAGCACGCGGGGTTGATGGGCGCGATGATCCGTCGCGTCGTGAAAGTGGCCCCGCGCCGTTGGCTCGCGTTCATCCTGATCTTCGTCGGTGTGCTGTCGTCGGTGGCGACGGATGCCGGCTACCTGATCCTCGTGCCGCTCGCCGCCGCAGCCTTCCTCACCGTCGGGCGGCATCCGCTGGCCGGTCTCGCCGGGGCATTCGCCGGTGTCGGCGCGGCCTTCGGGGCGAATCTCCTGATCACGCCCAGCGACAGCATGCTCACCGAGATCACCAATGAGGTGCTCGTGAGCGCCGGGATGCGGCCGATCGAGGTGACGCAGAACTTCTACTTCGGGATCGTGTCGACCTTCCTGCTCGCCACGGTGGCGCTCCTGGTGCCGGTGTTCGTCACCGAGAAACGTCTGGGCTCCTACGACCGCAGAGACATGACGATCGCGGATGAGGCCGAAGGCGTCGACCACGACGCCGAGGCCCGCGGGCTGAAGTTCTCGTTCTGGGCGCTGCTGGGGTTCGTCGCCCTGGTCCTCGCGCTGACCCTGCCACCCGGCGCACCGTTGCGTGACCCGGAGACCGGCGCGATCATCGGCACGACGCCCTTCATGGCCAGCCTGGTGTTCCTCATCTCCCTCGCCTTCCTGGTGTGCGGCGTCGCCTACGGCGCGGGGGCGAGGACGCTGCGAGGCGGAACGGCCACCGTCCGTGCGATCGCCAAGACGTTCGCGAGTCTGGGCGGTCTGCTGGTGATGTTCCTGATGATCGCCCAGTTCATCGCGCTGTTCAACTGGACCAATCTCCCGACCGTCGCCGCGGTCTCGGCCGCCGAGCTGCTGGAGCAGGCGAGTGTCCCCGCCATCGTCCTGCTGCTCGCGTTCATCGTCGTGATCGTGATCCTGGACTTCATCCTCCCGGGACTCGTGCCCAAGTGGGTGATCTTCGCGCCGGTGTTCATCCCGATCTTCGCGTCGCTCGACGTGGCACCGCAGACGCTCCTCGCCGCCTACCGGGTGGGGGACTCGCCCGTGAACGTGCTCACGCCGCTGATGGTCTACCTGCCGTTCATGGTCACCGTGGCGCAGCGTTACAAGAAGGAGGCGGGTATCGGCACGATCATCGCCCTGATGATCCCGTATGCGGTGTGGATGCTGCTCTCCTGGACGGCGCTGTACGTGGTCTGGTTCCTCCTCGGCATCCCCTGGGGCCCGGGCTCACCGGTCGACATCGCCGGCTGACCGACATCGCCGGCGGACGACGTATCCGAACAACCGCACAGAAGGAGCAGACCCCATGGACCGCAGACCCAACAAGTTGATCCCCGCCGATCTGAAGACCACGCCCGGGTTGGATGCCGTGGACGCCGTGGACCTCCGGGTCGGCGAGATCGCCTCCGACGTCGAGGCGATCGGAGTCGGGGTGTACACCGACGGGGACGTTCCGGGTGAGCTCGGGTTCGACCGCGCCGGCCTGGAGGATGCGGGGTTCACTGCTGAGCCGGGGACCTCGCTGGTGCTGCCGCGTGCGGGTCAGCCTGATCTCGTCGCCGTCGGTCTCGGCGATCGGGTGGATGTCGGGCCGCGTGGCCTTCGCGATGCAGCGGCTGCTCTCGCTCGCGCCGTCCCCCGTCGGGCGACCCTGGGGCTGCGGATCGGCGACCTCGCGGGGGTGGAGGCAGGCGAGGCTGTGCGAGCGCTCGCCGAAGGGGCACTCCTCGCGCGCTACCGGTACACGGTGCTGAACGCGTCGTCGAAGCACGTCCCGCTCGCCGCGTTCACCGTGGATGTGCCGGGCGCGGACGGCCGGCCACTTGAGGTCGCACGCACGGCTGCCCGTGCCGGTGTCGTCGCCCGCGATCTGGCGAACACCCCTCCCGGTCACCTGACGGCGGTGAACATGGGCGAGATCGCGGTGGAACTCGGAGCGCGATTCGGATTCGAGGTCGAGCTGTTCGACAAGCAGGCGCTCATCGATCTCGGCTGCGGGGGTCTGCTCGGCGTCAATCAGGGATCCGTGGAGGAGCCGCGCATGATCAAGCTCGTCTACACGCCCGAAGGTGGCGGCTCCGGCCACCTCGGCCTGGTGGGCAAGGGCATCATGTACGACTCGGGTGGCATCAGCCTCAAACCCAGCGACCCGATGCATCTGCTCATGAAGATGGACATGGGCGGTGCTGCGGCCGTGCTCGGTGCCTTCGTCGGAATGCGCGACGCCGGAGTCTCGACCAAGGTCTCGGGCTGGCTGATGTGCACCGACAACATGCCGTCCGGTACCGCGTACAAACTCGGTGACGTGCTCACGGCGCGCGGCGGCACCACGATCGAGGTGAAGAACACCGATGCCGAAGGGCGTCTCGTGATGAGCGATGCCCTCGTGCTCGCGACCGAGGACGGGGTGGACGCGATCGTCGACATCGCCACACTCACCGGTGCCGCATTGGTCTCCCTCGGCTCCGCGACCGCGCCGGTCTTCGGCAACGACCAGACGATGGTCGACCGGGTGCGTGAGGCCGCGGCGCTCGCCGACGAGCCCGTGTGGCAGCTGCCGCTCGAGCAGAAGTATCGCAAGCAACTCGACTCCGACATCGCCGACATCGCGAACCTCGGTGGCCCCTTCGCCGGAGCCACGACGGCGGCGCTGTTCTTGCAGCACTTCGTGGGCGAGACGCCGTGGGCGCACATCGACATCGCCGGGACGATGCAGACCGAGAAGGACGACTCCTGGCGCACCGCGGGTGCCACCGGCTTCGGTGCGCGACTGCTGTTGGAGGCGGCCCGGAGCTTCACGCCGACCTCGTGAGCCTCAGCCGCCGAGGGGGATCACCTCGGCGTGCTCGGCGCCGTCCTGGTACCAGACCAGTTCGGCTTCGCGCACGACTTCGGCAGGCTGTGGCGTGAGGGAGCGGGCCTCCTCCTGGACGACGCGGTCCCACGTGGCGGCGTCGAGCGTCTTGCCGTAGAGCACGGACAGATGGAACGTCCACTCCTCGAGGGCGAGTTCTCCGATGCGACGAAGATCTGTGCGATCCAGCGCATCGGTCAGCGACGAGTATGCGGAGACGAGTGACGTCGTGCGTGCGAGACGGGCGACCAGGATCTGCCAGGGCGTGGGGAACTCGTCGACGGCTTCGCCGATGATCTCGATGGGCGACTGCTGCGTGGCCCACGCGCGGACCAGCTCGCCGAGTTCCTCTCGCCGCTCCGGTTCGAAGAAGCCTCGGAGGGTGACGTGCTCCGTGTGCGGGTGTCGCAGCGGCATGCCCAGATGCGCGAGCGCGGTGCTCTGGATCTCCCGGTAGGTCGCTGCGACGTCCGCGGTCGGCCGGAGTACGAGGTACTGCTGACCGTTCAGGCTCTCCAGTTGGTCGGGGGTGCTCATGAACGGTCGGCGCATGCGGAGAGCCTAGGTCTCGTCGAGGGGATGCGAAAACCGAGATCGAAACACTCCGGCCCGGCGCGTCATGAGTCGACGCGCCGGGCCGGGAGCGGATGGTCTCCGGTTTCGCAGGGTGCTCAGGCCGCGGCGACGACCGCCCGCGCCGAAGTGGTCCGTCGGAGGGCGACGGCGAGGGTCGTGGCCACGAGCGACAGCACGCCCCACACGACCAGGGCTGCGACCGCGGAGCCGCTCGCGGTGATCAGTCCTGCGAAGGCCGGAGCGGTGGGCAGGACCGCGCCGAGTCCGGCCAGCCAGTCGGGCACGGTGGAGATCAGACCCGTGGCGACCGCGAGCACACCGACGAGCGCGGAGATCCAGCGCCCCACGCCACCGAACAGTGCGACGAGCGCCTGGTTCACAGCGGCGAACACCACGCCGGCGAGCACGGCGGTGCCTGCAAAGGCCCACCAGGCGGGGGCGTCGTAGCTCGCGACGATCTGCACGATCAACGACACCAGCAGACCCTGCCCTGCCCCGATCAGCGCAGCGGGCGCGAAGGCGCGCAGCGTGAGCGTGGCAGACGAGCGTCGTGAGGTGAGGGTGCGGGCGGTGTGGGCACGCATGACGAGGAAGGTCGCGAGTCCGCCGAACCACAGCACGACCGCGGCGAGCAGCGGGATCGCGGTCGGGCCGAAGATCGTGTCCATCGACGAGTTCGACGACACCGGATCGGCGATCACCGAGGCGAGGGACTTCGACTCGCTGTCGCTGAACGAGGGGAGCGAGTCGGAGGCCGTACGC
>WPCJ01063785.1_pt1 | contig 28019 bp, 26 predicted proteins | sample 5399831 | NCBI WGS metagenome assembly WPCJ01 (sample SAMN12869470, study PRJNA574797) | sludge metagenome | isolation source: wastewater treatment of pH10 | place: China:Beijing | collected 2019-05-20 | reverse complement strand
CAGAACCATGCAGAGGAAGACTGGATTGCTTCGCTGCGCTCGCAATGACGGGTGACGGGTTAGCGCGTCACTTCGGCCGCACACTCTGGTCCCCACCCGGGCTCCCCGGCGGCGGGATCACCGGCGTGTTGCTGTTGTCCGACTTCGGCGCCGGCGCACGCATGGCCGGATCGACATTGCTCGGCGGACACAGCACGCCATCCGAACGTGCCAGCTTGTCGCCGAGATGTTCCGAACTCTTTCCGGTCGTATCCGCGGTAATGTTGCCCTGCGCATTCGTCTGCGTCGGCGTGCAATTGGCATTGGCGCGATCCGCCGCGGGCGGCGCAGTCTGCGCCGGCGGCGTTGCGGGCGCAGGCGGTGCCTGCGCAAACGCAGCATGGGCGTTCCCGATCATAAGACCTGCGATGAGCAGCGTACGATTCATCCTCATGCGGGGAGAACAGCCAGCGGTCCCGGATGTTCCGTCAAACTCGCTCCGAAGCGCGTGCCCCCTCCTTCAAACGTGGCGTAGCCACGCGCGGTGGGGAGGAAGAGGGACACCTCCTGAAGCCTCGATATCCATTTAAGCAACTGAATATAAAATCAAAATCATGCTTTGTTGGGTGGACATCGTGGCGCGCGCCTCAAGTCCCTCCCGCCAGACTAATCAATGCCCAGGCCCAAACTCGGGACTTACCTCGGACGGCACGGCAACCGCATTCGCGTTGTCGTCCGCGTCCCCCAAGCCTGAAGTCTCACTTCGGATCGAAGTTCAGTGAGGTGTTGGTCGTCCTCGCCAGCATCGAGGGCGTAGTCCCTTGGACCCGATGGGACACCTGCACTGATTTTTAGGTCTGTGTAATCTATGCACCTCCAGTGAACAACGAACGCAAATTGCGTCTTTCCCGCCAAGGAGATGCTAGCCACAACAGTGCGACCGCGCATCGCGCGGTCTCGAAAGCGGCTTGAATAGGATTGATGAAGGGTAGAGCAGTTCCGCCGAGGGCCGCTGTAGGTCGTTTGACATCCGCAGCGCGCCCCCGGATTGGCATCAGAAAAGGCTTGGTGATGAAGTATCGCGGCGTGGTTTACGATGTTGGGTTGAGGTTCACCGCGGGGAAACCACTATCGGTCGACCCCTTCAACCCATCCCTTGCCGCTCACGACATCAATATCATTGCCTCCGAACTCCACGCGAATGCGATCAGGATCGAAGGTGAAGAGATCGACCGGCTGGTCATTGCGTCACGCATCGCGCATGGAGCGGGTCTGACGATCTTCTTCAATCCTTGGAAGATGAATGTCCCGATCACAGAGCTGGAGGACTACTTCGCTCAGGCGGCACGGGCCGCTGAAGCTCTTCGTGAGGAAGGTGCAGACATTGTCTTCGTTGCAGGCTGCGAGATGTCACTGTTCAACGAGGGCATTTTCGAGGGCGCGACCCTCATGGAAAGGATGCCCAGTCTTGTCGGCCTCGCCCAACGAAAGCCCGAAGATGCCAAGGCTTGGCTCAGCGAGAAGAGCAAAATGCTCAATGTTGCCCTCGGCGGCATCGTGAAAGTGACCCGTGATCAGTTTGGAGGCCCGATCACCTACTCCGCCGGGATGTGGGAACAGGTCGATTGGAGCATCTTCGACATCGTCGGGATTGATCACTATCGAGCCCACGAGACCGCCGAGCACTACGTGGAGATTTTGGACGACTATCGAATTGGCAAGCCGCTCGTCGTGATGGAGTTCGGCTGCTGTGCTTACGAAGGGGCCGGCTTGCTAGGGGCGGGCGGTTTCATGCGCTTGCACGGGGTCGGTCCCGATGGCACCGGCATCTACGCTGACGGCATCGTCCCGACACGGAGCGAGCGAGAGCAGTCCGACTACGTGGCCGAGCAGTTCGGCTTGTTGGCTGGCGCTGATGTGGCTGGCGTATTCGTCTATGTGTTCTCGTTCCCAACGTTCCCCTATGGCGAAAATGCACGCGATCTGGACATGATGAGCTTCTCGCTCGTGAAGACCTATCCGAAGGGTCATCCGCTCTCCGAGCAAATGCCGCCTTGGGAGCCGAAGGAAGCCTTCCGTCGCATATCGGGGATTTACGGGGCGTCGTCCAAACCGGATTGACCAGCACGTCAGCGGTGAGTTCGGGATTTTTCTGCGCAAATCTCTGAGAGAATCTTCGCCAGAGGTTCGACATGCTCGATCCCCCGTGCCGGGGGCGCAAAGGTATCGCCACGCCGCCCCTTCATGCTACTGCTCGTCCGAATACATCAATGTCAACTGGGTAGCCAAAGCACTCGGACGAGTGGCGGCACTAGCCCTTCACATACCGGATCAGCGAAAAGTGCCCCATCGGCGGCATCGGACGGCGTTCGGCGAGAGTCACGCCGCCATGGCCCTTGGCCCAGTTCACGAGGCGGTCCCACGGAAATTCCGGACGCCAGCCGAGCCGGCGGGCCAGCGGGGCGAAGGCCAGTTCGAACAGTCTGCGCGGGCCGCTTTCAGCGCCGATGTGATTGACCAGGATGAGCTCCCCGCCCGGCTTCAGCACGCGGATGAAATCGTCCAGCGTCGCTTCGGGGTCGGGCACCGCGGTGATCACATATTGCGCCACCACGGCGTCGAAATGATTGTCGGGGAAGGCGAGATGTTTCGCATCCATCACCGCCAGCGTTTCGACATTGGTGAGATTGTGCCTTTGCACGCGCTCATGCGCGCGGCGGAGCATCGGCTCGGAAATGTCGACGCCGCAGATCTGCGTGGTGCGGGCGTAGTCGAGCAGCGACAGGCCGGTGCCGATGCCGACATCGAGCACGCGACCGCCAATGCGGTCGGCTTCGGCGATGGTCGAGCGACGACCTTCATCGAACACCTTGCCGAACACCATGTCGTAGATTGGCGCCCAGCGCCCGTAAGCCTTCGCGACCCCCGCGCGGTCGATATCGCCAGCCATGCCCCTGCCCAAACTCCTTACACGCGCATCGCTGCGACGTCGGGGACATTAGCATTGCGATTGGCGGCGCCTAAAGCGCTTTTCGCCGCAGCACTCTTGATGAAGCCGCCGCCGAGCACGCGGGCCTGCCCGCTCTGCGCGTCATAGAACACGCAGGCCTGGCCGGGAGAGACCCCCTCCTCACCGCCGGCGAGTTCGACTTCATAGGCGCCATCCACCTTGCGCAGCCAGGCCGGCTGCGGCGGACGCGTCGAGCGCACGCGGACGAAGATTTCGAGCCCGTTGCCGATGGCCGTGTCGATATGGCCGCCGCCGATCCAGTTGACGTCACGCAGCGCGATCCTGTGCATGCGCAGAGCCTCGCGCGGGCCGACGACCACGCGGCGCGTTTCCGCATCGAGACGGATCACATAGAGCGGCGCCGATGATGCGATGCCGAGACCGCGGCGCTGGCCGACGGTGAAATGCGCGATGCCATGATGGCGGCCGATCACATGGCCATCGGTGTCGACGATGTCGCCGGGCTCCATGGCGTTGGGCTTCAGCTTCTCGACGATGTCGGTGTAGCGGCCGGTGGGCACGAAGCAGATGTCCTGGCTGTCCTGCTTGTCGGCGACCGAGAGTCCGAACTGCCGCGCCAGTTCGCGCGTCTGCGGCTTGCTCATGTCGCCGAGCGGGAAGCGGAGATAGTCGAGCTGCTCCTGCGTGGTGGCGAACAGGAAGTAGCTCTGGTCGCGGTCGCTATCCGCCGCGCAGACCATGCTGCGCGATCCATTGCCGAGATGACGCGACGCTACATAATGTCCGGTCGCCAACGCCTGCGCGCCAAGCTCGCGCGCGGTGGTCAGCAGATCCTTGAACTTCACCGAGCGATTGCATTCGATGCACGGCACCGGCGTTTCGCCGAGCGCGTAGCTCGCAGCAAAATTATCGATCACCTGCTCACGAAACTTGGACTCGTAATCCAGCACGTAATGCGGGATCCCGATCCGCTCCGCCACATCGCGCGCATCGTGAATGTCACGCCCCGCACAGCACGCGCCCTTGCGATGCATCGCCGCGCCATGATCGTAGAGCTGCAGGGTGATACCGACGACGTCATAGCCCTGCGACTTCAACAGCGCGGCCGTCGCCGACGAGTCGACACCGCCGGACATGGCGACAACGACACGGGTGTCCTCCGGACGACCTTCGAGATCGAGACTGTTGAGCATGGTTCAAGGCCATGAGCTGCGACCGCCGCCGGCCTAAACCGATGCGATCAGGAAAACATGAGGCAATCCCGGAACTTACGCAAAGTCCAACGATGCCTGAGATAGCGCACTTTAATATAGGCGGCCTTGACCTCAATCAATCGCGACAGGCCATCTGCGAACGGCAAATCTTGCCGCCGGGCAGAAACGGAGGGGCCATACGACCATGCGGACCGGCGCACCTCTCTATCTAACCTATTGAAATATCTTAGATACGAGCAGTGACACATCACTGGCCCGGTCCTTGCTGAAAGAGAGCTGGAACCGTTCTCGAAAGGCCGCCCGTGGTTAGCGTCTCGTCCGATATCGCCTCGACCCTCTCGCCGCAGTCCGCGCGCGCCAAATCCGCACGCGACGACGGACCTTCCATGTCGGATCACTTCGGTTCGCTGGTCGAACAAACGACCTCGACCACGGATACCGCTCCCGCCCCGGCCGCGCGTCCGGACATGCCAGCGCCCGCCCGGCGCGATGATCGTCCGGTGGCGGACCGCCCAAAGGCTGCCGATCGCCGCGATGACCGTGCCGCATCCTCGCCGCAAGACCGCCGCACCGATGCCGCAACGGACAAGCCGCAAACCGGCAAAACCGCGCGCAACGACGATAAATCGGCCAAGTCAGATCAAACCACTGATTCAAAAGTGGATTCCATCGACGGCCACAAGGATGCCACAAGCGACGACGCATCCGCCGACGGCACCGATGCCAATGCTGCCACGCAGAAAGTGGTGGTCGAAATGGTACCGGTAACCACTCTTCTATCCTCCGGACCTGCCACCGATCCCACCGCCAGCACCGAGACGCCCGAAACCGGCGGCAGCCCGCAGCCGCTCGCCATCGCCGCGGCCGCCGCGCTGAAAGCCAAGCTCGACGCCGGCCAGGTGGCCGCGCCGGAGACCAGCACCTTGCCAAGCGAAGCGCCCGCAGAAGCCGAAGCAACCTTTGCCGCCATGATCGCAGGCGCAACGCCGGCCGCAGCGAAGGGCGAAAAGAAGACCGAAGGCAGTGAAACCGCCAAGACCGCGACCCAGGCGGCAGCGACCGGTGAAGCGAAGCCGGAAGGCAAGACCGACGCATCGACGCCGGCCGCGCCGACCGCTGGCACCGCCGCGCCGAAGCACATCGCCGAAGGCAAGGTGGATCAGCCGACAGCGGAAGTGCCGAAGGCCGATACGAATGCCGTCAGCGCCGAAGCCAAGCCCGCAGCCGAGCAGCACCGCGCGCATCGCACCGAGCAGGCGCCGCCGACGGCTTCGCTCGATCTGGCTGCACCGACCAATACGCCGCTGCCGCAGCCGACCCATCTGCAGGCAACCAACAACGTCGCCGCCGCTCAGCAACTCACACCGCAGGTCGCCGCCAATCCGCCGGTGCCGCTGTCCGGCGTCGCCGTCGAGATCGCGCAGTCGGCCAAGGCCGGCAAGACATCGTTCGACATTCGCCTCGATCCCGCCGAGCTCGGCCGTATCGATGTCCGCCTGGAGGTGGACAAGCACGGCAATGTCACCTCGCATCTCACGGTCGAGAAGCCGGAAACGCTGACCATGCTGCGCCAGGACGCGCCGCAGCTGCAGCGCGCACTCGAACAGGCCGGCCTGAAGACCAATGACAGCGGCTTGCAGTTCTCGCTGCGCGACCAGTCCCCGCAGCAGCAGCAACAGCAGCAGAATGGCGACCAGTCCGGTCGCCACATGCACCGCCTGACCATCAATGACGACGACACCGTCACCGTGGCCCCTGCAGCACGCGGCTATGGCCGCATGTATGGCGCCAATGGCGGCGTCGACATCAGTATCTGAGGAGTGACCCATGGCAGTTGATGCGACTTATGCGAACCCTGTCGTCTCCGGCACCTCGACGAATACGAGCGCGAATTCGAGCACCAATTCGAGCGCCACGACAGGCATCGCGGATAACTTCCAGACCTTCCTGACGCTGCTCACCACGCAGCTTCAGAACCAGAATCCGCTCGACCCGCTCGACACCAACCAGTTCACCCAGCAGCTCGTGCAGTTCGCCCAGGTCGAACAGCAGCTGAAGTCGAACGATCAGTTGAAGTCGCTGGTCGAGATGGAGAAGGCCACACAGGCGACCCAGGCGCTGGTCTATGTCGGCAACAATGTCGCCGTCGATGGTTCGACCGCGCAGTTCAAGACCTCGGCCACATGGAACCTGCTCGCGGACAAGGACACCACGGCGAAGGTCAGCATCACCAACGCGGCCGGCAGCGTCGTCTATTCCGGCAACTACTCGATCAAACAGGGCAATGCGAGCTTCGTCTGGGACGGCAAGGGCAATGACGGCGTGCAGTATCCCGAGGGCTCCTACACGCTAACGGCCACGGGCAAGGACAACAACGGCAAGGACGTCGCGATCTCGACCGAGGTGCAGGGCATCGTCGACTCCGTCGACCTCTCGGCAAGCCCGGCGCTGCTGTCGATCAACGGCGCCAACTACACCGTCGACAAGATCAAGCGCGTGGTACGCCCGACATCGACAACACCGCCATCGACACAGACCGATCAGACAACCTGATCCACGCCAGTGTGAATCGGACCAAGCTTCACCACCGCCCGTCGCCTAACATCGCGATCTATCGCGCACGTGTTTCAGCCGCCTCAATCTATCCTCTATAAGGTTTCGCCGCATAAAACCAGCTCTGTGCAAACACGTCAGCGACGAGACACGCCTGCTCATACATCCTAAACGTCATAATTATATACTATATAACTTACGATAGAATACGCTGACATCGGATCTCCTATCCTCCGGTCATGCGAATTTGCGAGACCGAGATGATCGCGCCGCTCCGTATCCAACTGCTGTTCCACTGGGAATCCGACGTGGCGCGAGACCTAGCGGCCCGCCTGTATCGGACCTTTTCAGCCCGCCCCATGGGCGATGGACCGCGCATCCCCGTGCGCTACGGACCAAAACAGCCGGACGGAAGCCCGCCATCAAGGATCGAGTTCTCTGCCGAACGCGAAATCGTTGTGGTGCTGGTCGATGAACGAATGGCCCGTCGCGCGCGCGACAGCGATCGGAGTGTCGCCGACAAGTGGGGAAAACTGGTCGCGGACCTTCTCGACGAACATCCCCCGACAGGTGCGAGTCCTCACCGGATATTGCCGGTCGCGCTGGATGCAAACGGGCTAAAATTGTCGCCGGACCTGAGCGATATAAGCTTCGTGCGTCTCGATGCCCGTCAAGAACAGCAAAAGGATCGGCATCTCATCCTGCATATAGCGGTTCGTGCCTTGCGCGCGCTACAGGATCTTCCAAAGGCCGGTGGGCGGCCGGTCGATGAGTTGCCGGATGTCCCCGTCAGGCTTTTTATCAGTCATGCCAAGACGGATTTGCCGACAGATCCGGCGGCCATTGCCGAGGGACCAGTCCGGGCGATTCAGGCAACCTTGACTGAGCTGCCGCTAAAGAGCTGGTTTGATAGTGCCGATATTCCGTCCGGCAGCCGCTTCCCTGACGAGATTCAGAAGGGCGTGCTTGGCTCAAATGTTCTGGTCGCTGTACTAACGGACTCGTGGTCGAGCCGGGAATGGTGCCGCCGCGAATTGCTGGACGCCAAACTTGCAGGCCTCCCGTTCATCGTCGTGGATGCGATCGAAGCAACGGTCAGCCGGTTATTCCCTTATCTTGGCAACGCCGTAACACTGCGGTGGCGCGCTGCGATTGCGACCTCTGACAGCATGGACGATGCTGGCTGGGCCGAACGGAGAAGAAAGTGGGAAGCGGAGGACGCAGCTCTCGTCCTCGAAGCGGGATTGCTTGAAGCGCTCCGCTATCAGCACGACCACCGTCGCCTGCTGGCCTCAGCCGTGGCGAACGAGTATGTGCTCGGTACGCCGCCTGAAGCACTCACGCTGGCTCACCTGCCGTCGGATACGACTCGAGTCTGGTACCCTGACCCGCCACTCGGCCGCGAGGAATTGGACAGATTGCAGCCGAAGCCCCCGCCCGGTATCGAGCTGACGACACCGCTCAGCGAACTTGCCCGCTGGAAGCGCCCCCCTGGAATTCAGACGATCGCAGTTTCACTGTCAAACTCGCCAGACACCTCGCTCTATGGAGGAAGTCCAGAACATCTGGCGACGCTGGCCGACGACCTTGTCCTCTATTTGCTCATCTCCGGGCTTCGGGTCGCATATGGCGGCGTGCTCGGCCACGAGACGCCGCCAGGCATCGCGATGGAGGCCAACGACATCAACTACGTGGAACGTCTGCTGGCGATGGTCCGCAGTCATTCGCCGCTGTTCACCAACGACGTCGCAAAGACATTTGCCCCCATCGACAATTGGGTCGCCTGGCCGATTCATTACCGGTTTACCGATGCGGAACTACGAATTTACGGTCAGGAGGCGAGGCTCAGAGACCAAAAGCGTCCGCATGATCTGGACGTGACGTCGCAGGAATTGAACGCGCACGCCAACGGTTTTTTTCCGCCTGACACATTGCCTCAGCGCTATGCCTGGGCACGATCACTGACGTTCATGCGCAGAGAAATGCAAAGGAACACCTCTGCACGGGTTGCGATGGGCGGCGGTCTCGAAAACTACCGGGGCATTTGGCCGGGCGTATTGGAGGAAGGTGTCATTGCTCTGGAGGCCGGTCAACCGCTCTATCTGCTCGGCCTCTTCGGCGGGGCCGCACGGCTTCTTGCCGATGCGCTTCGCGGCGTGGAGCGCAAGGAGCTTACCAGCGCGTGGCTATCCACCATTCCTGGCGCCGATGAATTGCGCAACGAATATCGAAAGCGCGGTCGCGCCGTACAGACTCCGGAAGATCTTCGTCACTGGCTGGCCGAACGGGGATCGGCGGGATTGTCAAAGGCTCTCCGCAATGGTCTTTCGGACGATGAAAATATCGAGCTGGTGAATGCCGACGATCCACAACGAATTGTCGCCCTGATCCTCAAGGGGCTTCAGGCCACGCTAGCACCTTGACTTATGCTTCCATCAATCAGGGTCGGAAACGCTATTCCGCCGGATCGACATCTGAATGTAATCTACCTATGATTGCATTAAGAAGCTCGCGGCATGAAGGCTAACCTTCTGCGTGCCGCGCCCTAACTGAAATAACTCAACCTGTTCTCCGCGCTCAGACACACTAGCGCTGATCGCAAGATGTCTGCAGAGCAGCTCAACGCATAAAACTCGGGGGTGCAAATGCCGGAGACCAGTAGTCAACCCGTCATCGACTCCACCTACGATATTTTCATTAGTTATCGCACGTCCCAGTTTGCCGAACTGGGCGAGGCGCTGGAAGCTCGTCTCACAAAAACCTACAATCTTCGCGTCTTTCGCGACACGAACGGATTTATCAACGGATCCGCGTACAGGCAGCAATGGCGCGGCGCGATCAGAAGGGAAGTCGACGGCAAACTGGCTCCGGGCCTGGGACCCACTCTTGTTGTTCTCGCGACACCGCCAGGAGACAAGGAGGAGCGCGTCAGGACGGATCCGAATGAGACGGACGAGATCGTCGACGAGATCTACTCGGCGCTCCCCCCCTTCGAGACAGGCTCGCGTGTCAACGAGATTCCGATCGTCGTCCTTCCGTTCGGGCGTGATGGCGTGGAGTTTTTGAGAGAACGCGTATCCCGCCACAGTCCACAAGAGGCAACTCCTTCTCAAGTGAGCAAGCTGGTTTTCAGCGAGCTTCACCAGCGGATGGATCCCTTTCCTGAAGATTTCGCCCGCTTTCCAGACCGGATCTCCGAAGCTCAATGGCAAGCGATTTGCCGGCCGATCCTGGTGAGCGTGCGACGCTACTTTATGCAGAAGTTGAAAGAGCAACAGAAAGCGGCTGAAGTCTGGGCGCAAAAAATACTCGACCAGCGATTGAGCAGAGACAAGCTCGACGTCGCAATAAGATCCCAGAAAGACCGACGCGAGATAGCGAGTGCCATTAGAGCGCTGGCTAAGTCTCAGGAGTCCCGCGCTGCCGTTATAGTATCGGGGCCCGGTGGCGTTGGGAAAACCGCGCTTGTCGCCCAGTGCATCATTGAAGCCATCCAAAGGCACCCCGACACTTTTTTCCCGATTGTCATGCCGGGAGTGGACCCCACGGTGATGGACGCGCACCTGCGAAAAGCGCTCGGCCTTCACTGGCTGGATCCCAAAGACAACTTCACCCTCGAAGACGAAGGACTTCATCGCTTCAAGGGACAGCTCTGCTTTGTGACCGACAGTCTGGAGCGAGCTGAGGATCTTCGCGTAACGACAAAGGCTGTCGAAAGTCTGAGAGGCCGCGGCAAGCTTATTGCGACAACGCGCCCGGAGGCGTGGGCCAATGTGCGAGCCGGTCTTCCGGTGGACAATGCCTCCGTGCATCCGCTGGGCGACCTCGACGAAGGATCCATCACCGAACTTCTCGCATTGAACAACCTCTCCGGCGATCAATCCTTCCTACGACAGATCGTTTTCACGGACATCGCTCTGTTTCTGAAAGGCGGTCAACACGCAAAGCCATGGAGCAGCCAAAGTGCTCTACTCCTCGCCTTGTTCAATCACGCTATCACTCCTCCGCAGGGGGAACTGAATCGCGACAATGTGCGAAATCGGCGGATGGAGCTCCTCAAAATCCTCGCACTACAGCAACTAGAGTCAGGTCGGTTCGATATTCAAGAAGATCGGCTAGAAAAGGAGAGCCGACACGTCAAAGAGCATCTCGATTGGCTGTTTGGCAACAACAGCATCGTCGTCCGCGAAAAGACCGCCCGCGGACCGGTATTGCGTTTACGCCACGATGTCGTTGACAGTTTCAACATCGCGCGCGTCGTGCGGGGTAACGAGGCACTCTTGCGGAGCAGTCTAGAGCTCCTCTCACGTGGATTTGGCCAAGTTATCGGCGAAGGAGTTGTCCAAGCCGCAGCGGATTGCGATGATCTCAAGACAATCGAAAGCTATTTCAACGAGTTCTTGCGACTGGTAGAGAACAAGAATGCCGCACCCAATCTTTTGGCCGCCGGCTGGAATAGCCAATCTGTCGTAACCGCAAAGCTGCCTATCTTTGATCGAGCCATCCGTTCGATCCTGAAAGGACGTCTCGCGGAGCGGCCTCCCGAACTGAAAGCAGGAGAGGCGATCACGCACCTCGATAACAACGTGATTACTCAGGAAACGCTGAGTTCGGTCGGCTCGGTGCTTTCGGCCGCAGCACTTGGATCATTCGAAGATACGGATGGCGAGCTGTTGAATGCGTTTGTGGATCACATCAAAAAAGCGAAATGGCGAGGGCGCCTGCTGGAGACCCTCACTCGTCTCAAAAATCATGACGAATCCTTCGCGCAATTCGAAGCCCTGTGCCGAGATGATGAATTTATCCATAGCGACCCCTCACTTGTCCGCTACACTGCGCGCGCAGCGGTCGGCTTCTGCGAACTGGATTCCAGCAGATACAAACAGGCTATGGAGATCATCGAGCGACATAAAAGCCTTATCGCAGGTATGACCGACCGTATGCGCCCGACATTGCTGCGAGCGTTGGACGACGCCGAACTGGAAATTGAAACAAACTGCGATACCCAGATGAGGCATCGCGATCGGACGCCGTTCTCGATCGAGGAGATCGAAGAAGGCCTGTCGACATTCGACTACGACAATCGCGGAGATTACTCGGATTGGCAGCAAGTCGAGAAATATCTGACGGACGCCGCGGAATTCATTCACGCGAATGGTCGTAGGGACAGCGAACGCGATGCCGCGTTGCTCGCGATCGGATGTACACTGTGGCACGTCCATACACGCAGTCACGAAAGGACTGCCGTTCAGCTCGGCGCAATTGACCATCCGTTTGCCCGCGGACTTCTTTTGCACCTCCTGACCTTTGAGAATGTCGACGTAACCGAAACGGCATTGATACAGGCCTTGTCAAACCAGGGCGAATATCTCACCGACAGGCCAGATGCGCGGAAGCGATTTGGTGAAGCCTTCATTCGGGCATGTGCAGCCCGTGCTGCATATGTCGGCGAACAGCGAGCGGAAGAACTCATCGAACTCGCAAGCGCCCTGGATTGCGACCCGACTGCGCTCGTGACAGCCGGCTTCGTCGGACATCGCATGGCATCGAATGCCCGCATCGAGGTTGTCGACGGCCCCCTTCCGACCATACCGGACTGGCTCGCACCGGGCGAGCGTGACCGAGATGTCGGACCCGAGCTGGAACGAAAACTGGCCTTCGTTGCCTTCGATCGCACGAAACAGACGATTCTGGCGGCGCCGTCGAATTGGGCAGCACCGCGGCGCGCGCACAAGGCGCTACTCGACCGGCGCGATTTTTTCCGGGATCTCGCTCGCGAACTCGATAGAAAATTTACGATGCGCCCCGCCGATGACCGCAAGGAGAAGAACCAACAATGTTGGCAAGCCCGCTTCGACACCCGCTTCAGAGCGCATGTCGAAGGAGCGGCGCGCACCTATGCAGCTTTTGAGGATACGACGACCGCGGCCCTCCCCGGCATCGCGACTCTTCACGCCTTGATACGCACAAGCGACGGATATGTCGTCGAGGCGCAGCGCTCGCTCCATGCGGCCTATCTGCCGGGCGCCTGGGCGACCAGCTTCGAAGAACAGTTCAAGGGCGAGGATTTCGAAACGCCGGACCCTTTGATGAGTTGCTTCCAGAGAGGTCTGCGGGAGGAGTTCGGTCTGTCGACCGCTGTCGGGCGCGAGGCGGTCCTGGCTCTCGCCTACGGGATCGAATGGGATCTTCAGAATAACTGCATCTTGATTGCAGTAGCGCTCTCTTTGACAAGCGACGAGTTCAAGGCACGAGCTTCCAGGCAGCTTTCGGATAAAGAGATACTGCGTTACCGATGCTCCAAGGAAATGCCCCTGCTGGACAATCTTGCCCGATCGCCGATGGGCTTCGTCCGTGAATTGCCCAGCCGAGACATCCACCCGACAGCTTCGGCGCGCCTCGCCCTGCTTGCCGCAGACGGAGTGTAGACAAAGCTCTGCAAGGACAGGCGCGCCTGTAGTCAGGGTGCGGCGCGAGGAAGACAAACAGGTGCGCCACAGGCCCAGATTGCACTTCGCCTATGCGGCGTGCTTCCCTTTCCCGAATCGTCAACAAACCCTTTCATAAAGTCTATTCGCATTGGAGTTGTGGGATTAGGCATATTTTAAGCCGGCGGGCGTAGTTTGTTTCTGTGAGTTCAGTGGTTAAGAGTAGTGTGAGTAAGCCATGACAGAACCCCATCGCCCGAGGGTCAAATACGTCATCGGGCCTGACGGCAGCCCATTAACAATTGCCGATCTGCCCGCGCCGGGAACCAAGCGCTGGGTGATCCGCCGCAAGGCCGAAGTCGTTGCCGCCGTGCGCGGTGGCCTTCTCTCTCTGGAAGAAGCCTGCAGCCGTTACACGCTGACCGTGGACGAGTTCCTGTCCTGGCAGTTCTCCATCGACCAGCACGGTCTGGCCGGTTTGCGGACCACCCGCATCCAGCAATATCGCCAGTAAACAAAACCTTAACGTTTCGGATTTGATGAAAACCGGCTCTCCCTTGGGAAGCCGGTTTTTGCCGTTCGTCAAATATGTGGCGATCCGTTAACCCGCGTTAACCTATTGGAAACCATACCTCGGCAAAATTTGCCCAGTCGGTCCCGGAGACCGAATCTCAGGGGCCGGTTGTGCAGGGTCTGATCAGTTTTCTCAAAGGTCTCGGCGCCGCGCGCCTGGCAGCGATGTTCGCCGTCACGGTTGCCCTGGTGGGCTTCTTCGCCTTCATCATCATGCGCGTGACGACGCCGCAGATGACCACGTTGTTCACCGACCTCACCGTCGAGGACTCGTCGGCGATCATCAAGGATCTGGAACGCCAGGCGATCCCGTATGAGATCAAGAACGACGGCGCCGCCATCATGGTGCCGAAGGACAAGGTCACGCGCCTGCGCATGAAGCTGGCCGAAGGCGGCCTGCCCAAGGGCGGCGGCGTCGGTTACGAGATCTTCGACAAGTCGGATGCGCTCGGCACCACCAGTTTCGTCCAGAACATCAACCACTTGCGTGCCCTGGAAGGCGAACTCGCCCGCACCATCCGGGCGCTTGATCGCGTTCAGTCGGCCCGCGTCCATCTGGTCCTTCCCGAGCGTCCGCTGTTTTCGCGCGAGACCCCCGAGCCCTCCGCCTCGATCGTCGTCCGCGTCCGCGGCACCCTCGATCAACAGCAGGTCCGGGCGATCCGCCATGTGGTCGCCTCCGCCGTCAACGGCCTGAAGCCAAGCCGCGTCTCCATCGTCGATGAAGCCGGCCAATTGCTCGCCGACGGCGCCGCCGATCCCACCGCAGAGGGCGCCACCGGCGACGAGCGCCGCACCGCTTTCGAGAAGCGGATGCGCAACCAGGTGGAGGCGATCGTCTCCTCGGTGGTCGGCTCCGGCCGCGCCCGCGTCCAGCTCACCGCCGACTTCGACTACAACAAGGTGACCCAGACCTCCGACAGGTTCGATCCGGAAGGCCGGGTGCTGCGCTCCAGCCAGACCCGCGAGGAACAGTCGCAAAGCGGTGCTGCCGACGGTCAGGTCACGGTTAACAACGAGCTTCCCGGCAATCAGGCCCAGGGTAACACGCCCAATAACCCCAAGGACCAGAGCAAGAAGTCGGAAGAGACCAACAATTACGAAATCTCCCGCATCACCAAGACCGAAGTGACCGAAGCCGGCCGCGTCAATCGCATCTCGGTGGCGGTGCTGGTCGACGGCAGCTACAGCAAGAACGAAAAGGGCGAGCAGGTCTATGCGCAGCGCCCGAAGGAAGAACTCGACCGCATCGCCGCCCTCGTCCGCTCCGCCATCGGTTTCGATCAGAAGCGCGGCGACCAGGTGGAAGTCGTCAACCTGAAATTCGCCGAAGCGCCGGCTGCTCCGCCGGCCGCCGAGCCCACCGGCCTGTTCGGTACCCTGCAATTCACCAAGGATGACGTGATGAACGTCATCGAGCTTGGCGTGATGATGCTGCTCGGCCTCGTCGTCGTCTTCATGGTGGTGCGCCCGCTGGTCCGCCGCATCCTCACCCCGGAAACGCCGCCCGCCTCGCTGGCGCCGCCGCCCGGCATGATGGCGCTGCCCGAGAACGTCACGGTGGGCGCAGACGGCCAGACCCTCATCGCCGCCACCGGCGCCAACATGATCGACGTCGCCACCATTCAAGGCCAGGTCCACGCCCAGTCGGTGCACCGCGTCGGCGAACTGGCAGATCGCAATCCCAATGAAACCGCAGCCATCGTTCGTCAGTGGCTGCAGGAACCGGCATAACCCCGATGGCAGCTGTTCCCGCAACCACAGGCGACAACACCAGCGACATCCAGAGCGTCGTCGCCGGCCTGGCTGCGCGCCAGAATGGCCGCGCGCCGTCGAAGCCGATCAGCGGCCCGAAGCGCGCCGCCATCCTGATGCTGGCGCTCGGCGAGAAATACGGCGGCAAGGTGTGGTCGCTGCTCGACGACGACGAGGTTCGCGAACTGTCCTCCCACATGTCCAGCCTCGGCACCATCGAGCCGGAAGTGGTCGAAGACCTGATGCTGGAATTCGTATCGCGCATGTCGGCCTCGGGCGCCCTGATGGGCACCTATGACGCCACCGAGCGGCTGCTGACCCAATATCTCCCGGCCGAGCGCGTCACCGGCATCATGGAAGAAATCCGCGGCCCCGCCGGCCGCAATATGTGGGAGAAGCTCTCCAACGTTCAGGAGGAGGTGCTCGCCAACTATCTGAAGAACGAATATCCGCAGACCGTCGCCGTGGTGCTGTCGAAGTTGAAGCCGGAACATGCCGCACGCGTGCTCGGCATCCTGCCGGAGGACCTGGCGCTCGACGTCATCAACCGCATGCTGAAGATGGAAGCGGTGCAGAAGGAAGTGATCGAGCGCGTCGAGCAGACATTGCGCGTCGAATTCATGTCCAACCTGTCGCAGACCCGGCGCCGCGACGCCCATGAGGTGATGGCGGAAATCTTCAACAATTTCGACCGCCAGACCGAAACACGCTTCATCACCTCGCTGGAAGAAGACAACCGCGAGGCCGCCGAGCGCATCAAGGCGCTGATGTTCACCTTCGACGATCTGATCAAGCTGGATGCCGGCTCAGCGCAGACGCTGATGCGCAATATCGACAAGGACAAGCTCGGCATCGCGCTGAAGAGCGCGAATGAGGAAGTCCGCGCCTTCTTCATGGGCAACATGTCGTCGCGCGCCGCCAAGATGCTGACCGACGATATGGCCGCACTCGGCCCGGTTCGCCTGCGCGACGTCGATGAAGCGCAGGCGCTGCTCGTGAACCTCGCCAAGGATCTCGCCGCCAAGGGCGAAATCGTGCTGACCAAGAACCGCGCCGACGACGAGCTGGTGTATTGATGGCCGCCCCCGCAAAATTCCTGTTCGATACCGACTTCGCGGCGCCGGATCGGTCGCGCGCCCCGGTCATCACGCCTGCGGAAATGGCCGAGCAGATCGCCCATGCCGAAGCCCAGGCCTATCGCGCCGGCTTCGATGCCGCGCAGCGCGAGGCCAAGGTCGAAGCGGACCGCCGCATGGCGCTGGCACTGGAGCAGATCGGGATCGCCGCAGCCACCGTTGCGCAAAGCGTCGGCGGCATCGAAAACAAGATGGAGACCGAGGCGGTGGATGTCGCCGTAGCGGTCGCGCGAAAACTGTGCAGCGAACTGGTGGAGCGCGAGCCGCTCACCGAGGTCATGGCGCTGGTGCATGACTGCTTCCGCCATCTCGTGGCGACGCCGCATCTCGTCATCCGCATCCACGATGCGCTGTACGAAGAAGCGAAAGAGCGGATCGAGAAGCAGGCGAAGCAAAGTGGCTTCGCCGGGCGCCTCGTCATCCTCGCCGACCCCGAGATTGTAAACGGCGACTGCAAGATCGAATGGGCTGACGGCGGCGTGGTGCTGGACCGCGCCTCCATCGATGTCAAGATCAACGAACTCGTCGGACGCTATATGGCGTCCCGCAATCAGGCCTGAGCGCCGGGAGACTGAACCATGAGCGATCCGCAGGTGCCGCTGCCCGATCTCAATGCCGGCGATCCGATGGTGACCGGCGATGTCGGTTACGCCGACGAGGAACATGTCACGCGTATCGCCGCCGATCTGGAAGCGGTGTTCGATGTGCCGGTGCAGGTCTCGGCGGTGCTCGGACGCTCCAAGATGGATGTGGGCGAGTTGCTCAAGCTCGGGCCCGGCACCGTGCTCGAACTCGACCGCCGCGTCGGCGAAGCGATCGACATCTATGTGAACAACCGCCTGGTGGCGCGCGGCGAAGTCGTGCTGGTCGAGGAAAAGCTCGGCGTCACCATGACCGAAATCATCAAGGCCGATAACTGATCGTCATTGCGAGCGCAGCGAAGCAATCCAGCAAGCCAAGTGAAGAAAGACTGGATTGCTTCGTCGCTCCGCTCCTCGCAATGACGATGAAATTCGAGATTCAAGACTGATCGACGCGCAACGCGCGAAACGGACACCACAGGAGATCACCATGCGGCTTCTCATCGTCGGCACATTGAAGGGCCAGCTCACCACAGCGACCAAGATCGCCATGGATAACGGCGCCTCGGTGGTGCATGCCGAAGGCCTCGACCAGGGCATGAACGTGCTGCGATCAGGCAAGGGCGCGGACCTGCTGCTGGTCGATGTCGCGCTCGACATCCGCGACCTCGTGATGCGACTCGAGGCCGAGCACATCCATGTGCCGATCGTCGCCTGCGGCATCACCAACGATGCGCGTGCTGCCGTCGCTGCTATCCATGCCGGCGCAAAAGAATACATCCCGCTGCCGCCGGAGCCGGAGCTGATCGCCGCCGTGCTCGCCGCCGTCGCCAACGACTCGCGCGACCTGATCTTCCGCGACGAGATGATGGGCAAGGTGGTGAAGCTGGCGCAGCAGATTGCCGGCTCCGATGCTTCGGTGATGATCACCGGCGAGAGCGGCACCGGCAAGGAAGTGCTGGCGCGCTATGTGCACAACCGCTCCAACCGCGCCAAGAAGCCGTTTATCTCCATCAATTGCGCGGCGATCCCCGAGCATCTCCTCGAGTCCGAACTGTTCGGCCACGAGAAAGGCGCTTTCACCGGCGCGATTGCACGCCGCATCGGCAAGTTCGAGGAAGCCACCGGTGGCACGCTGCTGCTGGACGAAATCTCGGAGATGGACGTGCGCCTGCAGTCCAAGCTGCTGCGTGCGATCCAGGAGCGCGTGATCGACCGCGTCGGAGGCACCAAGCCGGTGCCGGTGGATATCCGCATCATCGCGACGTCGAACCGCAATCTCTCGGACGCGGTGAAGGCCGGCACCTTCCGCGAGGATCTGCTGTTCCGTCTGAACGTCGTCAACCTGAAGATTCCGGCGCTGCGCGATCGCCCCGCCGACATTCTCGAACTGGCCCAGCATTTCGCCAAGAAGTATGCTGAAGCCAATGGCGTGCCGGTGCGGCCACTGTCCACGGAAGCGCGGCGCGTGCTGACCGGCAATCGCTGGCAGGGCAATGTGCGCGAGCTGGAAAACACGATTCATCGCGCGGTGCTGATGTCCTCCGGTGACGAGATCGGCCCCGATGCGATCCTGACGCCGGATGGCGATCGCCTCGATCACGCCAAGGCGCAGCCGGCGGTGGCGCATGCAACCATGGCCGCCGAGCAGGTGACCCGCGCGCTGGTCGGCCGCACGGTGGCCGATGTCGAGCGCGACCTCATTCTCGAAACGCTGAAGCACTGCCTCGGCAACCGCACCCATGCGGCGAACATCCTCGGCATCTCGATCCGCACGCTGCGCAACAAGCTGAACGAATATGCCGATGGCGGCCTGCCGATCACCCCGGCCGGCGCCGGCAGCGGCGACTATCGCGGGATGATGGGGGCGGCGTAAGCGCCGAACCATAGGGCGGATTAGGCGAAGCCGTAATCCGCCGTTCTTCGTCCCACACACTCGGCCGGCGGATTACGCTTCGCTAATCCGCCCTACGTGCACATGCCTACGAATAACTCGGCGCATCCTGCTTGCGGAAAATCTTGATCGGATCGCCTGGCGTCAGATCCGGCTTCCGCCACATCGTGTAGGCGAACAGCGCGAGATAGCCGATCGACAGCGCACCGACGATGTAGACCGCCCAGACACCGAGGCGCTTCACGCCATCGCCCCGCGCCGCGCATAGTGGCGATGCCACAGCCAGATCAGCGGCACGACGATCAATTCGCCGATCAGGCTGATCAGGAGGCCCACCGTCGGGAAGCCATGGCCGACCACCGCCAGGAGACGACCGGCGGCGCCGAACATCAGGATGAAGGTCACCACCGCAATGCGTTCGCCGCGTCTCTCGACCTGCGGGATCGCCGACCAGTAGATCAGGCCCGCGGCGATCAGCACGCCCTTGATGAAGCGAACATAGCCCTCCAGGGTCACGCCGACGGTGATGCCCGCAAGGCTGGTGCCGAAGAAGACGCCGGAGAGACCGAACAGCATGGCGACGAGGCCGACGATCGCCAGCGCGATTTGAAGCAGTCTGCGTTCCAAGAGCCGTCTCCTCACTGAACCGCCCATAACTGGAGCATTGCAGGCGTCCGGGCAAGTCGTCGGAGCAGGCATATTGCTGCCGGAACCGGCGCGCTTGCACCCGCCGCCCGAATGGTTAGCTTCATCAACCGAGTCGCGGCGCTGCCGCCCCCGCTTTCCCTGGATTACATGACCAGTTTCACCCCGCATCAGGATGCCGCGCTAAAGGCCGTGGGCGATTGGCTGAAGGCCAAGCCCGGCCAAAACGGCACGCCGCAGGTTTTCCGCCTGTTCGGCTTCGCCGGCACCGGCAAGACGACGCTTGCGCGCCATGTCGCCGAGGGCGTCGATGGCGACGTGAAATACGCCGCCTTCACCGGCAAGGCCGCATTGGTGATGCGCAACAAAGGCTGCCACGAAGCCTCCACCATCCATTCGCTGATCTACCGAGCACGCGAGACCGGCGAGGAAACGCCGAATTTCGAACTGTGGGATGATGCCCCGGCTTCGAAGGCGAAGCTGATCATCGTCGACGAATGTTCGATGGTGGATGCCGAACTCGGCCGCGATCTGCTCTCGTTCGATTGCCCGCTGCTGGTGCTCGGCGATCCCGCGCAGCTGCCACCGATCCAGGGCGGTGGCTTCTTCACCGAGAGCGAACCCGACGCCATGCTCACCGAGGTGCATCGCCAGGCCGAGGACGACCCGATCGTGCGCATGTCGATGGATGTGCGCGAGGGCCGCCCGCTTGCGCTCGGCACCTTCGGCGACAGCGAGGTGGTGTCGCGCAAATCGCTGGATCCGGACCGCGTAATGGCCGCCGATCAGGTGCTGGTCGGCCGCAACAATACACGCCGCGCCTACAATATGCGCGTGCGCGAAAAACTCGGCCTCACCGACCCCCTGCCCGTTGCCGACGACAAGCTGGTCTGCCTGCGCAACAACCGCAAGAAGGCGCTGTTCAATGGCGGCCTGTGGCGCGTGCGTGCCCGGGCGACGTCGAAATCCGCCATCGTCACCATGCGCATCATGCCGGACGAGGATTTTGGCGGGAAGGTCACGAAGGTCTCGGTGCGTGCCGATTGCTTCACCGGCGGCGTCGAGGGGCTGACCTGGGACCAGCGCAAACCCTATGACGAATTCGACTACGGCTATGTGCTCACCGTGCACAAAAGCCAGGGCTCGCAATGGGATGACGTGGTGCTGTTCGACGAGAGCTTTGCATTCCAGGACAGCCGCGCGCGTTGGCTCTATACCGGCATCACGCGGGCCGCGAAGCGATTGAGCATCGTGGTGTAACCACCATCGCGCGAAACTGCGCTGGAATGCCGCAGGAACTAAATACCTTTGCCCTGAAACCGTCACGTCCTTGGGACGTTAGTTCCACTCCTCACCTTCCACGCAGGAGTCGAAATGCGATTGATGAAATCCGCCGCCGCCGTCGTTTTTGCCGGCATGACCGCCGTGTCCTTCGCGGCGCCCGCTGCCTCGGCGCCCCTGATGACCCAGAGTGCGATCAGTCAGGCTGCCGTGAGCCATAACGCGCCGGCCGTCGAACAGGTGCAGTATTATCGCCGCCATCACCATCATCACGGTTATCACGGCGGCTATCGCCGCGGCCCGAGCGCTGGCGCTGTCATCGGCGGCCTCGCCGCGGGCGCCATCATCGGCGGCGCCATTGCTGCCAGCCAGGCGCAGGCTGCGCAGCAGCAACAGAACCACGCTTACTGCGCCCAGCGTTACCGGTCCTATGACCCGGCCTCGGGCACCTATCTCAACAAGAACGGGATGCGTTACGCCTGCCCGTAAGGGCGAATTCCGCCACGATCCGAAAAGCCGCGAGACCTCCGTCTCGCGGCTTTTTCATTGCGAGTGGCAGTCGTTCTCCTGACGAGCTGCGGAGGACGACACGACGAGAAAAGGCCTCACGAAACCGTGTGTGCCCCGATGTAACGCCACCGGCCGGTGTTCGTATTTCGAGTGACCGCCATCACCGGCGATTGCCAGCCTGCACCGCCGGGCTACACTGCCGATGACCGGCATTCGACATTCTGGAGGATCCGCCATGCGCTCTCTGTTCAGCCGTCTTTCGCTCGCCGCCGCTGCCGGCGCACTCGCCGTCACCACCGCGCTCACAGCCCCGTCCCTCGCCTCGGAAGAGGCGGTCGTGATCCCTGCTCCCGCAATGGACGCACAGGCGGCTGACGGACTGCAGACCGCAGTGATCGCGGGCGGCTGCTTCTGGGGCGTTCAGGGCGTGTACCAGCACACCAATGGCGTGATCAACGCAGTGTCCGGCTATGCCGGCGGCAACAAGTCGACGGCCAGCTACAATGCGGTGAGCAGCGGATCGACCGGCCATGCCGAGGCGGTCGAAATCAAATACGACCCGAAGAAGATCAGCTATGGCAAGATCCTGCAGATCTACTTCTCGGTCGCCCATGATCCGACTCAGTTAAACCGCCAGGGTCCCGATGTCGGCACGCAATATCGCTCGGAAATCTTCGCCACCACGCCGGAGCAGAAGAAGGTCGCCGAGGCCTATATCGCGCAGCTGAACGCCGCCAAGGTCTACAAGAAGCCGATTGCCACCAAGCTGGGGATGCTGCAGGCGTTCTATCCCGCCGAGGCCTATCATCAGGACTACCTGACGCTTCACCCCAATCAGCCCTATATTGTCTACAACGACCTGCCGAAGATCGAAAACCTGAAGAAGATCTTCGCCGAGAATTACATCGAGAAGCCGACGCTGGTGAATACGGCCAAAGCCACGAACTGATGTGGCTTCCGCATGCCGGCGAGCGGCTGAACTGGAGGCATGATGTCCGACACTAAATCCACCACTGACAAAGTCGTGAAAAGCGAAGCTGAGTGGCGCGCCGAACTCACGCCGATGCAGTTTGCCATTCTGCGCGAGAAGGCGACCGAACGGCCGTTCAGCGGCGAATACGAGTTCACGGAGACGCCCGGCACCTATGTCTGCGCCGGCTGCGGACAGACGCTGTTCGAATCGGATGCCAAATTCGATTCTGGCTGCGGTTGGCCGAGCTTCACGCAGCCATCACGAGAAAGTCATGTCGACGAAGAACACGACCACTCTCACGGCATGATCCGCACGGAAGTGCTGTGTTCTAAGTGCGATGGGCATCTTGGGCACGTGTTCAACGATGGCCCCGGCCCCACCGGCTTGCGATACTGCATCAACTCCGCGGCCTTGAAACTGCAGCCGAAGTAACTAACTAGACAGCATTGAACGACATGTTCGCCCCGCGTGACCCTGATGGTGACGCGGGGCGTTTCTGTCCTGAGCCTCGATCACTGCCTTCAATCTGCCCATGCCGTTTCGGCATGCACGACGTTACGAACAAGAAATCCAAGAAGCTGAAATTCGATGTCTGTCCGCTCCAACCGTCTGCTGCTCGGTATCGCGCTTGCGGGTCTCATTCTCGAGAGCGTGGTGTCGCATCCTGCTTTCGCGACCTCGAAGGTCTCGCTGTTCAAGGTGGTCACCGCGCGAGATGAAGTCATCATCGGACTTGACGACGATCAACTCGCGACCTTCGAAGCGAAGAATGCCGGCGGCGTGGCGAAGCATCTCGCCGAAAAGGGCACGCTGACCGCCTGGCAGTACGGCGTCCGCAAGGCCGAGGCCGGCGCGCTCGAACAGGCGCCGCTGCGACAGATCGGACTGTTTTCCAATGACGCCCTGCGCGTGGAACCCTATACGACGCCGCTGAAGATCGTGCCGCTGCCGGACGCAACCGGCCAGTGACCGGGCACGCTTACGTCCAACACGCTTAACGCGGCCGGCTCAACTTCTTCTAACATACTGCAAATGCAGAGCTATTACACGAGTACCATTGACTGCGCGACTGACCGCATGCGCAGTTCCGGGTGTCGCTTTTCAGCGAAACGTGCTTATATACGGACCTGTCCTGACATCTTGTCCGCCCCCGGCCGCCTAAGTTGGCCGCTTCGCGAGTGACAGCCCCTTTCGTTGCGTAACAGATGAGGTCCCCCACCATGGCAGCTTTCAGCTACAATGCCTCCGCAGAACTCTTTCCCGCTGCGATCCGCAAGAAGAAGCGCGCAGGCTTCGCCTATCGTCGTTTCGATACGGCTGCAGCCGCGGTTCAATTCGCAATGGAGGAGCTGCCGGCAGACTCGCTGAACGGCGCCTATCTGCAGGTGGATGAAGCCCGCTTCGATCAGCGCGGCATCCGCACCCTCTATGAAAGCGAGCACTTCCCGCTCGAGCGCCGTCCGCGCCCGGAAGAAACGAGCGACGCCGACGCGGCGTAACGCTGAATTATGGCCCGGATCGAGCGTAGCGAAATCCGGGGATGTCGAGATGACTGAGACTCTGATCCCAGGTTACGACCTCAGAGTCTCGGCTGCTTGTCCAGCCAGTTCCGCAGCATTTTGACGTTGCGGACATTGGCGCGGAACATGACGTCGAACGCATCGCCGACAAACGGCACGATGCCGACCGCACCATCGATCGCGACATTACCAAGCATCCGCGCCGTGATGTGCCACGGCGCGCCGAGCGCGCGCGCCTCGCGCACCAGCCAGAGCGAGATCGCCGTGGTGATGATGTCGCCCACCACCGGGATGAGGCCGATCAGGCCGTCGATGCCGTAGCGGATTTTGGTGCCCGGCACGATGAATGCGACATCGAGCAACTGCGCGATCGCCTCGAGCCTTGCGATGCGCTGTTCGCGCGTCAGCGGCTGAAACGGATTGGCGCCGCCCTGCCCCAGATCGAACCGGAAGGCCTGCCCGCTAAATCCTTGTCCATTGAATCCTTGCCCGCCGAAACCGAGTTCGTCGGGGCGGATTTCGCGGCCGTCCTGATCGATGATCGGGCCATGGCCAGCCATTGCCGCACGAGGGCCTCTGGACTGTGTGTAGACGCGTTCGTTGGACATGGCACTCACATGGGAGCGTTGAACGGGCGGCGCAAGCGGCATCGCGTCGCGGTGCCTGTTCGCACCGAGCTGAAGCCGCTTAGCGAACATTGAACTGGCGCGCAATCGCTGTATGATTTTTGCGACCGGGACGGAACTTCAAACAAACACAGGATGTGGGGCTAAGAATGCGGCGACCGTTGGGGGACGTGTGCCTGGACATCGCCAGCTTTGCGCGGGAGCGCAAGCACGAGTTCCTGTCCTACATTCTGCGCCTCGCGGCTGCCGAGGCCTATAAATCCACCGCCGAAGAAGATGCGTTCGAATTGCCTATGCCGCGCAGGCTTGCAGCGCGCGAGCTGATCACCGGCATCTGGGACTGGGACATCAGCAACGACGTCAATTATCTCGATGCCAGCGCAGCGAATTTCTTCAGCGTCGATCCGGAACGCGCAGCGCGCGGCCTGCCCAATGTACTCTGTCTCAGAGCCGTCCATCCGGACGACATCGCGCGCCTGAACGCAGCGGTCGCATCCTCCATGCGGCGGGGCGGCATTTTCGAATGCGAGTACCGGCTGATCAGAAACGACCGGATCCACTGGGTGCTGGCCCGCGGCAGTTGCACCCTCGATCGCCATGGTCGGCCGGTGCGGCTTCCCGGCGCTCTGATCGACATCACCCACGACAAGGCGATGAACTAAAGGGTGTGACTTAAGCCGCGCTGCTGCGGGCGCGGTCGATCATGGCGTCCATGTCGATGTCCGGCACCATCGACGGCGAGTCAATCTCATAGACCGAATAGCGATTCTTGCCGTCGTTCTTCGCCACATAAAGCGCCTGGTCGGCGGCGGCGATCAGACGTTCCGGATACTGGCCGATCCGCGACTGCCACTGTGCGACGCCGATGGAGGCTGCGATCTGGACTTCGCCCGGCATGCAGGCGGCGGCATCGGCGCGGCAGGCATCGAGAATGCGATGCGCGATCGCTGCCGCTTCGGACAGCGTCGTCGATGGCAGCACGACGCAGAATTCGTCGCCGCCGGAGCGCGCCAAGAGATCGCCGGGGCGCAGCTTGCTCTGGGTCATGAGCGTGAAGTGACGCAGACAATCGTCGCCGGCCGCATGACCGTGGCAGTCATTGATTTCCTTGAAGCCGTCGAGATCGATCGCCAGCAGCGCGAACGGCTTCTGCGTGCGATGCGCGAGCACGCATTCTTCCGCGAGGCGCTGCACGAGATGACGGCGATTGGCGACACCGGTGAGATCGTCCACCAGCGCAAGCTCGGCGACCTCGTCACGCAGGCGATCGACCGCCATCACGAGGAAACCGAAATTCCACGACATCGTGAGGAAGACCAGCACCAGCAACAGCGTGGCCTGCACCTGGTTGAGCTCGACATAGCCGATGGTGCCGCCCGTTTCCAGCAGACCGCACAGGGAGCGAATGGCGTGAGCCACGATGACCAGGACCGCAAGCGTGGCGGACAGATAGCTGCCGGCGGTGCGGCCGCCGCCATTGCGCGACAGCGCCATCGGGATCGTGCCGGCAACCGAAGCCGACTGCACGGCCGCATAGATGGCGATGCGCATCGCGATGCTGTCGTACCAGAAGGTGAAGATCGAGAGGCCGGCGATGCCAATGGCAATCAGCGAGAACTCCCACCACCAGCGCAGCGGGCGGCCATAGAAGCGGCTGACACCCATGACCGCGAGGCTGGTGGCAAACAGGAGAAGACCGTTGCCGATCACGATCGGGACGACCGGATGAATCTCGACGATTCCCCGGAGCAGCGCGATGAACATACCGAACGCTGCGACAAACGCCGCCGCCGCCCAATAACGTGCCGCATGCAAGCTCGGATAGCTGCGAGCCACATAGGCCCACACCACGCCGAGCGCCAGGAAATTGACGTCGAACACCGCGATCAGCGTCGGTACGCTCAGCATGGAGTCGTCTCCATTGGCTGTACGGCGCGCTCGCGCACGCTGAGTTTGATCGCTGTCATGTCGTAGACCTGCCGTTCCCGTCGAGGCCGCAAATTGCGACCGCGACGCTTAACGGAGTCTCACCAGAGCGGGATAATCCACACCGTGGTTGGGAAAGGATGAAGGCGAACCCGCAAGTCTTCCTTAACCACGGGAACCGCGCGCGTTCGCCTGGCGATCCCCTGCGATGTCAGACACTTGACCGTGGCGCGGGAAAAACCGGCCGCCGGCTCAGCCGCCGGCTGCGAGACGATCGGCGAAATAACCGATGGTCTTGCGATAGATCGTGGCCCTGTTCCACTCGCGCATGGCGTCGAAATTGGCGGTGCCTTCGCCATAAGGCTGGCCACCCTTGAAGCCGGCGGTCTTCAGGAGGTTTGCGGTGGAGGCCAGCACGTCCGGCACCGAGTGCCGGAGATCGACATGGCCGTTGCCGTCGAAATCGACGCCGTATTTGATGTAGCTCGACGGCAGGAACTGGGTCTGGCCGAGCTCGCCGGCATAGGCGCCGACCAGGTCGGACTGCGGGAGATCGCCGCGCTGCAGGATCTTCAGCGCCGCCAGCAATTCGCCCTGGAACAGTTCGGTGCGGCGGCAATCATGCGCCATGGTGGTGAGGGTGCGGATCACCGGCATCTTGCCGATGTCGCCCTTGCCGAAATCCGACTCGAGGCCCCAGATCGCCACCACGATCTGCGGCGGCACGCCGAAGCGCTGCTCGATGCGCGACAACAGCGAAGCGTGACGCTGCATCATCGAGAGGCCCATCTTGATACGCCCGGCGCCGACCCGCGTCGCCACATATTGCTCGAAGGTCTTGTTGAAGGTGCCGCGCTGGCGGCGATCGAAGGACAGCACCGCCTGGTCCTGGGTGACGCCGGCAAAGGCCTGCTGGATCACGCCCTGCGAGATACCGGCCGCAGCGGCCTCCTGCGACATCTGCGCAACGAAGCCCTGGAAGTCGCCGCCGCATCTGGCGGCGTAGGAGGGAGTGGCAATGGCGGCGGAGGCAATCGATAGAGCGGCAATGGCGGCGAGACGAAACGACATGAAAATCCTGCCCGGTTGCGGTGACCCAGTATGGCCGCGCGAGTGTGGCATGACGGATGTGTCGGAACAACGGCGGGGTTTCTTCTCCCTCCCCGGAGCGCAGCGACGGGGGAGGGTGGATCGATGCGAGCGTTCAGCGAGCATCGAGACGGGTGGGGTCTCTCCCTACGCTCTGACGTCACGTGGTGAGAGACCCCACCCCGGCCCTCCCCACTGCGCGTGGCTACGCCACGCTTGAGGGCGGGAGAACTACTCTCGGCGCGTCGCTTCCTATGCGAATGTCAAACAGCCCCGTCATCTCTGAAAACCATGCGATCCCGTTCTCGCGGCGCGTTTGCGCCCGAGGTGTGCGCATTCCTTCCACCCTCTTCTGAAAAGAGGGC
>WPCJ01371595.1_pt1 | contig 28023 bp, 22 predicted proteins | sample 5399831 | NCBI WGS metagenome assembly WPCJ01 (sample SAMN12869470, study PRJNA574797) | sludge metagenome | isolation source: wastewater treatment of pH10 | place: China:Beijing | collected 2019-05-20 | reverse complement strand
GCCTGGCTTGACGGAATGGAACATTTCGGTCGATCGGTCAGTCTAGAAGACCTGACCCATATCGGTCGTTTTGATGTCATTGCGACTGGCGCATCCGCTGTTTCCATCGATGGAGTCCGTTTTGGCAAAGGCCATGCGTTCTTCGATCTGGAATGGGGCATGTTCACCGATCTGGGACTTGCCGACGAGCAGTCTCTGATTGTGGCAGCCGTGCATGACGTACAGATCGTGGAAGAGCGCCTCAACGTATCGGAGAACGATATTGCTCTCGACTTCATTGCCACGCCCAGCCGCCTGATCGAGATAACGCGCAACCGTCGCAGGCCGCGCGGTATTCGCTGGAACGACGTTTCAGCCGAAGACATCCAGTCCATCCCGCCGCTGCGTGAGCTTGCGCGCATGCGCGGCATTGCCTGACAGTTCAGCACCAAAAGGAAAATTCAATGAATATTGCCCTGGATCGCCGTCGTTTTCTCGGACTGATGGGCGCCGCAGCCGCTCTGCCAGCCATGAGCCGTTTTGCCTCTGCGGATACACCATTCAACTTTCAGGCTTCCTGGATCAATGACGCGGAATTCAGCGGTTATTTCATTGCAGTAGACAAGGGTTTCTATCGCGAAGAAGGCCTCGACCTGAACTATATTTCCGGTGGGCCCGACGTCATCCCGGAAAGCACTATCATCGCGGGCAAGGCCGACCTGACCCTCACCACTCCCGACACGACGATCAAGGCAATCGTCGAACAGGGAGCGCCATTCAAGATTATCGGCGCCCAGTATCAGAAGAACCCTATCGGCATTATTTCGCTCGCCAAAAACCCGATCAAGGAGCCAAAGGACCTGATTGGCAAGACGCTGGCTGTGCCGCCGGTCAATGTCATCTCGGTCGAAGCCATGCTGAAGATTTCGGGCATCGAACCTTCTCAGGTCAACATCGTTCCTTATGCCTATGATCCAACGCCGCTCATCAAGGGTGAAATCGACGCTTCGCTCGACTTTACGACCAATGTTCCTTTCACCATCAAGCAGGCAGGCGAAGAGGCCGTGTCGTTCCTGCTCTATGATTTCGGCTTTACGATCTTCAACGATACGGTTGTCGTGACGGAAGAAACACTCAAAGCAAAGCGCAAGGATCTCGTTGCTTTCCTTCGCGCAAGCCGCAAGGGCTGGAATGAAAACCTCAAGGACCCGGCAGCCTACCCACCAAAATTTGCCGACAGCTGGTTCAAGGGTACGGGCAGGTCGATTGAAAATGAAATCTATTTCAACACCGCCCAGAAGCCGCTGATCGAGTCGCCGAACGGTGTATTCTCCATGAGCGAAGAAGCCATCGAGAACACGATCAAGGCGCTCGGTACGATTGGCATCGCCGCCAAGCGCGATCATTTCGACACTACGCTTCTTGAAGAGATTTGATGCCTGAGATGTCCGGGATCAAGCTTGAAAATGTGACGCGCTCTTTTTCGGGGCGCGGCACGGATGTAATTGCATTATCCGATGTCTCGCTCGCATGCCCGACCGGCTCGTTCACTGCACTTATCGGGCCGTCCGGCTGTGGCTGGCACTCGGCCTCGACCAACCCGACGGCGGCTCGATTTCGGTCATGGGCAAAAGCCCTGCAGAAGCAGCAAAGGCCGGACTGACCGGTGTGGCTTTTCAGGATGCGGCGCTCATGCCCTGGCGCAGTGTCGAAGACAATATTGCATTGCCGCTGGATGTACTTGGCCAGTCTCGCTCCGCAAAGGCTGAGCGGATTGCCGAATTGATCGCCCTTGTTGGCCTCAAAGGCTTCGAGAAGGCACTTCCAGGTGAGCTTTCAGGTGGCATGCGCCAGCGTGTGGCAATTGCCCGCTCCCTGGTCACCGATCCGCGCGTTCTGTTTCTCGACGAGCCTTTCGGCGCGCTTGACCAGATATTGCGCCGCCAGATGAACATCGAGCTTCAACGCATTTGGCTTGAAAGCAAGGCGACCACCCTGCTCGTTACCCATGGCATAGACGAGGCGGTATTCCTCGCCGACCGGATTGTGGTGATGCACAGTCGCCCCGGACGCATCGCGCAGATCATCGATATTCCGCTGGAACGCCCACGCAGCCCCGAAATATTCAGCACATCGCAGTTCCATGCGCTGGAGGACGCTGTCGCGGAGGCTCTGCATGGCTGACATGAAGCCATCGAACCATTTCTCTACCTTGCGCAACTGGGTCATCCTCATTGCAGCCTGGGAGATATGCGGCCGCTTTTCCCTGATCGCAGGTGGCGCCTTGCCGGCACCTTCGGCAATTCTGGCCCGCCTGTGGATCGACCGAGCCGATTATCCAGCCCACATACTGGCCACGCTTCAGGGCGCAGGTTCTGGCTTTGTCATCGGCAACCTTGTTGCCGTTGCTGCAGGCATTCTGTTCGCTCTCTTTCCGGCTGCCGCGAAACTGGGACGTGGCGTCAACATCGCGATTTTTGCACTGCCTCCAATTGCCATTTCGCCCATTCTGGTGCTGACTTTCTCAGGAATGACGCCGCGTATCACACTGGCGGCACTCGGTTGTTATTTCATCACCATGGCTGCTACCGTGACCGGCATCAGCCAGACAGACCGCCGCATGGTGGATATTGTTCGTGCCTATGGCGGCAGCCGATGGAAAGTGCTGCGTCTGGCGCAATTGCGATCCGCCCTGCCGTCAATCCTTGCCGGTCTGCGAATTGCGGCTCCGAATGCAGTTCTGGGCTCCATTCTGGCCGAGTTTGGTGGCGGCGGACGCTTTGGTCTCGGCGCTTATCTGATCGGCTCTCTCGGGAGAGCTGAACCGACCCGGCTCTGGGGTATCGGTTTGTGTGCTACCTTGCTTGCAGGATTGGCCTATGCGCTCTTTTCCATCCTTGCAAAAATGTTGACCGGCAGCACCAAGGCCATCACCGTCCCAGCCAACGCTCCGAACGCTACCCCGCGCAGCTCGCGTGGTTTGAATTTTATTCTCGTCATTTGTTCGATCGCGCTTCCATTCGTCTTGTGGTGGCTACTGCTTGTGGCCATGGGAACACCGGCCATGATTGCCAAAACGCCGACCGGACTGTTCGACTATCTGTTCCTCGCTCCGTCGGCAGCTCCCGCGCAGGCAAAATTGCTGACGGCGCTTTCGCAGACTTTGCCGCTTACCTTTCTGGGCATGGCAGCAGGCATCCTCTTCGCCTTTGCACTCGCTATCGCCTCCGTCGCCAAACCTGCCATCGTGCGCGGCTTCATGCCTGTCGCTCTTGTCACGCAGACGATGCCGCTCGTCGCCCTGACGCCCCTGCTCGTTTTGTTGTTGGGACGCGGACCGTCTGTCATCCTCTGGATCACGGTGTCGGTCACATTCTTCCCTGCCTTCGTGACCATGGCGCAGGGTATGGCACTGGTTCCTCGTGCGGCGCTGGACGTGCCCCGCGCCTATGGTGCGAGCATCTGGACACAAATCCGTCTAGTATCCGTACCCGCCTCCCTGCCCTATCTCTTCGCTGCCATTCGCCTTGCCGTACCCCGCGCTTTGCTTGGAGTCATGATTGCCGAATGGCTGGCCACGGGTACGGGGCTCGGAAACCTTCTCAACCAGTCACGCGGATATCTCGACTACGGCATGATCTGGGCCGTTGCGGTTGTGTCCGTCATGCTATCCGTCTTTTTCTATCAAATCGTAGCCCTCTGCGAGCGCCAGGTACTCGCACGCCGCGGCATGAGCCCGGCAGACTAAAATGCAAGGAGTTCCCATGGAAATCACCGATCACAAAGCTTCCGTTCGCGAACGTGTGTGGAGCGAGTTGCGCAAGGTCGCTGTCCCGGATAGCCGTTTCCATTTCGACTTTGGCGAGTTCATCGCGGATTTCGAAGGTGGAGAGGATGCCGTAGCCCGTCTGACAAGCCATCGCTATTATCAGAACGCAGACTTCATCTTCATCACGCCAGATAATTGTCTCGACCGCCTGCGTCTTCAAGCTTTGAAAGACGGTAAGACCGTTCTGATAACCACATATTCGATCAAGCGCGGCTTCTGGGTTCTCGATCCGAAGTTGATTTCGCCGGACTATTATCTTTATGCCTCGACGCTCGACGGCATGGAGCGTGTAGGACAGCCGGTAACGCTGAAAGATATCTCGGCCATGCCGGTCGTCGACTACATGGTTACCGGCACCGGCGCGATCAATCTCGAAGGGGTCCGTTTTGGTAAAGGACATGGTTTCTTCGATGCCGAATGGGGCATGCTTTACCGTCTGGGCCGCATCACCGCCGCAACGCCAGCAGCGGCGGTCGTGCATGATTGTCAGGTACTGAGTGAAAAGCTGACGCCGGATGTCTACGATACAGTTGCGGACGTGATTTTCACCCCCACCCGCACAATCGAGGTGAAGGACCCGCACAAGCCAACCTGCGGCATCATCTGGGATCGTCTCGACCCTGTCATGTACGAAACGATCCCTCCGCTTCAGGAACTGAAGGCCATGGGGCTATAGACAACGTCCCTCCGAAACCTCAAAAAGCCGGATGCATTTATCGCGTCCGGCTTTTTCCTTACATGCCAATCACGAGCTTCAGCGCAATTGACCACATCGTTACGGCAATGATGCCTTCCAGAATACGCCACGAAGATGGGCGGGCAAAAATCGGGCGCAGCCAGCGGGCACCAAAGCCAAGCGAAAAGAAGAACACGAAAGACGCCGTGATCGCACCTGCGGCAAACGATGTTTCCAAACCCGGAAACTGCGTGGAGATCGTTCCGAGAAGGACGACAGTATCCAGATAGACATGCGGATTGAGCCATGTCAGCGCCAGACAGGTTGCAAGTGTCTTGGTGAGACTCACAGACGCCCCGTTTGCAGTGGCCAGAACAGCCGACGAGGTAAAAGCGGAATAGAGGCTGCGCGCACCATACCAGATCAGAAAAGCCGCACCGCCATATCGCATAATGGGATCAAGCGCAGGCATGATAGCAGCGATCTTCTGGAAGCTTGTGACACCGATCAGGATCAGGATGGCATCCGATACGGCACAAGCAAGGCTTACGGCAAACACATGCTCATCGCGCAGCCCTTGCCGCAGGACAAAGGCGTTCTGTGCACCGATGGCAACAATGAGAGTGAGGCCCATGGTAAGGCCGGTTACATAGACTGAAGGATTCATAAATGGTCGCCATCTGGGGTCAGTTGGCACTTGGATACTGGAAGTTAGAGAGTTAGAATAGTTAAACTTTATAACTTCAATTTAGGAATTCTAATGATCGACTATTCTGCCTTGAGAGCAGTGGCGATGGTAGTTCAGACAGGCAGTTTTGAGAAAGCCGCACGGGCATTGAACGTGACCCCGTCAGCTATCTCACAACGTGTCAAACATCTCGAGGAGCGGCTTGGTGCCGTGCTCATCGAGCGAGGTTCTCCTTGCATGGCCACAGAGAAAGGCGACTGGCTATGCCGGCATATCGAGCAGGTGGGCATGCTTGAACGCGAACTTCTGGCGGAATTGCCTGGATTGTCCGGCAGCGAGAATACGGCACAGCGCGTAACGCTTCATATAGCGACCAATGCCGATAGTCTCGGCACGTGGTTTCTGAAAGCGATTTCGCATTTCAGCACATCATCGGAGTATCTCGTCAACATTGCGGTAGACGATCAGGATCATACTGCCGAATGGCTGCGGCGCGGACGCGTCGTTGCTGCCGTAACCTCCCTGTCCAAACCGGTTCAGGGCTGCCGTCTGACGCCGCTTGGTATTCTCCAATATCGCGCCACGACATCACCAGATTTCGTCGCTCGCCACTTTCCCGGTGGAATAACCCGCGATGCTATCGCCAGGGCCCCGGCTCTGACATTCAACCAGAAGGACAGATTGCAGGATCAGTGGGTGCGCGCTGCCCTCAGAGCCGACATAGCATGCCCGACACATTGGCTTCCCTCGACACAGGCTTTTGTCGATGCAAGCCTATCAGGCATGGGGTGGGGGATGAACCCGATGCAGTTGGTGGGTGACCATTTGCAATCAGGCAGGCTCATCGAATTGATCCCGGACACACCGTTGGATATTCCTTTATTCTGGCAGGTCAACCGCCTTGCGGCTGACAGGCTTGCAAGCCTGACACAGGCAGTTTTGACGACGGCACGGCAGGAGCTTGCACCCATCTCAAACAAATGAGGCAAGCCATCACTTCCAAAAATCACATTGGAACAATGGGATAGAGAAGGATTTTCTTCACTGATCCCGTCAATCACCATCTGTTTTCTTGAACGTGAACAGCGATTGAGCGATGCATGATGAATGAAGCTCCTGTTCCTCATCGCGGCGCTGGTCGCCCTTGTCTTCCTCGGCTGCTACTTGCAGATGTTTTTTGCCGTGCCATAAAAGCGGCACCCCTGATCTGCCTGCCTAAGCCGAGGAGCTCGGAGCACTCGATAAAGCTGAGCCTTACAAGAAAAAAGGCAGGATCAATGATCCTGCCCTGTTTGTGCAACGCCTGCTGCCTCTTCACAGACCCTGACATGCTCTGCCAGTGCCTCGAGTTGCAAGAAAGCGCTTATGGTACAGATATCCCGCTTCTGAAACTTTGGAAGTTCCTGAAGCTCCTTCAATCTGGTGAGAAGTGCACCGCGGTTCATGGTTTTTCCCTCCATCTTTTTCGGCTATCCGCAAATTTGGTACTAATCAGGCTGCCCGCACCTTCGCTTTCGTCTTCAACGGAAGTTCGATATCGACTTCGAGCGTCGACATCTGATCGCCCCGATCCATTTTCACGCTAACCTTGTCGCGATCAATCTGGATATGTTTGGCGATAACGGCGAGAATTTCCTCTCGCAATACCGCAACAAGATCAGAATGTTCGTGTGACGCCCTTTCATGGGCAAGCAGAACCTGCAACCGTTCGCGCGCTTGCGGCGCGGAAGCAGGCTTGCTGAAGAAACGAAACAGGCTCATGCCGCTCTCCTTCCGAAAAGTTTACCCAGAAGGCCGCGCTTTTCGGATGGAACAGTCATCGGCACTTCTTCACCGGCGAGGCGGCGGGCTGCGTCGAGATAAGCCAATGCAGGCGCACTGCGCTGATCGGCAAGCGTTACGGGCGAACCAATATTGGATGCCCGCAGAACATCCTGGCTTTCCGGAATAATACCCAGAAGCGGGATGGACAGAATTTCGAGAACGTCATCGACCTTCAGCATGTCACCGCGCTCGGCGCGCACCGGGTCATAGCGGGTCAGCAGGAGATGCTTTTCCACGCGTTCGCCACGCTCGGCCTTGAGTGTCTTGGCATCCAGCAAACCGATGATACGGTCGGAATCGCGCACGGACGACACTTCAGGATTCGTGACGACCACAGCCATATCCGCATGACGCATGGCGAGCGTGGCACCGCGTTCGATCCCGGCAGGGCTGTCGCAAATGATCCAGTCGAACTCTTTCTTGAGATCTTCCATGACGCGGTCGACGCCATCGGTGGTCAGGTTATCCTTATCGCGTGTCTGGGAGGCAGGCAGCAGATACAGTGTCTCAAGGCGCTTGTCGCGGATCAAAGCCTGTGGAAGCTTCGCATCACCCTGAATGACATTGACCAGATCGAACACGACGCGGCGTTCTGCGCCCATGACGAGGTCGAGGTTACGCAGACCGACATCGAAATCGATAACGACAGTCTTCTCGCCGCGTTGTGCCAGCGCAGCACCGATTGCAGCGGTTGATGTCGTTTTGCCAACGCCACCCTTACCGGAAGTTACAACAATCACTTTTGCCATATTTGTCTCCTGTATCTCCCGCGCGCCTCCAGAGCATTCGTTACCCGGGCTATGAAGTGCTCTGCTTTTCTTTTACGACACTCAAAAGTGCCTTAAATCCTATTGAAATCTGCTTCTCTCAAAGCTTCTCAGCTCTGAGGGCAATGCTAACTCAGCGTTTCTGCCATCATATAATCGCCGTCGAGCCAGAGCTGGACCGCCTGTCCACGCAACCGGCTCTCCATGTCTTCGGCCGTCTTGTAGAGGCCGTCGATGGCAACGAGTTCTGCTTCCATCTTGCGGCAGAAAATGCGCGCATCGGCATTTCCGGCTGTTCCAGCCATTGCACGGCCGCGCAACGCGCCATAGACGTGGATCGAACCACCTGCCACCACTTCAGCACCGGACGCTACAGAGCCAACAATCGTTACATCACCGTCCGGAAAATAGACCGATTGGCCAGACCGAACCGGCTCGGTGACGACCATCGACGGAACAGCCTTGACAAGTTGCACCGACGCGGAGGCAACCGGTGCACGCTCCTGCGGTTTCGGCTCTGTGATCTCCGGGTCGAAATCTGCTGCAGGCTGCCCACCACGCATTGCAGGCGGCATACCTGGGCCCAACAGAGAGGGCCGCGCATTTTCAAACCCCGTAATCCAGACGCCACGTTTAACCAGATCCTCAAGCAACTGAACCAATTGGGGACGCTCAATCGAAACATTCTCCAGATCGAGAACGATCGGGCGATTCAGAAAGAACCCCACTGAACGGGCTGCAAGATCGTCCAGCTTGTCGAGCCAGCCATCGAGCGGCAGTTCAGGCGAGAGTACCAGCGCAAGAAAGGACCTCCCTTTCAAGCGGATTGGACGAGACTGTGTTAGCACTTGATTCATCTTGGTTAAAAAACGGTTTATCCGGTCTATATGCGCAATGGTTAACAGATGGTTAATTTCTGAAGCCCAAATAGTTCCAACTGCGGGAGCAGCCGGTCCCTTTTTGACGATCAGAACATAACTATCAGCGGACATTAAAGTGCTGCGCGTCCTTATGGGCGCACGCAGGACACTCCAAGCTATTGAAACTACACATCACGCTTTCCGAAAAGCGATTCCGAGTTTCGGACTGATGCGGTAGCCATCGGACACGGAACGCAACATTGTGCCCGATTGAACAGCCAAAGGCACTTCCAGCTCGAAAGCGACTCAGCCTATTCTTAATTATAAACGGACAATCGGATTGATTATTGCGGTTTCTTAGCCCATCCACAGAAGACGTTGCAAAAATATAAAATTAAATTCCGATCAAATGTGACGCTGCGTAATGTATTATATTTTTATAATATATTTTTATTTAGCCCTAAATCGAGAATATCTTACACTGAGCGGAACTCGATAAAAATCTATCCGATTCTTTTTAAATCATATTTCTTCTAATTAGTAGACATTTGGAGATCAGCTGGATCATTTTCTGATATTGTCAGCGCTTCATCAAGAATTTCATGAACAATATGCGCCATGAAAAACCTTCAGGCGGCCCATCAGCCGACCCGGTCGATGCAACGAGTGAGTATAACTCAGCGAAGCAACAGCGATCTTTCTGATCGTTGTCTTTTCTCTACGAATGCCGTCCTCGTCAGTAGGAATGATCCCTGACTGACGCACGGAATATAGATTGTTTGGAAGGTTCCGCTCAAAGGAACCGCCTCGCGTTTGGGCGGGGGGCTTAGGGGCGCGAGGCGGGCGAGCTCTCAGGAGTGCACGCACAGGGAAAATGGAACGTTAGCTCCGATTCTGGAATTAACAATACGTTCCAACCTGAAAAATTACGTGAGCAGAGTATAGAAAAGCCCACAACGCCTGGGAGGAGAAGAGCGTTGTGGGCTTAATCTGTAAGCGCGATTGGGAGGAGGAGTATCGCGCTTGAGGTCCGGTTCTTGGGAGGAGGAGTGAACCGGACGCATTTTTAATAGCCTGCCCAGCAGGCCCGCTCAATCAACAAGCTTGCATTGCTGATATGCACTTTCAACAGACCCAAAATGAAAACCGCCTCGCAGCGAATGAACGCGCTGAGGCGGCATATCTCCCTCGAAAGCCCCCAATCGAAGAAGATGGAGGAACTTACTCATAGCTTTGACAAAAATAAATAGACAATCTGCACGCGCACTTGAAAATCTGGTGAACAATATCAGCCAATGGTTGAAGATTCTTGCTTCAACAAACTTTTCCGCGCCTCCAGCCGCTCGATTAAACACTGTTCAAGATCGGATATAGTTCAGTCGTGCAGTGTGATCAAAATGCTCTTAAACCGGTTAGAATCTGAATGAGTATCAATCAAATATCTTACACAAATTTCAGTATTTTCTGAAAATCCTAGAGTTCTATTAGGGGGTTGCTTTCTCCACGAGCGCGGTTATTGTTCCTCTCACTTGGAGGAGGGAGTACCGCCCCAGCGCGCTAGACCGCTGCGGGGCGGTTTCTTTTTTAGCTACCCAAAAATGCATATCTGCATTGCAGCGTTGCCCCTTGTATGCAGCGGCCCTTATTCCTATTTTGGGTTTGTTCGGTTTTACTCCTCCTCCCAAAAACCGAACCCAAAGCGCGATACTCCTCCTCCCAATCGCGCTTTATAGATCCGCCCACTGCACACTCCTCCTCCCAGTGCAGTGGGCGTTCTCTTTTCTGAAACTCGTCACACATATAAAAAATTGAACCCAATCGGACGACCCTGTGGCTATTTCAGTAGTTTTAAGGGTTTGCAGATAATTTCTGCACTGGATGCACCAGGGAGCGGGGTTCCATGTTCTTCAGCACGACCTTCAAATCGGCCAGACCATCGCTGCTATGCGTGCCTTTGATCTGGCTGGGTTTTGTTCTGGTTCTGCTGATCGCGCTTTTGTCATTCAGGCTCCGTGCCCCTATTGGGCCGATGTATTGGGACAGCTATATCTATTTCGATGCGGCCCAGCGCATAAGAATGGGCCAGATTCCAGGCGTTGATTTTTCCACACCTGTCGGGCCACTTGGCTATTATCTTTTTGCATGGGGGCACGCCCTGTTCCCGCAGGCGCAACCGCTTTTGCTCGTTCAGTGGTCAATATTAGCCGTTGCAGCCCCTCTGATGGCGTGGGTACTGGCAGAGATTCGCCCCTACAATCGAACAACCGGGTTTCTGATCCTTGTTCCATTTCTGGTTTTCGCAATCTTTCCAGCCAATACACAGAGCTTTTACCCCTATCCCGGGCTGGATGGGTTTGGCATTTATAACCGCCATACATCGCTTCTGCTCTACGTGCTGATGTGCGGACTGCTATTTATGCGCAACGGCACAAAGCTCGCGCTCTTTTGCGCGGCAGCGATGCTCACCCTGCTTTTGATGAAGGTGACTGGTTTCCTTGCAGGTGGGCTGTTCGGACTCACAGCACTTCTCGCTGGGCGAATCTCAACCCGCAACGTTCTGCTGGCCGCTGCCGCTACCGCAGCATTTCTGCTTGCCCTTGAACTGCACAATGGGATTATCAGCGGATATATTCGCGATATTGCTACATTGGTCACACTGAACGAAGAAGCCCTGCTCCCGCGTTTCCTGACCGTCATATCCTTGAAGCTGGACGTTATTCTACCGACAGTAATCCTTGTTCTGGCCCTTTTCTGGAATGAACAGCGCCAGTCCAGTGAACAAAATCGCTTCTTCGACCGGAGCTCTGTCTGGCTCGCCATTGGGCTTCTGGGCGGCATCATCCTTGAAACGCAGAACACCGGAAGTCAGGAATTCATATTCCTTTGGCCTATCCTGCTTCTGATCTTTCAGCGGATGAAAGCCGTCCCCGAGAAGCTCAAAATCGCCTTCGTCTTGCTCGCTGCCTTCTGTGTCATTCCGACGTTCACCAAGGTTGTGCACCGTACCCTGCGCGCCGTTGCCGTAGCCCCAACTTATGTAGAGCCGTCTTTGCCGGAACTGAAAAATCTCGGGCAGGTCCTAACCCGGCCCGATTTCCTGCAGCGGGCAGAGCTTTTCGAAACCCATTACCCGGAAAACAATACAGCCTATGACGCGCTGGCAGCACAAGGCCAGCTACCTAGCTGGCAGCTTTATTCGGAAATCGATTTCCAGGTGTACTGGCTCGTTTCTGCAAACCAGGTGGTAAAGGATCTGAAATCCTTCGAGACCCAGAAGAATCTTCACCTGCAAAGCATCATGTCGCTCGACTTCGTCAATCCATTTGCGTGGATATTGGATCGCGATGCGACACGGCATATCCAGATCGGCGCCGATCCCTTCCGCACAGTCCGGGCGTTATCCAAGGAAACGAAAGCTGCCGTAGAAGCAACCGACGGCATATTGCGCGCGAAATGTCCAACGACGACCAATCGCCTTGCCTTGCAGAAAATATATGCCGAAGCGCTACAGGATCGTACCGTCGTCGCTTTGAACCCCTGTTGGGATTTGTTGCTTCGCCCCGGTCTCATTCCTTAATTAGAAACGGCTCATTTGATCTGAGCCCTGACGAAATCCCGCACAATCCGGACAATGCCGCGTGAAAGTACCTCATCCAATGCTTGGATGAATGCGTCCACATGCTCGCGCCCGCAGATCAGCGGCGGCTCCAGACGGATGACGTTTCGATTATATTCGGTAAAGGCGACCAGAACTCCATGATCGCGCAGCAGATGGCTGCCGATAAAGCCAGGAAGCGAACCTTTCAGCTTTTCATCAAGCATCGCCAAGACAGGTCGCAGCACGACCGGCATGGTCTGTGAGAAATCATGGAACTCCAGCCCCACCATCATCCCCTTCCCGCGCACGTCTTTGACAAGCGCAGGATAGCGGCTCTGCAACTCATCCAGACGATCCAGAAGATATTCTCCAACATCGGCTGCGTTATCGATCAGATGCTCGTCATAGAGCACGTTCAATGCTTCAATCGACGTGATGCAGGCTTCACCAATCCCGCCAAAGGTCGCCATGGCATGTATCATTGCTGTCTTGGGCGTGCCGTAGGCCTTCATATAGATATCGCTGCGGGCAATCATTGCAGCCATGGCCGTCTTTCCACCACCCAGCGACTTCGCCAAGGCAGTGACGTCCGGTATCACGCCATAATGCTCGAAAGCATAGAATTTCCCGGTTCGTCCCAGCCCACACTGCACTTCATCGGCAACCCAGATCACACCATACTGGTCGCAAAGGCTCCGCAGCTTCTGCCAGAACTCAGCATCGGCCTGAATGATGCCGCCACCGCCTTGCACCGTCTCCAGCACAATTACCCCGATTTCGGGGTCGGAGCGAAATGCGTTCTCAATAGCCGCGATATCACCGAAGGGCACACGCAGGGTGTTATCGACAAGCTTGAATTCACCACGATAAAGCCCGCCATCCGTGATAGACAGGACGCCCTTGGTCTTGCCGTGGAACGAATTTTCCGCATAGACGATCTTGGGCTTTTTCGGACCCGCAGCGCGCTCTGCCACCTTGATTGCGGCCTCCATTGCCTCGGAACCGGAAGACCCCAGAAACACCATGTCGAGATCGCCCGGCGAGCAGGCCGCAATATCATAAGCGAGTGCGGTCGCATACTGCGACATGAAGGCGATTGCGATCTCGTGACGCATTTCTTCCTGGAATTGGCGCCGTGCTTCCAGAATACGCGGATGATTGTGACCGAAAGCCAGCGATCCAAAACCGCCGAAGAAGTCGAGAATTGAGCGCCCGTTCTGGTCGTAATAATACATGCCTTCGGCACGTTCGATCTTCACCTTGTGAAAACCGAGCAACTTCATGAAGTGAAGCTGACCCGGATTGAGGTGAGCGGTGAACAGCTCCGTCATCCGTGGCAGGTCGAGCGCTTTCGCCTCGCTGACGGTGAGCAGTTTCGGCTTTGGCGTTGTGTTGATCTTGTTCATTTCTGCCTCTACGCCGCTTCCGAAGCCCGCGCATCCAGCGATGCGGCTCCAATCTTCCTGCGATACTCGCTATAGGCCGCGATCAGCATGTCCTCGTCCCTGTATTGGGGAACCCAACCAAGCTCGCGCTCGCCTTTCGAAACATCGAGTACACACATTTCATCAGCTATAAGATATTGCTCCGGGTCCATGATGGGCTTGTTCATCCAGTCCAGCAGGTCCAGCGTGCGCTTCACCGCCCAGGCGGGCGTCGGCAACAGGACGGATTTTGATCCGGCATGCTTGATCAGATCACCGAGCAGTTTTCGAACCGGGGGCGGTTTGAGCGAACCGAGGTTGTAGACCTCGTTGGGGACACCGGCGCTGAAAGCGGCACGCGCCGCCGACGCACAATCGAACACCGAAATGAACTGGTAGGGATTTCTGCCCGAGCCGATCATTGGCACCGGTAGATTGTGATCAACCAGCTTGAACAGCTTTTCCAGAATGCCGAGACGGCCCGGTCCAATGATAAGACGCGGGCGAAACAGCGAAATATTCATGCCCCGCTCGCGCCATTCAATGGCGAGTTCTTCGGTTTTCAGTTTGGATAGCCCGTATTCCCCGAGTGGCTTGCACGGATGGTCCTCTTTCTGCGGCCAGACGTGAGTGTGCCCGTACACCATATCGGTGGTGAAATGGACGAGCTTGCTGGCACCAGCCGCATCCATCGCCTTGATGATGTTCTCCGTTCCGTGAAAATTGACAGGAAAGAAGAAATCGTGCCGCTTCGCCCGGACCTGAATTGGGGAAAGCATCTTGGCGGACAGGTTATAGACCATGTCGTCTGCGCTGATGCCAAGTCTGCGAATTGCGTCAGGATTGGTTACATCAGCCACAATGAAGGCGGCGTCAGCATAGTGCGGCAGATCGCTTCTTACGATATCTGCAACAATGACCTCATGACCATCGGCAAGGAGTTTTGGAGCGAGATAGCGTCCGACAAAACCGTCGCCACCGAAGATTATATGTCTCATTGCGTCCCCCGTTTAACGATGTGTCTGCTGGTTCATGTTCGTATCCGCCTGCGGCTCGGAGGGCTTGCCGCTTTGCGCGATCAGCACAGTTCCAATGCAGATGAACGCGATGCCTGCAATTTTGTATGCACCCAGCTCCTCCTTGAACAAAAGCCATGCGAACAGAGCGACTGCTACATAGGCGAGACTGAGGAACGGATAGGCAAACGAAAGATCCACTTTCGACAACACGTAAAGATGTGACGCCATGGAGATCACGAAGGTCAGCAAGCCGGCAAAAATCCAGGGATTGAAGACAATCTGGAACATGCGCTGGATCAATGTTTCGGCTGAAAAGCTGATCGGTCCGAGCGTTAGCATGCCATATTTCAGCATCAACTGCGCGGCAGCGTTGGTCATGACCGTAAACAGGATGAAGGGAATATATTTCATCGCATTTTCCTAACCTGCCGAACCGAGCGTCAACGCCGTTCGGCGCCAGAAATTCGAATTGAAAGCCTTATCGCGAAAAGGTTCAAAATCGCGCCAGTGCGGGTAGCTAGCGGCAAATATTTCCGCGCTCATCCGCTGATCCTTATATGGATTGACCCGGCCACCGGCCTCCACCGTCATCCGATCCAGATGGTCCAGCAATTTCAACGTCTCACGGCCACGATTGGGAAAATCCATGGTCAGCGTATACCCAGGCAGCGGGAATGACATGAGGCCAGGAGATGTCATTTTTCCGAAACGTTTGAGCACCGTCAGGAACGAAACCTGCCCGGAGTTTCGGCTCGCCTCAAGCATCGCCGGAATGACCGCTCTGGCTGCATCGAACGGCATGACACTTTGATGCTGGTAAAGCCCTGACGGGCCGTAAAGCCTGTTCCAGTTTCTGACGCCATCAAGTGGATAAAAGAACTTTTGATACGGCACTCTATGTGCTGCCGTCAGTAGTTTTTTGCGCTGAAAATAAGCTGCATTAAACAGTGACAGGCTTGCCTTGTTCAATACGGAGAACGGCAATTCAAAGGGCACGCCAAACCGCGCAACCGCCGACATATGAGAATTATGGGCCGTCGCAATATGATTGCCGACAATCAGCAGACCTCGGCCATCGGAGAGCTGGTCGACCCAGGCAACGGCATATTCATTCTCAAGATCTTCGGCCTGGGCCATATCGAAATATTCATCGAGATTGGCGAATGGCAGAACCTTCTCCTCCACATCGAGACCATCCACCCGCATAAGCCGGATGGTCGCGCGAAGGATCAAGCCCGTCAGGCCTAATCCGCCGATTGTGGCGCGGAACAGATCAATGTTCTCCTTATCGGAGCATTTGTAATGAACACCATCCGAACGAAGCAGATCCAGCCCTTCGACGTGACACCCGAAAGTCCCCTGCCGGTGGTGGTTTTTACCATGCACATCGTTGGCAATGGCGCCGCCGAGAGTCACGAACTGCGTGCCTGGTGTGACGGGAAGGAAATAACCATGCGGCGCGACATGGGCGATAACTTCATTCAAAAGCATACCGCTTTCAGCCGTCAGCAACCCCGTATCGGGATTGAAGTGCGCTATCCTCATTCGCGCCTGCATAGGCACAAGAAAGCCCGCATCGTTATGACAGCTATCCCCATAAGAACGACCATTTCCAAATGGCAACAAGCTAGCGCCTTTGGGCAGGAACTGCGCGAAATCAGCCTCCAGCCCATCCAGCGGACTGTACTGCCGCTTTCGCCGGTCAATGCGGCCAAAACTGTCGAAGGATCGTTCCATCAGTGCATACCAGCCACAAGAAGCAGCACTGCACCAAGCGCGATGACAACCTGGCTGCGCCAATCTCTGGCAATAAAGAGTACCGGGTCATCATCCATGTCGCCCCGATGCGCCAATATCCACACACGCACATTGATATAGAGTACGATCGGACCAAGCGGCCATATCAGCCAGGGATAGGTGTAGAGCGTCTTGACGGCATCGCTATTGATATAAAGCGCCAGAACCAGTGCAGCGGTAAATGCAGCCGCAACCCCACACTGCCCAACAATATCGCGATCTTCCGGACGGTAGCCTCGCCCCAAAATCCGGTCCTTTTCTGTCACTGTAGCGCCTTGCAACTCGACATAACGTTTCACCAGCGCCAGTGACAGAAAGAAGAACATGGCAAATGCCATCAGCCAGAACGACGGTGGAATATAGGAAGCCGCCGACCCTCCCAACAGCCGCAAACTGTAAAGCCCTGCGAGGCAAATTACATCTCCCAACAACATGCGTTTCAAGGCGAAGGTATAAGCGGTCGTGAAAACCAGATAGGTGACAATTGCGAGCGTAAAGACGGATGGGAGGAAGAAGCAGACAAAAGCCGTCAGAATCAACAACAGCGCCGCAACGCCTAGACCAAAAGGAATGGATATCTGTCCGCGTGCAAAAGGTCTCTGATTTTTTCGCGCGTGTCTTCGATCCACCGGAAGATCAACAATGTCATTGACGATATAGATCGCAGACGCCGTAGCAGAGAAGGCGATGAATGCCAGACAAGACGCAATCAGCACATCGGGTTTCAATATGTCATGCGCCAGAATGGCCGGCACAAAAACAAGCAGATTCTTCAGCCACTGATGAACACGCAGCATACGAACATAGGTTCTATTAGTCGGTTTCTCACCACTGAAAAGTTTGCAGCCAGTCCGTTGCTGGAAATGTGCCGCCGCGTGATCGGGCGCGACAACGATCGCCTGTCGGGCTGCATCGAAAACCGGCAGGTCATCATGATCGTTTCCGGCATAGTCGAACCCCTGTCGTCCATAGTGCTCGACAAGCAGATTGGCCTTGTGTTTCGCCGAAAGATTGGTCGTGCCGGACGTTGAATAGACAGCGCTGAAAATCTCAAGCTCGGACGCAACGGCCTTGGCCATCGATTCTGCCGCGGCTGTTGCCAGCACTAAAGTCCGCCCCGATGCATGTTCGCTGCGCAGAAATTCCAGAAATTCTGTTCGATAGGGAAGCCTCGACGCATCCAGCGCTACACGTTCTGCGACCTGTCGCTTGAGATATGCTTTGCCTGAGAATAACCAAACCGGCAGCATGAAGACGAACAGGATGTTCTTCTTCAGAAGAAGAAAAATACCTTCCCACAGCAGATCGGTCGAAACCAGAGTTCCGTCCAGATCGACTGCCAGCGGCACATCCTTGTTGTTCTGCCCCCGCGTGTCCATTTTCAGCCCTTTTCCGCTCAGGCAGGAATGCGGTTCGATCAACCTGTTCCGCCCAAGCCCCCTCTCGTAAAGGGATAGAGGCAGAAACCAAATGAAAAATGAATATTCCTGTTACAATCGATGATTGATTTGTTGAATACGATTTCTGCTTAAAATTTTCCCAACAACTAAAATACAGCATATTGATCGCAGCTTGCATAGTTTCATGTTCGCCGAAAAGAATATCCGGCGAACATTTCGTAATTTAGATTTATCTAACTTATACTATCTTGAACCTGGGAACAGCAAATCGACAAATCTGGCGGCAGTCGGTTGCGGCTCATGATTGGCAAGACCCGGACGCTCGTTGGCTTCAACGAAGATATAGTCCGGCTTCTCGGGCTGGTTGACCATAAAGTCAATGCCCACGACCGGTATACCAATTGCTTGGGCAGCCTTGCAGGCAGCATTGACCAGGTCTGCATGAACAGTGGCGGTCACGTCATGGATCGTGCCGCCCGCATGAAGATTGGCCGCCTTGCGCACTGTTATTTCGCGACCGTCCTCCAGAACAGAGTCGAGTGACAGAGCTTGTTCCTCAAGGCATCTTTTCGTTTCCGTATCGACCGGAATACGGCTTTCTCCGCCGGTCGCCGCAGCGCGTCTGCGCGATTGTGTCTCGATAAGTTTGCGGATCGTTGACTTCCCATCTCCGATCACGCGCGGCGGACGACGAACTGCAGCCGCGACAAGCTGGTAATCGATGATAACCAGCCGGAGGTCTTCGCCTTCAAAACATGCCTCCAGCAGCACGCGGTCGCACACGGATCGCGCCTGTTTGATCGCAGCACGCAGATCCTTGATGGTCGAAATACCGACGGAAATTCCTCGTCCCTGTTCGCCCCGAGCCGGTTTCACAACCAGCTTGCCGTGGCGTTTCAGAAAAGCCTCCAGCGCGTCGTCACTCGCTTCGGCAGCGATCTGCTCCGGCACAGTTAGCCCAGCGGTCTCAACGACACGGCGCGTCACGGCCTTGTCGTCACAGATCGACATCGCCACGCCCGATGTCATTTCAGACAGACTTTCGCGACAATGAACTGAACGCCCGCCATAGGAGAGGCGGAAAAATCCGCCTTCGGCATCGGTCACATCAACCTGAATACCACGGCGCACCGCTTCATCGATGATGATGCGGGCATATGGATTCAGTGCATCGAAGGATTCCAGATGTGAGGCGAAAAACTTCTCGTTGATTGCATTCTTGCGTTTAATCGCAAAAAGCGGGACACGGCGAAATTTCAATTTTTCATAGAGCCGTATGGCGTTCTCATTGTCATGCAGAACCGAAAGATCGATATGGCTTAGCCCGCGAGCCTGAAAATGTTCGGCAAGTTTTCGCACCAGTTTTTCGCCGATTCCCGGCTGCCGTGCTTGCGGATGAACGGCGAGGCACCAGAGCGAAGCACCGCAATCAGGATCATCGAAAAGACGCTGATGGTCTATACCCGTCACCGTGCCGACGATTTCACCTGTGGCATCGTCCTGTGCCACGAAATAGGTAACGGCCCGGTTGTCTCGCTCAGACGAGAAAAAGTCCGGTCGCAGTTGAACCATACCGCAAGCCGCATAGACGGCATTGATGCCTTCTGCGTCTACTTCCGATACCGCGCGACGAATGGTGACACCACGCGTCCGTCGGCCGCCCGGACGATAGGTTGCAAGCTCGATGCGGTAGGTATGCGACGGGTCGAGAAATATTTCATGTGGCGCAAGCGACAGCAGTACATGAGGATCACTTACATAGAAGACAATATCGCGGCTTGCAGGCGCTTCCGCGCGCAATGCCTCCACAATGGCTTCATTGGTTTCGAAGGTCTGCGCAAAGAGCAATCGTCCCCAGCCGCAGTCAACGACCACATCCTGCTTGCGGCCTTCCATTCCCGCCCGGTCATGGCCATACATATGTTCCTGATAAAAGCCTGCACTTTCAGGCGTGCGCAAGCGCGTCAGACGATGCGAAAAGGCCTTGCGACCTCTCGCTTTCTGCCGGGTCATATCCACCTCACCGGGTTTTCGCATGTCATGCCTCCTGCGCCTGCAGCCACATTTCGAGAAGGCCAGCCTGCCATAGCTCCGAACCACGTAATGGCGTTATGTGCTCGGACGGCTTTGCGAACAGACTTTCCAGGTAATCGCGTTGAAAAAGCCCGCGCTCCCTCGCCTTTTGCGACGAAAGAGCATCACGCAACATGTCGAGATAGGGACCTGCAATATATTTAAGCTGTGGCACCGGAAAGTATCCCTTCTTGCGATCGATGACTTCGCTTGGAACGACCTTCCTCGCCACATCCTTGAGGATACCTTTGCCGCCATCGCGCAGCTTCTCTTCCGGCGGAATGCGAGCCGCGAGCTCTACCAGTTCATGGTCCAGAAACGGCACCCGCGCTTCAAGTCCCCAAGCCATCGTCATGTTGTCCACGCGTTTGACCGGATCGTCCACCAGCATTACATTTGTGTCGAGCCGCAATGCACGGTCGACTGGTGTATCCGCACCGTCCTGCAACAGGTACTCTTCCAGAAACTCCTGACTGTAATCGCGTTCCGGCATCCATTCCGGCGATAATTGCGTGGCAAGCACGTTGTGCGAGCGGTCACGAAATCCCTTGGCATAATCGCTGACAACATCGTTGGAATCGACCAGTGGCGGATACCAGTGATAGCCGCCAAAGACTTCATCAGCCCCCTGCCCCGACTGGACAACCTTGATATGTTTCGAAACTTCCTTGGAAAGAAGATAGAAGCCGACATTATCGTAGGACACCATCGGTTCCGACATTGCGGCGATTGTTCCCGGCAGGGCATCCATGAGGTCTGCCGAGGGCACAAAAATCTTATGATGCTCGGTACCGAAATGTTTAGCGATCAGGTCGGAATAGACAAACTCGTCGCCTTTTTCCCCGTTAGCTTCCTCGAAACCGACTGAAAAGCTCATCAGGCCCGATTGACCAGCCTCGGCAAGCAATCCAACGATCAGGCTCGAATCCACACCGCCGGACAAAAGCACACCGACCGGCACGTCAGAAATCATCCTGCGCTTGACGGCTACGCGAAGCATATCGAGCAATTGCTCCTGCCATTCCTCCCTGCTCAAGGCGCCATCACCGCGCAGACGGCGATAAGGTGCCTGCCAGTAGATACGGTCGCTGAAACCGCCATTCGGTTCGTAAACCCGCATCGTCGCGGGAGGAAGCTTTCGAACACCGTTGTAAATCGTGCGCGGCGGCGGCACGACAGCATGAAAGCTCATATAATTGTGCAAGGCTGCATGGTCGATCGACGTGTCGATACCTCCCGCCTTGACCAGAGCAGGCAAAGACGAGGCAAAACGCAACGCACCGTCCACCTCGGCCAGATAGAGCGGCTTGATACCGAACCGGTCACGCGCGAGAATAATCCTGCCCGTATCGCGTTCGTGAATAGCGAAGGCGAACATGCCCAGGAAGCGCGATACGCAGCTTTCGCCCCATGCGTGCCATGCCTTGAGTATGACTTCTGTGTCACCATCGGAGAAGAACTTGTAGCCCTTCTGTTCCAACTCAGTGCGCAATTCTCGGAAATTGTAGATGCAGCCGTTGAACACCAGCGTCAAACCGAGGTCCGCATCAATCATCGGCTGCTGCGATTTTTCGGAGAGATCGAGAATTCTTAGTCTTCGATGCCCGAAGCCGACATTGCCCCGGATCACAATCCCGGACGCATCCGGTCCGCGAGGACTGAGTACATCCGCCATTTTCGAGACTGCCGAAACTGACGGCGAACCGCCGTCGAACCTGACTTCTCCGCAAATACCACACATAAAAAGGGTCGAAACCTCCATTGTCATTCATAAACAAATGAGGCCGTCGCGTCTGTTATGGCGGCGGCCTGCATAGTTGCAAATGCGGGAGCGCCGGGATGGTTCCCAACTTTTTAGCTCTCTTTATGCGGTTTTCCCGACTGTACTCGCCTTGGAAAGCATATAGTTTTCGGCTGAAACCATATGCTCATACGTAATACGGCGGGCATCTTCACGACGATTTTCAACAAGCGCCGTAAGCAATCGGTGCTGGAAAATAAGTCCTTCTTCGCGCGAAGCCGGTGTCGGATCGGCATAGATCGCCCGCGCTATCGGCAGGCTTCGCAATAGATTATGGGTCAACCCGCAGATGAAGCCCAGCAACCGATCGGGACAGAGTTGCGCCAGCGAGGAATGGAAATCCAGTTCCGCGACGCGCTGGTGGTATTGATCATCAAGATCGACCGGCGGACGGTCATAGACCCGCATTGTGTTTTCCAACTGCGCAATATCGTCGCCGGTCAGTCTTCCGCACAGCAAGGTAGCGACTTCCGGTTCGAGAAGCTTGCGAATGGCATAGACTTCGGCAAGGCTCGGCTGGTCGAAAAAGAAATAGCTTCCAAGCATTTCCATTGCATGCTGAGCGGAAGGCTCGGCCACAAAGGCGCCGCCGCCAGGGCCGCTGCGCGTAAAAATCAGCCCCTGCGTTTCCAGCGCCTTCATCGCTTCGCGCACGGTGCCCTTGGCTGCCTTGAACTGATCGATCAATTCCTTTTCCTGCGGCAGGCGGTCTCCCGGTTTCAATGCATCGGAACGGATGACATCCTTGATACGATCGGCAATCTCCTCCGGCCGCCGCCGGGCTTTTACCGCCCTCGCGCGCGGTTGCGGTTCGTGATCGGAATTCCGGCCCGGTCTGACCATAGTCTGTTACTCTCTCCTGATGCGCGGAGCGCTTTCCACGAGTTGTCGTGTATAGGCATGTTCCGGTCTGGCAAAAAGATCGCTTGCGGTCGCTTCCTCGACTATTTCCCCGAAATACATCACGGCGACCCTGTCAGAGATGGCCTCCACCACAGCAAGATCGTGGCTGATGAAGAGGTAGGAGAGACCAAACTCCTTCTTCAGTTGATCGAGAAGCAATAGAACCTGCGCCTGAACGGACACATCGAGTGCGCTGACCGGCTCATCGAGAACGATAATTTCCGCTTCCGCAGCCAGCGTGCGGGCAATGGCGATGCGTTGCGCCTGTCCGCCGGAAAACTCGTGCGGATATCGTTCCAACGTATCATTGGGCATCTGAACGGCGTCGAGCAATTGGATCATGCGCTGCCGGCGTTGTGCAGAATCCAGCCCGCCCAGAAGCTTGAGCGGTGTTTCCAGTATCTGGCGGATCGTCTTTCTGGGATTGAGTGAAGCAACAGGGTCCTGAAACACATATTGTATGACCTTGCCGAATGCCTGTGCGCCCGAATTCCGCAGTTCGCTTGAATCTCGACCCGCAATCGTCATCGTGCCGTCAGTCGGCTCGGTCAACCCGACAAGCATTCTGGCGAGCGTGCTTTTGCCCGACCCGCTTTCGCCGACAATGGCCAATGTCTCGCCGCTTCTGAGATCAAGCGAAACACGTTTAACGGCCTCGACTTTGTGGCGCTCCTTCCCCAGAAAGCTTCGCCCGCCACCAAAGGTTTTGCTGAGATCGCGCACGCTGATCGCATTGTCGCTCATCCTGTCGCCTTCCCGTTCTCGTATCTGAAGAGATCAGCCACACGGTCCAGAAAGCCGGCTCCCTGCCCAAGTTCGGGAACACAGGCAATCAAGCGCTTCGTATAGCTATGCTGCGGATTGGAAAGAACTTCCGCAGTCGTACCTGTCTCGACTATTTCACCGTCTTTCATCACTGCCACGCGGTCGCAAATCTCCGAAACCACTCCAAAATCATGGGTGATAAACAGGAGAGCCATGCCGCGCTCGCGCTGGAGATCGCGTAGCAGCTTGAGAATGTGCGCCTGCACCGTGACATCGAGCGCCGTGGTAGGCTCGTCCGCAATGATGATGTCTGGATCATTGGCCAGAGCCATGGCAATGCCGACACGCTGACGCTGGCCACCTGAAAGCTGGTGCGGATAGTGATTGGCCCGTTCCGCTGCATCTGGAATGCCAACCTTGCCAAGAAGCACAATCGCCTGTTCCCACCGCTCACTGGCTCCAATCCGCCGATGCGCTGCAATTGCTTCCTCGACCTGCCGACCGACCGGATACATAGGATGCAACGTCGTCAGTGGGTCCTGAAACACATAAGCAACTCTTGCGCCCCGTGCCGCCGTCAACTCGGTTTCAGACATTGAAAGAACGTCCCGGTCGCCCAGATAGATCGCGCCGTTGCGGATAAGTCCGGGCGGGGACGCCACGAGGCCCATTACTGACAGGGCGGTCACGCTTTTGCCCGATCCGCTCTCCCCGATCAGGCCGAGACATTCGCCGCGTTCAAGTTCCAGTGAAACATTGCGGACAGCGGGGGTGAAATGCCCACCATTGACAAAGCCCGTTTCGAGACCGGCAATAGAAAGAGCTTTTTCGCTATCCTTGATCATGGGCGATGACCGGTCCTTGGCAATATCGGTTACAGCATCTGGCCGCCCCAGCGCACCTGACCGCAATCGCGGATCGAGAACATCGCGCACCCCATCTCCCAATACGTTGAGACTGATGACCAGCAGGAAGATCATCAATCCCGGCACGATGGAGACATGCGGGGCATTGAACAGTTGCGCGCGGCCCTCGCCGAGCATGGAGCCGAGATCGGCCTGCGGCGGCTGCGCGCCAAGACCGAGGAAGCTCAGGCCCGCCGTTTCGAGGATCATCCAGCCCGCCGTGGTCGACATGGTAATGACGATAACCGGCAGCACATTGGGCAGCACTTCGCTTAACAGGATCGAAACCGGACTTTTCCCGGAGAGCCGGGCAGCATCAATAAACTCACGATGCGCGAGACCAAGCGTAACCCCGCGAACATTACGCGCGAAGAACGGAATATTGACCACGGCGATCGCGTAGAGCGCATTCATCAGGCCAGGCCCGAGTACGGCCACGATAGCCAGCGCCAGCAGGATATAAGGGAATGCCATCAGCATATCGATGCCGCGCATCATCAAATTGTCGGTTCGTCCACCCGCATAGCCGGCCACGAGACCGATCGCCGAGCCAACGATCGCTGCGATCAGCGTCGCTGCAAATCCTACTGCGACAGACACCCGCGTGCCCCATATGACACGACTCAATATATCGCGCCCAAGCTGATCCGTTCCAAGAAGATGTCCTTCGCTGAACACGGGTTTCAACCGCATTGCGGGAGAAGTCGCGTCAGGATTGGGAAGCGGGAGAACCGGGGCCAGCAGAATGACGAGGCAGATCAGGACCAGCATAAAAAAACCGAAAGCCGCCAGTCGATTGCTCATCAGGAGCTGCCATGATGACATGCGGACCGCCGTTGGCGCGGCAGAAATTTCTGGAAGCGCGCTCATGAGCGTATCCTTGGATCGAGCATGGTCTGGATGACATCAGCGAGCAGATTGAAAAGGACATAACTCGCGGCAACCACAAGCACGCCACCCTGCACCAGCAAGATATCGCGGGTGGAAATGGCTTTCACCAGCATGGCGCCAATACCGGGCCACTGGAACACGGTTTCGATGTAGACGGCGCCGCCCAGCACAAATCCCGCCTGAATACCGATCACAGGAATGACGCTGACAAGTGCGGCGCGAAACGCATGACCATATATCACACGACGTTCGTTGAGACCTTTGGCCCGGGCTGTCCGGATATAGTCCTGACGAAGCACTTCCAGCATCGCGCCGCGGGTCAGACGTGCGATCACGCCTGCCGCCACCACGGCCAGTGTCGTGGCAGGCAGGATCAGATGCCAGAGCAGATCCTTCAGGTCACCGCCGCCATAAACAGCATACATGCCGGACGCTGGCAGAATGCGCCAATGAACCGCGAAGAGATAAATCAGAAGCAGCCCCAACCAGAATGAAGGAATGGAAATTCCGGCAAGCACGATGAAAGTGATCGTCCTGTCTGCCCAGCCGAACTGGCGTACCGCCGAAACGATGCCCGAGAGCAGGCCGAAGACTGAACACAGTACCAGCGCTACGCCCGCAAGCACGAGTGTCGCCTGAAAGCGCTCCATAACCTCATCCAGCACCGGACGATTGAGTACGAAGGAACGCCCGAAATCCCCATGCAGGAGATTGCCCATCCAGATGAAGTATTGTTGCAGCAACGGCTTGTCGAGACCGAGATCGCGATTGATCCGCTCGACATTTTCCGGTGTTGCGTATGATCCGAGCAACGCAGTCGCCGTATCACCGGGGATCATCGCCATGACGAGAAAAACAATGATCGAGAGCCCGAGCAACACAGGAACAACGGCCAAAAGTCGCTTGAGGATATAGGCTGGCATGAATGCCCTCCCTGCTTATTCCTTGGTTACGTCTTTCAAATGCAGCAGGAAGGACGGCTGCAACTTGAACCCCTTGACGGCAGCGGTCGTGACTGCATTTTGCTTCCAGTTCGCCACGAACAGCCATGGTGCATCGTCACGGACAATGCTCTGCACTTCGCCATAAAGCTTGCCGCGCTCGGTTTGATCGGTCGATGACCGCGCCTTTTCCAGAAGCTCATCCACTTTGGGGTTGGAATAGTAACCGGAATTGAAACCGCCCTTGTCCGGCAGTGCGTCGCTGCGAAGCGTCAGATAAGGCACCGTGTCCGGATCATTGGTCATCCATGCCATCTCGGCCATATCGGCCTTGCCTTCCAGCCCCGGATTGACCCTGCCAAGGAACGTGTTCCACTCATAGGTTTCAATCTTGACCTTGAAGCCCACAGCCTGAAGATCGGCCTGGATTGCGGCACCCATCGTGATTGGATCAAGCATGCCAGAACCGCCTTCGGTCACATAGAACGTGACTTCGGGATTGCTTGCACCAGCTTCGGCAAGGAGCGCCTTGGCCTTTTCCGGATCATAGGGATAGGGTTCGGTTTTGTTCTCGACCCAGTTGAAGGCGGGTGGGATCGGCCCCGCAGCAACAGTTGCGGAACCCTGCAAAACATTATCGACAAGCCCCTGCTTGTTGACCGCATAATTCGCCGCCTGACGCACTTTCTTATCCGCGAATGGACCGCTCTTCGCATTCAGGATAGTGAACCACACATGGGGCCCAGCCTGTTCGGCGACCACGAAATTCGCGTCCTGCTTGAATGTGGCAAGATTGTCCGGCGGTACTTCCACCATGACATCCAGCCCGCCCGCCATCATCTCCGCAACGCGGGTATTGGCATCCGTGATCGGGCGGAACACGATTGCTTCCAGTGCCGGTGCCTTATCCCAATAATCGGGATTGCGTTCCACCACCACACGCTGGCCGGATTGCCATTCTGCGAATTTGAAAGGGCCGGTTCCCGATGGATGACGGCCAAATTCCTTACCGTATTTTTTGACCGCTTCGGGAGAAACGATCAGGCCGGTTGGATAGGCCAGATTGGAGAGGAACGGGGCGAAAGATTCCTTCAACTTGAATTCGACCGTATGATCGTCGAGTGTATTGACCGCATCGATAGACGAGAAGTTGAACGAAAGCGGAAATGGGCCGGTGTTATAGAACGGATGGTCTTCCTTCAGCATTCTGTCGAAGTTGAATTTGACCGCCTCAGCATTGAAATCCGATCCGTCATGAAATTTCACGCCCTGGCGCAGCTTGAACGTATAGGTCTTGCCGTCATCCGAGATCGTCCAGCTTTCGGCCAAAGCTGGCTCCACTTCCAGCGTCCCGTCTTTGTAACGCACCAAGCCATCGTAAATGTTGACCAGAATGCGGAAATCATTGGTGGCCGTAACTGTATGCGGATCCAGTGATTGCGGCTCCGCAATCTGTCCGACAATCAGCACATTGGGCGGCGTTTGCGCCAGCGCGACTGTGCCCGCCCCGGCGACCGAAAGCGCCATAGCAGTCAGAACGGCACGGAATAACCTTCTCATGGGGTTCCCCTTCATTTGTCAAATCCGTCGGAATCTAATTTATAGGCATAAATCAATGATCATCAATGAATTATCATAATTAATTTTAACGAGACAAAAAAAGCGGGCCTCAGCCCGCTTGTGATTTCGGAAAGTTCCAAGTTTATTCTGCAGGTGTATCTTCAGGCTTGAGATCCTGCTCGGCCTTGGTCGATTTCTGATGCGTGAAACCCTTGAGGCCCTTGGCGGTTTCCTCGGCATCGCGTTTGATCTCGACTTCGCTCATTGCATAATGAACTGCAAGTTTTGCAATGGAAGTCAGAGCGCTTAGATGAATGCGCTCA
>WPCJ01093608.1_pt1 | contig 28027 bp, 27 predicted proteins | sample 5399831 | NCBI WGS metagenome assembly WPCJ01 (sample SAMN12869470, study PRJNA574797) | sludge metagenome | isolation source: wastewater treatment of pH10 | place: China:Beijing | collected 2019-05-20 | reverse complement strand
GCTGTCATCAGACGGCGTGCACCCGGGCGCCGGCCCTGGGGCGCTCTTGCCGGCTCCCGACAACAGGGGACCTGGTTCAGGCAGAGCTCTTCCCAAGCCTGCGACAATTCTTATTGCGATTAATTCGCAATAGCAACTGGTGGCGGTCAGTCAGGGTTACGAAGCCAGACGGATGTGACAGAGGCGCAACAGTGGCCGCGACAAAAAGTGACCCGCCCAGGGGGACAACTGGGCGGGTCGGGTGCGACACGGGGTGGATGAGGCGCCCGTGCCGGACGCAACTCCACATCAGTCGATCGGGACCCGATCAGTAATTGCAGGTGCGGACACGGCCCATATAGTTGCCGTAGACGTCGTACTGGCGGACCCAGCCGCAGCGATAGCCGTAGCCGTGACCGTAGTAGCCATTGCTGGCGGCAACGGCCGAACCGACGATGGCGGCGCCGGCCAGGCCGGCGGCGATACCGAAACCGACGCCCGGGCCCTTGGCCTGGGCCTGCTGGGTGGAGGACGCCATCGCGCCGGCGGCGGTCATGGCAACGAGAGCAACGGCAGCAATCCTGGACTTGATCGACATGAGAAACTCCATCCTGTTTGAGTGCAGCCATCATTGGCCTGCATGCCCATCAGTCGGAGCCTAAAAGGATCGGGTTCGAGGCCGGTTCGAACTATTTGGTTTCAGCAATGTGTCGTCGGTGAAACAAAGCCGTGACCCGTAGGATGGGTTGAGCGCAGCGAAAACCCATGCTGGCCGTCGATGCAGCAGTCTCGGTCGATGGGTTTTTGCTCCGGCGCTCACGCGCCTCCGCTCAACCCATCCTACAAAGCATCCGGCTCGCGATCGAACACAGTCACATCGAAACGGTGCATGTCGTCCAGCAATTCGCAGAACGTCTTCGCGCCGTGTGCAAGCAATTGCTCGCCCTTCTCGGCGCTGGCCTGCGTGGCGTCGCCGATCGCGCCGGACGCATGCAGGTCTTCTGACTGCCACGCGAATGGTGCGGGGCGGCTCGCGGACAGCCAGCGGTATTGCTTCTCCATCGCGATGGTCGCTGGCGTGAAATTCGCGATCCTGTCGGTGCGGACATGCTCGGGATAACGCGCCAGCATGATCGAGGTCTCGATGGCGCCGCCATGGATGCCATGGCGGATTTCTTCATCGGTGAACAGGCCGTCGGGCGTGCCGAAACGCGCCCAACTCGTCGTCGCAACCAGCATGCCATATTCAGCGCGCAGGTCCTGCGCGGCCAGCGCCATCGCAGCGCTGTTGCCGCCATGGCTGGTGACCATCACGAGTTTCTGAACGCCGGCACGCGCGACGCTTTCGCCGATCGCGGTCCAGCTCTGCAGGGCGATCTCGGTCGGCAGCGTCAGCGTACCGGGGAAAGAGAGATGTTCGGTGGAAATGCCGACGGGCTGCACCGGCAGGAATGTCGCCGGAATGTCTGCCGGCAACAGACGCTGTACTTCGGCGAGATAAGCCTCGGCGATCATCACATCGGTGCCGAGCGGCAGATGCGGTCCATGCTGTTCCGTCGCTGCCAGCGGCAGCACCGCAATCCATGATGACGGATCGCCCTTGGCGATGTCGGGCCAATGGATGGCAGTCCAGTCACGAGGCGGTGTGTGTGATGTCATCGGGATGCTGTTCTTTGCGGAGGCTGGCGGGGTAGTCAGTCCCGCGATTGCTTCCTATCATGGGCCAGAACACTTGCTGGAGTCCAATATGGGTCTGTTGTCCCTCGCGCGCACGTTAACCATTGGGGCTGCGATCATGATTTCGCTGCCGGCGGCCTTCGCGCAGGGCAAGCTCGACAAGGTGTCGTTCGGCACCAACTGGGTCGCCGAGGCCGAGCATGGCGGTTTCTTCCAGGCCGTGGTCGATGGCACCTACAAGAATTATGGCCTCGACGTCACCATCGTGCCGGGTGGCCCCAATGTGAACAACCGCATCCTGCTGATCTCCGGCAAGCTCGACTTCTTCATGAGCGCCAATACGCTGCAATCCTTCGATGCGGTGGCGAACAATGTCCCTGTGATCGCCATTGCAGCGATCTTCCAGAAGGACCCGCAGGTCTTCGTGTCGCATCCCGATCCGAAGGTGACGAAGCTGGAAGACCTCAAATCGAAGACGCTGTTCATTTCGAAGGAAGGAATCGTTGGCTACTTCCAGTGGATGAAGCTGGAATACGGCTTCAGCGAATCCCGGGTGAAGCCCTACAACTACAATGCGCAGCCCTTCATCGTGGACAAGAACAGCGCCATGCAGGGTTATGTCACCTCCGAGCCGTTCCTGATCGAGAAACAGGCCGGCTTCAAACCCAATGTGATGCTGCTCGCGGATTACGGCCTCAACGGCTATTCGACGCTGATCGAGGCGCGGCGCGAGACGGTGGAGAAATCGCCGGACATGGTGCAGCGCTTCGTCGATGCCTCGATCATCGGCTGGTACAATTATCTCTACGGCGACAACAAGGCCGCAAATGCGATGATCAAGAAGCTCAATCCGGAAATGACCGATGAGCTCCTGGCCTATTCGACCGCGGTGATGCGAGACCAGGGCATCGTCGATTCCGGCGATACGCTGAAGAACGGCATCGGCGCCATGAGTGACGAGCGAGCGGCGAGCTTCTTCGACAAGATGTCGCGCGCCGGCGTCGTCAAGCGCGATATCGACTATCGCCGTGCCTATACGCTGCAATTCGTCAACAAGGGCGTCGGGCTCGACATCAGGCCGAAGAAGTAGACGATGGCGTCGCTTGTGTCGTCCGAGGACGAGTTTGCGATACGTCTGCGCGGCGTGACGAAGATCTATGACAACGGCACACGGGCGCTCGGCCCGCTGGATCTGGATGTCCGCAAGGGCGAGTTCGTCTCGCTGCTCGGCGCCTCCGGTTGCGGCAAGTCCACGGCGCTGCGGCTGATCGCAGGGCTGGCCGCTCCGACATCCGGCGCCGTCGATATTCCTGCACGCATGTCGCGCCACGGCGTCGGCTTCGTGTTCCAGGAGCCGACATTGATGCCGTGGACCACGGTGCGCGAGAATGTGCGGCTGCCGCTCAAGCTCACGCATGTCCCGGATGCGCAGTCGACGCCGCGTGTCGGCGAAGCGCTGGCGCAGGTCGGGCTCGCCGATTTCGCCGATGCCTATCCGCGCGAACTCTCCGGCGGCATGAAGATGCGGGTGTCGCTGGCGCGGGCATTGGTGACGTCGCCGGATGTTCTGCTGCTCGACGAGCCCTTCGCCGCCCTCGACGAGATCACGCGTTTCCGGCTCAACAACGACCTGCTCGCGCTGTGGCGCAAGCTCGGCAAGACGATCGTCTTCGTCACGCATTCGGTCTATGAATCCGTCTATCTGTCGCAGCGCGTCGTGGTGATGACATCGCGTCCGGGCCGCATCCATGCCGAATGCCGGATCGAGACGCCGGAGCCGCGCGACGATGCGTTCCGTACATCGGTCGCCTATGCCGGTCATTGCCGCGATGTCTCGCAAGCTCTGATACAGGCAAGCGAAGCGGAGGCGCTGGCATGAAGGGGCTGGAGCCGTTGCCGGCAGTAGATCGCACATCCGGCGATGGCCGATGGCAGCGCATCCTCTGGCCCGTCGTCGTCTTTGCTGCCGGTCTCGTTGCATGGGATCTCGTCGTCCGGCTCGGCGACATCCCGCCTTATATCCTGCCGGGGCCGTTGCTCGTCGGGCAGACGCTGATCGCCGACTGGCCGATCCTGTCTGCCTCGCTCGGCGTTACATTATTCACCGCGCTCGAAGGCTTCATCGCCGCAGCCATCGGCGGCATCGCGCTGGCGCTGCTGTTCAATCAGTCGAAGTGGCTCGAATACTCGTTGCTGCCTTATGCCATCGTGCTGCAGGTGACGCCGGTGATCGCCATCGCGCCCCTGATGCTGATCTATCTGCCGCAGGAGGCCGCGGTGATCGCCTGCGCCTGGATCGTCGCCTTCTTCCCGGTGCTGGCGAATACGACGCTCGGGCTGAATTCGGTGGATCGCAATCTTGCCGGTCTGTTCCAGCTCAACGGCGCCTCGCGCTGGCAGACCCTGCGCTATCTGCAATTGCCGTCGGCGCTGCCTTACATTCTCGGCGGTCTGCGCATCGCCGGCGGCCTGTCGCTGATCGGGGCCGTAGCTGCGGAAATCGCCGCGGGCGCCGCGGGCTCCGGTTCCGGGCTGGCCTATCGCATTACGGAGTCCAGTTATCGCCTCAATATTCCCCGCATGTTCGCGGCGCTATTGTTACTGTCCGTCGCCGGGATTGTGATTTATATGCTGCTCGCGCTGGCGTCGCATCTGCTGCTCCGGCGCTGGCATGAAAGTGCACTGCGAAAGGAAAAATGATGGGGACGGGAATCTCTTCGGAAAAGATCGACCTGCTGGTCTATGGGCCGTCGAAGCCGCTGATCGAGAACGGCTTCTCGGATCAGTTCGTATTGCACAAATATGAAACCCAGGCCGATCTCGAACGGCTGCCGGCCGGCGTCGCCGAGAAGCTGCGCGGCATCGCCGTCACCGGTCTGGTGCCGACCAATGGTGCGGTGCTGGCGAAGTATCCGAATGTCGAGATCATCTCGTCCTTCGGCGTGGGCTACGATCATATCGATGCCAAATATGCCGCCGAGCACAATATCATCGTCACCAACACGCCGGATGTGCTGACCGAGGAAGTCGCCGACGTGGCGCTCGGCCTGTTCATCGCCACCGCGCGCGAATTCATCAAGGCCGACAAATATGTCCGTTCCGGACTGTGGCTGACCCAGGGTTATCCGCTCACCGTCGGTTCGCTCCGGGATCGTAAAGTGGGAATGGTCGGCATGGGCCGCATCGGCCAGGCCATCGCGCGCCGCCTCGACGCCTCGCTGGTGCCGGTGGTCTATCACTCGCGCAAGCCGGCCGAGGGCGTCTCGTATCAGCACTATCCCAACCTCGTCGAGATGGCGAAGGCGGTGGATACGCTGATCGTCATCACGCCGGGCGGGGCGTCGACGGCCAATCTCGTCAATGCCGAAGTGATGCAGGCGCTCGGTCCACGCGGCATCATCGTTAATGTCGCCCGCGGCTCGGTCATCGACGAGCCGGCGCTGATCCAGGCGCTGAAGTCGGGCACGATCCTGGCCGCTGGCCTCGACGTGTTCGCGCAGGAGCCGAAGGTGCCGGACGAGCTGAAGTCCATGCAGAATGTCGTGCTGTTGCCCCATGTCGGCTCCGCCTCGGTGGTGACGCGCAATGCCATGGACCAGATGGTGGTCGATAACCTGAAGCTCTGGTTCGGTGGCAAGCCCGTGCTGACGCCGATCCCGGAGACGCCGGTCCAGGGCCGCTGAGCGTGATCGCGCCGGTTCGCATGATGCGGGTCGCGCTGGCTTTGGCCGGCGCGATGCTCGTGGGCGTACCGGCACATGCGCAGGATGCTGCGCAATTGAAGAAGAACATGATCGGGCAGTGGGAGCTTTCCACCACCGAGCGTAGCAAGACCTGCGTGGTGACGCTGAAGCCCGACACCACGCCGCAAGGGCTCAAGCTGGAGCTTGAGCCCGATTGTCCAAAGGCACTTCCCTTCACCAAGGATATCGTTGCCTGGAGTATCAAGGGCCTCGACATCGTCCGTCTGCAGACGCCGAGCGGCGAATCCGTGATCGATCTCACCGAGGTCGAGAGCGGCATCTTCGAAGGCATCCGTTCGGGTGAGGGCGTCTATATCCTGCAAAATCTCGCGGCTGCGCGCTCGCTTGCGAAGTCGATGGACCAGATGATCGGCGACTGGTCGATCGTCCGCGGCAACGGCCGTGCGATCTGCAGTCTGACGCTGACCAATAACGAGGCCGGCCCGGACAATTTCCAGCTCTTCCTCAAACCGCGCTGCGATCCGCTGGTGGCCAACTTCAAGCCGAAGGAATGGCGGCTGGAGCGCGGCGAGTTGCTGATATTCTCGGCATCCGGGGAAACCTGGCACTTCGAGGCCGACGACAACGCACAATGGCGGCGGATGCCGGACATGGCGGATCCGCTGATCTTGCTGAGGCAGTAGTGCGTAGCCCGCATGGAGCGTAGCGTCATGCGGGGATGTCGCGCCAGTTGAAGCGCCGGCCCCCGGATTGCGCTGCGCTCCATCCGGGCTACAGACCGAGCCTCCTCAAATCACCTTCATCCCCTTCAGGCTCGCATGCCCGTGTTTGCCCACGATGATGTGGTCATGCACCGCGATCCCGAGCGGTTTGCTCACTTCGATCACCGCCTTGGTCATCTGGATATCCGCCTGCGACGGCGTCGGATCGCCGGAGGGATGATTGTGCACCATGATGATGGCGGTGGCGGAAAGCTCCAGCGCCCGCTTCACCACCTCGCGCGGATAGACCGGTGTGTGATCGACGGTGCCGATCTGCTGCACCTCGTCGGCGATCAACTGGTTGCGCTTGTCGAGGAACAGGATGCGGAACTGCTCCTTGTCGGCAAAGGCCATGGCCGTGCGGCAATAGTCGATCACCGTGCCCCATGACGACAGCACCGTGCGCTGCTTGAGCTGCCCCTTGGCCACGCGATTGGAGGCGGCGGCGATCAGCTTGATCTCGGTGATGGCGGCTTCGCCAAGTCCGCCGATCTCACGCAATCGCGCATCGGGGGCGTAAACGGTTTCGGCAAACGAGCCGAAAGCCTGGATCAGCGCTTTCGCAAGAGGTTTCACGTCCCGCCGTGGCAGCGCGCGGAACAGCACCAGCTCCAGCAGCTCGTAGTCGCTCAGCGCTTCGGCGCCGGCGGTGCGGAAGCGGTCGCGCAGCCGCTCCCGATGGCCGTGATAATGCGGCGCTTCGGAGAGGCCGGGCAGGAAATTGTTGGAGGATGACGACATGCGAACTCGCTGGACGCGTGTTCGCGAGCATGCCGCGACGGAGCGCAAATGCAACTTAAAAGTGATTTCTGCTCGGTCCTTCATGGCGAGGAGCGCGCCCTTGCGCGCGTCTCGAACCATGAGATCGTGATGCACGGAGCTTTTCGCCATCCTTCGAGACGCCGCTTCGCGGCTCCTCAGGATGAGGGCGGAATTGTCAGGCTGTCGCCGGCGCCTTTTCATTGTGCCGCTTCGAGAGCGTGAACACTTCGACGCCGGTCTCGGTCACACCCACGGTGTGTTCGAACTGCGCCGACAGCGAGCGATCGCGGGTCACCGCGGTCCAGCCGTCGGACAGCACCTTCACATGCGGTTTGCCGAGATTGATCATCGGTTCGATGGTGAAGAACATGCCGGGCTTCAGCTTCACGCCTTCGCCGGGGCGGCCGACATGGATGATATTCGGCTCGTCATGGAACAGGCGGCCGAGGCCGTGGCCGCAGAAATCGCGCACCACGCTCATGCCCTGCGGCTCGACGAAGCTCTGGATCGCATGGCCGATATCGCCCGTGGTGGCGCCGGGCTTTACCGCCGCGATGCCGCGCATCATGGATTCGTAGGTGATCTCGACCAGGCGCTCCGCCTTGCGCGGCAGTTGCCCAACGCCATACATGCGGCTCGAGTCGCCATACCAGCCATCGACGATGAAGGTGACGTCGATATTGACGATGTCGCCTTCCTTCAGCGCGCGCGCTTCCGGCATGCCGTGGCAGACCACATGGTTGATCGAGGTGCAGGTCGAAAAGCGATAGCCGCGATACATCAGCGTCGCCGGGAAGGCGCCGTGGCTGAAAGCGAATTCGCGCACGAAATCGTCGATCGCCGAGGTCATCAGACCCGGCTTCACCAGATCGGTGAGCGCATCCAGACATTCCGACACCAGCGCACCGGCCTTGCGCATGCCGGCAAAGGCGGATGCGCCGTGCAGCTTGATCTGCCCGGTCTTGCGCAGGGCGGTGTCGGAGGCGTCGGTATAGCTCATCGGGAAATCTGGTTCTGTGACAATGGGATGATAGGCTCCAATCTAATGATCGGGGCGCTCAGTGCAAGCCGAAGATGGGAGGTTTGTAGCCCGGGTGGAGCGGAGCGTAACCCGGGATTCAGAGCTTCAGCGCAGGCGGTGATCCCCGGATTGCGCTGCGCTCCATCCGGGCTACGGCAGCACCGGCACCTTCCCCGCCAGCACGATCTCGTCAGGGCCGATCCTGCACCCATAGGCGAGCGTCTCGACGCCGGCGGCGCGGGCCTTGTCGAAGGCGCGGCCATAGGCGGGATCGATGTCGCGGGCCACAGCGACGCGCTGGCTCGATCCGATCTGCACCACGAACAGCAGCACGGCTCTCGCGCCGAGCGTCACCATGGCCGCGAGTTCCTCCAGATGCCGTGCGCCGCGAGCGGTGACCGAATCCGGGAATTCGGCGAGACCCGGCTGGCGCATCAGATGGACGTTCTTGACTTCGACATAGCAGGGCGGCCGGTCCGGATGTTCCAGCAGGAAATCGACACGGGAGGCCGCGCCATATTTCACCTCGCGGCGGATCGAGGCGTATCCCGCCAGTTCCGGAATCGCGCCATTCGCCAGCGCCTCGGCGACGATGGCATTGGGATGGATCGTATTGACGCCGACCAGCTCCGGCCCGTTGCCGAAATCGGCCTCCACCAGCTCCCACGAATAGGGGAGCTTGCGCGTCTTGCTCGGCGACAGCGACAGCCAGACTTTTGCGCCCGGTGCCTGAAGCCCGGTCATGGCGCCGGGATTGGCCACATGCGCGGTGATCACGCTGCCATCGGCCAGTTCGACATCGGCGAGAAAGCGCTTGTAGCGGCGGATCAGCGTCGCCGGCACGAGACCTTGCGGAAGCTTCATCGGCTCATTCCGGGCCGGTGACTTCGGCCACCGTCTCCACCGGCAGCGCGCCGCCGCGGATCTTGATCTCGCGCACCGGATAGGGGACGCGAATGCCCTCGCGCTTGAAGGCGTCCCACAGCGCCAGCATCACTTCGCTCTTCACGGCATCCATGCCGTCCGGCGAGTCGATCCAGAAGGTCAGTGAGAAGCGCATGCCGGTTTCGGCGAATTCGCCGAGCAGGCAGTTCGGCGGTTTCACCGTTGAGGCGCGGGGCGAGGCAGACGCGCAATCGATAGCCAGCTTGCAGACAAGGCGCGGATCGGCGTCGTAATTGGTGCCGAAATTCACCTTCACCAGCGTATCCTTGTCCGTATAGGTCCAGTTCACGACCTTCTTGGTGATCAGGTCCTCATTCGGGATCAGGAATTCGCGGCCGTCGCCGGCAGCCACCGAGATATAGCGCGTATTCATCGCGCTGATGCGGCCGGAGCTGTCGCCGATGGTGACGAGGTCGCCCGGCTTCACCGATTTGTCGGCGAGCAGGATCACGCCGCTGATGAAATTGGCGACGATCTTCTGCAGGCCGAAGCCGATGCCGACGCCGACCGCGCCGGAAAACACCGCAAGCGCAGCGAGGTTGATGCCGACGGCGCCCATCACCAGCGCCACGGCGAACACCATCATCAGCAGGCGGACCAGCTTGGTGAGCAGCACCTGCACCGATGGGGTGAGATCGTGCGATTGCCGGATCCGGCCTTCGAGGAAATTGCTGGCGATATTCGCCACCCACAGCGCCACGGCGAGCAGCACGGCAAGCTTGATGACCAGCAGCGGCGTCAGCCTGAGGCCGCCGAGATCGATGCCGGGAGCGTCGAGAAAGGCGACGGTCGGCTGCAGGAGGCCGAGAATGCTGAGCGCCGCGACCAGCCATGCCGAAATCGACACCAGCCGCACGATGAGCGGATTGTGAATGATGCTGGTGACGAGCCGGATCACCAGCCAGGCCAGCGCCATCTTCGCTGCGATGGCGAGCAGGTAGCTGCGGCTCGGCAAGGTTGCGGCCAGCATGATCTCGCGGGCAACGAGGGTCAGGACGGCAAAAGCCGCCGTCGATATGCTCTCTACCAGCACGCGGATGAACATGCGCAGCGGTGCCGGCCATCCCATCACCAGCGATGTCAGGTCTATTCTCGCCCGCGCCAGCGCGCCGATGCCGGCGGCGATGCCCGCCGCGGCCAGCATCAGCACGCATTGCAGATAGAGCCATGGCGAGTTGAATTCCGCGCCCAGTGACTTCGCCGTCTCGAGAACGAATGTATGAGCGTCGGTCAGGTCGAACATCGTGAGGATCTCATCTCGCGCTGGGCCTTGTCGGCGGATATGTGATTCGAGCGGGGGCTAGGTTCACACAGCCGTTATAGCCGCGCCATTGCCGGGCGTTGCCGTGATGCCACCAAAATCCCAGCAATCATACCTATGGCTCAACCTTGGGCAGAAATCGTTTGGCGTCACGGAAACGCAACGATAAGCATGGAATTACTAGCGTTTCCGCCTCTGGAGCCACATGGCCTCACTCGATTCAGTCAGTATCGCGATTCTGCTCGGCGCCGTTCTGGTGATGGCGGGCATCCTGTCCAGTCTGCTGGCGCTGCGCTTCGGTGCGCCGCTGCTGCTGTTCTTCCTGTTCATCGGCATGGCAGCGGGCGAGGCCGGCCCGGGTGGCCTGCATTTCGACGATGTGAAGACAGCCTATGTGGTCGGCTCGGTATCGCTGGCGCTGATCCTGTTCGACGGCGGTTTGAAGACGCATTTCAAGGCGATCCAGACGGTGCTGGCGCCGTCCATGATGCTGGCGACAGTCGGCGTGTTGTTGACGGCGCTGATCACCGCCCCCGTGGCCAAATATGCGCTCGGCATGAGCTGGACCGAAGGCCTGCTGACGGGCGCGGTCATCGCCTCGACCGATGCGGCGGCGGTTTTTCTGCTGGTACATGCACAGGGGCTGCGCTTGCGCCCGCGCGTCGGCGCCGCGCTGGAGGTGGAATCCGGCACCAATGATCCGTTCGCCGTTTTCCTCACGTTGACGCTGGTGAAGCTGCTGTCGCTCGGCGACGCCAGCGCCGGACATATCGTGATGGAATTTCTGCAGGAATCCGTCCTCGGCACCTTGATCGGCATTGTCGGCGGTCTGCTGGTGGTGATGGCGATGAACCGCGTGGCGCTGCCGCAGGGGCTGCATGCGCCGTTTGTTTGTACCGCTGCGCTGGTCATCTTCGGCCTCGCGCAGATCGCTCATGCTTCAGGCTTTCTTGCGGTCTATCTCGCCGGCATGCTGATCGGTAACCGGCCGACCCGTGCGCATAATTCGGTGGTGACATTTCTCGATGCCGCCACCTGGCTGGCGCAGATCGTGATGTTCGTGATGCTGGGTCTGCTGGTGTCACCCCAGCGGCTTGTCAGCAGCATCCTGCCGGCCATCGGCGTCGCCTTGGTGCTGATGGTGGTGGCGCGGCCGCTTGCCGTCTTCCTCTGTCTGCAACCATTCCGTTTCAACTGGCGCGAAAAAGCATTCGTCTCCTGGGTCGGCCTGCGCGGTGCAGTGGCGATCTTCCTGGCCTCGATCCCCATGCTGGTCGGTCTGCCCGAGGCGCATCTCTATTTCGACGTCGCTTTCGTCGTCGTCATCATCTCGCTGCTGTTTCAGGGCTGGACGCTTGGCTATGCCGCCCGCTTGCTGCATGTCGCCCTGCCACGCACCGATCGCGGCCCGCGCCGTATCGAACTGGATCTGCCCGGCCAGCTTGAACAGCAATTGGTCGGCTATTCGGTGCGGCCCAAGAGCCTCTATCTGAAGCGCGGCCTCATCCCGTCCTGGTCGAAGCCGACGCTGGTGATCCGCGACGAAAACATCCTGACCCCGGAGGAGGCGGCGCCGGTGGCGGCCGGCGACTATCTCTATCTTCTTGCGCCGCCGGAAAAGGCCGAGGCGCTGGATCGCTTCTTCGTCGACATGCCTCCGGTGGCCGCGCCGGACCCGCATCTGCTCGGCGATTTCATGGTGCCGGGCGAGACGACGCTGGGCGATCTCGCCGCGATCTACGGCATCGCGATCGATCCAGCGCAGTCAGCGCTGACGCTGGCGGACTATTTCGACATTCATCTCGACCGCGCCCCGAAGATCGGCGCGGCAGTGCCGATCGACACCATCGATCTGGTGGCGCGCAGCCTGAGCGGCGGCCGCGTCAATGTGGTCGGCCTGCGTCTGCCGGAAGATGAAGACCCCGTGCCGGTGAAGTTGACGCGGGCGCAGGTGTTGCGCGGCAAGTTGAAGCGGACACTGTCGGGATTGTCGGGGGCGTAGAGTGACGCGCCGCATCTGTAGGATGGGTTGAGCGAAGCGAAAACCCATGCTGTCCGTCGATGCGGCTAGCTCGGCTGATGGGTTATCGCTCCGGCGCTACGCGCCTGCGCTCAACCCATCCTACAGGCGCTCACGCCGCCGGCACCCAGCGCGGCAACACATCGGTGCCGCCGGTGGCGACGACGCGGCCGCCATTGAGCAGCACCACATTCGTCGCCAGTTGCCGCATCTCGTCGGCATCGTGGCTGACCAGCACCATCGGCACATCGCCTTCGTCGCGCAGGCGGATCAGATAGGGCATGATCTCCGCCTTGCGCGCGTCGTCCAGCGCGCCCATCGGCTCGTCCAGCAGCAGCAATCGCGGCTTCGCCAGCAGTGCACGGCCGAGCGCCACGCGCTGGCGTTCGCCGCCGGAGAGACCACCGGGGCGGCGCATCATCAGATGGCCGATATCGAGCATGTCGGTGATGCGCTTCTCGTCGGCGTCGTTGCGGTTGAGGAAATTCATGCGGCGGCCATAGTCGAGATTCTGCGCCACGCTGAGATGCGGAAACAGCCGTGCGTCCTGAAACACATAGCCGATCCGCCGCCGATAGGCCGGCAGATCGATATGCTTGCCGCGGTCGTAGAGTACGGCCTTGTCGATGGCGATCAGGCCGCGGTCGGGTGTCACCAGGCCGGCGATCATGCTGACCAGGGAGGTCTTGCCAGCGCCGGAGGAGCCGAACAGGCCGGTGACGCGGCCTTCGCTGGCGAAGGCGACATCGAGCGAGAAATGTCCGAGCTGTTTGAAGACTTCTACACGCAGCATGTCAGTTTCCGTGCAGTCGCTTGGTCGCGCGCCGTGCGAACCATTCAGACAGGATCAGGGCGACAACTGCAATCCCGATCGAGATGAGCACCAGCCGCGACGCGGCGGCGTCGCCATCCGGTGTCTGCAGCAGCGAATAGATCGCCGAGGAAATCGTCTGGGTCTCGCCGGGGATGTTGGAAACAAAAGTGATGGTGGCGCCGAATTCACCGATCGCCTTGGCGAAACCGAGCACCATCCCGGCGAGAACGCCGGGCAGCGCCAGCGGCAGCGTCACCGTGACAAAGACTTTCAGCGGCGATGCGCCGAGCGTGCTGGCAGCCTGCTCCAGACGACGATCGACGGCTTCGATAGAGAGCCGGATCGGGCGCACCAGCAGCGGAAACGACATCACGCCGCAAGCCAGCGCCGCGCCGGTCCAGCGGAAGGCGAAGACAATGCCGAAATGTTCGGCGAGAAACGAGCCGAGCACGCCACGCTTGCCGAGCATCACCAGTAACAGATAGCCGGTGACGACGGGCGGTAGCACCAGCGGCAGATAGATGATGGCGTCGACGAGGGCCTTGCCCCAGAAATCACGGCGGGCGAGCAGCCATGCCACGGCAATTCCGAGTGGGGTCGAGATCAACGTCGCAATCACGGCGACCCTGATCGAAAGCAGGATCGCCGTCCATTCTTCATGAGAAATGTCGAACATAGACCGGTATCTCTTTCGTCATTGCGAGCGCAGCGAAGCAATCCAGTCTTCACTTGTAGCTCTGGATTGCTTCGTCGCTTCGCTCCTCGCAATGACGGTTGAGCTCAGCTCGTCGGCTTGACCAGGAAGGTGAAGCCGTACTTTTCCATGATGGTCTTCGATGTCGAGCCTTTCAGGAAGGCGAGGTAGTCGGCGGCTTCGCTCTTCGCGGTGGTGGTGGCCGCGACGGGGTAGATGATCGCCGGATGCGAGTCGGTCGGGAAGGTGCCGATGATCTTCACGCCGGGATCGACCTTGGCATCGGTGGAGTAGACGATGCCGATCGGCGCTTCGCCGCGCGACACCAGCGTCAGCGCGGCGCGCACGCTCTCGGCCATGGCAAACTTCGGTTCAGCGGCAGTCCAGCTGCCGAGCTTTTCCAGCGCGGCCTTGGCATATTTGCCGACCGGCACCGACTTCACGTCGCCGGTGGCGATCTTGCCGTCACCCGCGAGCTTGGCGAGATCGAAGCCCTGGCCGATCTTGATGTCGCCGAGTTTGGAGTCCTTGGCGGCGATCAGCACGATGCTGTTGCCGAGCAGGCTCGCGCGGGTGGCTTCATTGATGTTCTTCTTGCCGACCGCATAGTCCATCCATTCCATGTCGGCGGAGATGAAGATGTCGGCCGGTGCGCCCTGCTCGATCTGCTTGGCGAGAACCGAGCTGGCGGCATAGCTGGACGTGACCTTCACGCCGGTCTTGGCGGTGTAGGCGGCGTTGACCTCATCGAGTGCGTTCTTCATCGATGCGGCAGCGAAAACGGTGAGGGCCTTGTCCTGCGCCTGTGCGGGCGTGAGGGTCGATCCGAGCAGGATCGAGAAGGCGGCGAAAAGTCCGGCAAAGCGATTCATGTTGGCGCTCCATGCATGAAGGCAGCGCAAAATGCGCGCGCAATTCAGGCGTTGGTTGGATGGGGTTTGCGACAGGCGGAAGCGCCGTTCCGGCAATCCCGGGGACTTACGGTCCGTCCGGAATATCGCGGAGCAACAATACTCATGCCGCCCAAGGGGGTAAAGGCCCGCGCGTCAGTCGGCGGGCAGCACCGCGAGGCTGATGCTGTTCTCGGCCGCGCCGGAAATCTGCACGGCGAAGGGGCCACCGGAGAGATCGAACTTCACCACCTTGCGAATTCCTTCGCAATCCGTGGCGCCGCTGAACTCCATCGGCTTGAGCATTTCGCCGTCCTGGATCACGTCGAGCCACGCGCCCGAGGACAGGCTGATCGTATAGGCGCCGGCCTTTGGCGGGGCTTTGAATTTCACGAAACCGGCAAATGTGCCGTCTTTCGGCTTGCGCTCGGGGGCGCGAGGCAGCTTCGCGTCGGCCGGAGTCTTGAGCTCCAGAACCGCTTTTGCGGGGATTGCGAGCTCATTTCCTGAGGCCGTCTTGAGGCGGTCTTGCGACGTCAGTGCGGCACGCTCCTTGTCGATCGGCCACTTGAATTTGTCGCAGCCGCTCGGCTCGGCGGCCCATGCGGGCGCCGAGCTCAGCAGCGCAAGCGCGACAATCAGACGCGCAACCATGATCAGTCCACCGCGATCATGACGTCGGAGGCCTTCACCACCACGATCACCTTGCCACCGGCTTTCAGGGCGAGATCGTCAACGGCCTCGTTGGTGATCGAGGAGGTCACAACCTGGCCGCCGCCGATATCGACGCGGACATGGGACGTGGTGGCGCCCTTGGTGACCTCGAGGACGGTGCCCTTGATCTGGTTGCGTGCACTGATGCGCATATTGAAACTCGCTGGATTTTGCCGGACCGAAATCAGCCACAGCAGAGAGAGGAGGAAGCGGGCCGTCCGCCCGGCTCTGTCGCCTGCCGACGGCGCGGCGACGGGAGCGTTTTACCCTGTTTTCGCGACACAGCGATAGGCGCGAGGTCAATCACGGTGCCGTTAACACCTGCCGGCAGGCGTCCGGCATCTGCGCCAGCGTCATCGGCGGTTTCGGCTTCGGCGGCACCGGCGGCGGTTTGGGATGCAGCACGGCGTCGCTGAACCAGTAAGCGAGATCGCCGGCGCTGCAGCCCTCGCTCTCGTTCGGCGGCGGCTGCGACTCGCAATCGGTGGCGCCTGCGGGGCATTTGATGCGGATGTGGAAGTGATAGTCATGGCCGTACATCGGCCGCACCTTCGAGAGCCAGCTGCGATCGCCCTTGGCCTCGCGGCACAGCGCCTTCTTGATGGCGGCATTGACGAAGATGCGCTCCACCGCCGGCTCCTGCGCGGCGGCGCGGATGACTGGCAGATGCGTTGGCGTCCAGGCGGCGGGATCGATGTCGAGACGGTCCTTGCGGACCATCATCACCGCTGACATTTCCTCGCGTTCGTTGCGCGACAATTGCCGGTTCGGCATCGGCGTCAGCCAGATATCGGCATCGAGGCCGATCTGGTGGCTGGCATGGCCGGTGAGCATCGGCCCGCCGCGCGGCTGCGACATGTCGCCGACCAGAATGCCGGGCCAGCCCGCAGTCCTGTTCGCCTTGGCCGAGAGACGCTCGATGAGTTCGACCAGTTGCGGATGCGCCCAGTTGCGGTTGCGCGACAGCCGCATCACCTGCCAGGTCGGGCCGTTCAGCGCCAGCGCCTCGGCGCCGGCGATGCAGCCCTTGGCATAGAAGCCGATCACCTGCGGCGCGGAACGGGTCGGCAGCATTTTGCGGCCGAACAGTTCCTTGGCGGGCGTGGCCGGGTCATGGGGATTGGCAAGCGGCGGCAGCGGCTTGGGATCGACGGTGCCCCTGGTCTGCGCCAGTGCGGGGGCGGAGACGACGGCGAGCGGCAATATGAGGCTGAGAATCAGTCGCGGGCTCATGACAGGACTATAGCCGAGAGAGGCGACAAGTCAGTGCCGGGGAGGGCGATGCCGGCCGACGCGCATATTGTTTACGGGGCGTTCACCATCCTTCGCTGTGGCGCAAATTTTGGCGCGCAATTTCGTTTGCATGTCAGATGGCGCGCAAAGCCTCTGCAGTGATCAATTTCCCGTGCATGCTTCAAATTGAAACGCATTCGGCGGCAGATTTAACGCCTTCTTAGCGTTCAGCGTCGCTGCTGCCCGCTCCGTGTGCAAAGCGATGTGGTTGCACGCGCACCGATTGCGGTATTCGCGTGCGCCGGCTGTGCCCAGTGATACCGTTTCTTCAGAGACTTCCGTCACAGAATGTCGCACGCAGAATGCGAGTGTAATCTGGATGCCGAAGGACCGGCCCATCAAGACTGGACTGAAGGCATCCCACAAACCGCGCTTCAATCGCGTGAGGGGGGCTGCCAAAAAGTCGTTTGCAGCCGCGCCGAAATCCATCGGCATGACGGGCGAACTCGCGCGTCAGCGTGCCCAGGCGCAGGCCGCCATCGTCGATGCACGCAAATCCCACGAGCGCCTGCGCGAGGCAATCGACATCCTGCCGCAGGGCATCGTGTTTCTGGATTCCGAGGGCCGCTACATCCTCTGGAACAAGAAATACGCAGAGATCTACAATCGCAGCTCCGATCAATTCGCGCCGGGAGCCCGGCTGCAGGATACGATCCGTGTCGGCGTCGAGCGCGGCGACTATCCGGAAGCGGCCGGCCGCGAAGACGAGTGGATTGCCGAACGCGTCGACAAGCTGTTTCACCCCGATGGGCGCCATGAGCAGACCCTGGCCGATGGCCGCGTCGTCCTGATCGAGGAACGGCTGACCAAGGACGGCGGCGTGGTCGGTCTGCGCGTCGATATCACCGAGCTGAAGCAGCGCGAGGCGTCGTTCCGTCTGCTGTTCGAAAGCAATCCTGTGCCGATGATCGTCTGCGCCCTCGCGGACGAGCGTATCCTCAGCGTCAATGACGCGGCGGCAGAGCACTATGGCTATACGCGGGCCGAATTCGAGAAGCTGACGATCCGCCAGTTGCAGGCCTTCGAGGCAGCGCCGCCATGGGCCGGCGATCATGCGGCGGACGAACAGGCGGCACGGACCTGGAAACATGTGAAGGCGGACGGCGAGCTGATCGATCTCGCAATCTATTCGCGCCAGCTCGTCTATAACGATCAGCCGGCGGTGATGCTGGCGTTGATGGACATCACTGAGCGCAAGCGCGCCGAGATGCGGCTCGCTTTCATGGCGCATCACGACGCGCTGACCGGACTGCCGAACCGCAACCTGCTGCGCCAGCGCCTCGACGAGACGCTGTCGCATATCCGCCGCAGCGGCGAGAAGCTCGCAGTGCTGTTTCTCGGCCTCGATAACTTCAAGGGCGTCAACGATTCGCTCGGTCACGAGATCGGCGACAAGCTGCTGCGCGGCGTGGCGCGGCGGCTGCGATCCACCCTGCGCGAAGAGGATGCGCTGGCGCGTCTGAACTCGGACGAATTCGCGATCATCCAGACCGGCATTCACCGTCCCGAGGATGCCGCGCTGCTGGCCCGCCGGTTGCTCGACGCCATCGGCGAGACCTTCCTGCTCGACGGCAATTCGGTGGTGATCGGCGCCAGCGTCGGCATCGCCATGGCGCCGGGCGACGGCGACGAATCCGAACGGCTGCTGAAGAATGCCGACATGGCGCTGTCGCGCGCGAAGAACGATACGCGCGGCACCTTCAGTTTCTTCGAGACCGGCATGGATGCGCGCGCGCAGGCGCGCCGCAAGATCGAGAACGATCTGCGCGGGGCGATCCAGGACGATCAGCTACGTCCGTATTATCAACCGCTCATCGATCTCAAGACCGGCCGCATCACCGGTTGCGAGGCGCTGGTGCGCTGGCCGCATCCCGAGCATGGCATGATCTCGCCCGGCGATTTCATTCCGGTGGCGGAAGATACCGGCCTCATCAATGTGCTCGGCACGCAGATCCTGCGCCGCGCCTGCAACGACGCGGCACGCTGGCCGGACGAGGTGCGCGTGGCCGTCAATCTGTCGCCGCTGCAATTCCGCGTCGGCAATCTGCTGTCGGTGGTGATGGATGCGCTGAAGCATTCCGGCCTGCCGCCGCGCCGGCTGGAGCTGGAAATCACCGAAACGCTGCTGCTGGAAAAGAGCAACCAGGTGCTGGCGACGCTGCATGCGCTGCGCTCGCTCGGCGTGCGCATCTCGATGGACGATTTCGGCACCGGCTATTCGTCGCTGAGCTATCTGCGCAGCTTCCCGTTCGACAAGATCAAGATCGACCAGTCGTTCGTGCGCGACCTCGGCGCCAATCGCGATGCGCAGGCGATCGTGAGTTCGATCATCAGCCTCGGCATGGGCCTCGGCGTGACCATCACGGCCGAGGGCGTCGAGACCGAGGCTGAACTCGCCTGCCTGCGCCACGAAGGCTGCCATGAAGGTCAGGGTTTCCTGTTCAGCCGCGCACGGCCGAACGAGGAGATCGTCGAACTCCTGCGCGCGCAGGCGACGGTCGGCGATATTCCGCAGGACTGTGCGCAGGTCGCGTGACTGGTTCGCGGCCTCCCTGGCAGCCATCCGATGCGGAGATGCTCGGCCGGCCGACCTCCGGCAGATGAGATCATTTCATCCGGTGCAATAATGAAATGCACGAGCCGCGCATTCTCTCTGCGGTGAGCAAGAAGCAGTTTGAAGGGGCGGAACGGGAATAGACCCGTCCACCCATTCAGGAACTGTTTCGATGAAGCTCTATCACTTCCCGTTGTCGGGTCATGCGCATCGCGCGCGTTTGTTCGTGTCGCTACTCGGCCTGCCCCATGAGTTGATCGAGGTCGATCTGGCGTCGGGCGCGCACAAGACGCCTGAATTCCTCGCGATGAATCCGTTCGGCCAGGTGCCGGTGCTCGATGACGATGGAACGATCGTCGCCGACTCCAACGCCATTCTCGTATATCTCGCGAAGAAATCGGGCCGGGGCGAATGGCTTCCGGAGGACGCGGCAGGCAGTGCTGCCGTTCAGCGCTGGCTGTCCGTCGCGGCCGGCGAACTGGCCTATGGACCGGCGGCCGCCCGGCTGATCACCGTGTTCGGCGCTGCCTTCAACCCGGATGAAGTGATCGCGCGTGCGCATGTGCTGCTCGCGCGGATCGAGGCGCATCTGGCCGGTCGCGACTGGCTTGTCGGCGATGGCCCGACCATCGCGGATGTGGCGCTCTACAGCTACATCGCCGGTGCGCCCGAGGGGAATGTGGATCTCTCCGCCTATCCCCGCGTCAACGGCTTCCTGCATCGCGTCGAGGCATTGCCGGGCTTCGTGTCCTTTCCCAGAACCGCCGCCGGCCTGCGCGCCGCAGCCTGACACGCTGAGCCGGGCACGGCCGCGTCCGTGCCCGGCTTGCGGCCATGAGGACCATGTGATGATCGACCAGCATCCATTGACAAGGCTCGACGTGTGGCACGCCGGCGAGAAGACGCTGCAGAAGCAGGTCGGCGCCTCCGACTATATGGACGATGTCGGCAAGCGCGTGGTGCGCGACTACATGCCGACCCAGCATCGCGACTTCTATGGGCAGATCCCCTTCGTGGCGATCGGCAGCGTCGATCTCGCCGGCGATGCATGGGCCACTCTGGCAATCGGCAAGCCCGGCTTCGTTTCGTCGCCGACGGCGCAGACGCTGGATATGGATTTCTTGCCGGACCCGAGCGATCCCGCAAGCGTGGGCATTCGCGGCGGCGAGGCGATCGGTGTGCTCGGCATCGAGATGCATACGCGCCGGCGCAACCGGGTGAACGGCCTGGTCGCGCCGTCTTCGGACAATGTGGTCCATTTCATGGTGGACCAGAGTTTCGGCAACTGCCCGCGCTACATCCAGCTGCGCGACTATGCTTTCGTGCGCGACCCGCGCGAGGCTTATAGGGGGATCGTCGATGAGGCAGCAAACCTCGGGGCGGATGCGCGGCGCATGATTGCGGCGTCCGATATGTTCTTCGTCGCCTCCTATGCGGAGCGCGAGGATCGCCGGCAGGTGGATGTGTCGAGCCGTGGCGGCAAACCGGGCTTCGTCCGTATCAACGACGACGGTTCGCTCACCATTCCGGATTTCGCCGGCAACCTGTTCTTTGCCACGCTCGGCAATATCCTCGTGAATGGCAAAGCCGGGCTGATGTTCGCCGACTACGAAACCGGCGATGTGCTGCAGATGACCGGCGAGGCAGGGGTAATCATGGAGTCGCCAGAGATCGCGGCATTCCAGGGCGCCGAGCGGCTATGGACGTTCAACCCGCACCGCGTCGTCGTGAGGCGCGGGGCTCTGGCGCTGCGTTGGTCACCGCAGGACGGCGGCGAGTCGCCGGCTTCGCTCATGACCGGCGACTGGCAGCAGGCAGCCGACCGGCTCAAGGCTGCCGAGCTTGCAAGCAAGTGGCGGCCGTTCAATGTCGTCAAGATTGTCGATGAAGGCGCGGCGATCCGGTCGTTTCATCTGCGGCCCGCCGATGGCGTGGGCCTCCTGCCGCATCAGGCAGGGCAATATCTTCCGATTCGGTTGCGGGTCGGCGGCGCGGAGAAGATGAACATCCGGACCTACACGCTTTCGGTCGCGCCGTCGGATCATGTCTATCGCATCAGCGTGAAGCGGGACGGCGTGGTATCGCAATGGCTCCACGATCACATCGGGGTGGGCGACGTTATTGAAGCGCGCGCGCCGGCGGGCGACTTCATCATCGATCCCGGACAGCAACGACCGGCGGTGCTGATCGGCGGCGGCATCGGCATCACCCCGATGCTCGCGATGTTGAAGCATGTGGTTTACGAGGGCTTGCGCAAGCAGAGAGTTCGACCGACTGTCCTTGTTCAGGCGGCGCATTCAAAAAGAGATCGTGCCTTCATGAGCGAGCTCCATGAGCTTGAAGAGGCCGCAAAAGGTGCTGTACGCATTCTTCGGGTTCTGAGCGACGTTTCTGACGCCGAAGAGGGAGCAGATTACGATGCTGCAGGGCGCATCGACGCGGAGCTCCTGTCCCGCTTCATGCCGATAGAGGATTATGATTTCTATCTGTGCGGCCCGCCGCAGTTCATGCAGTCGATCTATGATGATCTCCGGGCACGCAACATACCGGATGCTCGGATCCATGCTGAAGCCTTCGGTCCGGCATCATTGCTGCGAAAGGTCGATGGGCCAGGCGTGGCGCCGTTTCGTCGACCTCCGGCATCGACGCCGGTGCATGTGGTGTTCACCGAATCCATGAAAGAAGCGCGCTGGACGCCAGAAGCGGGCTCGCTACTGGAGCTGGCGGAGGCGAGAGGCTTGAACCCGGATTACAGCTGTCGTGCAGGAAACTGCGGGACGTGCAGGGCCAAGCTGCTATCGGGCTCGGTCACCTCCACGCAGGAGACCACCGCCGAAATGGCTGACGATGACGTGTTGATCTGTTGTGCAGTCCCGGCGGCCACGGAAGACGATGAGGAAAATCGCATCCAGATCGCGCTATGACGATCGTGCGGGCGTCGGATCGTCGTTGCCCGGTCGCGCCGGGCAACGACAGTTGAGCGCGGGGCGCCGTCTCAGTCCTTCTTCACATAGGGACAATTGCCATCCTTCAGCGGCCGGAACACCTGGTCGCCGGGGACTTCCGCGAGCACCTTGTAATAGTCCCACGGATATTTCGACTCTTCCGGCTTCTTCACTTCCAGCAGGAACATGCTGTGCACCATGCGGCCGTCCTCGCGCAGGAAGCCGTTGTCGGTGAAGGCATCGCGGATCGGCATTTCACGCATCTTGGCGAGCACCGGCTTGGTCGCGCGGGTGCCGGCTGCCTGCACGCTCTTCAGATAATGCAGTGTACCGCTATAGGTCGCGGCCTGGTTCATGGTCGGCATCCGCTTCATCTTGTCGAAGAACTTCTTGCCGAAGGCGCGGGTGCGATCGTTGAGGTCCCAGTAATAGGCCTCGGTGATGATCAGGCCCTGCGCCATCTTCAGGCCGAGCGAGTGGATGTCGGAGATGAACATCACGATGCCGGCAAGCTTCTGACCACCGGCGACGATGCCGAATTCGGAGGCCTGCTTGATGGTGTTGATGGTGTCGCCGCCGCCGTTCGCCATGCCGACGATCTTGGCCTTCGACGATTGCGCCTGCAGCAGGAAGGACGAGAAGTCCGCAGTGTTGAGCGGGTGCTTCGAACTGCCGACGATCTTGCCGCCGGCCTTGCGGACGACATCGCCGGTGTCGCGCTCGATGGAATGGCCGAACAGATAGTCGGCCGTGATGAAGTACCAGCTATCGCCGCCCTGTTTGACGATGGCGCTGCCCACGGTCTGCGCATTGCCATAGGTGTCGTAGGTCCAGTGCGCCGTATATGGCGAGCAGGACTTTCCGGTGATGTCGGACGACGCCGCATCGGTGACGATCATGATCTTCTCGAACTGCTTCGACATCTCCATCGCGGCGAGCGCGGTGGCGGAGGTCGGCAGGTCGATGATCATGTCGACATTCTCGGCCTCGTACCATTTGCGCGCGATGGTGGCGGCAACGTCGGCCTTGTTGAGGGCGTCGGCGGTGACCAGTTCGATCGGCTTGCCGAACATCTGGCCGCCGAACTCCTCGATGGCGATCTTGGCCGCCTCGACATTCCCCTGGCCGCCGATATCGGCATAGACCGAGGCGAAATCGGCGAGAATGCCGATCTTGAGCGGTGCGTTACTGGCGGGTGTTGCGGGCTGCTGGGCCCCGGCGGAAACGCCGAAAAGCAGTGAAACGGCAAACGTCGTTGCCGCCAGCGCACGGTGCGCGGTCATCATATCCTCCCCAAATTTTTAAACGCGTTTTCGGCGTCGTGGGGAGAGAATGAGGGGCGCGGGCGGGGGAGGCAAGAGGGGAGTTTGGGCGGTGTATATCTCCGGCATGGAGTGCGTTATCTATGCCAAGGAGTTCAACCTGCAGTTTATGTCTAGGGTCGCGAGTTCAAGAGAGCTCAGACATTTCTTAGAGGCGCTAAGGACGCATTCAGATGCTTGTCAAACAGCCGATCATCCAGAATGGTGTAAACCGTGCTTCGAGACTGGTCGTGTGCATTGATCTAATAGGTATCGATACAGCGGGCTGCGAGAGAAAAATTGGCTCCGGAACAGGCTTTATCCATCGATCCGCTAATCGGGACTTTCTTGTAACAAACTGGCATGTTGTGACGGGGCGCAATCCAGATAGCCCCGGCGAGCTGTTGGCGGGATATCCTGATTCTCCTTCGGCTTTTAGGTTGCATCTGCCTACTATAGATGACCAAAACCATTTCCGACCTTCAGTTACATTCCCTCTGTACACGAACGGAAGACCAAACTGGTTGGAGACGAGCTTCAACCACACGTCGAAGCGAATTGATCTGGTTGCTTTACCTTTCGACTTTGGGGATGGTCCTCTGGTTGTCCGCATCGACGAGTTCTCGCCACAGCACGATCAAAGGCTTCGTGTAGGGCGGGAAATTGTTATAATTGGATACCCTTTCGGCATAAGGCCGGAGAATCCATATCCGATATGGAAACGTGGTTACGTTGCCTCTGAGCCGTCAATTCTTGACGGCGAATTGCCGAAGTACCTGGTGGATACTCCAGGACGCCCCGGGATGTCAGGGTCCCCCGTATTTATGATCGCGCAGGGCAGGCAGGTTTCTAAAAAGACATACGACCTCCTGAATTCAGCAGGAAGAGACGTTAGTGCGCTCGATCTAATCAAGCAGATAGATCCAAAAGAGCTTGTCGAAGCACCTGATGTGCATTCACTACAATTTGCGGGCGTATATTCTGGAGTGGTAGGAAGTAGTCAGCTACAGAATATGAATTTGGGTATCGTGTGGCATGCAACAGTAGTAGATCACCTGTTTTTGCACCCACGCGACGGTGAAAATCCCTTCCCTCCACTCACTCAATCTTAGTATAACGACTAAAGGTGAGATTAACTATCCACCTTCAGTGCGGCGATAAACGCTTTCTGCGGGATACCGACCTTGCCGAACTGCCGCATCTTCTTCTCGCCTTCCTTTTGCTTCTCCAGAAGCTTGCGCTTGCGACTGATATCGCCGCCAGCGCACGGCGCGGTCATAGTGTCCTCGCCAGATTTTTAAACGCGCAGTTTTCGGCGTCGTGTGAGGAGAATGAGGGACGGGGGGAGGCAAGAGCGGAATTTGGGCGGTGGATTGCCGCGACCCGAAAACGCCAAACTGTGACATGCGTCAGAGCGGTTTGCGTTTGTTTCGATGATAGGTTAGCGCGAGGCCTATGCAATGGAGCAGGGCCGGTTCGGGCAGATCGCTGCCGACCGGAAGATGGATGCTTCGGTTTCCGCCATAGCCGAAGTCGTGCGGATAAAGCGATTGAAAGGTCTCAACCAGATTGGACTGGCAGTTGAAGTAAAGCGCGCAATCGTCGGTGTCCCTGATCCGGTCGATCCGGATCGTGCTGCCGCTGCCACTCGCCGTCGTGAGATAGCTGGGCTGCTTCCACTTCAGCGTCTCTTCGAGGGGCCCTACGCCATCGATGTCGGCAGCGGTCTCGAAGATGAGGCGCCGGAGCGCCAGCAGCCGGGTCCTGATCGCCTTCGGATGTTGATTGAAGGCCGCCGCGATGGCCGGGCTCGAGAAGGCGGGGCGAGGCTGCTCCTGCACTGTATTCCCATTCCGTCTCGTAGCCACTGGCAGGACCTCCGATCAGAATGGCGATTGGCGCCTTATCAGCTATCCACCTTCGGTGCGGCAATGAACGCTTCCTGCGGGATGTCGACCTTGCCGAACTGCCGCTTTTAAACGCGCCGCTGTCAACGTCGCGGGGAGCGCTGCGCTCCTCGCAATGTCGTCGGTGGGTTTACTCCGCAGCGTCGGCCGAATGGTTGCCCGGCATTGGTGCCTTTTGCCAATCTCCCGGAGCGAGAGCGGTGCTTACGGAAAGAATTTCGATGCCGAGGATACGTCCTTCGGCGTCGAGGTCGTAGATGAACGGTCCAGCTTCTTCCGTTCGGTCCACTTTGCCTCTCTGTCCAATACGAATGTAAATGGCATCGGCTTCTGGATCGTAGGTCATGTTGGTCATGGCTTGCGCCTCGCATCACGATCAAAGGTAACTGTTATAATCCGAATGTCGAAGTCTGTCTCAACACAAGCGACGCGCAATATGCGGCCGCCGAATTCGGGGATTGCGCGAAAACGACGCTGGACCGTTGATCCAGATGAGTCCGGTTCGATCCATTCAGGATACCGGGCGGTTTGCTCGACCCACGACATTGGGAGCTTTCGCTCCGCCATGCGGATACGCGCATGATGTGTCAGAACCAGTGGCTTTGACATGATGGCTGCCCCGAAACCAGGGCAAATCTAGCTACAGGTAGATTGGTAATGCAATCGGGAGTGGAGCAGTCGGATCAGCTATCTACCTTCAGCGCGGCAATGAACGCTTCCTGCGGGATGTCGACCTTGCCGAACTGCCGCATCTTCTTCTTGCCTTCCTTCTGCTTCTCCAGAAGTTTGCGCTTGCGGCTGATGTCGCCGCCATAGCACTTCGCGGTCACGTCCTTGCGCAGCGCGCGGACGGTTTCGCGGGCAATCACCTTGCCGCCGATCGCCGCCTGGATCGGGATGACGAACATGTGCGGCGGGATCAGCTCCTTCATCTTTTCCACCATGGCCCGGCCGCGGCCTTCGGCGCGGGTGCGGTGGACCAGCATGGAGAGCGCATCGACCGGCTCGGCATTGACCAGGATCTGCATCTTCACGAGATCCGCGGCGCGGTAGTCGGTGAGATGATAGTCGAACGAGGCATAGCCCTTGGAAATCGACTTCAGGCGATCGTAGAAATCGAACACCACTTCGTTGAGCGGCAGCTCGTATTTCACCATCGCGCGGGCGCCGACGTAAGTCAGTTCCTTCTGATTGCCGCGGCGCTCCTGGCACAGCTTCAGCACGCTGCCGAGATATTCGTCTGGCGTCAGGATCGTGGCTTCGATCCACGGCTCGTGGATCTCGGCGATCTTCACCACGTCGGGCATGTCGATCGGATTGTGGATCTCGATCTCGGTGCCGTCGGTCAGGTGCATGTGATAGATCACCGACGGCGCGGTGGCGATCAGGTTGAGATCGAATTCGCGCGAAAGGCGCTCCTGGATGATTTCCAGATGCAGCAGGCCGAGGAAGCCGCAGCGGAAGCCGAAGCCGAGCGCGGCGGAGGTTTCCATCTCGAACGAGAACGACGCATCGTTGAGGCGCAGCTTGCCCATGGCGGCGCGCAGCGTCTCGAAGTCGTCGGCATCGACAGGAAAGAGACCGCAGAACACCACCGGCACGGCGGGCTTGAAGCCCGGCAGCATCTCGGTGATCGGCTTGCGGTCGTCAGTGATGGTGTCGCCGACGCGGGTATCGGCCACTTCCTTGATCGCTGCGGTGATGAAGCCGATCTCGCCGGGGCCGAGTTCGTCCACATTGACCATCTTCGGCGTGAAGTAACCGACGCGCTCGATGTCGTAGGCGGCGTTGGTGCCCATCATGCGGATGCGCTGGCCCTTCTTGAGCACGCCATCGACCACGCGGACGAGCACGACCACGCCGAGATAGACGTCGTACCAGGAATCCACCAGCAATGCCTTCAGCGTGGCGTCGCGGTCGCCCTGCGGCGGCGGCAGGCGGGTGACGATGGCTTCCAGCACGTCGGGCACGCCGAGACCGGTCTTGGCCGAGATCATCACCGCGTCGGAGGCGTCGATGCCGATGACGTCCTCGATCTGCTTCTTGACCTGATCGGGTTCTGCGGCGGGCAGGTCGACCTTGTTCAGCACCGGGACGATTTCGAGATTGGCGTCGAGGGCGTGATAGACGTTGGCAAGCGTCTGGGCCTCGACGCCTTGCGAGGCGTCGACCACCAGCAGCGCGCCTTCGCAGGCGGCCAGCGAGCGGGAGACCTCATAGGCGAAGTCGACGTGGCCGGGCGTGTCCATCAGGTTGAAGATGTAATCCTTCCCGTCATGCGCCTTGTAGTGCAGGCGGACGGTCTGGGCCTTGATGGTGATGCCGCGCTCGCGCTCGATATCCATCGAGTCCAGCACCTGCTCCTTCATCTCGCGCGCCTGCAAGCCGCCGGTAATCTGGATCAGGCGGTCGGCCAGGGTCGATTTGCCATGGTCGATATGGGCGACGATGGAGAAGTTGCGGACGTTGGAAATCGGGGAGGTTGTCATGGGCGCGGGATAGCATCCGGGCCCTGATGCGGCAACCGAAATGGGGCTTCTCCGGCGGTTTCACAAGGCCGTTCGGGGCGGCAATTTGTTCAACGCATTCTGATTTTACTCGCGGGCGAAACAGGCTAGGCAGGGCCCCATGAAAAGGCCTGCGCGCAGTCGTCAATCCCCCGCCGTTCCCGCCCCCGCCAGACGCCGCAGCCTCGCCTCGCGCGTGCGCCGGGGTGCTGCGCGCGTGGTGGCCTGGGCGATCGATCCGCAACTGGCGCCGGTGCTGGCGGTCGGCTTCACCATCG
>WPCJ01340446.1_pt1 | contig 28045 bp, 18 predicted proteins | sample 5399831 | NCBI WGS metagenome assembly WPCJ01 (sample SAMN12869470, study PRJNA574797) | sludge metagenome | isolation source: wastewater treatment of pH10 | place: China:Beijing | collected 2019-05-20 | reverse complement strand
ATGCGCTCCAGCACCCGGTCGCGCGCGACGCGGGCGGCTTGCGCATTGCGGTCGGGCCGGCGCTTCTCGGGCAGTTGCGGCAGGGCGACCAGCAGCGCGCTTTCGGAGACGGTCAGGCGCGAAGGCTCCTTGCCGAACCAGGCGAGCGAGGCGGCGCGCAGCCCTTCCAGATTGCCGCCATAGGGGGCGAGTGTGAGATAATGTTGAAGGATCTCGCGCTTCGACAGGCGCCGCTCGATCTGCGCGGCGCGGGCGATCTGGCGCAGCTTGGCGGCGATGCTGCGGCTGGTGCGGGGCTCGATGAGGCGGGCGAGCTGCATGGACAGCGTCGAGCCGCCCGAGACGATACGGCCGCTGCCGGCGAATTGCAGGGCGGCGCGTCCGAGCGCCAGAAGATCGATGCCGCTGTGGTCCCAGAAGCGCTTGTCCTCGTAGGCGACCAGCATGTCGAGGAAGGCCGGGTCGATGCGGTCGAGCGACGCGCCGAAGCGCCAGTATCCGTCCGGCGTGGCGAAGGCGCGCAGCATTTGCCCGTCGCGGTCGAGCACTTCGGCCGAGAGCACCGGCTTTTCCGGCAGGGGCGGCGGGTAGGCGCGGTCGAGGGCGAACAGGGAAGCGGTGCCGATTGCGGCGAGCGCGAGAGTGCGGATTGCAAACCTGCGCAGGGACATTAATTGCCAACGCATCGCCGCCCCTCATCCCCCTGCCGGGACCTTCTCCCCGTGCACGGGGAGAAGGCGGCTGGCCGCGACGTCAACGCCCCCTCTCCCCGCGAGCGGGGAGAGGGTAAGGGTGAGGGGCAGTGCGATCGTCACGTCGGGAACTCCTACGGTGCCTTCACCTCCATCATGCCGGTGGCGGTGCGGGCCGAATATTGGGGGCGGTACATGTCCTCGACGCTGGCCGCCGGCTGGGCGTAGACGCCGGGGGTGACCGCCCGCACGACATAGGCCAGCGTGACTTCCCGGCTGCTGTTGCCGCCCGGATCGAAGGCGGCGACGAAGCGGTCGTCGCGGAATTCGAGATGCGCGGCGCTGGTGTCCGGCAGCCAGCCGAAATTGGCAAGCTGGGCGCTGGAGACGAGGCCCGGATTGTCGATCTCGAAGCCGGCCGGCAGGAGATCGGTGACCAGCATGCGGGTCGGCCAGTCGTTCTGCTGGTTGACCCGCAGCACCACCACATAGCGCTCGTTCTGCCCGGCCTCGGTCACGTTCGCCTCTTCCCCGTCGAGCGTGTAGTAGGTGCGCTCGATGGCGAAGCCGTCGCCGCCGGCCGGCAACGGCTGGGCGGGCGCGGCAATGGTGGTGACCACGGCATCGACCGCCTCCTTGCCGGCATTGGCGATGGTGAGCGGGCTGCGGACCAGGTCGGAGCCGTCGATCTCGCGGGCGAACGGGCCGTCATGGGCGGCGCCGTCCACGGTGAGGGAGATGGTCTCGTTGCCCTCCTTCAACCCGCGCGCGGCAAGCAGCATCCAGGCATTGTCCTGCGTGCTGGTCCAGGTGGTGGCGGCGCGCTCGCGGTTCACCAGGCTGACCAGTTCCGGCACCACGGACGGTGACGGCTTGCTGTCGGCGGCAAGCGCCAGCATGGCCGCCGCGTCGCGCAGCGGCGAGGCGTAGTCGGCGCGGTACTGGTTGAAGCCGGTGCTGTTGCGGGCAAGCTGGAAGGCGGCCTGGAAGGTCGCTTCCGAGCGCTGCGCGTCCCCATAAAGGGCGAGCGCGGCGGCAAGCTGCGCCACCGCCATCGGGCTGGAGAAGTCTTCCAGCTTGGTGTCGGCATAGTAGCGCAGGTCGCCCACCGAGGCCTTCTTGTTGCGGGCCAGCACATAGAGCGCATAGGCCATCTCGTTGCCGCGCTCCTGAACGTCCTGATCGTAGCCGAGGCTGTTTTGCAGGTTGGAGAGGGCTTGCGCGGCGGCGCGTTCGGGCACGTCGTAGCCCTGTTCGCGGGCGCGGGTCAGGAAGTCGGTGGCATAGGCGTCGAGCCACAGATCGCCCGATCCCGGCCCCCACAGGCCGAAGCCGCCGGTGGAGGACTGGTGGGCGATGACCCGGTAGATCGCCTCCTGCACACGCTCGCGCAGGCCGTCATCGACGGGGATGCCGAAACTCTGCGACAGGTCGTTGACGTAGAGCAGGGGCAGGGCGCGGCTGGTGGTCTGCTCGGTGCAGCCATAGGGATAGCGATCGAGCGCCAGAAGCAGCGACGGCACGTCGAGCGCCGCCGTGTGCAGGACGCCGACGCTGACGGAAGCGCCGGGCAGCAGGCTTGCCGCCAGCAATTCCCGATCGACGCGCAGCGAAGCGCCGGGCTTGAGGTTCACAACCATGCGCGTGGTGACCGGAAGCTGCGCCGGGCGCACCGGCAGGAAAAGCACCTGCTCGGCCGAAGTGCCGTCGGCATGGGCAAGGCGTACGGTCAGCGAGGCGTCGCCCGGCTCGACCGCCATCAGCGGCACCTCGAAGCCGCGCCGTTCGCCGGCGCCGAGGGTGACGCTTGCCGGCACGCCGTCGTCGCCGATAGCGATGCCGCCGGCGGTCTCGATGGTCACGGCATAGTCGCCGGCCGGACCGTCCGTGTTGGCCACGTCGAGGCGCAGCGTGGAGGCGTCGCCCGGCGCGAGGAAGCGGGGCAGGCCGGCGGTGATGACGACCGGATCGCGCACGATCACGTCCTTCACGGCGTGGCCGACCGCTTCCTTGGTCCACGCGACGGCCATGACGCGCACCGTGCCGTTGAACTGCGGCAGGTCGAACGCGACCGCCGCCTTGCCCTCCGCATCGACCTCGACGATGCCGGAGAAGAAGGCGACCAGCTTTTCCTTGGGCGGGTTGCCCTGCGACTGCATGGCGGCGCCGTCGCCGCCGGTGCGCAGACGGCCGGCGGCTCCCAGCGAGCCGTCGATGAGGCGGCCGTAGAGGTCGCGCAGTTCAAGACCCATCATGCGCTGGCCGAAAAACCAGTCCTCGGGGTCGGGCGCCTTGTAGCTGGTGAGGTTGAGGATGCCGACATCGACGGCTGCGACCGTGACATAGGCCTTTTCGCCGGCGGCCATGCCGGAAACGCTAACGGGAATGGTGAGCGGCTGGCGCGGCTCGGTCTTTTCCGGCGGGGCGAGTGCGACGGCAAGCTTGCGCTCGGCCGGATCGACCTTCAGCCATTTGACGCCGATGGCGCGGGCGGGTATGCGCGATTGCTGCGCATCTCCGGGGCGGTAGAGCGTTGCGGTGACATAGGCACCGGCGCCCCAGTCCTCCCCGACCGGAATGTCGACGGTGCCCCCTTCGGCGGGGATGGAGGCCGAGACGGTTTTCAGCAGCCGGTCGGCGCCGACGGCGACCAGAAGCTCGCCGGCGAATTGCGGCGAAACCTTCAGCTTCGCCACCTCGCCGGGCGCATAGGTGTCCTTGTCGAGGGCGATTTCCAGCCCGTCCGGCGTTTCGGTGGAGGCGGCCTCGACATACCAGCCGGCATCGAATTCATAGCTGGTGGCGGGGCCGTCTGCGGCCGTGCTGGCCACTTCGAGGCGGTAGCGGCCCCACTCGACGGGCTGCGAGATGGCGACCTCGGCTCCGGCCTCGATGTCCACCGTGCCGTTGGCGACGGCGCGGGTGAAGGTCACCGGCTCGTAGTTCCACGAGCCGCCGTTGCGATACCACTGATAGTTCCGCTCGACCTTGACCAGCGACCAGCTCGCGCCCTGCAAGGCGGTGCGTTCGCCCTGGCTGTCGACGGCGATGAGGCTGAATTTCGCGGTGCCGCCTTGCGGCACTTCCGTGAAGTCGGGGCGGATGCCGATCATGTCGCCCTGCGGGCGCACGTGCAGGTCGAGTGCGCGTTCGACGGCGCGCCCGCCGGTTTCGCGCATGCGCACCGTCACCTTGGCGTTGACGAGCTGGGTGGTGGCGGGAAGCTGGTCGATGGCGACGGGGAAGGTGGCCTTGCCGTCCGCGCCGACCAGTGGCAGGTCGGCCAGCGGCGTGACGGAAGGCTCGCCGGCCTCCTCGTCGGCAAGGCCGAAGAAGAAGCCCTTGAAGCGGTCCCATTGCCGGGTCAGGACCAGCGTGCGCTCGCCCTCCAGCCCCAGCCCGACGGCCGGCGCGCCGTACAGGAAGCGGCCGTCGACGGTGAGCGTCGCGGTCTCGCCGGGCGCGATCTCGGTCTTGTCGGCGCTCAGGTCGAACTCGATGCGGTCGGGCACGAAGTCCTCGACCAGGAACATCTGGCTGGCGACGGCCGGCTGTTTGGGATCGGTGTGGATGGCGACCGACCAGGTGCCGCGCATGGAGTTTGGCTCCAGCGGCAGGTCCACGGCATGGCCGCCGGCCGAAGCGCCCTCGGAGACGATGCGGCGATCCTCGACGCCGTCGGGGCGCGAGAAGACGAAGGTGAGCGGCAAATTGTCCACGGCGGTGGCGCTGCCGTCGCGGGCAAGGGCGGAGACGTGGACGGTCTCGCCGGCGCGGTAGATGCCGCGCTCGGTCCAGGCATAGACGTCGAGCGCGCCGGGTGCCGCGCGGCCTTCGACGCCGCGGTCGGACAGGTCGAAGCCGGCGCGGGCCATGTCGAGGAAGACGAAATCGCTGTCGCCCTGCTTGGCTGTCAGCACGGCCGGCACCAGGCCGCCCTCGCCGCGCGTGAGGCCGGGAGTGAAGATGACGCGGCCTTCGTCATTGGTCCTGGCGGTGCCCAGCACTTCGTTGTTGCGGGCGAGCAGGGTGAGTTCCACGCCGGCAAGCGGCTTGGCGCTGGCCAGCGAGCGGGCGAAGACGGTGAGGCCGTCCTCGCCGGTATAGGTGGAAAGGCCGATGTCGGAGACGACGAACCATTGCGTGGCGCGCGAATTCCATGTCTCGCTGCGGTCGTCCACGGGCTGGGCGGTCAGCACATAGACACCCGGCTTGCGTTCGGGCAGCGCCTCGTCCACCGGGAAGGAGGTGGTCACTTCCTTGTTGAGCTGGTCCTCGATCTCCAGCCTGCCTTCCCAAACCGGCTCGCCCATCTGGTCGGCGATGTTGGAAATGTCGTAGCCGTCGAGCTGGCGCAGGAACTGGTAGCCGGACAGCAACTGGGTCAGCGCCCGGTCACCGATGCGGTAGAGCTTCATGTCGGCCGCCGCCATGTTGACGGTGACGACCGGGATGCCGCGCCGCATGCCGGCGGGCAGGACGAAGCTGTCGCCGGTGAAGCGGGTGGAGGCGGCGCGGTCCTGAACGTAGATGGACAGCGTGACGGGCGCGGCGAGCACCTCGCCGATGGCTGCCGGCAGGCCGGCGCGGAAGGTGACCTCGTAGGAGCGGCCATGGGCAAGGCCCTCGACGCAGATCTGCTTTTCCGTGGCCTCGATGCCGGCGGGCGCGGCTCCGTCGACCCGCACGAACTGGGCATAATCGACGCCGGTGCGCACGAGATCCTCGGAGAATTGGGCGCAGATGCGCGGCGCGGCGGTGTCGGCGTCGATGGAATGATCGACGATGCGGAAGCCCTTGCGCGCCTTGAGATCCTCGTAGGTGGCGCGCACCGAAGCCGAATTGACCAGCGCCAGGCTGGCCTCATAGGCCTGCAGGGCAGGGCGATAGAGCTCGCGCGCGTCGAGTGCCGCGCCGAGCTGGGCCAGCACGTCGGCGCGGGTGGCGGCGGTGCGCGAAAGATCGTAGGCGTTGAGCGCCGCCGAGGTGGCGCTGGTGCGCAGCGTCGTGGTTTCCGTACGGTCGTTGGGGCTGACGGCGAGCGTGGCGCGGGCAAGCTCCAGCCACAGCGCCCCGTCCTGCGGCATGGCGGAAACCGCCGCCTCGTATTTCTGCATGGCGGAGCGCTGGTCGCCGTTCCGGGCGGCAGCGGCGGCGTCCTCGATCAGGCCGCCGAGGCCCTGCGTGGGCTTCGGGTAGTTCGGACCGGTCAGCGTGTTGCGGTATTGCGCGGCCTGATCCTTCACCCAGGCCGGTACATAGGCGAGTTCCGGCGGCGCGCCGATGTCGGGATCGGCGTCGAGCGTCACGACCTTGCCGGCGGTGGCCCCCGCAAAGGGCTTCAGCTCATTGAAATCCGACTTGAGGAAGCACCATTTCGCCTTGTTGTTGTAGGTGAAGGCGCGGCAGGCCGAATCGCCGAGGCAGGCGGACGAGCACTGGTCGAGCGTCACGTTCTGCTCGGACCGCAGGTCGAAGCCGAAATAGTCGGCGTTTTCCGTCGTGGCGATGCGGCGCGCCTCCTGCGCATGGGCGGCTATTCCCAGCGTCGTCACCAATATGAGAACGGCTGCCGCAAGGGTCTGGAACGCGCGCATTGTCATGATACCTCTCCGAAGGTCGGGGCACTCAGCTTTCGGCGATCGGCAGGGCTTGTCAATCTGGTGAACGCCTCGTGATCGACGTAACGGTTTCATTTCGGGCCATTCGCCGCTATTCAGCCTAAATGCATGATCACGCATTCTTGCCGAAGGAGGAAAGGATTGAATTTCAACCTGACGCTCTTCTGGCACAAGCGGGCGTTGTGTAATTCAGCGAAAGGTTCGGAATTTCAGTCGAATTTTAACTTTGTTCGTTAAGTTGGCAGGATGCGGCGTGATATAGGGCACAGCTTGGACAGGCCGGCGGCGGGGCTTTCCCTGCCGCGTGCGCTGTTGCTCGCGCTGCTCGTCACCTCCGCCATGACCGCCGCGCCGCAGCCGGCGGCGGCATTCGAACTGTTCGGAATCAAGCTTTGGGGCTCGTCCGACGACGAGGACGCCGACATCGTCGACCCGATGACCTATACGGTCACCATCAACGTTCCGGACGACTATCCCGATCTGAAGGACAGGCTGGAGGCGGCTTCCGCGCTCAAGACCGACGAGGACCGTCCGGTTTCCGGCTCGCTCGGCCTGATGGCCAAGGCGCGCGGCGACCGCGAGCAGCTTGTGGCCGCGCTCTATACCGATGCCCGCTACGAGGGCGTCGTCAATGTGTCGATCGACGGCCGTTCCATCGACGACCTGCCGCCCGATGCCGAATTCACCGGTCCGCAGCCGGTGCCGGTGGTGGTCGACGTCACGCCGGGGCCGAAGTTCACGCTTGGCGATATCCGCCTGGCGGGCGACGCGGCCGGGCTTGCCAGCGCCGATTTCGGCCTGATCTCGGGCGGCGACGCCGGCTCGGGCGCCATCCTCAAGGCCGAGGCGCTGATCGTGCGCGCGCTGAAGGAGGATGGGCGGCCGCTGGCCGAGATCACCGACCGCGAGATCGTCGCCGACCACAACACCACCACGCTCGACGTGACGCTGACCGTGAAGGCCGGGCCGGTGGCCGGCTATGGCGCGACGACGGTGGAAGGCACCGAGCAGGTGGACCGCGAGTTCACCGAATACATGACCGGCCTGAAGCGCGGCGCGCGCTATTCGCCCAAGGACATCGACGACGCCCGCGACAGGCTGCTGGGCCTCGAGGTGTTCAACAGCGTGACGGTGCGCGAGGCCGGCGCGCTGGACGGCGAGGGCAATATCCCGATCGAGGTGCAGGTGACCGAGCGCAAACCGCGTTATTTCGGCATCGGCGGCACGGTCTCCAACACCGAGGGGCTGGGCCTCGAAGGCTATTGGGGCCATCGCAACCTGTTCGGCCGGGCTGAAAAGCTGCGGTTCGACGGCTCGATCAGCGGCATCGGCTCCAACGATATCTCGAAGCTGAACTACAATGCGGGCGTGATGTTCGAGAAGCCGGGCGTTGTCGGCCCCGCCTCGAAGTTCTTCGCCAACCTCAGGACGGTCTACGAGCATCCGGATGCCTATGACCGCTTCTCGGTCAAGGGCGGAGTGGGCCTGTCCTACCAGCTCGACAAGCAGCAGACCGTTTCGGCCGAACTGTCGCTCGACTATTCGAAGATCACCGACAGCTTCGGCAAGAACGAATATCTGATCGCCTCGGTGCCGCTGCAATATGTCTTCGACAACCGCGACGATCGGCTCAACCCGACCAGCGGCTTCCGGGTCCTCGCCTTCGTCGAGCCGAGCTACGACACGCTCAACAACAAGGCCTTCATCAAGCTCCGGGGCGAAGGCTCGGCCTATTACGCGCCAGCGGAGAGCAACCGCTTCGTGCTGGCAGGCCGCGTCGCCGCGGGTTCCATCCTGGGGGCCGGCCTCACCAACGTACCTGCCGACCGCCGCTTCTATGCGGGCGGGGGCGGTTCGGTGCGCGGCTATTCCTATCAGGGCATCGGGCCGAAGGATGCAGACGGCAAGCCGATCGGCGGGCTTTCCTACTTCGAGACGTCGGCGGAACTGCGCGTCGCGGTCACCGAAACCATCGGCATCGTGCCCTTTGTCGATGCCGGCACGGTTTCGACGAAACAGTTCCCGGAATTTTCCGATCTGAAGGTGGGCGCGGGCGTGGGCCTGCGCTATCTAACGCCTTTCGGGCCGCTTCGGGTCGATGCCGCGGTGCCGCTCAACCGCGACCCGGGCGATCCGCGATTCGGCATCTATGCCGGAATCGGGCAATCATTCTGACGCGGCAGGACGGCAGGCGAAGGGCATGAAGATTGCAAAGCGGATCATGCGCGTTCTGTTCTATGCGGTGCTCGTCGCCGTGGCAGGGCTCGCCGGCGCGGCGGTGGTGCTGACCACCACCGAGCGCGGTCGCGACAATCTCGCCGGCCTGATCTCCAGCATGGCCTCTTCCGACGACGCCAAGGTCACCGTCCGCGGCATCGACGGCATCTGGTCGGGCAATCTCAGGGTCGACCATGTGGTGCTGGAGGACCGCGAGGGGCCGTGGCTGGTGCTGCGTGAGGTGGCGGTCGACTGGTCGCCTTTCGCCCTGCTTTCGCGCACCTTCCTGGCCGACCGGGTCGTGGTGGGGCGCATCGAGGCGGCCCGCGCGCCGGTGTCCGACCCGCAGGAGAAGCCGCGCACTGGCGGCGGGTTCTCGCTGCCCGTGTCCGTGGACATCCGCGACATCGACTTGCCGCAGATCGCGCTCGGTGAGGCGCTGGCGGGTGCCGGCGTCGCCGAGCTTGCCGCCGAAGGCCAGGTGCGGGCGGAGCGCGCGCCGCTGGCCATCGAGGCCGAGCTGTCGATGGAACGGCGCGACGGCCATGACGGCACCGTTTCGGCGCTGGTGCATTTCCTGCCCGAGGACAACCGGCTGGATCTCGATGTGCAGGCCGCCGAGCCGGCAGGCGGCATCATCGCCAATTTGCTCCAGCTTCCCGACGCCCCGCCGGTCAACGTCTCGATTTCCGGCAACGGGCCGCTGGCCGACTGGACCGGGCGCGGCACCTTCCATGTCGGCGGCCAGCTGATCGCCGAAGTTTCCGGCCACCACGCCTTCATCGACGGGGGCAGCAGGGTGGAATTGCGCGGCGACGGCGATTTTGCCCGCTTCGTGCCGGCGCGGCTGCAATCCCTGCTCGCCGGCCGCACCCGGTTCGAGCTGGCGGGCAGCCGCCATGCCGAGCGCGGCATCACCGTCGAGACCGCGACGGTCGACACTTCCGTGCTGCGCGGCGTGGCCAAAGGCAGCATCAATCCGGCCGGCGCGACGGACTTTTCGCTCGAATTCAGCTCCGCCGGGCCGACGGTTCCGCTCGGCCTCGGCAGCGAGGAAAGCCCCATCGACCTCGAACTGAAGTCGGCCTCGCTGCGCGCCTTCGGCGAGGGCAAGGCGCCGGCGGTCGATATCGCGGCGAATCTGGCGAGCGTGGCCACAAGGGACATGCGCGTCGACAACATCGCGCTGGCGCTGCATTCCGACGGCTTCGACATCGAGAACCGCAGCGGCCCGATCTCCGGCACGGCCAGCGCCGACAAGATCGGGCTCGACAACCCCACCATCGCCCCGCTGATCGCCGGCCGCATCACCGCGCTGGTCGAGGGCGACATCACCAAAGACACCATCACCATAGGCAAGGGCGAGATCGCCAGCGAGGCGCTGAAAGGCGGCTTCGATGGCCAGGTTTCGCTGGCCGACGGCTCGATCGAGCTGAACGTGAAGGCGGATGCCGCTTCGGCGGCTCTTCCGGCTTCGGCACGCCCGGCGCTCGGCGAGCGGACGACGCTTTCGGTGGCCGTGCGCCGCGACAGCAACGGCAATGTCACCGCCGACAGGCTGGAGCTCCTGTCCGGCCCGCTGTCGGCGCAGGGCAAGGCGAGCCTGACGGATGGCACCGTCGCGGCCGAACTGAACGGCGCGCTGGCCGAGATCGCGCCCTTCGCCAAGGACGCCAGCGGCGCCGTCGCGCTTGCCCTCAAGGCCAGCGGGCCACTGCTCGGCCCCGATGTCGCGGTGACCGTCACCAGCGACAAGCTCGTGGTGGCCGACCGCGAGATCACCGGGTTGAAGCTCGACGCGACCGCCAAGGCCGATGTCGCCAACCCCGCCGCCGACGTGACGCTGGCCGGCAATGTCGCCGGCGAGGCCCTGCAAGGCAAGGCGACGCTCAAGACGGAGGGCGGGCAGAAACGCATCGACGGGCTGACGCTGTCGCTGGGCGAGAACCGCATCGCCGGCGATCTGGTGCTCGACGAGAAATTCCTGCCCGAAGGGCGGATCGGCTTCGAATTGCCCGATCTCGGCCCGCTGGCGGCTCTCGCGCTGGAAAAGATCGAGGGCGCGCTGAACGGCAGCGTCGTCTTCTCCAAGCAGGATGGCGTGCCGCACATGGCGGTGAAGGCGGCCACGCAAAGCCTGACGCGCGGCGACCTGAACGCCCGCAATGTGAATGTCGATGCGCAGATCGCCAATTACGCCGAAGCGCCGGCCATCTCGGGCACCATCAAGGCCGAAGGGGTGACCTCCGGCGGAACGGCCATCACCGGCATCGACATCGACCTGAAGCAGGACGGCGAGTGGACGGCCTTCTCGGGCGGGGCGACCGTGAAGGACATCCCCGCCAGCGCGGCCGGCCGCGTCAAGGTTGCCGGCGGCGCCACGACGGTGGAGCTGAACTCCGGGCAGGCGACGTTCCAGGGCGCGCGGGCGACCATTGCCGAACCCTCGACCATCGTCATCAAGGATGGGCGCACGGCGCTGGAGCGGCTGGTGATCGGCATCGGCAGCGGACGGGCCATCGTGTCCGGTTCGGTGGCCGACGCGCTCGACATCAAGGCCGATCTGGATTCCGTGCCGATTTCTGTCGCCAACAATTTCGCCGCCGGGCTCGACGCGGCGGGCAGCATTTCGGGCACGGTGAACGTCACCGGCCCGACCTCCGCGCCCGCGGTGAAGTACGACATCAAGGCAAGCGGCGTGGAACTGGCGCAGACCCGCAGCGCAGGACTCGGCGGCATCGGCATCGATTCTTCCGGCACCTTCGCCGCCAACCGCCTCAACTTCACCTCGACCATCACAGAGGGCTCGGGCCTGCGGCTTCAGGGCGGCGGCGCGGTGACCACGCAGGGCACGCCGAACCTGTCGCTGGATTTCAACGGCAACGTGCCGTTCGCCTTCCTCAACCGCAAGATCGCAGAGCAGGGCCTGTCGCTCACCGGCACGGCCGCCGTCGCGGTGCAGGTGCGCGGCCCGGCATCCGCGCCGGTCATCAGCGGCACGGTGCGGTCGAGCGGCGCGCGCTTCGTGGCTGCGCAGGCTGGCCTCGCCGTCAACGACATCGCGCTCGACGTTTCGATGGGCAACGGCGTCGCCACCATCAACAGGCTGTCCGGCACGCTCTCCTCCGGCGGCACGCTGACGGTGGGCGGCACGGTGGGCATCGACCCGAATTCGGGCTTCCCGGCCGACATCAGCATCAGGCTGGCCGACGGACGCTATACCGACGGGCGCATCGTCACCGCCAATCTGAGCGGCGACCTGGCGGTGAAGGGACAGCTCACCGCCTCGCCGGTGCTTTCGGGCACCATCAACCTGGCGCGCACGGTCATCACCGTGCCGACCAAGCTGCCCAGCTCGCTTTCCGAACTCAATGTGCAGCACAAAAATGCGCCCAGCGCGGTGCGCCAGCAGGACCGGGCGCTGAACCCGCCGTCCAGCGGCGACGGCGGTGCGGGCGGGGGCATGAACCTCGACCTTACCGTCAATGCGCCCAATTCCATCTTCGTGCAGGGCAGGGGCGTCGATGCCGAGCTCGGCGGCAATATCCGCCTCACCGGTTCGGCCGCCTCGCCGCAGGCGGTGGGCAGCTTCACGCTGCGGCGCGGGCGGCTGGAAATCCTGGGCAAGCGGCTGAATTTCACCGAAGGCACGCTGACCTTCTCCGGATCGACCATCCCCTATCTGAACCTCGTCGCCGAATCGACGGCCTCCGACGCCACGGTGACGATCACCGTGACCGGCGAGGCCACCAATCCGCGCTTCGTCTTCGCGTCGGTGCCGGCCCTGCCGGAAGACGAGGTGCTGGCCCGCCTGATCTTCGGCCGCTCCATGTCGAACCTGTCGCCATTGCAGATCGCCCAGCTTGCGGAAGCGGCGGCCCAGCTTGCCGGTGTCGGCGGCTCGACCTCGCTGCTGCAGAACCTGCGCAACGCCATCGGCGTCGACGATCTCGACGTCGTCACCGACGACAAGGGCGGCACCTCCGTGCAGGCCGGCAAATATCTGAACGACCGCACCTATGTGACGATCCAGAAAGGCGAGAAGCCGGGTTCGGGCAAGGCGCGCATCGACCTCAATGTCGGGCGCGGCGTGAAGCTGCGCGGCGAGGCGAGCGATGCCGGCGAGGCCAAGGGCGGCATTTTCTACGAAAAGGAATATTAGGCGCAGGTTCTAACCGCCGCGTCATCCTGGACTATCCGGCAGAGTGACCGGGACGGTTCCGGCATGGATTCCCGAGACTTGCGCTCCCTGTGGTCGCTGCAAGGTCGGGAATCCATGCAGTGGCGTTACTGGGTAGCCGCCAACCGGCCGGAATGGAACCCCGGCTCCCGCTGCCCTCGGCCGGGATGGCGAAGCGGGCAAAAAGCCCTACAGGCGGCCGCAGCTTTGCATCTGCTGGGCGTAGCGGCGGGCCATGGTATCGGTCTCGCGGGCATAGTTGCGGATGCTCGCATTGCTCTTGTAGGCGCCGCGCCTGTAGCCGTTCCAGCCGGAATAATAGGCGAGATAGAGATTGTAGGTGTCGTTGCGGGCAATGCCCAGCGTGCTGGCGCTCTTGGCGTGGTACCAGCCGACGAAGTCGATGGCGTCTGCGAAGCTGGTCCTTCGCGCGGCAAAATTGCCGGTTTCGGCGCGGTATTGCGCCCAGGTGCCGTTCAGCGCCTGCGAATAGCCGGCTGCGGTGGACGGGCGTTTCCACGGGATGAAGCCGAGCAGCTTGGCGCGCGGCGGCTTGGCGTTGGCCTTGAAGCCGGATTCCTTGCGCACCGTCGCCATCAGCACCGGCACCGGGATGCCGTGCTTCGCCTCGGCGCGCTTGGCGGCGGAATGCCAGTTGTCGATCCAGCCGTCGCGCTGGTCGAAGACAGCGCAGACGTTGTTGATCTGGCTCGGCGGCGTGGCACAGGCCGAAAGGCCGAGCAGCGCCACAACCGGTAAAACTCGACTAAAATTGTACCCGGACATGGGCCGAGCTTTAGGCGCAAATGATAAAGGGAGTCTTGACGGGATTTTAACGATTGCGGCGAGGCTGCGGCAGTTCCCGTCCCGATTCCGGAACCGGCTGTAAGGCGATGAAAACAAAGGCTGCTCCGCTGTTGCAGGAACAGCGGAGCGGCGACCGGCGATCTGTCAGCGGGCAGGGGCGACGAGGCCGAAATGGGCACCCTGAGGGTCGGTGCAGGTGACGACCCACTGGCCGCCGGGCACCTGTTCCGGCCCGAACGTCACCGTGCCGCCATTGTCGGTAACGCGCCTGGTGGCTGCGTCGATTGCCGGCACGTTGAAATAGAACTGCCAGAAGGCCACCGGCACTTGGGGCGGGCGGTTCATCATGCCGCCGTTCTGTTCGCCATTGACGGCGAAAAGCTGGTAGGTGCCCATTTCTCCCATGTCGATGCCGGCATCCCTGGTCCAGCCGAACTGGCCGGAATAGAACTCCAGCGCACTTTCCCAGTCATCGGTGTAGAGTTCGCGCCAGCCGATGTGGCCGGGCGCATCCATGGGCACCGGCGGCAGTTCCGGTCCGTCCGCGTGCAGCAGCATGAAGACCGCGCCTTGGGGATCGGCCACCACGGAAAAGCGCCCGACATCGGGAATGTCCGACGGCTCGCGATGCACGGCTCCGCCTGCCGCCTTCACCGAGGCGGTGGCGGCGTCGACGTCGTCGACCTCGATATAGCCCATCCATGCCGGCGGCATGCCGCTTTCACGAATCTCCTCGGGAAAGGCCATGAGGCCGCCGACGCCGCGGTCTCCGACCTTGACGACGATGTAGGGCGGAATGCCGGGCGCATCGAAGGGCTCCGCCGTCCAGCCGACAACCTTGGTGTAGAAGGCCTCGGCGGCTTCGAGGTCGTTGGTCATCAATTCGTACCAGAAGAAGGATTTCGCGCGATCCGGCATGAGATTTCTCCCTGTTTGGCGGCTGTCTCGTACAGCCGAACCCATAGGACGGCCGATGCCGGCCGTTTCCGACATGGCAAAACGAGGTAGGCGTTGTCCGGTTGCAGCAGGATGCTTTGAATAAAACATGATAAAATAATTCATGTTTACTGTGGATTTTCAGCGGCTTGGGTGAAAATTGACCAATTGATAAAAATTTTGGATGTGCTAGCTTTTCCCCAACGATAAAAAAGGGGAATGTGAAATGGCGACAGGTCATTTCAAGGAAGGCATCGCCGCCGGACGGCTGCCGGCCGACGCTTACGCGGACAATTTTGCCGATCTTCACCCGCCGCTCGATCATCACGAGGCGCTGGTCGAGGCCGATCGCTGCTATTTCTGCTACGACGCGCCCTGCATGCAGGCGTGTCCGACATCGATCGACATACCGATGTTCATCCGCCAGATCGCCACCGGCAATGCGCTGGGGGCGGCGAAGACGATCTTCGACCAGAACATATTGGGTGGCATGTGCGCCCGGGTGTGTCCCACCGAGACCTTGTGCGAGGAAGCCTGCGTGCGCGAGGCGGCCGAGGGCAAGCCGGTGCAGATCGGCCGCTTGCAGCGCTATGCGACCGATGTGGCCATGGAGGAACAGCGTCAGTTCTACCACCGGCCGGACCGCAGCGGCAAAAAGGTGGCGGTGGTCGGCGCCGGGCCGGCCGGGCTCGCTTGCGCTCACCGCCTTGCCCTTCACGGCCATGACGTCACCATATTCGAGGCGCGGCCCAAGGCCGGCGGCCTCAACGAGTACGGCATCGCCGCCTACAAGAGCACCGATGATTTCGCCCAGGCCGAGGTCGACTACGTCACCGGGATCGGCGGCATCGAGATCAAGAACGGCATGGCGCTGGGGCGCGACGTCCAGCTTGCCGATCTGGCCGGCGCCCATGATGCCGTGTTCCTCGGCATGGGGCTTGGCGGCATCAACGCGCTGCGCGCCGAGGGCGAGGACGTGGCGGGCGTCGAGAACGCCGTCGATTTCATCTCCATCCTGCGCCAGACGTCCGACCTGGCGGCATTGCCGGTCGGCCGGCGTGTCATCGTCATCGGCGGCGGCATGACGGCGATCGACGCGGCCGTGCAGTCGAAGCTGCTCGGCGCGGAGGAGGTCACCATCTGCTACCGGCGCGGCAAGGAGGACATGAACGCCTCGCTCTTCGAGCAGGACCTTGCCGCCGCCAACGGCGTCGTCATCCGCCATTGGCTGCAGCCGAAACGGGTGATCTCGCACAATGGCCGGGCGACCGCGCTGGAACTGGAATACACGACCATGGAAGGCGACCGGCTGACCGGCACCGGCGAGTTGCTGACGCTGCCGGCCGACCAGATCTTCAAGGCCATCGGCCAGACTTTCGTCGCCGCCGGCCTCAACGGCGCGGGTGCCGGCATCGAGCTGGAGGGCGGCCGCATCAAGGTGGACGCGGAAGGGCGCACGACCATGGCGCGGGTGTGGGCCGGCGGCGACTGCATCCATGCCGGCGATGACCTGACCGTGACCTCGGTGGCGCAAGGCCGCGATGCCGCCGAAAGCATCCATCGCGCACTTGCTTCCAACCCTGTGACCGCGAACGGGAGGGCATGAGCATGGCAGACATCCGCAGCACATTCGTCGGCATCAAGTCGCCCAATCCGTTCTGGCTGGCGTCCGCGCCGCCGACCGACAAGGCCTACAATGTCGAGCGCGCCTTCAAGGCGGGCTGGGGCGGCGTGGTCTGGAAGACGCTCGGGTCCGAGGGCCCGCCGGTCGTCAATGTCAACGGCCCGCGCTACGGCGCCATCTGGGGCGCTGACCGGCGCCTGCTCGGCCTCAACAATATCGAGCTGATCACCGACCGCGACCTGCAGACCAACCTGCGCGAGATGAAGCAGGTGAAGATGAACTGGCCAGACCGGGCGCTGGTCGCCTCGATCATGGTGCCGTGCGTGGAAGAGGAGTGGAAGGCGATCCTGCCGCTGGTCGAGGAGACCGGGGCGGACGGCATCGAGCTGAATTTCGGCTGCCCGCACGGCATGAGCGAGCGCGGCATGGGGTCGGCCGTCGGCCAGGTGCCGGAATATATCGAGATGGTGGTGCGCTGGTGCAAGCAATATTCGCGCATGCCCGTCATCACCAAGCTGACGCCCAACATCACCGATATCCGCAAGCCGGCGCGTGCGGCGCATGCGGGCGGAACCGACGCGGTGTCGCTCATCAACACCATCAACTCGATCACCTCGGTCAACCTCGACAGCTTTGCGCCGGAGCCGACCATCGACGGCAAGGGCAGCCATGGCGGCTATTGCGGACCGGCGGTGAAGCCGATCGCGCTCAACATGGTGGCCGAGATCGCCCGAGATCCCGAGACGCAGGGGTTGCCCATCTCCGGCATCGGCGGCGTGACGACCTGGCGCGACGCGGCCGAGTTCCTGGCGCTGGGGGCCGGCAACGTGCAGGTGTGCACGGCGGCCATGACCTACGGCTTCAAGGTCGTGCAGGAGATGATCGCCGGCCTCGAGAACTGGATGGACGAGAAGGGCCATCGCTCGCTCGACGACATCATCGGGCGGGCGACGCCGAACGTCACCGACTGGAAGTATCTCAACCTGAACTATATCGCCAAGGCGCATATCGACCAGGAACTCTGCATCAAGTGCGGCCGCTGCCACATCGCCTGCGAGGATACCTCGCACCAGGCGATCACCTCCATGGTCGACGGCGTGCGCCATTTCGAGGTGATGGACGACGAGTGCGTCGGCTGCAATCTGTGCGTCAATGTCTGCCCGGTCGAGGGTTGCATCACCATGCAGCCGCTGGCCGTCGGCGAGATCGACCAGCGCACCGGCCAGCCGGTGTCGCCGGTCTATGCCAACTGGACCACGCACCCGAACAACCCCATGGCGCGAACGGCGGCCGAGTAGTTCCTCCCGGGCCGGGCGGAGCCGCGACCGGGGGGGAAGCGGTTCCGCCTGCGCTTCGCTTCATGAAAAAGGCCCGCGCCGGTGTCTCCGGCGCGGGCCTTTCGGCTTTGGATGCCGGGTTTATGCCGGCTGCATTTTCTGGCTGCGCAGGCTGGCAAGGTGGCGCAGCAGAACCGGTATCACCAGCACGACGCCGAGCAGCGTCGAATAAATCTCCGGCGCGATCATCAGGAAGGCCGCAACCACCAGCAGGACGTTTTCCCAGGCCTTTGTCGGCACCAGCATGAAGCGCGACAGGGCGGCGCCCAGGCAGACGATGCCGAACGAGCAGCCGAAGAAGGCGAGCAGGAAGTCCGGAACGGTGAAGTCCCTGGTGACCAGCAGCAGCGAGGGCGAAAACACGAAGACGAAAGGCACCAGTGCCTTGCCGAGCCCCAGCCGGAAAGCGGTGTTGCCGGTCCTGAACGGATCGGCGCCTGCCATGCCCGCCGCCGCATAGGCGGCGAGCGCCACCGGCGGCGTGATGTCGGCCAGCAGCCCATAATAGAAGACGAAGAAGTGGGCGACGATGGGTTCGACGCCGAGCAGCACGAGGGCAGGGGCGGCGATGGTGACCATGATGATGTAGTTGGCGGTGGTGGGGATGCCGCAACCCATGAGGATGCACACCACGCCGGTCATGATCAGGGTGAACAGCAGCGTCAGCGTGGTCGGCGAGAAGATCATCTCGGGAATGATCGAGCCCGACATGGTGGCCAGTTGGGCGGCCGTCGAGGTGACGATGTAGGACAGCTTGAAGCCGACGCCTGTGAGCGTGACCACGCCGACGACGATGCCGACCGTGGCGGCCGCGGCGCCGACGGCCAGCGCGTATTTGGCGCCGTCGCGCAGACCGATGACGATGTCGGCGAGGGACATGCGCCGGCGCGGATTGAGCAGGCCGACGACGACGCACAGCGTGATGCCCCAGAACGCCGCCAGATAGGGCGTGTAGCCGGAAAGCAGGACGCCGATGAGCACGATGAGCGGGATGATGGTGGGCCAGTCGCGCTTCAGCGCTTCCTTCACGTCCGGCATCTCATCGGGGCGCAGGCCGCGCAGGCCGGTGCGCTTGGCCTCGAAATGGACCTGCATGAGCACGCCGAAGAAGTGCATGAAGGCCGGCACGATGGCGGCGAGGATGATGGTCGTATAGGGCAGTTGCAGGAACTCGATCATCAGGAAGGCGGCCGCACCCATGATCGGCGGCGTCACCTGGCCGCCGGTCGAGGAGGCGGCTTCGACGGCGGCGGCGAAATTGCGCTTGTAGCCGAGCTTGATCATGGCCGGGATGGTGAGCGAGCCGACGGTGACGGTGTTGGCCACCGACGAGCCGGAGATCATGCCGAACAGGGCCGAGCCGAAGATCGAGACCTTGGCCGGGCCGCCGGCGAACCGCCCCGCCACCCAGGCCGCGCAATCGAGGAAGAGCTGGCCGAGCCCGATGCGCGTGGCGAAGACGCCGAACAGCACGAAGTGGAAGACGTAGGTCGCCACCACGCCCAGCGCGATGCCGTAGATGCCCTGCGTGGTGAGATACAGGTGGTTGACGAGCTGCGCGACGGAATTGCCGGGATGGACGAGGATGCTCGGCATGTACTGGCCGAACAGCGCATAGGCCATGAACAGCATGGAGATGATCGACAGCGGCCAGCCGACGGAACGGCGCGTGGCGTCGAGCAGCAGCACGATGAGCAGCACGCCGAGGATGACGTCGGTCTGGGTCGGGTTGCCGACGCGGAAGGCCAGGTCGTCGAGCGGAATGAGCGGAACATGGGCGACGGCGACGACCGCGCCGATGGCCAGCAGCCAGTCATAGAGCGGAATGCCCAGCGGTCGCAGCCAGGTGGAATCGGACGGCTTGTCGTAGCCGCGCTTGGTGATGGGGAACACCAGGAACACCAGCGCCAGCACCAGCGAGAGGTGGATGCCGCGATGGGTCATTTCCTGCAGCAGGCCGAAGCCGGCGGTGTAATAGTGGAATATGGACAGCACCACCAGCAGGAAGCCGACAAGATAGCCGGCGGCCGGCCCCAGCGTGCGGAAGCGGATTTCGGAATCGAACTTTTCCTCCAGTTCGCGCGCCTTTTCCTCGTCCAGTTCGACGCCTGCGAGGCTGATCTTCTGATCGTCCTTGTCGCTCATCGGGGCTGTTTCCTCTTGTGTTCACGGCCCCTGAATTTTCGGGCCGATACGAAATCGACCAGGGGAAGGGCGATGCCTCCACCTGGCCGATCGCGAAGTTGTGCCGTGCGCTCTTATTTGAGGACGCCGGCTTCCTTGTAGAATCGCTCCGCACCGGGGTGGAACGGGATGCCCGCGCTCTTCACCGCGTTGTCGAGCGTGATCATCTTGCCCTTGGCGTGGCCGGCCTGAAGCGCCTTCTGGCTGGCCTCGCTGTAGAGCGACTTGACGATGTTGTAGATGAGGTCGTCGGGCTGCTTGGCGCTCGACACCATCTGGGCGGCCACGGAGATGGTCTGCGTCTCACCGACGTTCTTGTAGGTGTCGGCCGGCACCGTGTCGGTCTGGAAGAAGCCCTGTTCCGCGAGCAGCTTGTCCGCTTCCGGCCCGTGGATCGGGACGAGGGTGATGTTGTTGGTGGCGGCCAGCTCGACGATGGCGCCGGTCGGATAGCCGCCGACGAAGAAGTAGGCGTCCAGCGAATTGTCCTGCACCTTCTCGCCGGAGGGGCCGGGCTTCAGGTATTCGGCGTGCAGGTCCTTCTCGGACAGGCCATAGGCGGCCAGGACGAGGCGGGCGTCGACGATGGTGCCGGAGCCCGGCTCGTCGAGCGAGACGCGCTTGCCCTTGAGGTCGGCGACCGACTTGATGCCGGCATCGGCCCGCGCGACGAGGTGGATCGTCTCGGGATAGAGGGTGGCGACGAGGCGCAGGTCCTCGACCTTCGGCTTGCCTTCGTAGAGGCCGGTGCCGCTGTAGGCCCAGTAGGCCACGTCCGACTGGGTGAAGCCGGCCTCACCGGCGCCCGACTGGATGGCGCTGATGTTGGCCACGGAGCCGTTGGAGGCGACGGCCGTCGCCACGAGACCTTCCACCCCGGCCTCGCCGGTGGCCGAGATCGCGTTGGCGATCAGGCCGCCGATCGGGTAGTAGGTGCCGGAGGTGCCGCCCGTGCCGATGCGGAAGAATGCCTGCTGCGCGAACGACATGCCCGTGCCTGCGAGAACCGCGGCTGCGCCCACGCCTGCGGAAAATGCGCGCCGTGTGATTGAAAAAGCCATTTTGAACTCCCGTCCTCAATCTAAAGGCGCAAACATGGGCGAGCCTTTAAAAGCTTGTCAATACTGTGGCCAGCGCGTTTTCCTGGCTGCCCCAACGTCATGCTTCATCATCCTGTGGATTGTGCAGGGTCGAATTCATTTCTCTTTATTGTAGATAAAAAATATCCATGATAAAAGATATCCAGGTTGAAGGAGTCGGCGATGAAACTCGGCGAAGGCGTGGAAGCGGCCATCCACTGCGCAGCCCTGCTGGCGGGGCTGGACGACGATGCCACCATTCCCGGCTCTGCGATGGCGGCCCAGTTCGGCCTTTCGCCGAGCTATCTGCTCAAGCACCTGAAGGCGCTGACGGCGGCCGGCCTGCTGGAATCGGTGCCGGGCCCCGCCGGGGGCTACCGGCTGGCGCGGCCGGCCGACAGCATCTCGCTGCTCGATATCGTGCTGGCGGTGGAGGGGCCGCAACCGGCGTTCCGCTGCTGCGAGATTCGCCAGCGCGGTCCGGTCAGGCTGCCGGCATCGGCCTACGCCAGGCCGTGCGGCATCAATGCCGCCATGTTACGGGCCGAGCGGGCCTATCGCGCCGCGCTCGCCGCGGAGCGGCTGTCCGATATCGTGTCGGAATTTCTGGCCGAGGCCGACCCGCGTTCGGTCGCCGCCAGCCGCGCCTTCGTCGCGGAAAACCGGCGGCCGCAAAAACACACTGTCGATCCACAAGGCTGAAAGGCCACAGGCTGAAAGGAAAGAACATGGAACAGAGACTGGATTTCTTTGCCGCCGCACCGGAGCTGATGAAGAGCGTGATCGCCCTGAACCAGGCGGTGGAGAAATGCGGGCTGGAAAGGAGCCTGCTGCATCTCATCAAGCTGAGGGCCTCCCAGATCAACGGCTGCTCCTTCTGCGTCGACATGCACAGCCGCGAGGCGCGGCAGGACGGCGAGAGCGAGCAGCGGCTCTATCTGGTGGCGGCCTGGAAGGAATCGCCGCTGTTCACTGCGCGTGAGCGTGCGGCGCTGGCCTGGGTGGAAACCGTGACGCAGGTTGCCGATGCAGGCGTTCCCGACGACCTCTATGCCGCGACGCTCGAGCATTTCTCCGAGCAGGAACTGGTCAAGCTCACCGTCGCCACCGGCATGATCAACACCTGGAACCGGCTGTGCGTCTCGTTCCACGCGTTGCATCCGGTCGAGGTGGCCAAGGCGGCGTAGGCTCGCCGCCTCGTTCAGGGGCGTAGGCTGCCGATGAAAAGTTGTTCGAGGAGGCGTGCCGCGTCCTCGAACCGGCCTTCCCCGCTGCGGTCGGGGCCGAGCACGGCGCGCACCTGAACGTCGAAATCGGCATAGTGCTGGGTGGTGGCCCAGATGGCGAAGATGAGGTGGTAGGGGTCGGTCTTTGCGATCTTTCCGGCGTGCATCCAGCTTTCGATGATGCGCACCTTCTCGTCCACCAGCTCCTTCAGCTCGCCTTCCAGCATGGGCATGATGCGCGGCGCGCCCTGCAAGATCTCGTTGGCGAACAGCCGGCTTTCGCGCGGATAGTCGCGCGCCATCTCCAGCTTGCGGCGGATATAGCTGCGGATCTCGACGACCGGATCGTCGGCATCGTCGAATTCGCGCAGCGGCGCCAGCCATGTGTGCAGCAGGCGCTGCATCAGCGTGGCGTGGATGTCTTCCTTGCTGCGGAAATAGTAGAGCAGGTTGGGCTTCGACATGCCCGCCGCCTCGGCCACCTGGTCGATGGTCGAGCCGCGGAAACCGTGGACCGAGAACACGTCGAGCGCGGCTTCCAGGATAAGCTCGCGCTTTTCCTGCTGGATGCGGGTGAGCGGCCGTGCGGCGGATTCCATGATCGCTCTTTCCCTCCCGACTTCATTCCTTCTGGACCAAGAGTCTGGACCAGTGGTTCCCGACCCTGTGGAGCGCTCGGCCCGCGGGGCTTTTCGTCTAGTAATGGCTTGACCGCTCATTTGGCGGTGCTAACGTTTGTCCAATCGGTCAAAAATTGCGTAGCATGAATTGACGCAAGGGACCAAGCGTTGGCCGCGAGACATCAACCATCAGGAGGCTTGGTCATGTCCAACAGGCTCAAGGTAACGCCCAACGATCTTTCCGCATTCTGGATGCCGTTCACGGCAAACCGGCAGTTCAAGCAGGCGCCGCGCATGCTGGTGTCGGCCAAGGACATGCACTACACCGCCGCCGACGGCCGCAAGATCCTGGACGGCACCGCCGGCCTGTGGTGCGTGAACGCCGGCCACTGCCGTCCCAAGATCACCGAGGCGATCCAGAATCAGGCGGCCGAGCTCGATTACGCACCCGCCTTCCAGATGGGCCACCCAGTCGTGTTCGAACTGGCCAACCGGCTGGTCGACATCGCGCCGAAGGGCATGGAGCATGTGTTCTTCACCAATTCCGGCTCGGAATCGGTCGACACCGCGCTCAAGATGGCCATCGCCTACCATCGCGCCAAGGGCGACGGCGCGCGCTTCCGCCTGATCGGCCGCGAGCGCGGCTATCACGGCGTCAATTTCGGTGGCATTTCGGTCGGCGGCATCGTTTCCAACCGCAAGATGTTCGGTACGCTGCTGACCGGCGTCGATCACCTGCCGCACACCCATCTGCCGGGCAAGAACACCTTCACCAAGGGCGAGCCGGAGCACGGCGCGGACCTGGCCGACGAGCTGGAGCGCATCGTGGCGCTGCACGACGCCTCGACCGTCGCGGCGGTGATCGTGGAGCCGGTGGCCGGCTCGACCGGCGTGCTTATCCCGCCGAAGGGCTATCTCAAGCGTCTGCGCGAAATCTGCACCAAGCACGGCATCCTTCTGATCTTCGACGAGGTCATCACCGGATTCGGCCGTCTCGGCACGCCGTTCGCGGCCGATTATTTCGACGTGGTGCCGGACATCATCACCACGGCCAAGGGCGTGTCCAACGGCGTGATCCCGATGGGCGCGGTGTTCGTGACCAAGGAGGTGCACGACGCCTTCATGAACGGCCCCGAGCACATGATCGAGTTCTTCCACGGCTACACCTATTCGGGCAACCCGATCGCCTCGGCGGCGGCGCTGGCCACGCTGGAGACCTACAAGGAAGAGGGCCTGCTGACGCGCGGCGCCGAACTCGCGCCCTATTGGGAAGAGGCGCTGCATTCGCTCAAGGGCGAGCCGCATGTCATCGACATCCGCAATATCGGCCTGATCGGCGCCATCGAGCTGGAGCCGATCGCCGGTGCGCCGACCAAGCGCGCCTTCCAGGCCTTCGTCACGGCATTCGAGCGTGGAGCGCTGATCCGCACCACGGGCGACATTATCGCGCTGTCGCCGCCGCTCATCATCAGCAAGGGCCAGATCAACGAGTTGATCGACCATGTGCGCGAGGTTCTGCGGATGGTCGACTGACCATCCGCAATCGTCACGGGCGAGGGACGGCGACGGGAGAACCGCCGCCCCCGCCTTGAAAAATGAGAGGGAACGGAATGGCCGCGCCAGGCGAAAATCTGCGAATCAATCCAGACCGTTTGTGGGATTCGCTGATGGAAATGGCGAAGATCGGGCCCGGCGTCGCCGGCGGCAACAACCGCCAGACGCTGACCGATGCGGACAATGAAGGCCGCCATCTCTTCAAGCGCTGGTGCGACGAGGCCGGCCTTTCCATGGGCGTCGACCGGATGGGCACCATGTTCGCCCGCCGCGAGGGCACCGACCCCGACGCGCTGCCGGTCTATGTCGGCTCGCATCTCGACACCCAGCCCACGGGCGGCAAGTTCGACGGGGTGCTCGGCGTTCTCTCGGGGCTGGAGGTGGTGCGTACCCTCAACGATCTCGGCATCAGGACGAGGCACCCCATCGTCGTCACCAACTGGACGAACGAGGAAGGCGCGCGGTTCGCGCCCGCCATGCTGGCCTCGGGCGTGTTCGCCGGGGCGCATACGCTCGACTACGCCTATGCAAGGCAGGACGGCGAGGGCAAGAGCTTCGGCGACGAGCTGAAGCGCATCGGCTGGGTGGGCGACGAGGACGTCGGCGCGCGCAAGATGCACGCCTATTTCGAATATCACATCGAGCAGGGGCCGATCCTGGAGGCCGAGGACAAGCAGATCGGCGTCGTCACCCATTGCCAGGGCCTGTGGTGGCTGGAATTCACGCTGACCGGCAAGGAAGCGCACACCGGCTCGACGCCGATGACCATGCGCGTCAATGCCGGGCTCGCCATGGCCCGCATCCTCGAAATGGTGCAGAAGGTCGCCATGGAAAACCAGTCGGGCGCGGTGGGCGGCGTCGGCCAGATGCGGTTCTCGCCGAATTCGCGCAACGTGCTGCCGGGGCAGGTGGTGTTCACCGTCGATATCCGCTCGCCCGACCAGGCCAAGCTCGACGCCATGCGCACCCGCATCGAAGCCGAAGCAGCCAGGATCGCCGCCGAACTCGGCGTCGGCTGCGCGGTCGATCCGGTCGGCCATTTCGATCCGGTCACCTTCGATCCCGTTCTGGTCGGGCGCGTGCGGGCGGCGGCCGAGAAGCTCGGGCTTTCGCACATGAACATCATTTCGGGCGCCGGGCATGACGCCTGCTGGGCCGCCAAGGTCGCGCCCGCGACCATGGTCATGTGCCCGTGCGTGGACGGCCTGTCGCACAACGAGGCCGAGGACATTTCCAGGGAATGGGCGGCGGCTGGCGCCGACGTGCTGTTCCATGCCGTGGTGGAGACGGCCGAGATCATGGAGTGATCGGAATCACTTGAACCGGAAAGCTCAAGCCGCTCGCGAAGAAGCGGCAGCGCAAGGGGAATGACAGATGACCAGAGTAATCCGCAACGGCACCGTCGTCACAGCCGACCGCACGTGGAAGGCGGACGTGCTGTTCCAGCACGGCAAGATCGTGGCGATCGGGCCGGACCTGCATGGCGACCATGAGTTCGACGCCACCGGCTGCTATGTGATGCCGGGCGGCATCGATCCGCATACCCATCTGGAAATGCCCTTCATGGGCACCTATTCCTCCGACGATTTCGAGAGCGGCACGCGCGCGGCCCTTGCCGGCGGCACCACCATGGTGGTCGATTTCTGCCTGCCGGCGCCGCAGCAATCGCTGCTCGAAGCCCTGCAGATGTGGGACAACAAGACGTCGAAAGCGGCTTGCGACTATTCCTTCCACATGGCCATCACCTGGTGGGGCAAGCAGGTGTTCGACGAGATGGCCACGGTGGTGGAGAAGGGCATCTCGACCTTCAAGCACTTCATGGCCTACAAGGGCGCGCTGATGGTGGACGACGACGAGATGTATGCCTCGTTCCAGCGCTGCGCCGAGCTGGGCGCGCTGCCGCTCGTCCATGCCGAGAACGGCGACGTGGTGGCCGCGCTTTCGCAGAAGCTGCTGGCCGAGGGCAACAACGGACCGGAAGGCCACGCCTATTCGCGCCCTCCGGAAGTGGAGGGCGAGGCCACCAACCGCGCCATCATGATCGCCGACATGGCGGGCGTGCCGCTCTATATCGTGCATGTCTCGTGCGAGCAGAGCCACGAGGCGATCCGCCGGGCGCGCCAGAAGGGCATGCGCGTCTATGGCGAGCCGCTGATCCAGCACCTGACGCTGGACGAGAGCGAGTATTTCGACAAGGACTGGGACCATGCCGCGCGCCGGGTGATGAGCCCGCCCTTCCGCAACAGGCTGCATCAGGATTCGCTGTGGGCCGGCCTGCAATCGGGCTCCCTTCAGGTGGTGGCGACCGATCATTGCGCTTTCACCAGCGAGCAGAAGCGGTTCGGCGTCGGTGACTTCACCAAAATTCCCAACGGCACCGGAGGTCTGGAGGACCGCATGCCGGTGCTGTGGACCTTCGGCGTCAACACCGGCCGGCTGACCATGAACGAGTTCGTCGCCGTCACCTCGACCAACATCGCCAAGATCCTCAACATGTATCCGAGGAAGGGCGCGATCCTTGAAGGCGCGGACGCCGACATCGTGGTGTGGGACCCGAAGAAGAAAAAGAAGATCACGGCCAAGAAGCAGCAGTCGGTCATCGACTACAACGTCTTCGAAGGCGTCGAGGTCACCGGCCTGCCGCGCTTCGTGCTGTCGCGCGGCCAGCTCGTCATCAATGACGGCCATGTCGACGCCCATCCCGGCCACGGCGAGTTCGTCGCCCGCGAGCCGCACATGGCGGTCAACAAGGCGCTGTCGACCTGGAAGGAACTGGTCTCGCCGCGCAAGGTGGAACGCACCGGCATTCCGGCAAGCGGGGTGTGATGCGCGGTCCCGCTGCTTCCCGATCAGACGGCGTACTGCTCAAGGTCGGGCAGCAGCGTGACGCTTTCCTGCTCGCTCGGGTCCGTCCGCGCGATGACCGCGGTGACCTCGGCGTCGGAGTTGTTGACGGGCAGGTGCGGCACGTTGGCGGGAATGTAGATCATGTCGCCGGCGGCCGTCTCCATGCAGTGCTCGAGCCGGTCGCCCCAGTACATGATCGCCTTGCCGGACAGCACGTAGATCGCGGTCTCGTGGCTGTCATGCTTGTGCGCCTTGGCGCGGCCGCCCGGCGGTATCGTCAGAAGGTGCATGCACACACCGCTCGAACCGACGGTCTCCTTCGCGACCCCTTCAAAATAGTTGAAACCCTGCTTGCCGGCATAGGTGCCGGAGGGGCGCAACTTGCGGCATTCGGCCATGGGCGTGATCCTCTCGCGGGGGCAGGTCGATGAAGGCTGGGGCAAACTTAGCGTACGGGAACGGTCCGGTCATCGGGGCAACACGTCGGGCGCCGGCTTTTTTGGCCGGCGGGGAGGGCGTCGCGCGCGGAAGGAAGAGGCTGATCCGCATCATGGCCGTTCTCGCCGGGATCATCCCGGTCGCGGCCGAGGCCGATTCCCTCTGGATCACCGGCAGCTACGGCAACGAGGCGGGGTGCCGGTACGTCGCCACGGGTCAGGCCGAAAGCGACAACCACATCGTCCTCAAGAGCAACAGCATCGAGCGCCACGAATCGCAGTGCGAAATCCTCAACGTGAATTCGTCGGCCGGCGGCTGGGCCGTCCTTGATGTCATTTGCGGCGGCGAGGGGGAGACCTGGGCTGAGAAATACCTCTTCCAGGAGGATCCCGACGACCGCGCAAAAGTGAAACTGGCCATTGCGTCGTCTCCCGAGTTCGAGACGCTCGAGCGCTGCAACTAGGCAAAAGAAAAGGCCATGCATTGAACCCCGCCGTCATTTCCGCATCGAACCTCTCGCTCACCTTCGCCACCAATGACGGGCCGGTGCATGCGCTGAAGGATGTCAATCTCGACATCGGCAAGGGCGAGTTCGTGTCGTTCATCGGGCCGTCGGGCTGCGGCAAGACGACGTTCCTGCGCGTCATCGCCGATCTGGAGCGGGCGACCGGCGGCACGATCAC
>WPCJ01093340.1_pt1 | contig 28086 bp, 24 predicted proteins | sample 5399831 | NCBI WGS metagenome assembly WPCJ01 (sample SAMN12869470, study PRJNA574797) | sludge metagenome | isolation source: wastewater treatment of pH10 | place: China:Beijing | collected 2019-05-20 | reverse complement strand
TTTCGGGCGGTCAGCGCCAGACGGTGGCCATTGCCCGCTCGCTGCTGCTCGACCCGAAACTGATCATGCTCGACGAGCCGACGGCGGCTCTGGGTGTCGCCCAGACGGCTGAAGTGCTCGATCTTATCGAGCGGGTGCGCGAACGCGGCCTCGGCGTGATCATGATCAGCCACAACATGGAAGACGTGCGTGCCGTCGCTGATCGTATCGTCGTGCTGAGGCTCGGCAAGAACAACGGCGTTTTCCTTCCCGATGCCTCCAATCAGGAACTGGTCAGCGCGATCACCGGTGCCGAGAACAATTCCGTTTCCCGCCGGGCCAGCCGTCGCGCGCAAGCTCAGGAGAGCCAGCCATGACCGACAAAGCCATGCAGAATGCGCCCAAGGCGCAGCTTCTCGACCGCGCCGACGTGCGCGTGAAACATGCCGAGGGACTTGGTGGCACCATCAGCGCCTTTTTCGACCGCGTGCGGTCGGGCGACCTCGGCTCGCTGCCGGTCATTGTCGGGCTCGCCATCATCTGGACGGTCTTCCAGAGCCTGAACCCGGTGTTCCTGTCGGCGAACAACCTGGTCAATCTTCTGTTCGACTGTTCGACCGTGGGTGTCATCGCACTCGGTATCGTCTGCATCCTGATGCTTGGAGAAATCGACCTTTCGGTCGGCTCCGTCAGTGGCTTCGCCTCGGCATTGGTCGGGGTGCTCTGGGTAAACCAGGGGTGGCCCGTTGGCTTTGCCATCGTCACCGCCATGGCGGCAGGCGCGATCATCGGATCGGTCTACGCCCTGCTGCTCAACCGCTTCGGCATGCCGAGCTTCGTCTCGACACTCGCCGGCCTGCTCGCCGTGCTCGGCCTCCAGCTTTATCTGCTCGGCTCGACCGGCTCCATCAACCTGCCTTACGAGTCGCCTTTGGTGAATTTCGGCCAGCTGATGGTGATGCCGGCCTGGGTTTCCTACGGGCTCGCCGCGATCGCAGGTGTCGCCCTTTTCTGGACGAGATACCGTGAAGCGTCGCGGCGTCGCGAGGCAGGCCTGTCGGCGCCGTCTATGGCGGGCATCGTTGCGCGTGCCGTCGTCATCACCGTCGTGCTCGAGACCATCGTCTTCTACCTCAACAGCTCGCGCGGCATTCCATGGATGTTCGGGTTGTTTGTCGGCCTTGTCGTGGCGATGAACTACGCGCTCAAGCGAACCAAATGGGGCCGTTCGATGCATGCCGTCGGCGGCAATCGCGAGGCGGCACGGCGCGCTGGTATCAACGTACGCTACATCTACACCACCGCCTTCATGCTGTGTTCGACACTGGCGGCTACCGGCGGCATCCTGGCAGCGGCGCGCCTTGCGTCATCCAGCCAGCAGGCAGGCACAGGAGACGTCAATCTCAACGCGATCGCTGCAGCGGTGATCGGCGGAACCAGCCTGTTCGGAGGTCGCGGCAGCGCCTATTCCGCCCTGCTCGGCATCATCGTCATCCAGTCGATCGCCAGCGGTTTGACGCTTCTCGATCTGTCTTCGTCGCTTCGTTACATGATCACCGGCGCCGTGCTGGCAATCGCCGTGATCGTCGACTCGCTGGCACGCAGGTCTCGTGTCTCGCACGGCCGTGCCTGATCCTGGAGCGTTTCCGTTTTCACGGAAACGCTCCAGTTTTGTTTTTACGCAATTCCGGAACCGCTACGCACTTTCCTGGAATTGCCCGAACTCCCAAGCAACCAAGCAGAACAAGAGGCAGAAATGGCTCAAGACCTTACCGGAAAAGTCGCGGCGATCACCGGTGCCGCCTCGGGCATCGGCCTGGAATGCGCAAGGCATCTGGTGGCGGCAGGTGTGCGGGTCGCGCTCGTCGACCGCAACGAAAGTGCCCTGAAAGCCGTCTGCGAGGAGCTCGGGCCGCAAGCATTTCCCGTGGTGGTCGATCTGATGGACCCGAAGAGCATGGCCGGCATGATGCCGCGGATCCTCGAGAAGGCCGGCCAGCTCGACATCTTCCATGCCAATGCCGGTTCCTATGTCGGCGGCGAGGTCGTGGACGGCGATCCGGATGCCTGGGATCGCATGCTGAACCTCAACATCAACGCGGCGTTCCGGTCCATCCATGCGGTACTGCCGCATATGGTCGAGCGCAAGACCGGCGACATCGTCGTCACCAGCTCGATCGCCGGCCTGGTTCCGGTGGTGTGGGAGCCGATCTACACGGCTTCCAAACATGCCATCCAGGCCTTCGTGCACACTGTGCGCCGCCAGGTGGCCAGGCACGGCCTGCGTGTCGGCGCGGTTGCTCCAGGCCCGGTGGTGACGGCGCTGATCAGCGACTGGCCGAAGCAGAAACTCGAGGACGAACTGGCAGCGGGTGGGTTGATGCAGCCGGTTGAGGTCGCCGAGGCGGTGATGTTCATGCTGACCAGACCGCGCAACATCACCATCCGCGATCTGGTGATCCTGCCGCAAAGCAACGATCTCTGACATTGACCCTCTCCGGCCTGCGCGTCGGCGGCGTTTCCCTTTTTCTCGGCTCACGGGTGATTGCATGACTTCGGCAAAACACTTCATCGGCATCGATGTCGGCACCGGGAGTGCGCGTGCCGGCGTTTTTGACGAGCGCGGCGCCATGCTCGCTTCTGCCAAGCGCGAGATTGCGCTGTTTCGCGAAGCGGGCGACGTCGTCGAGCAATCGAGCAACGATATCTGGCAGGCGGTGTCAGCAAGCACGCGGGAAGCTATCGCGAGGGCCGGTGTGCCGGCAATGTCGATTGTCGGCATTGGTTATGATGCGACCTGCTCGCTGGTGGTGTTGGGCGAGAACGGAATGCCGCTCTGCGTCGGGCCGACCGGAGAGGCCGAGCGCAACATCATCGTCTGGATGGATCACCGCGCCACCGAGCAGGCGGCACGCATCAACCGCACCGGCGAAGCCGTGCTGGACTATGTCGGTGGGGCGATCTCACCGGAGATGGAAACGCCGAAACTGCTGTGGCTGGCCGAGCACAAGCCGGAGACCTTCGCCAGCGCCTGGCAGTTCATGGACCTGACCGATTTCCTGACCTGGAAGTCCACCGGCAGCCTTGCGCGTTCCGTCTGCACGGTGACGTGCAAGTGGACCTATATGGCGCATGAGCAACGCTGGGATGAGCACTATTTCCGCACCGTGGGACTTGGCGCGCTGGCCGACGAGCAGTTCCGCCGCATCGGCACCGAGGTCGTAGCCGCCGGCACGCCTCTCGGCCAGGGGCTGACAGCCGAGGCGGCGCTCGACCTGGGGCTGATGGAAGGTACGCCGGTGGCGGCCGGTCTCATCGACGCTCATGCCGGCGGCATCGGTACGGTGGGTGCACGAGGCGCTACGGGAAGCGTCCTGACGCGCATGGCCTATGTATTCGGCACATCGGCCTGCACCATGTCGACCACCGCGGCTCCAGCATTCGTGGATGGCGTGTGGGGACCGTATTTCTCGGCGATGGTGCCTGGGCTGTGGCTGAACGAAGGCGGCCAGTCCGCCGCGGGTGCTGCGATCGATCACCTGGTGCGCATGCACCCGGCTTCGGCCGAGGCGGCAATGCAGGCCGGCAAGGACGGCATGAGCCTGAGCCAATGGCTGGCAGCTGAGGCCAGCAAACGTGGCGGGGTTGCACAGGCACCTGAGCTCATCGGCAAGCTGCATGTCGTGCCGGAATTCCTCGGCAACCGCGCGCCCTTCGCCGATCCCGAGGCGCTTGGGCTGATCGCCGGCATCGGCATGGACACGGGTCTCGACGGACTGGTCGGACTTTATCTCGCCGGCGTCTGCGGCCTCGGATATGGCGCGCGCCAGATCGTCGGCGTGCTCGCCGAGAAGGGCGTTGTTACTGACACCATCGTGGTCAGCGGCGGCGCCGGGCAGAGCCCGCTGGTGCGCCAGCTTCTGGCCGATACGACCGGGCTTGTCGTGGCAGCTTCGACCTCGCCGGAACCTGTCCTGCTTGGTTCAGCCATACTCGGCGCCGTTGCGGCGGGTCATTTCCCGGATATGGTATCGGCCATGGACGCGATGTCGGAGCTTGGCGAAACCTATCAGCCAAATGAAGCGCATGCCGGTTGGCACGCAGGCCGTTTCCAGGCGTTCGAACTGCTGCAGAAGGCGGGCAGGACAATTCGCGACGATGCCTGACCTCGTCTCCCGGCCGAGGGGAGGGATAGCGCCCGACCATTCTTGGGTCTATTCCTGTCTCGTCGACATGCAGCGGATGGACTTTTTCCCAACCGGTGGCGTAAGACGCTGCCAGACGGGAAAGCAAAGCCGCCGTCGATGTTTGCTGGTTTCGGGGGACAAGGCATGACTGCAGAGAATGGCAAGGCAACCGCACAAGCGGCGGACGCACTACCGCTCTTCTACGTGAACCCCGAGGCAATGAATCCAGACCGGCATGGTTCGCTCGGTCTCGCTGCGCGGACCGATTTCTCGTTTACCCGTGCTGCGCATGCATTGCCTGTCGTGACGGGCGAGATGCCCGCCGCCATGCGGTCCTACCCGATCGTCTTTGTCGGTCCCGCCAATCAGCCGGTCGTCATCACGGGGTTGCGGCAGGGCGAGAACCTGTTCGTCGACAAGGACGGCCAGTGGGCAAAACCGCATTATGTTCCTGCCTATGTGCGTCGTTATCCGTTCATTCTTGCCGACGATGGCGGGCAGGGCAGTGGACGGCTGGCGCTCTGCGTCGACCGTGCCAGCGACCGGGTGGTCGAGCAGGTCGTGGCAGCCGCGCACGGCGACAAGGTGCTCCCATTCTTCGCAGGCGCCGAGGTGACCGAAGCCACCAAGCAGGCCCTGGCCTTCTGCAACCAGTACCAGATGGATTTTGCCGCCACCCGCGCGATGGTCGACAAGATCGATGCGCATGGCCTCTTCGCCGAGCGCCGTAGCACCGTGACACTGGAAAATGGCGAGGTGCTCAACCTCACCGATTTCAAGATCATCGACGAGGATGCCTTCAACAAGCTGAGCGACGAGGCGTTTATCGATCTCAGGAAATCCGGCGCGCTGACGCTGGTCTATTGTCACCTCGCTTCGACCAACAGCTGGAGCTCGCTGATCCATCAGGCGCAATTGCGGAACGTTTGATGAGGCGGGGTTGCGCCCCGATACACTGTGCAGGCATGGTGTGTGCCTGGCGCTTCCAGAGATCGGTCTGAACGACCAAGAAGAGCGCGAATGCCGCTGATTTTGCGGTGGTGACAGGGCGTCTGAGCAGCAAGCTGGCACGCTTTGCGTCACAATCGACCAGCCTTTTGAAAATCAATGTCAATTTCCGGGCGCGAAAACCGAAACCGGGAACATCGTTTCGTGCTTTTTCAAGATGCACAATCTATGCGTGCGTAGAACGTTCTCAATGCAAGCAGGGGACGTAGCCCAAGTTGGTGTCGGACAGAACTTTTTTCGGTCTCCGTACAAAGGGTGAAGCAAGCTTCAAAGCATCCAAATTAAACCATTCTTCGTGCTGCGATTTTTGATTGCACAGCCCGAATTCCAACGGCATTGGGCGCGCCCACATTTCCCGCAAGCCATTATGTTAAAACGATTTTTTCTTCGGTACGACCTTTTTCGCGGTTGACGAAGAGCCGCTTCGCTCATACCCATAAATCAAATTGATTTATCTTATCCGCCGACAAGAGCGGAAGGGTCAATTCCAACCAGGGGAATCAAACCATGCGTGCCAAAAGGACGAATCCGTCTTCTTTCCGCCGGGCTCTATCGCTGCGGCGGCTGTTCACTGGCGCTGCCTTCGCAGCGCTCTCCGTTGCAGGCGGTCTGACCGCCCAATCGACACCCGCCTCTGCCGAAGCCGTGCTCTCCATGCACATCGAGGAGCAGACCAGTTGGGTGCAGAACTTCAATCCGTTCGATCTCGGCGGGCGCCGCCAGAGCACGATGGATTTCATCTATGAGCCGCTGGTCATCTTCAATGATTACGACGGCGGCAAGCCGATCTGGCGTCTCGCCACGGCGTACAAGTTTTCCGACGATCTGAAGTCGATCTCCTACACGCTGCGCGATGGCGTAAAGTGGTCCGATGGCAAGCCGCTGACTTCGGCGGATATGAAGTTCACGCTGGAGATGATGCTGAAGAACCCGGCGGTCGACACGGTCGGCGTCGGTGAAACTGTTGCCTCCGTCGAGGCGCCGTCGCCTACCGAGGTCAAGATCAACCTCAAGGCCGTCGACACGCATTTCCCTGAAATGCTGGCTGATTTCCCGGTGGTGCCCGAGCACATCTGGAAGGATGTGAAGGATCCACTCGCCTTCAAGAACGAAAAGCCCGTCGGTTCCGGGCCGATGACCGAAGTCCGCCGTTTCACGCCGCAAGTCTACGAACAGTGCCGCAACCCGAATTATTGGGATGCTGCCAGTCTCAAGGTGGATTGCCTGAAGCTGCCGCAGATCTCCGGCAACGACCAGATGCTGGCACTGCTGCCTGAAGGCACGATGGACTGGATCGGCTCGTTCATTCCGCAGATCGACAAGACCTATGTCGCGCTTGATCCGAAGAACAACGGCTACTGGCAACCGCCCGCCGAAACGGTGGCTTTCCAGATGAACTTCAAGACGAAGAACCCCGGTAATGCCGAGGCCTTCGCCGACATCAATTTCCGCCATGCCTTCTCGCTGGCAATGGACCGCACGTCGATGGTCGACATCGCCGGTTTCGGTTATCCGGTGGTGAACCAGCACGCGTCCGGCCTGCCGCCGCGCTTCGACAGCTGGCGCAACAAGGCCGCCGAAGGCGAGCACGACGTATGGATGGCCTATGACGTCGACAAGGCCAACAAGGTGCTCGACGACGCTGGCTACAAGAAGGGCGCCGACGGCTTCCGCACCACGCCCAAGGGGCAGCCGATAGCGTTTTCCATCGCCGTGCCGAACGGCTGGACGGACTGGATCGATGCGGTGCAGATCGGCGTCGAGGGGCTGCGCAAGATCGGTGTCAACGCTTCGGTGGCGACACCGGAATACGAGCAGTGGCAGAAGCAGATTCTCGACGGCACGCTGGACGCCGTCATGAATTCCCGTGCCGATGGCCCGACGCCCTTCCGCGGTTACTATCAGTCGCTGTCGACATCATTCGGGGGCCGTATCACCTCGGCGCCGTCGCGCTATTCCAATGTGGAACTGGACAAGGTCTTCGACGCCTATCGCAAGGCGACTTCGGAGGAAGAGCGCCACAAGCTGTTCGACCAGGTTCAGCTGATCGTCGCTGCTGAATTTCCCGTAGTGCCGGTGTTCAACGGACCGACCTGGTTCCAGTATTCGACCAAGCGCTTCACCGGCTGGGTAACCAAGGACGAACCGGTGATGAACCCGGAGGATCACGACAACAACCGCCTGCGGCTCGTGCATTTGCTGCGGCTCAAGCCAGTGCAATAATCAGGAGGGATCGGCAACGGGATAGCGGCGATGCGGATACCTCTTCGACGGCTCGGTGTCTATCTGGCCGCCTTCCTGTTTGCCATCGTGGTCAACTTCACGCTTCCCCGGCTGATGCCGGGGAGCCCGGTCGACAGCATGGTCGCCCAGCTCGGGCCGCGCGCCACGCCGGCGGCGATCGAGGCGATCAAGGCCCGCTTCGGTGCCGTCGAGCAGCCGATATGGCTGCAGTTCCTCGACTACCTGAAAGGGCTGGCCACCTTCGATCTCGGCGTATCGGTCAAATATTATCCGCAGACCGTCACCGAGGTTCTGGCCCGTTCGGCCGGCTGGACCGCCTTTCTGGTTTCCACTGCGATCGTCTTCTCCCTCTGCGTCGGCGTCTCCCTCGGCGCAGTGGCAGCCTGGCGGCGAGGCGGACGCTTCGATGCGTTCGTCTCGCCCTTTTCTGTGGTGCTGATCGCGGTGCCGCCGGTCATCATCGCGCTTGCCACGCTGTTCACCTTCGGCGTGACGTTGCGATGGTTCCCGGTGGGCTACGCCTATGACCCGAGCCTCGACCCGGGCATCAATTTCACCTTCTTCGGTTCAGTGTTCTGGCACGCCATCATGCCGGTGCTGACGCTTTCGCCCTACATGATCGGCGAATTCCAGACGACGATGCGCTCCTCGATGATCTCGGTGCTGGGCGAGGACTACGTCACCATGGGCCGTGCCAAAGGGCTCGGCAACACCGCGGTGATGTTCAGCTATGCAGCGCGCAACGCCATGCTGCCGGTGATGACCAACCTGGCGCTCATGCTGGGCGCGGTGTTCGGGGGTTCGATCGTCACCGAGATCGTCTTCAATTATCCAGGGCTGGGCCTGACTTTGTTCACGGCAAGCGTGGCGCGCGACTATCCGGTGATCCAGGGGCAGCTGCTGCTGATGACGATGGCCACGCTGGGCGCCAACCTGCTGGTCGATATCCTCTATGGCGTGGTCGATCCCAGGGTGCAGGAGGGGCGGACATGAGCTCGGGTCTCAGGTTGTTCCTGCGCCAGAAGAAGGCGGTGGCTGGATTTATCATTATCGTAGCGCTCTGCCTGATGGCCCTCCTGGCACCAGTCCTGGCACCTGGCGATCCTGCCCAGCGCGTCGGACGTTCACATCAGCCGCCGACAGCCGAACATGTCTTCGGCACCACCAAGATGGGCCGGGACGTCTATTCGCAGTTTGTCTGGGGCGCGCGACCATCGCTGGCGGTCGGCTTCGCGACTGGGCTCGCGATCACGGCGATCGGGACGGCGATCGGCCTGATTGCCGGATATTTCGGCGGCCGCACCGACGCGGTGCTCGACCTGACCACCAATGCTGTGCTGGTCATCCCCAACATTCCGTTGCTTATCCTGCTCGCATCATTCGCCGGCACCGTCGGGCCGATGGCGATCATGGCCATCATCGCACTGACGTCCTGGCCATGGGGCGCGCGCATGACACGCGCGCAGACCCTGTCGTTGAAGAACCGCGAGTTCGTCGTTGCAGCACGCATGGTAGGCGAACCCTGGTGGCGCATCATTTTCGTCGAAATCCTGCCCAATCTGGTGCCCTTGATCGGCATCAACCTGGTCGGCTCGATCATCTATGCGATCGTGGCGCAGACAACACTGGAATATCTCGGCTTCGGCGATCCGTTGAATGTCACCTGGGGCACCATGCTCTACAATGCCCAGAATTCCTCGGCGATCATCGTCGGTGCCTGGTGGGACATCGGCGCGCCGGCGCTTGGCATCGCCATCGTCGGGCTGGGACTGGCGTTGCTCAACTTCACCTTCGACGAGATCGCCAACCCGCAACTCCGTTCCGGACCGGCGCTCAGCCGCTGGCTGCGGCTCAACCGGTTGCGCGCTCGTGAATTGAGGGCTGCCCGATGAACGCGCCGTTGCTTCGGATACAGAACCTCGACGTCGACTATCTGACCGACGGTGGCGCATTCCGCGCGGTCAAGAACGTGTCCTTCGACATCGGCCGTGGCGAGTTGTTCGGGCTTGCTGGCGAATCCGGCTGCGGCAAGAGCACCATTGCCTACGCCATCACGCGGCTGTCGAAGCCACCGGCCTGGGTGGCGGGCGGCCAGGTGCTGCTCGATGAACAGGATCTTCTGAAGCTGCCGGAGACGGCGCTTCAGAAGGTGCGCTGGCGGCGCATCGGCATGGTCTTCCAGAGCGCGATGAATTCGCTCAATCCGCTGATGCGCGTTGCAGCGCAATTCCATGACGTGCTGGCCCGCCATACCGGCGCAAGCAAGGCGCAGTCGCGCGCCCGCGCCGAAGAGATGTTCAAACTTGTCGGCATCTCGCCGACAAGGCTGGACGACTATCCCTACCAATTCTCCGGCGGCATGCGGCAGCGCATCGTGATCGCCATCTGCCTCGCCCTGCAGCCGGAGCTCATCATCATGGACGAGCCGACCACGGCGCTCGATGTGGTGGTGCAGCGCGAGATACTGGAGCAGGTCATCGACCTGCAGCGCAGTCACGGTTTCTCGGTGCTGTTCATCACCCACGACCTGCATCTGATGGCGCAGCTCTGCCACCGCGTCGGCGTGATGCTGAAAGGCGAACTGGTCGAAGTTGGCGACGTGCGACAGGTCAGTCGTGCGCCGGCACACGAATATACGCGCAAACTGTGGGGTTCGATCCCGCAATTGCCGGGACATGGAGCTGCCGCATGAACGCGCAGCCGAGCCTTTCCGTCGACGGCGCCGAGGCGCTGAGCGAGCCTGTGGTGAAGCTTGATCGCATCGAGCGCAGTTTCGGCATCGTGCAGGCGCTGCGTGGCGTCTCGCTGACGCTGAAGCCCGGGCGGGCGCTGGCGCTGGTCGGCGAGTCCGGCTGCGGCAAGACCACCTGCGCGCGCATCATCGCCCGCATGGACGAACCGACGGCCGGCAAGATGTATTTCCGCGGCCGTGACATCACCCAGCCGGGTGACAGGGCGGTTGAGACCGCTTACCGGCGCGCCGTGCAGATGGTGTTTCAGGACCCGTTCGCTTCGCTCAATCCCGTGTTTTCAATCCAGCACCACCTGGCGCGGCCATTGAAGTTGCACGGGCATGCCCGCAGCAAGGCAGAAGAGGTCTCGGGCGTGGCCGATCTGCTCGCTTCTGTGGGCCTCGATCCGGCCGTGACGGCCGCCAAGTTTCCGCATGAGCTTTCCGGCGGCCAACGGCAACGAGTCAACATCGCGCGTGCTCTTGCCGTACGGCCGGAGGTGCTGGTGGCGGACGAACCAACCTCGATGCTCGACGTGTCGATCCGGCTGGGAATTCTCGAGCTGCTGTCAAACATCAAGCGCGAAAGACAGCTTGCGCTGCTCTACATCACCCATGACATTGCGACTGCGGCGTATGTCGCGGAGGAGGTGATCGTGATGTTCGCCGGCCAGATGGTGGAGTGGGGTGATACGGAAACGGTGATCCGCAACGCCAGGCATCCCTATACCAAGCTTTTGCTCTCGGCGGTGCCGGATCCCGATCGGCCTTTCGTGCCGGGCGACAGCGCGCGTTTCCTCGGTCATGCCGAAGAGGTGCGCCGTATCAGCAGGCCGGCTTCCGACACCATCGAGCAGGTTGGCGCCAATCATTTCATCCGCGCCCTCGGCGCGTGAACCAAATCTCCTGAAGCGGCAGAACAGTATGGATTACCTCGTCAATCTTTCCCTCCTGAAACCGGAACCCGCGCTGGACGAGCGCATGCTGAAAGCCGGAGTGACGATCCGCAGAGCGCTGGCCCCGGAGCTTGAACTGGTCACCGACTGGGTACGCCAGATGTTCGGCGCGGGCTGGTCGAGCGAAACGGCCGTCGCCATCATGCGCCAGCCGCCGACCTGCTTCCTGGCGACACGCGAAGAAAAGCTGATCGGCTTCTCCTGCCATGAGTCGATCGCGCGCGGGTTTTTCGGCCCCACCGGCGTCGACAAGGCGGCAAGAGGCCTCGGCGTTGGGCATGCCTTGCTGCTGGCTTCGCTGCTCGACCTGAAAACGATGGGCTATGGCTATGCCATCATCGGCGATGTCGGCCCGTCTGAATTCTACGAGCGCACGGTGGGTGCGACCATGATCCCCAACTCCGAACCGGGCATCTATGCCGGATTGTTGAAGCTGCGGCCGCACGAATAATGCGCCGGCACGTCGATGGGCGGGCAGAGCGCGATGCTGAACTTCTGCCACTCTCCGAGCTGGGTGGAACGCCTGAGACCTCCAGTGCAACGTTTGCGAGACTGAAAGTTTGACATGACCATACAGCCGAAATCAGCCTTCCGCCTGCAGACCCATTGGACCCCCGCCGTTGGCGGCGAGAGCTTGGCCTATTCGCTGACACTGACCAATCTCTCGGCCAAGCCGGTTTCCGGCTTCAAGCTGTGCGTGAGCGGTCCTGCCCGTATCGATCCCGCAGCGGCAGTCGAGGGGGGCGTCCTGACCGCACGTCTCTCCAACCATTCCGAACTGTCACCGCCGGAAGGCTTCGTGCTGGAATCCGGAGCGTCATGGACGGTGACCGCGCGTGGACTGTCCTATCCGCTGCGCCACTGGACCGATGGTGCCAACACCGCCTATGTCGCATTGGCCGATGGGACAACAGTGCCGGTTTCCGTCGCTCCGACCCAGGCCAAGGGCGATAACGCACCGCTGAAGCGCGGCGCCGAAATCTATCCCGTGCCGCATGTGGCGCCGGTGCCGGTGTCGATCGTGCCATGGCCGAACAGCGTGTCCGTATCGGGCCGCGTCGCCGTGCCACAAGGCTTGGCGATCGCGGCCAAGGGCGAGGAAGCCACGGCAGCCGCATCCGCCTTTGCCGAATTGGTCGAAGGGCTGTTTCCGGTGGAGGGGATCGTGCGACCGGAAGGCGAGGGCGGTCTGCCGGTATCTCTGGCCCTGGCCGACGATTTCGCCCCGGAAGCCTATGTCATCCGTTTTGCCGGCGGTCGCGTGATGATCTCGGCAGCGACACGCACCGGCCTGCTCTACGGACTGATCACGCTGGGCCAGATCCTGCGCGGGGCGCGCCATCATCCCGAGACATTCCTGTTTCCGCTGGAAGGCGAGATCAAGGACGAGCCGTCGCTTGGCTGGCGTGGCACACATCTCGACGTGGCGCGCCAATTCTATGGCACAGCCGAGGTCAGCCGTTTCCTCAAGATCCTGGCGTGGAACAAGCTCAATCGCTTCCACTGGCATCTGTCCGATGATGAAGCCTGGCGCCTGGAGATCGATGCCTATCCGGAACTGACCCGCATCGGCGCCTGGCGCGGTCACGGCCTGCCGTTGCCGCCGTTGCTGGGTTCTGGGCCTGAGCGGGCCGGCGGCTATTACAGCAAGGCTTCGGTGCGCGAGATCGTTGCGCTGGCGGGTCGTGTCGGTATCCAGGTGATCCCGGAAATCGATGTTCCCGGCCATTGCTATGCGATGCTTCTAGCGATCCCCGAGCTGCGCGATCCGGCCGAGCACGGTGCCTATTATTCGGTGCAGGGTTTCCCCAACAACTGCCTCAACCCGGCTCGCGAGGAAACCTACAGGGTTCTCGAGACCATCCTCGACGAGGTGATCGAGCTGTTCCCTTACAAGCGCATCCATGTCGGTGCCGATGAGGTGCCGATCGGTGCCTGGTCCGGTTCGCCCGAAGCACTGGCAAGACTTGCCGAACTCGCCGGTGCCGACGTTGCAGCCGCACATGCCAAGCGCCTGAACGTCGTCACCAATCATCACGGCGCCGACGAAATCGACGGTTCAGGCGCTGCCGTGCTGCAGGCGCAGTTCCTTGCGCGCATTCAGAAGTTCCTGGCCTCGCGCGGTTGTATCACCGGCGGCTGGGAAGAAGCCGCGCATGGCGATATCATCGACAAGGAGAAGAGCTTCCTGAATGGCTGGCGTTCTGTCGAGGTGTCGGCAGCACTTGCCGGGCGCGGCTACGATATCGTCGTCTGCCCGGGACAGGTCTATTATCTCGACATGGCCAACAGTCCTGCCTGGTCAGAGCCGGGTGCCGCCTGGGCCGGTTGGTCGGAACCACAGACGCTCTATGAGTTCGACCCGGTGGAGGGATGGACCGAGCAGCAGAAGAAGCACTTCCTCGGCATACAATCCTGTATCTGGTCAGAGCCGATGACAGACCGCGGCGTATTCGACCGTCTGGTGTTTCCGCGCATCTCCGCCTTGGCGGAGACGGGCTGGACCAGGCCGGAGCGCAAATCATGGGAGCGCTTCAAGGCGCTCGCCGGCCTGATGCCTATCCTCTACGGCATCACAGCCGCGGCGTGAGGCACCGGCCTCCATCCTGGAGCGTTTCCGTTTTTCATTGAAACGCGGAAACGCTCCAAGTTTTTGTTTTCGTCGCATTCTTGTAACGCCAAGTGATTCCACTTGGCTAATGCTCTCGTCACGGATGGAGGCCTCCGCGCCATGATTGTTATGGTGTCGGCCGGAAAACGCCATCCTTGTCGCGTTTCAGTGGGGCACTCTGCTCGGGAAGCGGGGCTCCGGGGGCATCGTTGATGGAAACACCCTGCGGCCAGTCTGCCGGAGCGATCGCGACATAACGCGCGTAGCCACCCGAGCCGCCCTGCGGCTTGGCAAAGCCGATCGTCACCAGTGCACCGGCCTCGGGGACCTTGTCGAGGTTGGCCACGCCTTCAGCCTGCACGAAATTGTTGTGCATGAGCCAATATTCGCCCTCAAGGGTCGGCGTGGTGTCGGTGTCGAGCGGCTCGTGGCCATGAAACAGGATCTTGCGCTCCAGATGCAGGAATTTGAGCGCGTCGAGACTCACCCCTGGAAATGGCGCCTTGGCAAAGCGTTCCGGCTCATTCCATTTCTTGTACCAATCGGAGCGCACGAACACCACGGAGCCTTCGGGGATGCGGCCGTGCTTCTTCTCCCATTCCTCGATGTCGGCAACCTTGAGGTGATACCCCTCGTCGGTCTTTGCCTTTCCGCTGATGTCGATCACCACCAGCGGCCTCACCGCGAATGTCGGCGGCAGGTCGCTGATGGTGGCGCCCTTGGGATTCCAGTGTGAAGGCGGATCGAGTTGGGTGCCGTACTGGTCGGTGGTCAGGTCATAGGCGCTGGCAACGAAGCCATGCTTCTCATAGGTGAACTCCTCACCTTTTTTGACGTAACCTTCGATGTCGGCGCCGGCCACGGCCGGCTTGAATTTGGCGGGGCCGAAGCCCGGCCAGACCGGCTGCACCGGCGCGAAAGCATGGGTGAGGTCGATGTATTTCGCAGACTTCAGGGATTGTTCGTAGAATTTCCAGAATGCCGGTTCTTCCGCCGATGCGGCGCTGCTTGCGGCGAGCACGGCGCCAAGCGCGGCGAGCCGCACAAAGCTCATTGCCTTCATGATCCTCTCCTGTCGATTTGACGCGGCAACGATCATGCAATCCTGCCGGCACGGCAAGCATTGTGATTGCTCCTTTCCCGGCCGTTGCGCAAAAAACGCTGGTGTTGCTGACGGAGAAATTTCATTTCGAGTTTTCAGACAGCCCACGGGAGAACCGTGGCGGAGCGCGTTCACCCAATGATGGATTTACGCCCGCGTGAAGCGCGATGCCCAGGTGGATTGCCGGGATCAGCAGAACAAGACCGCCGAGGAAAAAGAAAGGAAACGGACTGTCCGATCCGACGTTGCCCGACGCGAATGCCAGGGAGCCCAGGATTGCCATCGGTATTGCCGCGTAGAAGACTCCACGCCGGTATTTCCGACGGGCCTGCGGCGATGCCTCCAGCCTTCCGCGCATGTAGTCAAACGAGAGACTTACGAATATCCAAAATGACATGAGGCCGAAAACAGCCAGGCCGAAACCGATTCCCCCGAAGACTGCCATCTGCACGTCTTCTTTCCCGCCGGCCAACAGGGCAGAGGGTGTGCCAACCAGGAAAGCCCCGCCGCTGACAACGCCGAGTACCATGGCCAGATATCCCAGAACGATAGTAGCGGGCGCTGCCAGGATAATAAATTCAACGAGGTAGACACCTCGCATCAGGGGTGATGATATCCATCTCTCCCCGGCCTCGTGCCGATGGTTGTCCGCCGGGTAAGCGACTTCATCGTGGCTTTCTTTATCTGTCATCGGGCAATCAACTTTTCGAGCAATGCTTCTCGTGTCCCATGCATAGCCTCGCGCTTGCTCTGTCGACCGAACTTTTACGATGATGCAACGAGCATGCAATGCTGTTGGACAGCAACCATTGCATTAAGTGCTCCTCGTTCCTTACGCGAAATCGCTGGCGCAGCCGCTGTCCGCTGCGACTTCTTTCAATCGAGCGGCTTCTGCAGCACATCGAACTGCGGGTTGGTTTCGGAGAAGATCGGCAGCGCTGCGGCGCCGAGCACGGAAGTGTCCTTGCCTGCCGCGCCGATCAGGACGCGTGGCACGCTGCGTGCGCGCGTCGAGGAAACCGACAGATGCAGCGGCTCCAGCCGCCCCGCCAGCAGCTCGATGACGGCAAGCGGCATGAAGCCACCCAGCACCACGGTCTCCGGATCGAAGGCGAGCTCGAGGACATCGATGGCCTGCCTCAATGGGGCGGCAGCCTGGTCCGCCCAGGCAAGCAGGCGCTCGTCGCCGGCAATCAGCAACTCGTCGAGCCTCTCAGGGGAAGCGTGATCTGGATCCGGCATTTCGAGGCAATCATAGGCGGCGCGCAGCGAGACGTAACGTTCAAGGCAGCCATGCTTGCCGCAGAAACAGGCGAGCCCGCCCGGCTTGACGATCATGTGACCGATCTCGCCGGCATTGTGACGGCTGCCCTTGTAGAGATGGCCGTCGAGGAAAAGACCGGCGCCGAGGCCCGTGCCGATGAAGAGATAGACGAAGCTGTTGAGATTCCTGGCGACGCCATAAAGCCGTTCGCCGATGGCAGCGGCGGTGGCGTCGTTCTCGAAGGTCACCGGCAGACCGGTCAGGCGTTCCAGTTCGGCCGCCACCGGAAAATCCTGCCAGCCGGGCAGGGCGGTAGGACCGACCGATGTCATGCCCTCGACATCGAAGGGGCCCGGCATCGCCATGCCGACGCCAAGCAGGCGGCTGCGGTCGAAACGGAAGGAACGCACTAGTTCGTCGGTCATCGCCGCGAGCAAAGGCATCGCTTCTGCCGGTGTCGGCCGGTCGACCATGCGCTCGATGCGTGCGCGGAGCGTGCCCGACAGGTCGGTGACGACGCCAACCGCCGTCTGATGGTCGAGCTGTAGGCCGATCGAATAGCCTCCGTTGGGGTCGATCGAATAAGGCACCGCCGGCTGTCCGCGTGCGCCTTTCTGCGTCGCCTCTGCGCGCAGGAGGCCTGCCCGTTCCAATTCGTCGACGATGTTGGAAATCGTCTGGGAACTCAGGGCGGTAAGCCGTGCGATCTGGGCACGCGAGAGCGCGCCGTTCGTCCTGATCGCCTCGATGACGACACGGCGGTTGTGCGACTTGGCCTGTTCGAGATTGGTGCCTGCGACGGGTCTTCTGAGGGTCATGTGAACTCTCTACGCGAGTTCCGTCGATTATGAAGGAAAATATAAGCCAATCAACTTGATTTAATTAATTTCACATGGTCTAGTTTGCGTGGCTGTCGAGGCCACACAGGCCGGGCAGCTGCCAATCGGGAGGAATCAATGAACAGCTTCTTCAAGGGCGCAGCCTGCGGGCTTGCGCTGCTGATCCATCAGTCGCTTCCGGCTTTCGCCGAGGACGTGACGCTGAACGCTATTTTCATGAAGCAGGCCGCCTACAGCGAGGACGATACCAAGGCCATGGCCAAGGCATTCGAGGGAGCCAATCCAGGCCTCAAGGTCAATCTGGAGTTCGTGCCTTACGAGGCGCTGCACGACAAGATCGTGGCGGCTCAGGGCGCCGGATCTTCTGGTTACGACGTTGTCCTGTTCGACGTGATCTGGCCGCCGGAATTCGCCACCAAGGGCTTCCTGCAGGATGTCACTGCCCGCGTCCCCAAAGGCGATCGGGACAAGGTGTTCGACGGTGCGTGGACCACGGTGGACTATGACGGCAAGATCTGGGGCATGCCCTGGATCCTCGACACCAAGTATCTGTTCTACAACGAGGATATGCTGAAGCAGGCGGGTATTTCTGCTCCGCCCAAGACCTTCGAGGAACTGGCCGAACAGGCCAAGATCATCAAGGACAAGGGCATCGCCAAATATCCGATCGTATGGAGCTGGAGCCAGGCCGAGGCGCTGATCTGCGACTACACGTCGATGGTGGGCGGCGCCAAGGGTTCCTTCACCCAGGATGGCAAGCTGTCCTTCGACACGGGCGGTTCGGTCGAAGCCGTCAACTACATGAAAAAGACGCTCGATGACGGCGTCACCAACCCGAACTCGCGCGAGTATCTGGAAGAGGACGTGCGCAAGGTGTTCTCGGCAGGCGAAGCCGCGTTCGCGATGAACTGGACCTACATGTTCAACATGGCCAACGACCCGAAGGAGAGCAAGGTCGCCGGCAAGGTCGGCATCGTTCCGGCCCCAGGCTTCAAGGGCAAGGCCGAAGCCTCCGCCATCAACGGCTCGATGGGGCTGGGCATCTCCGCCGGTTCCAAGCATCCCGACGAGGCCTGGAAGTTCATCACCTTCATGACCTCGCAGGAAACCCAGAACAAATACGCCAAGCTCAGCCTGCCGATCTGGAAATCGTCCTATGAGGATCCGGCGGTGACCAAAGGGCAGGAAAAGCTGATCGACGCTGCCAAGGTCTCGCTCGGCGTGATGTTCGCCCGTCCGATGACACCATCCTATCCGGAACTGTCGTCGATTCTGCAGAAGAACATCCAGCAGGTGCTGCTCGGGCAGGCTTCGACGGACGACGCCATGAAGGCGGCGACCAAGGCCGCCGAACGGCTGCGCTAGGCCGCCGGCGCTTCGAGGGGAGAGCACAGCCGTCATGGCCCCAGCCCAACAGGACCGTACGGCTTGGCTTTTGCTGGCGCCCATGATTGCGATCATGGTGCTGGTGACGGCGTTCCCGCTCCTCAACACCCTGTGGCTGGCGTTTACGGACGCCAGCCTCACCGGCCAGGGCTATGTATGGCAATGGGTCGGGCTGGAGAACTTCGCCTACATTCTCGATGACAGCGACTTTCGCGCTGCCGTCGGCCGCACCGCCTATTTCACCGTGCTGTCGGTTTCGGCCGAAGTGGTGCTCGGCGTGCTGGTTGCACTGCTGCTCAATCAGGAGTTCAAGGGCCGCGCCGTGGTGCGGGCGCTGCTGATCCTGCCCTGGGCACTGCCCACCATCGTCAATGCGGTGATGTGGCGCCTCATCTACAATCCCGAATATGGCAGCCTGAATGCATTGCTGACCCAGGTCGGCCTGCTCGATGCCTATCGCTCCTGGCTGGGCGACCCTGCCACGGCGATGAACATGGTCATCCTCGCCGACATCTGGAAGAACTATCCGCTGATCGCTCTGATCGCGCTGGCGGGTCTGCAGACTGTACCGAAGGACCTCTACGAAGCCGCGATCATGGATGGGGCGAATGCCTGGACGCGGTTCTGGAAGATCACGCTGCCGGGCATCATCGGCTCGCTCAGCGTTGCCATGGTGTTGCGCGCCATCGAGGCCTTCAAGGTCTTCGACATCTTCTATGTCATGACGCGTGGCGGGCCAGCCGATTCCACCAAGACGGTGTCCTTCTTCGTCTACCAGGAGTCCTTCACCTATCTGCGCGCCGGCAGCGGTGCCGCCTATGCACTGACTGTAACCGCGCTGAGCGCGCTGATGATTTCGATCTACGTCGTCATGCTGGTGCGGCGGGAGAAACGCTTATGAGACGCAGCCTGACCGCCACCATCCTGGTCTATGCCGCCGTAGCGGTGTTCGTCGCTTCCATTCTGGCTCCGGTCGCCTGGCTGTTCATCATGAGCATTTCGGACGCCAACGACCTCACCACGATCCCGCTGCGCTGGATTCCAGAACAACCGGATTTCTCGCGCTATGCGCGGCTGTTCTCACTGGAGGAGGGGGCCGCGGGGCTCGCCTTCCTTTCGGCGCTGCGCAATTCCGTAATCGTGGCCGTCAGTGCCACGGCGATAGCGCTCGCAGCGGGCATTCCCGCCGCCTACTCGTTTTCGCGGTTTCCCGGCCGGATGCCGCTGCTCTATGCGGTGATCGTCACCTACATGATGCCGCCGGTGGCGCTGATCCTGCCGCTCTACAAGGTGTTTTCGGCGCTCGGCCTGCTCAACAACGTCACTTCGCTGATCATCGTTTACTGCACCATCCTTCTGCCCTTCGTGACCTGGCTGATGAAATCGGGCTTCGACAGCGTGCCGGTGGAGATCGAACAGGCCGCGTCGATCGACGGGGCAAACCTGTTCCAGATCCTGACCCGCATAACGCTGCCGGTCGCGGCCGCCTCGGCAGGTGCTGCCGCGCTTTTCGCGCTGTTGCTTGCCTGGGACGAGTTCTTCTATGCGCTGCTCTACACCAGCGATACGCGTGCCAAGACCCTGCCGGTGGCGATCGCCGACTTTGCTGCCGGTCGCGCTACCGACTACGGGCTGATCTCGGCAGTCGGACTGCTGGCGGCGTTGCCGCCGGTGCTGATCGGCTTCTTCCTGCAGAAATCGCTGCTTTCCGGCCTCTCGGCCGGCAGTGTGAAAGGCTGACCATGGCGACGGAGACGACAAGCGGCAAGGGGCTTGCATTGCTGCAGGCCGAGATGGCGCGGCAGGGCGCGGACGCGATCGCCTCGTTGACGGGGAATGAAGCAATGGCAGCTGAACTGGCTGCCAGCATCATGCGCACTGGTCGGCTGGTTCTGATCGGCATGGGCGCTTCGCACTATGCCAACCGCATGGCTGAAACGTCCTGGCGCCGGCTTGGTGTTGATTGTCGGGCTGAGACCGCTGGCGATGTTCTGCTGCAGGATCTACCGGCGCAGGCCCGTACGCTCGTACTGGTTTCGCAATCCGGCGAATCCGGGGAGATCCTGCAGTTGCTGGATCTGCTGCCTCGTGGCGCCGACCTTTTTGGGATGACGCTGGCACCGCAGAGCACACTTGGGCGCAGCTTGCGATGCCTCGTCGGCGTCGGCGGCCAGGAAGTCGCGTTCGCGGCGACACGCAGCCTCACCATCACGTTGGCCCTGCATGCGGCAGTCCTGGCGGCGGCAGGTGGTGAAATCGGCAGCTTCGCGGCCACCCTTGCCGCATCGCCTCAGTCCGCATTGGACGAAGCCGTTGAGGCGCTGGCACAGAAAAATTCGGTCATCATCGCCGGACGTGGCGAATTGCGGGGACTTGCGGAAGCCAATGGCCTGATGCTGATGGAACTGGCCCGTATTCCGGCGTTCGGTTTCGAATTTGGCCAGTTCCGTCACGGCCCGCTCGAGGCACTGGCGCCCGATCTGGGCGTGCTCCTCCTGCGTGGGCCTGGCGCGCTTGGTGCCGGTACGGCGACGCTCGCCAGGGCAGCACTTGGTGCTGGGACCGTGCCGGTGATCTTCGATTGCAGTGGTGAAGCGCCGATCGAAGGCGTGGTGACCGTCGCATTTTCAAGCAACGAGGGGCTGTCCGCGGTCGCCGCGATGCTGCCTGCCTTGCAAAAGCTCATCATTGCCGTTTCCGGCCGCAAGGTAGCGGGAGTTGGCGAACCGGTGCGCTCGACGAAAATAACCGGAATTGACCATGAAGCATGAACGCCCGCACCAGCCATCCATCCACGTTATCGGCGGCGTCATGGTCGATCTGATCATGGGACCGGTGACGCCCTGGCCGCGTCCCGGAACCGAGACCTTCGTAGATCATTCGGAATTGCGTGCAGGCGGGCCGGCGGGGAACACGGGACTGGCACTCAAGGCGCTGGGCGTACCACACTATATCGTCTGCAACGTCGGCAATGACATGTTCGGCGCCTGGCTGATCGAGACATTCGGCGAGGTTGCCCGCACCTGGCCCCAGGTGGCGACACCGACCGCGCTGTCGGTCGGTGTCGAGCATCCGGGTGGCGAGCGATCGTTTCTCACCACGGCAGGCAACCTTGCCGTACAGACCCCGGAGAGCATGCTGGCCATGTTGCCGGAGGAAGCAACTGCCGGTGACATTGCGCTGCTGACCGGCTCCTTTCTTTATCTCGACCTGATCGAGGTCTTCGAAGCGATGCTGGCCACCGTCTCGGCGCGCGGTTTTGCAGTTGCTCTCGATACCGGCTGGCCCTCGGACGGCTGGACCGATACGATCAAGGCGTCCACCGTTGCCTGTCTTGCGCATTGCGATCATGTGCTGCTGAACGAAATCGAAAGCCTTTCATTGTCTGGTGAACAGACTGTGGAAGCGGCGGCCATGTGGCTCGCGAAGCGTGCCAAACCCGGTGCCATTGTTGTTATCAAACGCGGCGGCGACGGCGCTTCCGCCTGGCGCGACGGGGAGGTCACACATGTGCCGGCGCCTGCCGTCGCGGTGATCGACACCACCGGCGCCGGCGACACCTTCAACGCCGGTTATCTCGGCGCTCTGCTGGATGGCGCTACGCTGGAGGATGCGCTGCGCGCCGGCGTGGCAGTGGCTTCCGCGGCGATCGCTTCCTCGCCGCGGCGTTACGTTTCGCTGGACGTGGCACTGCGCTGAAATTCTTCTCGGCCCTGACGCCTTGACATGCCGGCCGAGCCCAGACTTGTTGGGCAGGTGATACGGGCCCGCTTGTTGGCCTGGTGCCGACAAGGAAAAGCATGCGCGCGGCCAAGGGGAAGGCAAAAAGCGACAACGGTGCCGAGAAGCCGATGCCTGCGGTTCGCCGGGCCGGCTCCAGCGTGCACGCGCATGTCGCCAACGAGATCGGCCTTGCCATCGTACGTGGCGACTATCCGCCCGGCACCATCCTGCCCAACGAAACGAAATGGGCAGAAACCTTCAACGTCAGCCGTTCTGCCGTGCGCGAGGCGATCAAGATGCTGATGGCCAAGAGCCTGCTTGCGTCCCGCCCCAAAGTCGGCAGCCGGGTCGAGCCGCGCGAACGCTGGAACCTGCTCGACCGGGATGTGCTGGGCTGGTACGCCACGTCGCCTGACCGTGGCGCTTTCCTGCGTACCGTGCAGGAGTTCCGTCACCTGATCGAGCCGGAAGCCACGGCGTTCGCCGCCATGCGCAGGACGGAAGAGCAGATGGAGGAGATTTCCCGCGCCTGCCGCGACATGAACAATGCTCCAACCCTGGAAGAACGCACGCGCGCCGACACACGCTTTCACCTCGCCATTCTGCGCGCGTCCGGCAACGATCTGCTGGTACCGCTTGGTGTCCTGATCGAACAGGCTTTCGACCATTTGTTCGTGCATGTGACGCGTGAGGGCGACGATCTCGAGACCGCCCAGAAGCTGCACGAACTGGTCGAGAAGAACATCCGCCTGCAGCGTCCCGATGCAGCGCGCGCCGCCGTGCGCAAGCTGCTTGCCAACACCGACAAGGTGGTGGGGCGCGAACCTGAATGAGCCCCGTAACATGACGCAACGCCCGAATGTGCTTCTTATCTGCGCCGACCAGTGGCGCGGCGACTGCCTGTCGGCACTTGGCCATCCCAATGTGCGCACGCCGAACCTCGATGCACTGGCGGCGGACGGGATGCTGTTTCGCAAGCATTTTGGGCAATGCACGCCATGCGGGCCTTCGCGCACCAGCCTGCTGACCGGGCTCTATCTGATGAACCATCGCTCCGGCCGCAACGGTACGCCGCTCGATGCGCGCCACACCAACATCGCGCTGGAGGCGCGCAAGGCCGGTTATCGGCCAGCCTTGTTCGGTTACACCGACACCAGTGCTGATCCACGCGATCTCGACGCCAATGATCCGTCACTCAAGACCTATGAAAGCGTGATGCCGGGATTCGAGGCGGCGCTGCATCTGCCTGACGAAATGGAAGAATGGATAGCGGACCTTCTCGCCAAGGGTTACGACCTGCCCGGCGGCCGGGCTGATGTCTTCCGTCCCAAGTCCGGTTTCGAAAAACCTGACGATCGTGGCTTCCGCTACATTCCGACAGTCTATCCGGCCGAGCACAGCGAAGCTGCATTCCTGACCGACGCGTTCCTGAAATGGCTCTCGGTCCGGCGCGACAGCCCATGGTTCGCGCATTTCGTGTTTCTGCGGCCGCATCCGCCGCTGATCGCGCCGGAGCCCTACAATGCCTTGGTCGATCCCGCAGCTGTGAGCTTGCCGGTGCGGGCGGCAAGTCTTGCCGAGGAAAAACGGCAGCATCCGATGCTTGCCTATGAGCTGGATCGGATAAGTGTCCCTGGCGGCTATGACGAGCACAGCCCGTTTGATCCGGTTTCGGCCAGCGAATTGGAAATCCGGCAGATGCGGGCGACCTATTACGGGTTGATCGCCGAAGTCGATTATCACCTTGGCCGTATCATCGAGCATCTGAAGCGAACCGGCGAATATGACCGTACGCTGATCATCGTCACCAGCGACCATGCCGAAATGCTTGGTGAGCATCATGCCTGGGGCAAGGAGGTCTATTTCGACGGCGCTTTCCATCTGCCGCTGGTGATCCGCGATCCGCGCGCCGACGCCGATGCTGCGCGCGGCACGACCGTGGAGGTCTTCACTGAGGCTGTCGACGTGATGCCGACCGTCCTCGACTGGCTCGGGCTCGAGAAGCCGCGCGCCTGCGATGGCCGCTCGCTGTTGCCGCTGCTGCGCGGTGACACACCCGCCGACTGGCGGAACGCGATCTTCTTCGAACATGATTTCCGCACCGTGGCGACGCAGAAGGCTGAGGTGACGCTCGGCATCACGTCCGATCAATGCAGCTATGCGGTCATCCGCGACGACCGCTTCAAATATGTGCATTTCGCTGCTTTGCCGCCGCTGCTGTTCGATCTCGTAGAGGACCCGGACGAGACGACCAATCTGGCCGAGCGGCCGGACATGACGCCGACGGTGCTGCACTATGCTCAGAGGATGCTCGACTGGCGGCTGACTCATGCCGAGCGCACCCTGACCAACATGATGATCACGCAGGCCGGCGTGGTGTCACGGCCTTGAGGCAATCAAGCTGGTCTTAAATTTTGATCCAGCTTGGTGCTGCCGGCTGCGGGACCTGGAAAGGTAAGGGTGGGGTGCCGAAAGTGGAGCCCGCATCCCGACATGAACCAGCATCCCATCCCGTCGGGGAACAAAGTCTCCGTCATTGATGGCCGCGAGGCCTGGCTGAGGCTTGCCGTTTCCGTTGTGCTGGGCACGATTGGTGCTGTCGGCATGTGGGCGGTGGTTGTCGTGCTGCCCGCCGTACAGGCCGAGTTCGGCGTCGACCGTGCCGATGCGTCGTTGCCTTATACAGCCACGATGATCGGCTTTGCCGCCGGCAACGTGCTGGTCGGGCGCGCGGTCGACCGCGTGGGCTACTGGATGCCGGCGCTGTTGTCGTCGCTGACACTCGCCGCGGGCATGATCCTGGCATCTTTCGCCGGTTCGATCCTGCAGTTCACGCTGGCGCAGGGAATTCTCGTCGGCTTCGGCACCGCTGCGATCTTCGGGCCGCTGGTGGCCGACATTTCACACTGGTTCAACCGCCGCCGCGGTGTCGCGGTCGCAGCCGCCGCCTGTGGCAACTACCTGGCTGGCGCTTTATGGCCCGTGGTGATGCCGCCGCTGATCGCTGCCGAGGGATGGCGCTTCACCTATCTGGTCATAGGTATCTTCTGCCTCGTCACCATGATCCCGCTGGTGCTGATGATGCGGCAACCCGCACCGCGTGAAGCTTTCGTGACCTCACCTTCCTCGACATCCCGCCGTGTGCAGCCGATCGCACTGTCACCTGCAACCCTGCAAGGCCTGCTGATCATCGCCGGATTCGGCTGTTGCATGGCGATGGCGATGCCGCAGGTGCATATCGTCGCCTACTGCATGGACCTTGGTTACGGCGTGGCGCGCGGAGCAGAGATGCTGTCGCTCATGCTTGCCGGCGGCGTTGTCAGCCGGCTGGTGTCCGGCTTCGTTGCCGACCGGATCGGCGGCATCAAGACGCTTTTGATCGGCTCGGCGCTGCAGTGCCTGTCGCTGTTGTTCTACATTCCCTTCGACGGGCTGGCGTCGCTTTACATCGTCTCGCTGGTGTTCGGCCTTTCCCAGGGCGGCATCGTGCCCTGCTACGCGATCATCGTGCGTGAATACATGCCCGCGGCCGAGGCTGGACAGCGCGTCGGCCTGGTCATCATGGCGACCATCATCGGCATGGCCGTGGGGGGATGGAGTTCGGGCTGGATCTACGATCTTACCGGTTCTTATGCTGCCGCATTCTTCAACGGCATCGCCTGGAATGTGGTGAACCTGGCCGTGATGGTGCTGGTTCTGTGGCGGGTAGGGCGGCCTCGGCCCGCAACCGCGTAACCAACAAGACAGCCGACCGCGTTTCGCGGTCAGTTCGATTGGGAAGACAGCTCCAGCGGATAATCGTCGTTATCGGCGTCGCGCATCGCCGCCAGGCTGCGGTTGTCGAGCACGTCGGCGATCGCCTGGCGCACTTCGAGCATCATATGGCGGACTTCGCAGGTTTCCTCGTTGCAGTCCTCGCAGCGCTGGTACTGCGTGCGGCTGGCGCAAGGAATCGGCGCCAGCGGGCCGTCGAGCACACGCACGACGTGGCCGATCTTGATCTCGGCCGCCGGACGGGCGAGGCGATAGCCGCCGTCCTTGCCCTTGCGGCTCTGCACGAAACCGGCATTGCGCAATTCACCAAGGATGGCGTCGAGGAACTTCTTCGGGATGTTGTTGGCGACGGCGATGTCGTTGACGAAGGCCAGCTGTCCGGCCGGCATCCGCGACAGATGCACAAGGGCCTTGAGCCCGTACTTGCCTTTTTTGGTGAGCATGCCTGTCACTGCCTGAGCCGCAATCCCGTCAGCCGTTTGCCGGCTGTTTGTGCGCAAATCATGGCAAAACGGTCGGCCAGGACGCACGAAGAGAGAATAGAGTCCAGTTTGTCGATATACAATAAAAAGAGCGTTGATTTTTCGTGCGTTTTCGAAACGCGAAGGCTTTGTGCTACAAAAATGGCACTGTTGTCTTCGCAGAAATGAAAAAGCCGGCTTGCGCCGGCTTCTTCTCGATTGTCTGCCCGGAGAAACGGCTTCAAATTGAACCAGCCCGGGTCAGCGGTTGCCGTAGATCTCGTCCAGCAGCGCACCCTCGCCGAAGTGATCCTTCTGTACTTTTTCCCAACCACCGAATGCGTCTTCGACCGTAACAAGCCGAACTTCGGGGAACTTGTCCTTGAATTCGGCAGCGACCTTTTCGTCGCGCACACGCAGGCCGTTCTCCGCCTCGATCTTCTGGCCTTCCGGGGTGTAGAGGAAGTCGAGATAGGTCTTGGCGAGCTCGCGGGTGCCATGCTCATCGGCAACCTTGTCGACGATTGCGACCGGGAATTCGGCCAGCAGACTGACCGACGGGACGATCTGCTGATATTTGTCGGTGCCGTATTCGCGAGCGATGCCCTGTGTCTCGGATTCGAAGGTTATCAGCACGTCGCCGATGCCACGTTCTGCAAAGGTGGTGGTTGCAGCGCGGCCGCCGGTATCGAACACCGGCACGTTGTTGAAGATCTTGGAGACGAACTCCTTGACCTGGGTTGCGTCGCCCTTGAACTTCTCATTCGCATAGGCGGTCGCTGCCAGATAGGTATAGCGCGCATTGCCGGAAGTCTTCGGATTGGGGAAGATCACCTGGACGCCGTCGCGGGCGAGATCGTCCCAGTCCTTGATGTTCTTTGGATTGCCGGCTCTCACCAGGAAGGAGGGCAGGGAATAGAAAGGCGAGGCGTTGTTGGCGAAATCCTTCTGCCAGTCCGCCGAGACAAAGCCCTGCTTGACCAGGAAGTCGACATCCGGAACCTGGTTGAAGGTCACCACGTCGGCGCCAAGGCCCTCGACGATCGAACGGGCCAGCTTCGAGGTGCCAGCATGCGACTGGTCTATGGTGATTCCCTGATGCTTTTCGATGAAAGCCTTGTTGACCTGAACGAACAGTTCGCGGCCAACGTCGTAGGAAGCGTTGAGCAGCTTCTCGGCGGCAGAGGCGGGCACTGCTGCGAGGATCAGGCCAGCCAGCGCAACACCGGCGAGCAAAAGGCGTTTCATGAAAGGACTCCGTTGGAAAAATTTACTGCGGAAGTCCGTACACTAGAACCTGATACCACAAAGACGAGGAATGCCGGTCTGTAGCCACATTCGTAAGTAGAAAAACCATCCCGGAAAGCGATGTTTCCAGGACGGTTTTTCTGCGTCCTCTGCCAGACGTCTGCGCGGCCCTAGTTTCCTGCTGCTTTTGCGGGAAACAGCTTCCAACGGCTCGGCCGGAAAGCGATGCGGCTCTTCTGGGTCGCAATATGATCGACAGGCAGTTCGATCTCGACGCGCTGGCGTTCGCCGCCGATCTCCAGTTCGACGCGGCGCGTACCGGCGACGCGGCGGCTGGCAACGACCGTGCCGGCGATGCAGCCGCTGCAGCCATCGAGCAGCTCGATGTCGTGCGGACGGAAGTAGAGCAGGGCATCGCCGGGCGGATGGTTCGGTGCCGAAAGTCCGATCGGCCGATCAGCGATCCAGACCTGGCCGTCGGTGATCCTGACCGGCAGCGAGCTCGACTCGCCGATGAAGCCGAAGACGAAGGGCGAATTCGGCGTGTCGTAGACTTCGTCGGCGGTTCCGATC
>WPCJ01032310.1_pt1 | contig 28192 bp, 25 predicted proteins | sample 5399831 | NCBI WGS metagenome assembly WPCJ01 (sample SAMN12869470, study PRJNA574797) | sludge metagenome | isolation source: wastewater treatment of pH10 | place: China:Beijing | collected 2019-05-20 | reverse complement strand
TGCCGAGCCCCGTCAGCGAGACCTGCCCGAGTGCTTCCTCGACGCGGCGCTTCTCCTCCGACGCTTCCAGGCGCAGGCGCTTAAGCCCGTAGGCGACGTTCTGCTCAACATTGAGATGCGGGAAGATGGCATAGCTCTGGAACACCATGTTGGTGGGGCGGCGGTTGGCGGCGATGCCGTCCATCGGCTGGTCGTCGATGTGGATGGAGCCGGTGGTCGGGTTGTCGAAGCCGGCGATCATCCGCAACAGCGTGGTCTTGCCGCAGCCGGACGGTCCAAGCAGGGAGAAGAACTCGCCCTCGCGGATGGTGAGGTTGGCGTTGTCCAGCGCCTTGAAGCTCCCGTAGCTGCGTGTGACGTCGCGGATCTCGATCATCGGGCGGGCGTCGGCCCTGGTCGCGCCGTTCTGCTGCAGTTCAGGCATGAGCGCCTCCCGCGCCGCGCACGCGCCGTTCCGCGCGGCGGCGGAATATCTCGGCGGCTGTGAGAAGGATGAAGGAGCCGACGAGCAGCAGCGTGCCGAGCGCCAGCACGCTGGGCAGCTTGGCCGCGAAGCGCAACTGGCCCCAGATGTAGACCGGCAGCGTCGCCTCCGTGCCGGCGAGGAAGAAGGCCATGATGAACTCGTCGAGAGAGATGGTGAAGGAGACGAGCAGCGACGAGATGATGGCCGGGGCGACCATGGGCAGCGTGACGCGCCGGAAGGTGCCGAAGGCCGTCTCGCCGAGATCCGTGGAGGCCTCCTCCAGACTGCGGTCGAAACCCTCGAAGCCGGCGTTGAGGACGGTCACCGAATAGGGGATGCAGATCAGCACATGGCCGAGCACCACGGTGACGAGCGACGGCTGCAGGCCGAGCGACAGCATGACGATGAGCAGCGAGACCGCAAGGATGATCTCCGGCAGCACGAGCGGGGCCATGATGAGACCCGACGCCGCCGTGCGGCCCCGGAACCGGTAACGCGTGATGGCGCGGGCGGCGCAGATACCGAGCACCGTGGCCAGGATGGACGCGGTGACGCCGACCATCAGGCTGTTCCAGGCGGCTTCGAGCAGGGCCGGCGTGCGCGGCAGCTCGGCGTACCATTTCCAGGTGAAGCCGTTCAGCGGGAATTTCGGCACGGCGGAGCTGTTGACCGAGAAGATCGGCAGGAAGATCACGGGCAGATAGAGGAAGACGATGTAGAGGAAGGCATAGGCAGGCAGCCAGCGCGACAGAAGACGGCTCATCTTATGCGCCTCCCCGCCTGGCGGATGACGAAGACGACCGAGGCGGCCATAAGCGTGACCACCGTCATGGTGATGACCGAAAGGGCTGCGCCCATCGGCCAGTTCGCGCCGCGCTTGAACTGCGCCTCGATGGCGCTGGCGATCATGACGCCGTCCTTGCCGCCGACGAGCTTGGGCGTGACGTAGTCGCCGACGGTGGGGATCATGACGATGAGCAGCGCCGAGATGACGCCGGGAAGCGACAGCGGGAGCGTGACGCGCAGGAAGCTGCGGACCGGCCCGTCGCCGAGATCGGTGGCCGCCTCTATCAGCGTGCGGTCGACCTTCTCCAGCGACACGAAGATGGGCAGGATCGCGAAGGCCGCCCAGGCATGGGTGAGCGTGATGACGACCGCGCTGGTGTTGTAGAGCAGCGCCGTCGACGGCTCGTCGATGATGCCGAGCCCCATCAGGCCGGAATTGAGGACGCCGTTGTAGCCGAGGATCACCTTCCAAGACATGACGCGCAGCAGATAGCTGGTCCAGAAGGGGATGGTGATGAGGAAGAGCCAGAGCCCCTTGTGGCGGCCGCCGTGGAAGGAGATGTAGTAGGCGATCGGATAGGCGAGCACGACCGTGAACAGGCTGACCAGCAGCGAGACCCAGAGCGAGCGAAGCAAAAGGTCGCGATAGATCGGCTCGGTCAGCGCGGTGCGGTACTGCTCGAGCGTGAAGGTGCGGTCGATCGTCAGATAATCCTGCGTCCAGAAGCTGTAGGCGATGACCACCGCGATCGGCGCGACGAGCAGCGCCAGCGCATAGAGCAGCGTCGGGCTGATGAGGGCGAGGCCCTGCGACTGTTCGGACTGGAGGAAAGCCTTGCGGCGGCCGTGCGGCGTGTCGCGCCGGAGCGCGCGCTCGTCCGCCAGCGTCGTCATTGCGGCAGCCCGCTTTGCTGCCAAGGGTGCGGCCAGGGATGCAGCAGGACGCATGCGTCGACGGATGCGTGAAGCCGCCGGAAGCGGCGACAGAGCGGATCGATGTCAGGTTCCGGTCCCGATACCGGCCCGGATACCGGCCTTGGTGCTGGCCCTGCTGCTGTTGCGGACGCGCGCATGACGTTGCGTCTTCCCATTCCTGCGCCTGCCGCGAAGGTTCCCGTCTCCGCACGCCGGCCTTGCGTCATCATGAGCGCAGACGGCGATTGAAAGCAAGGGGTAATTCTGCGATATTGATTGAACGGACATTCAATATTGTGAGAGGTCGGCCATGATCCGGAGCGTCCGCTCCGGATGCCGGCGATGGAGAAGACCGATGGCAGCAGTCAGGGATTTCCGGCACGGGCAGGCGGCCTTGGAGGCGGCCGACGCGGTCGCGCTGGCGAAGGGGCATCTGGTCCAGCCCTGGCCCTATGCCGGCGACATCGGCGCGGAGGCGCGCAGCCTCGTCACCAGCGGCGACGGCATCTACCTGATCGACGGCGACGGCAAGAAGCTGATCGACGGCCCTGCCGGCATGTGGTGCATCAATGCCGGCCATCGCCGCGAGGAGCTTGCGCGCGTGATGTACGAGCAGACCATGGAGCTGTCGTACAACACGCCCTGGTACACGATGAACGCGCCGTCGGCGGAGCTGTCGCATCGCATCGCCGACCATGCGCCGGGCGATCTCAGCCATGTCTTCTACACGACCGGCGGATCGTCGGCCGTGGAGACGGCGCTGCGCTTCATGCAGTTCTACAATAATGTGCGCGGGCGGCCGGAGAAGAAGCTGATCCTGAGCAGGGGCGGGGCCTATCACGGCTCGACCTACCTGTCGGCCTCGCTGAACGGGCGGCCGCGCGACCGCGACTGGATGGACGGCGCGGACGAGTTGGTCGTCAAGCTGTCGTCGCCCGACCCGTTCCGCAGGCCGAAGGGCATGACCCTGGAGGCCTTCGCCGACTTCCTCGTCGACGAGTTCCGCGACTCCGTCAAAAGACTGGGCGCGGACAGGATCGGCTGCTTCGTCGGCGAGCCGGTACAGGCCTCGGGCGGTGTGATCGTGCCGCCCGCGGGCTATCTGAAGCGCATCCGCGAGATCTGCCGCGAGAACGACATACTGTATGTCTCGGACGAGGTGGTGACGGCGTTCGGGCGGCTCGGACATGTCTTCGCCTCCGAAACGCTGTTCGACATCGAGCCGGACATGATCACCTTTGCCAAGGGCGTGACGTCTGGCTATTTCCCGCTCGGCGGCGTCGTCATCTCCGAGCGGCTGCTGCGGGACCTCAACCGCTCGAACCATCCCGACGCCATGTTCGGTCATGGCTACACCTATACGAGCCATCCGGTGGGCTGTGCGGTGGCGCTGAAGAACCTCGACCTCCTCGAGGAGGGGCTGCTCGACCATGTGCGCGAGGTCGGTCCCTATTTCCAGGCGCGGCTGAAGACGCTGGAGGAATTGCCGCTGGTCGGCGACGTGCGCGGCGCGGGACTGATGGCCTGTGTGGAATGCGTGGCCGACCGCGAGAGCATGGATCCGCTGCAGCTCGACAAGGATGTGGGGAAACGCATCGACGCGCATTGCCACGAGCTAGGCCTGCTGGTGCGCCCGCTGATCAACATGTGCGTGATGAGCCCGCCGCTGGTCATCACGCGCGAGCAGATCGACCATCTGGTCGAGATATTGCGCGAGGGAATCTCGCGCACGATGGACGATCTGCGCAAGGAAGGCGTCTGGCAGGGCTGATGCGGTAAGCGGCGCATTGACTTCGTACGCAATGCGCGCCTGATTGCGCGGGAGATCGGCGGCCGACCGGCTTGGATACCGGAGATTGACCTTTCGGTGCGACGATCGGCGCACTTTCGGGGGATGTTTCTGAATGCGGCCTCGCCTGAACCTGCTGGCATTCGTTCTGTGCCTGACGGCGCTGAGCGCATGCGTCGGCGTGTCGAAGCAGGAACTGCGGCTGCTGGGCTCGACGGCCACGCCCGCCAAGATCGATTTCGTCGAGCTCACCGCCTATGCCACGCGGGCGAAAACCGCCTATGCCGCCGAAGCGGTCATTCGCGACAGATATCCGAATACGGTGCGGGTCGCATCCCCCGACAAGACCGACACGCAATATTTCGTCGAACGGGATGACGCGGCGAAGACGCAGTACATCGCGATACGCGGCACGGCCAACCGCCGCAACGTCCTCGAGGACGTCGAGATGCGCATCCGCGAGGATCTGTCGCTTGCGATTCCCGTCCACAAGGGCTTCGACCAGACCGCGCAAGCCATCCACAAGGACATGCAGCCCCATCTCAGGCCGGGCTACAGGACCTACATCACCGGCCATTCGCTGGGTGGAGCCATCGCGGCGCTGCTCGCTATCGAGCTCACGCAGGATGGCTATGACGTCGCGCGGGTGGTGACGTTCGGGCAGCCGAAATTCACCACGTCGTCCGGCGTCGAACGGCTGCGCTTCCTCGCCATCACGCGCGTGGTCGACGAGAACGACATCGTGCCCATGCTGCCGCCGACCTCGCTCATCCATGCCTCCCATGGAGCCTACGAGCATGTCGGGCCGGAGGTCATCCTGCTCGACGGTCCGCATTATGTGTTCCTGCCGGCGCACGATGCCGACCGCATCTCGCTGGGCGAGCTGTCGCGGTCGCTGAAATTCGCAGACTTCCGTGATCACCATATGGACGACTATCTGCGCCGGCTGGCGGCCAAGGCGGACGGCGCCACCGAAGTCACCTACAACGACCGCGAGAAATACATCGTGCCGGCCCGCCGCGCGCACACGGACTGAGGCCGGTCACAGCAGCCGATTTCAGCTCTGGCTGAGCAGCGCGTCGTTGATGTTCGCCATGTCCTTCTCGTCCGGCGGCGTCTCGAGGTTCAGCACCGGGATGCACCGGCGCAGATGGTCGTGATGCGTGCGCACGCCATATTCGAGATCGGACAGATAGAAGCCGGAAAACGACTTCGACTGCATCGACTCGTTGGACCATACGGAAAGCTGGACGTCCTCCGCCATCGTGTCGCGGTCGATGCGATAGGAGAGATAGCGGGCGGCGGCCTGTGCGCGGCTCTCGTCGCGATAGCGGTAGATCGCACCGCGCAGCAGCGTCTCGCCGGTGGAGAGCGGGAATTCCTGATAGAACTGGATCGTTTCCGGCATCACCGAGATGACGTTGTTGGGAAAGATGCCGTAATAGATCCACGCCTTGCGCAGGTGCTCGGGCAGGTGGGTCGGCTCGGGGGCGAGGCGGACGTAGTTCCTCACGCTCCAGCGGCGGCCGGCATTGGCGTTGTAGGTGGCGAAGGAACGCGACACGCCGTTGACGAAAGGCTCGTCGTAATAGGTCGAGCCGTAGAGGTCCTGAAGGGCGGGATGGGCCATGGCGACGTGATAGCCTTCATTGTCGACGTCGCGCACGGATTTCCAGTTGACGGGCGAGGTCTGGGTCCAGATGCCCCATGACGGAACCATTTCCTCTACATGGTAATGAGCAAGCTCCGCCTCGACCGGCTTCATGAGCTCTGCCACCGAGGGCTGCGGGCCGGACCGGAAGCGGATGAAGATGAAGCCCATCCACACTTCGAGGTCGATGGGCAGGAGGCCGAACTCGTTCTTGTCGAGTTCGGGGAATGAGCGCGGGCGCGCCGCGCCGCGCAGCGTGCCGTCGAGATTGTAGACCCAGCCGTGGAACGGGCAGACCAGCGCGTTGCGGCAGGTGCCCTTGTCGTCGGCCACGACGCGCGAGCCGCGATGGCGGCAGATGTTGTGGAAGCCGCGCACCACGCCGTCCTTGCCGCGCAGGATGAGCGCCCGCTCGCCGACCACGTCCATGGTGATGTAGTCGCCAGGTTTGGGAACGTCGGCGACATGGCCCGCGATCTGCCAGTGGCTGCGGAACACGTGCTCCTTCTCCAGTTCGAGGAGGGCGGGGCTGTGATAGGCCCAGCCGGGAAGACCTCGCCTGTCCCAATCGTTGGGAACCGCCACATCGCGGACGTGTGGGTTCATGAGAATACTCTCAAATTGTTGAATATTCATTCAATATGGGCATATTTCTCTTTCTTTTGCAATGGCTTACGGGAAACAGGTTATTTTTGCAGTGCGGCATGGAGCAACCCCGGGCCGGAAAAGACACGCCTTTTCCGCGCGTTAACCGGCTTCGCCCTTGCGTAATGGCGAACATGAAACTGCACGGCGTTCATGCCGGAATCGCTAGAGGAAAAGCTGCCTCTCGCGCTCGACCGCGCGGATGATGAAGGATGCCGCGGCCTGAACGCGGCGCAGCGGGCGCATGCTCTCGTGATAGACGAGCCAGTAGGCCCGCCGGATGGGTCCGGCGGCGTCGACCGGCACCAGTTCGGGCACGGAGCGGGCGATGAAGGCATGCAATATGCCGATGCCGGCGCCCGAACGCACCGCCTCGACCTGTCCCAGCGCCGATGAGATCGAGAAGGCGGCGTCCCAGTCGGGGCTGAATTCCTGCGCATAGGCGAGAGAGGGGCTGAAGACGAGGTCGGGCACGTAGCCGACCAGCCGGTGCGCCTTGAGGTCGGTCGCCGTCGCGGGCAGGCCGTTCGCCTGCGCATAGGCGCGCGACGCGTAGAGGCCGAGCGAATAATCGACCAGCTTCTGCGCGACGAGGCGGCCTTCGGAAGGGCGCTCCGTGGTGATGGCGATGTCGGCCTCGCGGCGCGACAGCGAGAAGGAGCGCGGCACGGGAACGAGCTGTATCTTCAATTCCGGATGTTCGGCCGCCAGCGCGCCGAGGCGGGAAGCAAGGAAAGCGACGCCGAAACCATCGGGCGCGCCGATGCGCACCGTGCCGGAAATGGCCTCGTCGCCGCCGGCGATCTCAGAGCGCGCGGCGATCATGTCCGCTTCCATGTGCTCGGCGACCACGAGGAAACGTTCGCCCGAAATGGTCAGCTCGCTGCCCGTGGTGAGCCGGCGAAAGAGCTTTGCGCCGAGCGCGTCCTCAAGCGCGGCGACGCGGCGCGAGACGGTGGCGTGATTGAGCTCGAGGCGGCGCGCGGCGCCGAGAATCTGCCCGGCGCGGGCGACGGCGAGGAAGATGCGTACATCGTCCCAGTTCATGAAACGGCACGCGAGAAGGGAGTGTCAAAGCGCGGAGGCATCGCCGACTTTATGCGGAAAATGACGTCAGCGGCAACTTTGTTCTCTATTTGATGCACAACGGTTGCGTTTCCGCTCGCGTTGCAATGTCGGGCGTCAAGCGGGACAATGCAACATCTCACAGAACACAGCCATGGGAGCGAGACATGATCGAATATGGCCATTTCATCGGCGGCAAGCGCGTCGCCGGAACGAGCGGTCGCAAGCAGGACGTGATGCAGCCGATGGACGGCTCGGTGCGCGGCACGGTGGCGCTGGCCTCGGCGGCGGAGTTGCGGGCGGCGGTCGAGAACGCCAAGGCCGCCCAGCCGCAGTGGGCCGCCACAAACCCGCAGAAGCGCGTGCGCGTGCTGATGAAGTTCCTCGAACTGGTGCAGCGCGACTATGACGAGCTGGCCGACATACTGGCGCGCGAGCACGGCAAGACCATCGCCGACGCCAAGGGCGACATCCAGCGCGGCCTCGAAGTGGTGGAGGTCTCCATCGGTGCGCCGCACATGATGAAGGGCGAGTTCACCGACAATGCGGGCACGGGCATCGACACCTATTCCATGCGCCAGCCGCTCGGCGTCGTGGCTGGCATCACGCCGTTCAACTTCCCGGCGATGATCCCGCTGTGGAAGATCGGCCCGGCGCTCGCCGCCGGCAACGCCTTCATACTCAAGCCCTCCGAGCGCGATCCGGGCGTGCCCCTGCGCATCGCCGAGCTGTTCCTTGAGGCCGGCCTGCCCGCAGGCATCCTCAATGTCGTCAACGGCGACAAGGAAGTGGTCGACGCGATCCTCGACGACGCCGACATCAAGGCCATAGGCTTCGTCGGCTCGACGCCGATCGCGCAATATATCTATGCGCGCGGCTGCGCGGCCGGCAAGCGCGTGCAGTGTTTCGGCGGCGCCAAGAACCACATGATCATCATGCCCGACGCGGACATGGACCAGACCGTCGACGCGCTGATCGGCGCGGGCTACGGCTCGGCCGGGGAGCGCTGCATGGCGATCTCGGTCGCGGTTCCGGTCGGCAACGACACGGCCAATCGGCTGATGGAGAAGCTGATCCCGCGCGTGGAAAGCCTCAAGGTCGGCCCCTCGACCGACAGTTCCGCCGATTTCGGCCCGCTGGTGACGGCACAGGCGCTGGAGCGCGTGAAGGGTTACGTCGACACCGGCGTCAAGGAAGGCGCGAAGCTCGTCGTCGACGGGCGCGGCTTCAAGATGCAGGGCTATGAGAACGGCTACTACATGGGCGGCTGCCTGTTCGACCACGTGACGCCGGAAATGAAGATCTACAAGGAAGAAATCTTCGGCCCGGTGCTCTCGGTGGTGCGCGCGCCGAGCTACGACTACGCGCTGAAGATCACCAACGACCACGAGATGGGCAACGGCACCGCGATCTTCACCCGCGACGGCGACGCCGCGCGCGACTTCGCCGCGAAGGTCCAGGCAGGCATGGTCGGCATCAACGTGCCGATCCCCGTGCCGATCGCCTACTACACATTCGGCGGCTGGAAGGCGTCGTCTTTCGGCGACCTGAATCAGCATGGCCCGGACGCCTTCCGCTTCTACACCAAGACGAAGACGGTTACCTCCCGCTGGCCGTCGGGCGTCAAGGATGGAGCCGAGTTCGTCATCCCGACGATGAACTGACCCTCCTGTCGATTTGGTCTGATCCAGGCCCGGCGCTTCGTGCGCCGGGCCTTTTCGTTCCATCACGTTTGCGCGCCGACGTTACGGTTCGTGATGGAACATCGGCCTGCGCAGCGTCTTCATCTGCCACGACCGGCATCGGGAGAGATGCCGGCAAGGGGAGATATCGAGATGTTGCGCGAGATGGTCCTGTTTCCCGCCATGATCGGCGGGCTGCTGACGGTGACGTCGATACCCGCACCAGCCACGGAACCGGTGATGGAGCCGGCGATGGGGTCGGCGACCGGGCAAGCTCTGGCGTTCTGCGCCGAGCGTGCGGCGCTGGTGAAATCGCTTTCCGACACATACAGCGAGGTTCCCGCTGCTGTCGGCCAGATCGACGGCAATGCGGTGATCGAAGTGCTGGTTTCCGAGAGCGGGAGCTGGACGATCCTGGCGACCGGCACGGACGGGCGCAGCTGCGTGGTTTCGGGCGGCGAAGGATGGGAACTGACGCGCGGCGCGATTGGCGTAGGCGCCTGAGTTTTGAGCCATTCAGCTTTAGGAAGAATTGCCTCTCACCCCCTGCCGGGGCCTTCTCCCCGTTTCTCGGGGAGAAGGAGGCTCGCAACGCCGACGCCCCCCGCTTACGGGGAGGGTGAGGGGCTGTTTCCGTCAAAAACTGAACTGGTCCAGGGGCCTGAGGTCGAAGGTCGGGTCAGCGTCGCGCGGCGGCCTCGGCATGGTCGCGCAGCAGCGTCATCAGCCGGTCCGCTTCCATGTCGGCCGCGATCTCGTCCCCGTCCAGTATGGCGCGGATCAGCGCGACGTGCTGCCCGGCAGCCTCGGCAAGCCCCGTCTCGGCACGATAACGGAACCAGAATCGCCTGCTGTGTGTCTGCAAGGGAGCGGCGACGCGGGCCGCGAATGGGTTCTCGGCCGCGAGCGCAAGCGCCTCGTCGAGCGCCTTGTCTGCCTCCAGGAAGGCGAGCACATCGCTGGCCATGACGGCGCGCTGCATGCCGATCGCCGCCTCATGGAAACGGCTGGCCGCCTCGCGCGTGACGTAGCGCGCCGCCGAGCGCGCCAGCACGATCTCGACGCCCCATCGCGCATCTATGACGCGCAACCAGTCGCCTGGATGCAGCGGCGCGATGGCCAGGCCGGCGCGTGGGCGAATCTCGAGCAGCCCTTCCCACGCCAGCCGCTGGATCGCCTCGCGCACGGGCGTGCGGCCGAGGCCGAGTCGCTCGATCAGGACGCCCTCGGTGGCGACGCTGCCGGGTGCAAGCTCCAGCGTGACGATCATGCGTTCCAGCGCCCGGTAGGCCTGCGTCGAGGCGGGTTCGACCGGCTGGCTTTGGGCGTCGGGAAATGGGGCGGGACTGGTCAGCAAGGCATCTCTCTCTGATATATCTCTCATATATCATGGCGGAATTCCTATTGACAATCTTTGCCAAAGAAAGATATATCACTGATATATCAGATGGAGGTTGCCATGTGGGCCGGTATATTCCCTGCTGTCACGACGAAATTTACTGCTGACGACCAGCTCGACCATGCCGAGATGGAACGGTGCTTCGCCTTGCAGATCGAGGCGGGATGCGACGGCCTGATCGTCGCCGGTTCGCTTGGCGAAGGCCCGATGCTTTCGCTGGACGAGAAGATCGAGGTGCTCAGGACCGCAAAGAATGTGGCCGGCCGCAAGCCGGTGCTGCTGACGGTCAACGAGGCCGGCACGCGCGAGGCGGCGGCCGTCGCGAAGCGCGCGTCGAAGGAAGGCGCGAACGGCCTGATGGTCGTTCCCTCGCCGATCTACCACACCAACCCCGACGAGACGGTCGCCGCCCTTTCTGCCGTCGCGGCGGCGGGCGACCTGCCGGTCATGATCTATTCCAACCGGATGGCCTACCGCGTCGACGTGACCATTCCCGACATGGAGAGACTGGCGAAGGACGAGCGCTTCGTGGCGATCAAGGAATCGTCGGACGACATCCGCCGCTCGACCGACATCATCAACCATTTCGGCGACCGCTACGATCTCTTCACCGGCGTCGACAACCTCGCCTTCGAGGCCCTGTCGGTGGGCGCCATCGGCTGGGTGGCTGGCCTCGTCGTCGCTTTCCCGAAGGAAACCGTCGCGATCTACCAGCTCATGAAGCAGGGCCGCCGTGACGAGGCGCTGGCGATCTATCGCTGGTTCCGCCCGCTGCTCGACCTCGACGTGTCGACTTACCTGGTCCAGAACATCAAGCTGGCCGAGATGCTGGCGATCAGTACCAACGACCGCGTCCGCATGCCGCGCCAGCCGCTCGCCGGAGAACGCCGCGCGGCCGTGGAAAAGATCATCCGCGATGCGCTGGCCAAGCGGCCGGATCTTTCGAAGCTGGCGCTCGCGAAAGCGGCCTGATAGGCCTCGCGCTCCGGATCCCGCCAAGCGGTTTACCGCCGACGGCTGAATCGGGAGCGCAACAATCAGGCGAGGATGCGCGATCGTGTCTGATGTTTCCGGATCGAACGGCAGGGACGTCGCCGTCGTCGGCGGCGGCATCATCGGCATATGCGCCGCCGCCGCCCTGACGGAAGCGGGCCACCGCGTCACCGTCTACGACAGAACGGGCATCTGCGAGGAGACGAGCTCGGGCAACGCAGCGGCCTTCGCCTTCTCCGACGTGCTGCCGCTTTCCCAGAAAGGCATGATGCGCAACCTGCCGCGCTGGCTGGCGGACCCGCTGGGGCCGCTTTCCATTCCGCCGGCCTACCTGCCCAGGCTGGCGCCATGGCTGTGGCGCTTCTGGCGAGCCTCGTCGCCCCGGCACTACGAGGCGGCGCTGGCGGCGCAGGCCTCCATGATGAAGCTCGCCGAGCCCGAGTGGATGGGCCTGCTCGACCGCTCGGGCGCGAGGAACATGCTGCGCGAGGACGGTTGCCTCGAACTCTATGAGAGCGAAAGAGAATTTCAGGCGTCGCTGCCCGGCTGGGCCGCGCGCGAGCGCTTCGGCATTCCCTTCCGTCATGTCGAGGGCGAGGAACTCGCGGCGCTGCAGCCGGGATTGTCGCCGCAATTCGTCAAGGCGACCTTCGCCCCGGGCTGGAAGACGGTCGACGATCCGAAGCTGATCGGCAAGGCGATCTGGGCCCATGCGGAGCGGCTGGGTGCGCGCTTCGAGCAGCGTCAGGTCGCGACCGTGGCAGCAACCGACAATGGCGCCGCGCTCGGTTTCGCCGGCGGCGGCGAGGTCAGGACGCAGCGCGTGCTTATCGCCGCCGGGGCCTGGTCGCACCGGCTGGCGGCGCATCTTGGCGACGCGATCCCGCTGGAGACGGAACGCGGCTACAATACGACGCTGCCGGCGGACGCCTTCGATGTGCGACGCCAGCTCGTCTTCGGCGCGCACGGCTTCGTCATCACGCCGCTGTCCACCGGCCTGCGCGTCGGCGGCGCGGTGGAAATGGCCGGCCTCGACCGGCCGCCGAACTACGCCCGCTCGCGAGCCATGCTCGAAAAGGCGAAGCGCTTCCTGCCCGGTCTGAAGGACGAAGGCGGACGGCAGTGGATGGGCTATCGTCCGTCGCTGCCGGATTCGCTGCCGGTCATCGGGATGTCGCGCAGAAGCAAGACCGTGCTCTATGCCTTCGGGCATGGTCATCTCGGCCTCACCCAGGCCGCCGCCACGGCGCGCCTGGTCCGCGACCTGGTTTCCGGCACGGAGCCGGCGATCGATCTTTCCCCGTTCAGCCCGCAACGCTTCTGAGGCAAATCCATCATGGCCCGACATACCTTCACCTGCATCGACGGCCACACATGCGGCAATCCGGTGCGGCTGGTAGCCGGCGGCGGGCCATTGCTGGAAGGCTCCACCATGATGGAGCGGCGGGCGCATTTCCTCGCCGAATATGACTGGATCCGCACCGGGCTGATGTTCGAGCCGCGCGGCCACGACGTCATGTCCGGTTCGATCCTCTATCCGCCGACGCGCGACGATTGCGACGTCGCCATCCTCTTCATCGAGACGTCAGGCTGCCTGCCCATGTGCGGGCACGGCACTATCGGCACGGTGACCATGGCGATCGAGAACGGGCTGGTGCGGCCGAGGACGCCGGGCGTGCTGCGCCTCGACACGCCGGCCGGGCTGGTGATCGCCGAATACCGGCAGGAGGGCGAGCATGTCGAGGAGGTGCGTATCACCAACGTGCCGTCCTTTCTCCATGCCGAGGGGCTGACGGTGGAATGCCCCGAGCTGGGCGAACTGACCGTGGACGTCGCCTATGGCGGCAATTTCTACGCCATCGTCGAACCGCAGGCGAACTACAGGGACATGGCCGACTATTCGGCCGGCCAGCTGATCGCCTGGAGCCCGGTCGTGCGTCAGAGGCTGAACGAGAAATACAGCTTCCAGCATCCCGAGAACGCCGCCATCAACCGGCTTTCGCACATGCTTTGGACGGGCGCGCCGACGCACCCGGAAGCGGACGCTCGCAACGCCGTGTTCTACGGCGACAAGGCCATCGACAGGAGCCCCTGCGGAACGGGAACCTCGGCGCGCATGGCGCAGCTTCACGCAAAGGGCCGGCTGGGGACGGGCGCGAGCTTCGTGCACGAATCCATCATCGGCTCGCTGTTCAAGGGACGCGTCGAGAAGGAAGTGAGCGTCGGCGGCAGGCAGGCGATCATCCCGTCCATCGGAGGCTGGGCGAGGCAGACGGGCTTCAACACGATCTTCATCGACGACCGCGATCCGTTCGCGCACGGCTTCGTCGTCAGGTAGGCGCAAGCCCCGCCACAAGGGTCGCATGCGGAGGGATATAGGACTCGATAAAAGGCTTTTTGCACGCAACTTTTCAGCGTTGTTGCATCACCCGGCGCGAGGACCTTCGATTTTCCCGCTTGCGCGATAGCGATTCGTCAAAGACATTGCCTTGTGCCAATGCTAGCGTCTGGATGGTCCAGGCAAGCCGGGAGACGAGGGTCGGGGAGAATTCGGACAGATGACGCGCGGTATTCGACTATCGTAGCGTAATGGTCGGAAACAGCAATTTGACGTTGCAATCGTCCATCGGCAGTCTAGGACTAAGCGAAACGACAAAAAGAATGCGTCCAAAGCGGCGACATTCACGGGGAGCTACCTACGAATGCAATATTTCGTCCAGCAGCTTGTAAACGGGCTGACGCTGGGATCGATCTATGGGCTGATCGCGATCGGCTATACGATGGTCTACGGCATCATCGGAATGATCAACTTCGCCCATGGCGACGTCTTCATGATCGGCGCCTTCGTCGCGCTCATCGTCTTCCTTTTCCTGGTCAGCATCTTCGCCTCGGTCAATGTGGTGCTGTTCCTGCTGATCATGATGATCGTGGCCATGCTGATGACCAGCTTCTACGCCTGGACGATCGAGAAGCTGGCCTACCGGCCGCTGCGCGGCTCCTTCCGGCTGGCGCCGCTTATCACCGCCATCGGCATGTCGATCGCGCTGTCGAACTTCGTGCAGGTGACGCAGGGCCCGCGCAACAAGCCGATCCCACCGATGATCTCGACCGTCTACAACGTGTTCGGCATCTCGATCTCGGCAAAGCAGATCGTTATCGTCGTCGTCACGGCGGTGCTGCTGACGATGTTCTGGTATCTGGTGAACAAGACGGCGCTGGGGCGCGCGCAAAGGGCCTGCGAGCAGGACCGCAAGATGGCCGCCCTGCTCGGCATCGACGTGGACCGCACCATATCGATCACCTTCATCATGGGCGCTTCGCTGGCCGCCGTCGCCGGCACGCTCTACCTCATGTATTACGGCGTCGTATCCTTCTCGGACGGCTTCGTCCCCGGCGTGAAGGCATTCACGGCGGCGGTGCTCGGAGGCATCGGCTCTATCCCCGGCGCCGTGCTGGGCGGGCTGATGATCGGCTTCATCGAGGGCATGTGGTCGGCCTACTTCTCGATCGACTACAAGGACGTGGCTGCCTTCTCGATCCTGGCCATCGTGCTGATCTTCCTTCCCTCCGGCATCCTCGGCCGGCCTGAAGTCGAAAAGGTCTGACCGCATGGCCGTCACAGCAACGACCGAAAGGGCCACGGACAGCCCAGTCACCACCGCGATCCGCGAGGCGCTCTATGCGGGCGTGATCTCGTTCGTCCTCTTCGTCCTGTTCATCGGGGTCAAGACCGACCAGAACATCCGCAACGAGCTGATCCTAGTGCCGCGCTTCGGCCTGCTGGCCGCCGTCGTGGCGCTGGTCATGCTCGGGCGCTTCACCTATGTCGCCTTCATCCATCCGGCGCTCTCCAGGGGCGAAGGCGTGAAGGTGCGCAACGCGGCGCTGATCGGCTTCGCGGCTCTGGTCGCGGCCTTCGTCATCTATACGAGGCCGAACATGAGCGGGCTGATCGGCCTGCTCGGCAACTGGAAGACATGGCTCATCCTCGCCATCGTCGCCGCCGCGATCCTGGTGGACCGCCGCCGGCCCTACCTGAAGAAGAACTTCTCCTCGGTGGCGATCATCCTGCTGATCCTGTTTCCTGTTTTCTCGCTGTTCACCGTGGGATTGCAGGGATCGCTGAAATGGGTCGACAATTTCGGCATCCAGATCCTGATCTACGTGATGCTGGCCTGGGGCCTGAACATCGTGGTGGGCCTCGCCGGCCTGCTCGATCTCGGCTACGTCGCCTTCTACGCGGTGGGCGCCTATTCCTACGCGCTGCTGGCGACCGAATTCGGCTGGTCGTTCTGGATCCTGCTGCCGGCGGCAGGCATCATGGCCGCCTTCTGGGGCGTGATCCTCGGCTTTCCGGTGCTGCGGCTGCGGGGCGACTATCTCGCCATCGTTACGCTGGCCTTCGGCGAGATCATCCGCCTGGTGCTGATCAACTGGCGCGAGGTGACCAACGGCACGGCCGGCCTGTCGGGCATCCCGAAAGTGACCTTCTTCGGCATCGCCACCTTCAACGTCTCCGACGAAAACTATTTCGGCAAGGTCTTCGACCTCGGCACGTCGGGCGTCTACTACAAGATATTCCTCTACTACCTGATTCTGGCGCTGGCGCTGCTCACCGCCTTCGTGACGGTGCGGCTTCGCCGCATGCCGGTCGGCCGCGCCTGGGAGGCCCTGCGCGAGGACGAGATCGCCTGCCGCTCGCTCGGCATCAACACGACGAACACGAAGCTCACCGCCTTCGCGATCGGCGCGATGTTCGGCGGCTTCGCCGGCGCCTTCTTCGCCGCGCGGCAGGGCTTCGTCAGCCCCGAATCCTTCATCTTCCTGGAATCGGCGATCATCCTGGCGATCGTCGTGCTGGGCGGGATGGGCTCGCTGGTCGGCATCGCGGTCGCCGCGGCGGTGATGATCGGCGGCACCGAGATCCTGCGCGAGCTGCACTTCCTCAAGGAGGTGTTCGGCGAAGGGTTCACGCCCGAACTCTACCGCATGCTCCTGTTCGGCATCGCGATGGTGGTGGTGATGCTGTGGAAGCCGCGCGGCTTCGTCAGCAACCGCGAGCCGACAGCCTTCCTGGTCGAGCGAAAAGCCGTCTCGGGTTCCTTCACCAAGGAGGGACACGGCTGATGAACGCGCTCTCCGCAGTCGACATGCCGATCCTCAAGGTCGAGCATCTTTCAATGAAGTTCGGCGGGCTGGTCGCCATCGGCGACCTGTCCTTCGAGGCAAAGCGTGGCGAGATCACCGCGCTGATCGGACCCAACGGGGCCGGCAAGACCACCGTGTTCAACTGCATAACCGGCTTCTACAAGCCATCGGAAGGAATGATCACCCTGACGAGCCGGGGCGGCAACCAGTATCTGCTGGAGCGGCTGCCCGACTTCCAGATACCGGCGAAGGCCAAGGTGGCGCGGACGTTCCAGAACATCCGCCTGTTCTCGGGCATGACGTTGCTGGAGAACCTTCTGGTGGCGCAGCACAACCGGCTGATGTTGGCGTCGGGCTTCACCGTGCTCGGGCTGCTCGGCATCGGCAACTATCGCAAGGCATCGGCCGAATCCATAGAGCTGGCGAAATACTGGCTGGAGCGCGCCGACCTCGTCGACCGCGCCGACGACCCCGCCGGCGACCTGCCCTATGGCGCGCAGCGCCGGCTGGAGATCGCGCGCGCAATGTGCACGGAGCCGGAGCTGCTGTGTCTGGACGAGCCCGCCGCCGGCCTCAACCCGCGCGAATCGCTGGCCCTTAACGAGCTGCTGAACGGAATCAAGGCGACGGGCACGTCGATCCTGCTCATCGAGCACGACATGTCTGTGGTGATGCAGATATCCGACCATGTCGTGGTGCTGGAATACGGCCGCAAGATTTCCGACGGCGACCCGACTTCCGTGAAGAGCGATCCGCGCGTCATCGCCGCCTATCTCGGCGTCGACGACGCGGAAGTCGACACCGTGCTGTCGGAGGTCGGCGAAGAGCAGGTGATCGAGGAACTGGACGCCGAACCCGATCGCGCGCACGGACCCGGCGACTCCTCGTCGATGATGGCGGGGCCTGTTTCCGACACGGTCGGCCACAGCGACGAGGCGGGCGAAGTGGTCAAGGTCGCCCCCGGCGCGTCGAAGGCCGAGCAGTACGACCGGAGCGTCGCGCGGCTTTCCAACGCGCTCGAGGCGCCACGCGGCGGAACGCCGGACAGGCTGACGGCCATCAAGGGCATCGGCCCGGTCAACGAGAGGAAGCTGCACGAGCACGGCATCTTCCATTTCGACCAGATCGCGGCCTGGACCGAGGCGGACGTCAAGGCGGCGGAAGCCTATCTCGACTTCGACGGCCGGATCGCGCGCGAAGACTGGATCGGCCAGGCGAAGGCGTTCGCCGCGAAAAGCGGGGGAGCCGCGTGATGGCAACGAAAACCCTGCTCAAGGTCCGGGACGTCGAGACCTACTACGGCAACATCCGCGCGCTCGCCGGCGTCTCGATCGACGTGAACGACGGCGAGATCGTCACGCTGATCGGGGCCAACGGCGCCGGCAAGTCGACCCTGATGATGACGATCTTCGGCACGCCCCGCGCACGCACCGGCACCATCACATTCGGCGACACCGAGATCACCAACCTGCCCACGCACGAGATCGCCAGGCTGCGTATCGCCCAGTCGCCGGAGGGAAGACGCATCTTCCCGCGAATGACGGTGATGGAAAATCTGCAGATGGGCGCCAGCCTCGACAAGCTGAAATATTTCGACGAGGACGTCGAGAAGGTGTTCCATCTCTTCCCGAGGCTGAAGGAGCGCATCGGCCAGCGAGGCGGCACGCTGTCGGGCGGCGAGCAGCAGATGCTGTCGATCGGGCGCGCCCTGATGGCGAGGCCGAAGCTGCTCCTCCTCGACGAGCCGTCGCTCGGCCTCGCGCCGCTGATCGTCAAGCAGATCTTCGACGCCGTAAGGGAGCTGAACCGCACCCAGGGCCTGACCGTGTTCCTCGTCGAGCAGAACGCCTTCGGCGCGCTTAAGCTGGCGACGCGCGGCTATGTCATGGTCAACGGCAGGGTGACGATGAGCGGCACCGGCCAGGAGCTGCTCGCCAACCCCGAGGTGCGCGCCGCCTATCTCGAAGGCGGCCGGCATTGAGGTCCGGGACGGCGCGATCGCGGGCAAGGCGCGCGGTCGCCTCCGCCCGTGATGGCCGCAGAAAAGAAGAAGAAGCCCCTTCGCGGATCAAGGTGAAGGCGCTGTCGATACCAGGAGCCCGATGATGCATGGCATCCTCTACGAAGAAGAATCCATCTGGCAGTTCTTTTTCATCACCTGCCTGCTCGGCGGATGGGCGGCCTGGATGACGGGCCGCGCCTGTGCCCAGACATGGCGCCCGGTCTCCAGCCTGCTCCTCTTCCTGCTGCTGCTCGGCATCGCCGTGCGCTTCATCCATCACGCCCTTTTCGGGGGCACCATGTTCACGGCGCAGTTCTACCTCGTCGACACCGTCGTCCTGCTGATCATAGGGTTGATCGGCTTTCGCTATACGCGCACCAACCAGATGGTGACGCAGTATCACTGGCTGCACGAGCGGGCCTCGCTGCTGAGCTGGAAACCGAAGACCCACGGCTGACTCGCCTTGCGAAGAGCCGGAAAATGGGCAAACTATTCTTCCTGCGATAGGGTGGGCATCGCATGAAGGTTTCATCTCCGCCCGCTCAAAGTAATGGGAGTCGTCAATGAAGAAATCACTTTTGTCCGCAGTCGCCCTGACCGCGCTGGTCGCATTCAGCGGGACTGCCTGGGCTGACCTCATGGTAGGCGTCGCGGGTCCGATCACCGGCCCGAACGCGGCCTTCGGTGCGCAGCTTCAGCGTGGCGCGGAGCAGGCGGTTGCAGATATCAACGCGGCGGGCGGCGTGAACGGTGAGAAGATCTCGCTCAGCGTCGGCGACGACGTTTCCGATCCGAAGCAGGGCATCTCCGTCGCCAACAAGTTCGTCGCGGACGGCGTCAAGTTCGTCGTCGGCCACTTCAACTCGGGCGTCTCGATCCCGGCCTCGGAGGTCTATGCCGAGAACGGAATCCTCGAGATCACCCCGGCTGCGACCAATCCGGTCTTCACCGAGCGCGGTCTCTGGAACACCTTCCGCGTCTGCGGCCGCGACGACCAGCAGGGCCTTGTGGCCGGCGGCTATATCGCCGAGCACTTCAAGGACGCGAAGGTTGCCGTCATCCACGACAAGACGCCCTATGGCCAGGGCCTTGCCGACGAGACCAAGAAGGCCCTGAATGCCGCCGGCATGACCGAGGTCCTCTATGAAGGCGTGAACGTCGGCGACAAGGACTTCTCGGCCCTCATCGCCAAGATGAAGGACGCCGGCGTCACCCTGATCTACTGGGGCGGCCTCCACACCGAAGCCGGCCTGATCATCCGCCAGAGCGCCGACCAGGGCCTCAAGGCTCCGCTGTTCTCGGGCGACGGCATCGTGTCGAACGAGCTGGCATCGATCGCCGGCGACGCCGTCGAGGGCACGATGAACACGTTCGGCCCCGATCCGCGCAACAAGCCGGACGCCCAGGAAGTGGTCGAGAAGTTCCGCGCCGCCGGCTTCGAGCCGGAAGCCTACACGCTCTACTCCTATGCGGCCACGCAGATCCTCGCGCAGGCGGCTACGGCCGCCGGCTCGAACGATCCCGAGGCCGTCGCCAAGGCGATCAAGGAAAAGGGCCCGTTCAAGACCGTTCTGGGCGAGCTCTCGTTCAACGAGAAGGGCGACCGTACCGACGCCGACTACGTGATGTACGAGTGGAAGAAGGGCGAGGACGGCAAGTTCAACTACTTCCAGAAGTAAGACGTCTCCAGACGTCCGAACCGAGGATGCCCGGCGCGCAAGCGCCGGGCATTTTTTCTGAGTGAGGCAGCTACCCGCATTTCCGGGGCGCAGCAGACAAGCAGATGACCAGGAATATGGTCTAACATTTTGAATTTGCTTCGAAATAAAATGTTTGCACTGCAGCATTTTCGGGTTAATCATGACGCCGCCTCAATAACCGCCTTGCCCGGAGCGTGTTTGTGCCCATCACCAAGATTCTCGTCGCCAATCGTTCCGAAATCGCGATCCGCGTGTTCCGCGCGGCCAACGAACTCGGGCTGAAAACGGTCGCGATCTGGGCGGAGGAGGACAAGTATTCGCTGCACCGCTTCAAGGCGGATGAGAGTTACCAGGTGGGGCGCGGCCCGCATCTGGACCGCGAGATGGGCCCGATCGAGAGCTATCTCTCCATCGAGGAAGTGATCCGCGTCGCGCGGCTTTCGGGCGCGGATGCGATCCATCCGGGCTACGGGCTGCTTTCCGAAAGCCCCGAATTCGCCGAGGCCTGCGCGACCGCCGGCATCACCTTCATCGGGCCGAAGCCCGAGACGATGCGCCGTCTCGGCAACAAGGTGGCCGCGCGCAACCTCGCCATCGAGGTCGGCGTGCCGGTCATTCCCGCGACTGACCCGCTGCCTGACGACATGGAGACGGTGAAGAAGCTCGCCGCCGGGATCGGCTATCCGGTGATGCTCAAGGCGTCGTGGGGCGGCGGCGGGCGCGGCATGCGCGCCATACGCGACGAGGCCGACCTCGCCCGCGAGGTGACGGAAGGCAAGCGCGAGGCCAAGGCCGCGTTCGGCAAGGACGAGGTCTATCTGGAAAAGCTGATCGAGCGCGCCCGGCATGTCGAAGTGCAGGTGCTGGGCGACACCCACGGCAATGCCGTGCATCTGTTCGAGCGCGACTGCTCCATCCAGCGCCGCAACCAGAAGGTCGTTGAGCGCGCGCCGGCTCCCTATCTGGGCGATGCGTTGCGGCAGGAGCTTTGCGGCTACGCCCTGAAGCTCGCACACGAGACCGACTATATCGGCGCCGGAACGGTCGAGTTCCTGCAGGACGCCGACACGGGCAGGTTCTATTTCATCGAGGTCAACCCGCGTATTCAGGTCGAGCATACGGTCACGGAGGAAGTCACCGGCATCGACATCGTCAAGGCGCAGATCCACATCCTCGACGGCTTCGCGATCGGCACGCCGGAATCGGGCGTGCCGGCGCAGAAGGACATAAGGCTCAACGGTCACGCGCTGCAATGCCGCGTGACCACGGAAGACCCGGAGCAGAACTTCATTCCCGACTACGGCCGCATCACGGCCTATCGCGGCGCGACCGGCTTCGGCATACGCCTCGACGGCGGCACGGCCTATTCGGGCGCGGTCATCACGCGCTTCTACGATCCGTTGCTGGAGAAGGTGACCGCCTGGGCGCCCACCCCGCAAGAGGCGATCGCGCGCATGAATCGTGCGCTGCGCGAATTCCGCATTCGCGGCGTTGCGACCAACCTGACCTTCCTCGAAGCGATCATCAATCACCCGTCCTTCAAAGACAGTTCCTACACGACGCGCTTCATCGACTCGACGCCGGAACTCTTCGCCCAGGTGAAGCGGCAGGACCGCGCCACCAAGCTCCTGAACTATCTCGCAGATGTTTCGGTGAACGGCCATCCCGAGACGCGCGGGCGACCAAGGCCCAACCCCGATACCGCAGCGCCGGTCATCCCCTGGTTCACCGGGCCCGTCCCGGACGGGACAAGGCAGAAACTCGATATGCTGGGGCCGGAGGGTTTCGCCCAATGGATGCGTAATCAGCGCGAGGTCCTGCTGACCGACACCACCATGCGCGACGGCCATCAGTCTCTACTGGCGACGCGCATGCGCACCTACGATATCGCGAAGATCGCCGGAACCTATGCGCGCGCCCTGCCGCAGCTACTGTCGCTCGAATGCTGGGGCGGCGCGACCTTCGACGTGTCGATGCGCTTCCTGACGGAGGACCCGTGGGAGCGGCTGGCGCTGGTGCGCGAGAAGGCGCCGAACATCCTGCTGCAGATGCTGCTGCGCGGGGCGAACGGCGTCGGCTACACCAACTAGCCCGACAATGTCGTCCAGCATTTCGTCAGGCAGGCGGCAAGCGGCGGCGTCGACCTGTTCCGCGTGTTCGACTGCCTGAACTGGGTGGAGAACATGCGCGTGGCCATGGACGCGGTGGGCGCCGAGGGCAAGCTGGTCGAGGCTGCCATGTGCTATACTGGCGACCTGCTCGACCCGGCGCGCGCGAAATACGACCTGAAATATTACGTCGCGCTCGCCAAGGAGCTGGAGAAGGCCGGCGCGCACATTCTCGCGGTCAAGGACATGGCGGGGCTGCTGAAGCCGTCCGGCGCGCGCGTCCTGTTCAAGGCGCTGCGCGATGAGACCGACCTGCCGATCCATTTCCACACGCACGACACGTCCGGCCTGTCGGCGGCGACCGTTCTGGCGGCGGTGGAGAGCGGCGTCGATGCGGTCGATGCGGCGATGGACGCCTTCTCCGGAAACACCTCGCAGCCCTGCCTCGGCTCCATCGTCGAGGCCCTGCGCGGAACCGAGCGCGATCCCGACCTCGACCCGGAATGGATACGCCGCATCTCCTTCTACTGGGAGGCGGTGCGCAACCAGTATGCCGCCTTCGAGAGCGACCTGAAGGGGCCGGCCTCGGAGGTATATCTGCACGAGATGCCCGGCGGGCAGTTCACCAACCTCAAGGAGCAGGCACGCTCGCTCGGACTCGAGACGCGCTGGCACGAGGTGGCGCGCGCCTATCACGACGTCAACCTGATGTTCGGCGACATCGTCAAGGTGACGCCGTCCTCCAAGGTGGTCGGCGACATGGCGCTGATGATGGTGAGCCAGGACCTGACCGTGGCCGATGTCGAGAACCCGGCCAAGGACATCGCCTTCCCGGATTCGGTCGTGTCGATGCTGCGCGGCGATCTCGGGCAGCCGCCGGGTGGATGGCCGCGGGGGTTGCAGAAGAAGGTGCTGAAGGGCGATGCGCCGATCACGGTGCGGCCGGGTTCGCTGCTACGGCCCGCCGATCTTGCGGCGAACCGCAAGGAGATCGAGGAAAAGCTCGGCCGCAAGCTTTCCGAGCAGGAATTCGCGTCCTGGCTGATGTATCCGAAGGTTTTTTCGGACTTCGCTGGCGCGCAGGAGGAATACGGCCCGGTCAGCGTGCTGCCGACGCCCACCTATTTCTACGGCATGGAGCCTGAGGACGAGGTGCTCGTCGATATCGAGAAGGGCAAGACGCTCGTGGTGCGCTGCCAGGCGATCGGCGACACCGACGACAAGGGCATGGTGACAGTGTTCTTCGAGCTGAACGGTCAGCCCCGCCGCGTGAAGGTGCCGGACCGCGCGCATGGCGCTGGCGGGGGTGGCGTGCGGCGCAAGGCGGAGGCCGGGAACGAGAGCCATGTCGGCGCGCCGATGCCGGGTGTCGTCTCGACGCTTGCCGTGGCGGCGGGCCAGTCAATCAAGGCCGGTGACGTGCTTCTGTCCATCGAGGCGATGAAGATGGAAACGGCGCTGCACGCCGAACGCGACGGTACGGTCGCGGAGGTTCTGGTGCGGACGGGCGACCAGATCGACGCGAAGGACCTGCTGGTGGTGCTCGGGTAGCAGGCCGGGCAACGCTGTCGCAGAACGGCAGCGAGCCGGGCGAAACGCCGCCCTGGCGGTTGCACCCATCGCCGGGGGGTGGCAAGGCCCGTATCGCGCTCTAGATTCTTGTCCTGGAGGACAAGCGGAAGGAGAGCACGATGGACGACCAGTATTCCCGCATGGCGGTGGGGATGGCCATCGGTGTCGGCCTCGGGGCCGCGATCGGTGCGGCCATGGACGAGATGGCGATCGGCATCGCCATAGGCTTAGCCTTGGGCGCGGCGGCCGGCGCGACCTTGGGACGATCGGCCGGGCGATCGGGCAGGCGATAGCGGGGCGGACGTCACGCCGGCTTGCAATCGGCGTGGCCGAGATCGCGCTGCGGATCGATCACGTCGCGGACGAGCTGCTTGAGCCGGGCCGCTTCGGGAAAGCCGCCGTCGCGCTTGCGGTCCCAGATCAGCATGTCGTTGCACGTGACGGTGAAGACGCCACCCGTGCCGGGGGCGAGCGCTACCTCGCCGATATCTGCGCCGAAGGTGGAGAGCAGTTCCTGCGCCATCCAGCCGGCACGCAGCAGCCATTGGCACTGGGTGCAATAGGTGATGCGTATGACCGGCAGCTTGCCAGACAGGGCGGCAGGCGGATTGTCCGGCCGGCCAGGCTCGCTCATGCCGCGCTGAGCTTGGCCAGCGTCTCGTCGTCGACCTCGAAATTGGCGTAGACGTTCTGCACGTCGTCGTCGTCCTCAAGGGTGGCGACCAGCTTCATCAGCGACTGCGCGCGTTCCTCGTCGACCGGCACGTTGTTCTGGGGCTTCCAGATGACCTTGACCGACGACGCCTCGCCGAGCGCCTGCTCGAGCGCCTTGGAGACGTCTCCCAGCGCTTCGAAGGCGCACAGGACCGTGTGGCCTTCCTCGTCGGACTGCACGTCGTCCGCGCCGGCCTCGATGGCCGCATCCATCAGCTTGTCGGCGCTGCCGGCGGAGGCGGGATAGACGATCTCGCCGACGCGGTCCCACATGAAGGCCACGGAGCCGGTTTCGCCGAGCGCGCCGCCGGCCTTGGTGAAGGCCGCGCGGACATTCGACGCCGCGCGGTTGCGATTGTCGGTGAGTGCTTCGACGATGAGAGCCACGCCGCCGGGGCCGTAGCCTTCGTAGCGGACTTCCTCGTAGTTTTCGCCTTCGCCGCCCGCCGCCTTGTTGATCGCGCGCTGGATGTTGTCCTTGGGCATGGACTCGGCCTTGGCGTTCTGGATCGCAAGCCGAAGGCGCGGGTTCATGGCGGGGTCCGGCATGCCTGTCTTCGCCGCGACCGTGATTTCGCGCGCGAGCTTCGAGAACAGCTTCGACCGCATCGCGTCCTGGCGACCCTTGCGGTGCATGATGTTCTTGAATTGTGAATGGCCGGCCATCGAGCCTCCGTGTTGCCTGGCAAAATATTCTGGATGGCGCGCCTTATAGATAAATCAGGCGAAAACGTCCAGCGCGGGCGGGCAAACCATGCGCGAAAAGCTCACGGTGCGGAGCTTGCGGGCGGCGTGCGTCGATGGGCTGCGCGCTGGGCGATGACGGCGCAGACGATGAGCTGAATCTGGTGGAAGACCATCAGCGGCATGATGATCAGGCTCACGAATTGTCCGGCGAACAGGATGTTGGCCATGGGCAGGCCGCTGGCAAGGCTCTTCTTGGAGCCGCAGAACAGCAGGACGACCGTGTCCGCATAGGGCAGGCCGGCGGCGCGGCCGATCATGACGGTGAACGCCATGATGATGGCCAGCATGACCACCGTGGCGGCCATGACGATCGCCAGAGACAGGGCGTCGACTTGCTGCCAGATGCCAGCGACGGCGCCGGCGCTGAAGGCCGCGTAGACGATGAGGAGGATGGAGCCTCGGTCGACGAAGCCGGTCAGGGCCGGATGCCGGCTTATCCAGCCGCCGATGAAGCGGCGCATGGCCTGGCCGGCCGCGAACGGCAGCAGGATCTGCACGGCGATGTCGATAACGGCGCCGGGATCGAACGCGCCGCTGCCGCTCGCGCTGATCAGTACGCCCGCCAGGAGCGGCGTGAGGAAGACGCCGAGAAGGTTGGAGATGGAAGCGGCGCAGACGGCCGCCGGCACGTTGCCCCCGGCGATCGAGGTGAAGGCGATCGAGGACTGTACGGTGGAGGGCAGGATGGAGATGTAGAGCAGGCCGACGATGAATTCCGGCCGCAGCCAGGGAGAGAGCAGGGCGGCCGTCGCGATGCCCAGCAAGGGAAAGGCGATGAACGTGCTGGCGATGACGAGGCCCTGCAGCCGCCAGTTGGACAGGCCCGCGACGATGGCCGCCGTGTTGAGCCGCGCGCCGTAGATGAAGAAGAGAAGCGCCACGGCGAAGAACGTCGCATGCGACAGGATGCTCGCGCCGATGCCGCGCGCGGGCAAAATGAGCGCGACCACGACCATGCCCATCAGCAGGAAGATGTATGTATCGAAGCCCAGATTTTTCAGGCGGGTTTTGAGGGACATGGATGCGGGCCTGAGAGGATGCGTAAAGGAAGCGCATCCGATGGGCCGGCCGGCCCATCATGTCAACCTTGAGGGTCGTATCGGACCGGGGCGACGGCGCGATGCTCGGCCGCCGCGCGATAGGCCGCGTCGACCAGAGCGTAGGTCCTGAGGTTGTCCGCCCCATGCGTTTCCGCCGGAACGCCGCGTTGCAGGCAGTCGAGGAAATGCCGGCATGCGCCGAGCGCGCCTTCCTGGCTGACATGCCAGGGATGCGAGGTCCAGGGCAGGAGCGGCGTGCCGATATCGACATCGCTCGCCTTGCCGTCGCTGGTGAGGCGCATGCGGCAGCCGGCCGCGGTGACGATCGAGCCGCGCGACCCCTCGATCTCCATCAGCGTCTCGGGAAAGGCGTCGTCGGCGCGGCGCGCCTCATAGGTGCATTCGACGATGCTGACGGCGCCGCTTTCATGGCGCAGCATCATCGTGGCCGTGTCCTCACCCTTGACCTTCGGGTTGCGGCGCTGCGTCTCGCAAGAGACGCGCACGACGTCGCCGAGAAGGAAGCGCGCGACATCGAGCACATGCACGCCGACATCGGCGATGGCGAAGCGTTCCTCATCGTAGAAATAGGGCTGCGTGGCGTAGACGTCGTAGCCGGTGCGGAAGGCGATACGCGCCCAGTTCGGCTTGCCGATCGCGCCGCCGTCGAGCGTGCGGCGGATGGCGCGCAGGGGTGCCTGATAACGGAAGTTCTCGTGCACGGCGAGCCAGACGCCGGCCTTCCCGGCTGTCCGCACGATTGCCGTGGCGTCCTCCCAGCTGGGCGCGAACGGCTTCTGCACGATGGTCGCGACACCGCGCGAGATGGAAAGCTCAGCAAGCGGGCGATGCGTGTCCTGCCGCGTGACGATGTCGACGGCGTCCAGCCTTTCGGCTTCCAGCATCGCGGCCATGTCGCCATACCACGGCACGCCGAAGCTCTCTCCGGCGGCCTTCGCCTTTGCCGTGTCGGCGTCGCAGACGGCGGCAAGCACCGCGCCGTCCGCCGCGAGGTCGCGCCATGCGTTCAGATGGTTCTGCGCATAGAAGCCGCAGCCGACCAGGCCGACGCGCACGCTCTTCATGACCTTTATCGCCTCACTCTCGATTTGAGCCATCTGTCGAACGAGACGGCGAGGATGAGGATGAGGCCGATGATGATGGACTGGGTGTAGGAGGAGACGTTGTTGAACTGCAGGCCGTTCTGGAGAACGCCGATGAGGGCGGCTCCCACGACCGTCCCGCCGACGCTGCCGATGCCGCCGAAAAGCGACGTGCCGCCGATAACCACGGCGGAGATGACGGTGAGCTCGTAGCCGAGACCGGCGACGGCTTCCGACGAGTTCAGCCGCGCCGACAGCACGAAGGCCGCCAGCCCGCAGAAGAAGCCGACGATGACGTAGACCGAGATCAGTATGCGGTCGACGCGCAGGCCCGACAGTCTCGCGGCCTCCGCATTGCCGCCCACCGCGTAGACGGCGCGGCCGTAGCGCGTGTAGCGCAGCGCGATGTGGCACAGCACCGCCGCGATCGCGAAGATGATGACGGGCACCGGCACCGGCCCGACCAGCCCGTTGCCGAACCAGCGCATCGAGGCGTCGAAGCCCGAGATCGGTCCGCCGTTGGATATGGTGAGGGTGATGCCGCGGAAGATGGTCAGACCGCCCAGCGTGACGACGAAGGGCGGAACCTTGAGCCGGGTGATGGCAAGGCCCTGGACGAGGCCGGCCAGCGCGCCGACCGCGACGGCGGCGAGCAGGGCCGCGAACC
>WPCJ01173220.1_pt1 | contig 28199 bp, 27 predicted proteins | sample 5399831 | NCBI WGS metagenome assembly WPCJ01 (sample SAMN12869470, study PRJNA574797) | sludge metagenome | isolation source: wastewater treatment of pH10 | place: China:Beijing | collected 2019-05-20 | reverse complement strand
GGGGATCGCGGGCGACCCAGGCCTGGACCTCGGCCCGCTCGCGGTAGCGGGTGTCGTCGTCGGCATTGGTGTGCGCCTGCATCCGGTACGTGTGGGCCTCGACCAGCGAGGGCCCTCCGCCGGTGCGGGCTCGCTCCACGGCCTCGCCGAGCACGGCCAGCACCGCGGCGACGTCGTTTCCGTCGACCCGCTGACCGGGCATCCCGTAGCCGATCGCCTTGTGCGCGAGGGAAGGGGCGGCGGTCTGCCGGGAGAGCGGGACGGAGATGGCGAACTCGTTGTTCTGCACGAAGAACACGACCGGGACGTGGAACACGGCCGCGAAGTTCATGGCTTCGTGGAAGTCGCCCTCGCTCGTGGCCCCGTCGCCACAGAGGGCGAGCACCACGGTGTCCTCTCCCCGATGCTTCGCGGCCTGCGCGAAGCCGACCGCGTGCAGCAGCTGGGTCGCCAACGGGGTCGCCTGAGGGGCGACGCGGTGGGCGCGGACGTCGTACCCCGAGTGCCAGTCGCCCTTGAGGAGCACGAGCGCGTCAGCGGGTTCGACCCCGCGGGCGATGACGGCGACCGAATCGCGGTACGTCGGGAACAGCCAGTCCTCGGCTCCGAGGACCATCGCGGCTCCGACCTGGCATGCTTCCTGGCCTTGGGAAGAGGGGTAGACGGCGAGACGCCCCTGGCGCACGAGCGCGCCGGCCTGATCGTTGATCCGTCGTCCCTCGACGAGTCCTCGGTAGGCGGCCAGAAGGGTCTCGACGTCGGGGAGCGGGTAGGGCGCGTCCGCGACGGGCGTGCCGTCCTCGTCGATCAGTTGCACCGCGGTGTCTCGCGGGAGCAGGTCGGTGTGCAGCATGCGTTCGCCCTCCTTGCCGAACTCGTTGGAGACAGCATGCCTCCGCGCGCGACAGTCATCCAAGATCATTCGCCGAATCCTGGATGAAAGCGCATCGAATAGGGCATTCTTGATCGAAGTGTCAGGATTCTCCGGCCGGCGGAAGGGGTCACATGATCGCGTTGGACGACACGGATCGAGCGATCCTCGAGGAACTGCGCCGCGATGCGCGCTCCTCGATGACCGCGATCGCGGATGCCGTGCACATCTCGCGCGCCGGGGCACATGCGCGGATCAAGCGCCTGACCGACGCGGGGGTGATCCTCGGGTATTCGGTGCGCACCGATCCCGTCCTGCTCGGGCACCATGCGAGTGCGTACGTCACGCTCGCCATCGAGCAGGCCACCTGGCAGGCGGTGAGTGAGCGATTGCGCGCGATCCCTGAGATCGAGCACATGGCGTTGGTCGGCGGCGACTTCGACGTGATCCTGCTCGTGCGGGCCAACGATGCCCGCGATCTGCGCCGCATCGTGCTGGAGGACATCCAGGCGATCCCGTCGATCCGTTCGACCAGGACCACACTGATCTTCGAGGACTACCCGCGGGCCTGAGCGTCTCTCGCATGTCCGTGTCGCCCGGTCCGCCCCGCCCCGCCCGGTCCGCCCCGCCCGAAATGAAGGAGAACTCACGTTTCGAAGGACTGAATCCCGTGGATGCTCCTTCAAAGCGTGAGTTCTCCTTCAAAGCGTGAGTTTTCCTTCAGGGTGTGAGTTTTCCTTCAGGGTCTGAGTTTTCCTTCAGGGTGTGAGTTTTCCTTCAGGGCGTGAGCTCTCCTTCAGGGCGTGGGTTCTCCTTCGTGCGGGACAGGTGCGGGACAGGCGCGGGGTACGGCATCCTTCGCACTCGGACATCTGCGGCGCGCTCCGCGACAAGTGCCGGGAGGAACGCCGGTCGAGAATGAGAGGACGACCAGCTTCTCGACCGTCGCTGGCCCGCGTCACGCTCGAAGGAGAGTCCCCGATGTCCGATTCCGCCGCTTCCGCAGCCGCTGCGCTGCTCGACCGCATCCAGGCGCCGGAAGGCGCAGGCCGGGAGATCCCGGACGCCGCGACCCGGGAGGTCATCGGTCGTGCACCCGTCGCCACGGTCGACGACCTCGACGCGGCAATCGCTCGTGCGAAGGCGGCCCAGCCGGCGTGGGAGGCCCTCGGGCACGAGGAGCGCAGCGCGCTGCTCCTCGCCGCGGCCGACGCCATCGACGCGAATGCCGAGGGACTGGCGTACCTGCTCTCGCGCGAGCAGGGGAAGCCGCTGAACGGCCCGAACGCCCGCTTCGAGCTCGGAGCCTGCTCCGCCTGGCTGCGCACGAACGCCACGACGACGATCGAGCCGCAGATCCTGGTCGACGATGAGACGCTGCATGCCGAGCTCGTCTACAAGGCAGCCGGCGTCGTCGGTGCCATCGGCCCGTGGAACTGGCCGCTCATGATCACGGTCTGGCAGATCGGGCCCTCCCTGCGGATGGGCAACACCGTCGTGGCGAAGCCGAGCGAGTACACGCCGTTGAGCGTGCTCGCGATGATCGCGGTGATCAACGATGTGCTGCCTGCGGATGTCCTGATCGGCGTCTCCGGCGATCGCGAGGTCGGTGCCCGGCTCGCTTCGCACCCCGATATCGCCAAGATCATGTTCACGGGTTCGACCGCGACCGGGCGCCGCATCATCGAGAGCTCCGCCGGCAACCTGGCGCGTCTGACGCTCGAGCTCGGCGGCAACGACGCCGGCATCGTGCTCCCGGGCACCGACCCGGCAGCGATCGCGGAAGACCTCTTCTGGGGCGCGTTCATCAACACCGGGCAGACGTGCGCGGCGATGAAGCGCCTGTACGTGCACGACTCGGTCTACGACGAGGTCGTCGCCGCGCTCGCCGCCATCGCCGGATCGGTGCCGATGGGGAACGGGCTCGACGAGAACAACGTCCTGGGTCCGCTGCAGAACCGTGCACAGTTCGACATCGTCAGCCGCTTGGTCGACGATGCGAAGAGCCGCGGCGCCCGCATCGTCACCGGTGGCGAGTCCGCCCCTGAGCTGGGTGAGCTCTTCTACCGGCCCACCATCGTCGCCGACATCGACAATGACGCGGCACTGGTGCAAGAGGAGCAGTTCGGTCCCGCGCTCCCGGTGATCCGCTACACCGACGTGGACGAGGCCTTCACGTGGGCGAATGCCCTGGACGCGGGGCTCGGTGCCTCCGTCTGGTCGAGCGACCCCGAGGCGGCACGGGAGGCGGCCTCGCGGATGCAGTCCGGCACGGTGTGGATCAACTCCCACGGCGGGCTGCACCCGATGGTGCCGTTCGGTGGAGTGAAGAGCTCGGGCTACGGGCTGGAGTTCGGGGTCGAGGGACTCAAGTCCGTCGCCGTGACCCAGGTCGTGTCGGGACCCGGCCGGAAGGGCTGACCCGTGCGCTCTGCCATCGTCGTCGGAGCAGGAACCTCGGGATCGATCGTCGCGCGTCGCCTCGTGGATGCCGGTGTCGCGGTGACCCTGGTCGAGGCCGGCGGATACGACACCAACCCGGCCATCCACGACCCCTCCCGGGCGGGCGAGCTCTGGCATTCCGCGGAGGACTGGGACTACTTCACCGTGCCGCAGGAGCACGCGGGCGGCCGTCGGTTGCACCTGCCCCGCGGCAAGGTCACCGGAGGATCGCACGCGTTGAACGCGATGATCTGGGTGCGTGGCGCGGCGTCCGACTACGACGCCTGGGAGCGCGGAGGTGCGACCGGGTGGAGCTGGGCCGACGTCGAACCCGTCTACGACGCGATCGAGAACGATCTGCTCCCGGTGACCGACGACTACGCGCTCTCGCCGATCCAGGCCTCGATCATCGATGCTGCGGTGCAGGAGGGGCTTCCGCGCAATCCGGACTACAACGGCGGCACGCTCGACGGGGTCTCGCAAGAGCAGGTGACCATGCACGACGGTCGCCGGGTGAACACCTGGACGGCCTACGCGCAGCCCATCGCCGATCGGCTGACGATCCTCACCGGACGCGAGGTGCACTCGGTGATCGTCCGGGACGGAAGGGCGGTCGGCGTGCAGCTGGGGGAGGGGGAGGGGTCCGAGGAGGTCCTCGCCGACGAGGTGATCCTCGCAGCCGGCGCGATCGGCTCGCCCGTGATCCTGCTCCGTTCGGGAATCGGTCCCGCGGCCGATCTCACCGCGCTCGGCATTCCGGTGGTGCAGGACTCGCCCGGGGTCGGGCAGAACCTGCACGACCATCTGCTCTCACCGGTGATCTTCACGACGGGGCGTCCGGTCGGGCCTCCGCAGGCCGGGGTGTCGGTCACGCAGAGCCACCTCTTCTGGCGCAGCCGCGACGACCTCGCGGAGCCCGACACTCAGCCGATCCACTTCTCCGTTCCCATGTGGGGGGAGCTCGAGCCGCGCGGCGACGACGGGTTCACCCTGATGGCCGGGCTGGTGACGCCGCACAGCCGCGGAGCCCTCCGGCTCTCCGGCCCGGGGCTCGCCGACCTTCCGGAGATCGACCTGGCGGCGCTCGAAGACGATCGCGATGTGGCCTCCCTCGCCGCGTCCGTGCGGCAGGCGCGTCGGATCGGAGCACGCCCGGCACTCGCCGAGGACTGGGGCGCGGTCGAGGTCTATCCCGGGCCTGAGGTGTCGGACTCCGGCGTCGAGGACTGGGTGCGACGCACCGCCATCACCTACCACCACCAGGTCGGCACGTGCCGCATGGGGACGGACCCGGAGGCTGTCGTCGATCCCCGGTTGCGCGTCCACGGTGTCGCGGGGCTGCGGGTGATCGATGCCTCGGTGATGCCGACCGTGCCCACCGGCAACACGAACGCCCCCGCCGCGATGATCGGCGAACGCGGCGCCCAGTTCTTCCTGGAGGGCTGAGAGCGATGTCGAGGCCCCCGTTCATCGCCGAGACCCCCGGTTGCGGTCGCCTGCAGCACGGGGTGTCGACGATGAGCGGGGGCGTCGACCGCTCAGCTCGGGCGTGGAGGGGAAGGGCGGCGGAGCGTCGACAGCAGGGCGTCGAGTCCGTCGTTCAGCCGGCCGTCACCCGCCGAATCCGGCATCAGCCCCGAGATCATCTGCCAGCCCGCGTTGCGCGAGGCGATCTCGTTGACCGCGGTCTCGATGTCGACGTCGTCGGCGAGCTCGCCGTCGTCACGCGCCTCGACCAGGCACAGGCGGAACAGATCGCGCCAGTGCAGGTTGTTCACCCGGTGGATGCGGGTGACCTCGTCATCCTGCGACGCGTGGTCCCAGAAGGCGATCACCACCTTGGCGTACAGCGGTCCGTTCGGGCTGTACGGGAGGATCTCGCGGCAGATCCGTTCGAGTGCCTCCAGCCCGCGCACGCCTTCGATGCGGGCGTGGATGCGGTCGTTCGCGAGCGTGTACAAGCGCAGGAACGCGGCGGTGAGGATGCTTCTCTTGTCGGGGAAGTATCGCGCGATCGCGCCGTGGGCGTAGCCCGCTTCCGTGGCGATCTCCCGCATCGTGAGGCTGTCGAACCCCACCCGGATGATCACCTGCGTCGCAGCGTCCGCGATGTGCGTGCGCCGCTCCTCATGGTCGACGATCTTCGGCATGCTGTTTCCCCCTCACATCTCAAAGTATCTGTTTGCTGTTTTTAGTAACCATCTGGTGACTAATGTAACCCGATCGTAATCAATCAAAAGCAAGGCACGAGTACGATCTTTAAAATCACCAACTGGTGACTAACTCGCAGAGGAGTTCTCATGAACGTCACACGTCTCGCACGTCGGGCATCCGGAGTCGCCGTGGCGGCGGGTGTCCTCGCCCTCGCCGCCTGCACGTCTGCACCCGCCTCCTCGCCATCGGGTGGCGACGGTGAGCTGACGACGCTCAAAGTGGCGACGATCGGCCTCGTCTCCGACGGTGCCCTGATCGTCGGTCAGGAGCAGGGGTTCTTCGAGGAGGAGGGGATCGCGCTCGAGACCTCGGTCGTGGCGAACCCGCCTGCCGGCCTCGCTGCGGCCCAGAGCGGACAGGTCGACGTGGCGTACGCGCCGAGCATCCCGCTGCTCAACGCCCTCTCCAGCGGCGTCCCGTTGAAGGTCATCGCCCCGGCCGACGGTTTCGTGGGCGGGGCCGCGGAGGGGGACGACCCCGCCTCGATGGATGACACCGGACTGTATGCGTCCGCCGCGAGCGGCATCACCTCGGTCGCCGATCTGGAAGGGGCGACCATCGCGGTGCCCGCGCGCAAGGCGCAGCTCGAGGTCGTCATCTCCGACACGCTCGACCGGGAAGGCGTCGACCCCGCCTCCGTGGAGTGGGTCGTCCTGGACTTCACCTCCGCCGTGGCCGCGCTCCAGAGCGGCAACGTCGATGCAGCGGGTCTCGTCAGCCCGTTCACGGGGGAGGCGGACGCCGCCGGCGCCGTCTTCCTCGCCGCGCCGTCGGTCGGATTCTTCGAAGAAGGCGCCGTCGGGCTCTGGACGGCCGGTGACAGCACGATCGCCGCGAAGGCGGATGCGATCGCCGGGTTCCAGCGTGCCGTGGCGAAGAGCAACGCTTACGCGAACGAGCACCCGGAGGAAGCCATCCAGGCCGGCATCGACGCCACCGGCTCGACCCTGAGCGTCGACGACGTGAAGCTGCCCTTCTGGCCCGCGGAGGTCGCTCCGATCGACCTCGACCGGGTCAACGAGAAGCTCGTCGCCCTCGGGTACCTGCCTGCACCGGTCGACCTCGAGGGCGTCATCGTCGGAGTCGAGTGACCACCATGATCCGCTCCACGCTCCTTCCTCCGCTGATCGGGGCCGTCGGCGTCGTCTCGGCGCTGGCGCTCTGGGAGTGGTCGGCGACGACGGGGCCGCTCGCCGGGTCACCGCTCCCGGCGGCGACCGAGGCGATCGTTGAGGCCGTGCGCCTGCTCGGGACCCCGGCCACCTGGACAGCCGTCGGCGACACGCTGACGATGGCGTTGACCGGGCTCCTGCTCGCCATCGTCATCGGCGTCGTGCTCGGGGTGGCCATCGGCACCTCACCGCTGGCGATGCACGCGACCCGCGTGCCGCTGGAGTTCCTCAAGCCCATCCCGCCGATCGTCATCCTGCCGATCGTGGTCCTCGTGCTCGGCCCCACACAGGCCATGGGGATCTTCCTGGTGTTCTTCGGCTGCTTCATCGCAATCGCCGTCCAGTCCTCCGCCGGCGTCTTCGACACGGACCCGGTCGCACGGGCGACGGGTCGGTCCTACGGCATGGGGCGCGCCGAGATCCTGGGGCGCATCGTGCTCCCCAGCGCACTGCCCTACATCGGAACCGCGATCCGCGTCGCCGCGCCGACCTCGCTCGTCGTGGCCGTCGTCGCCGGACTCCTCGGTGGCGGGCCCGGGCTCGGGCAGAGCCTGCTGCTCTCTCAGATCTCCGGCAACCAGGCCCAGCTCTTCGCCTACGTGCTCATCCTGGGCACACTGGGGCTCCTCGTCCAGGGACTCAGTCAATGGGGCGAGCGGCGACTGCTGCACTGGCATCCGCAATACCGGAAGCAGGTCCTCTGATGACGCTCACCACCTCGATCCAGACCCCGGCACGTCTCGCGCGCCGTCGCGGGCAGGGCGCGCTTCCCCGCGGCGTCCTCCTCGGCGCCGAGATCGCGCTCCCGGTGCTGCTGCTGGCGCTGTGGTGGTTCGTCTCCGCCGCATCCACCAACGCCTTCTTCCCTCCGCTCCAGGTGATCCTGCAGCGACTGTGGCAGCTCGTGCAGACTCCCGCCTTCCTGGTGGACGTCGCCTCGTCGGTCGGGAATCTCGTGGTCTCCTTCCTGCTGGCGACCGTGATCGGCGTGCTGCTCGGCCTGGTGCTCGGACTGATCCGTCCGCTGAGCTGGTTGGTCGAGCCGACCATCCACTTCTTCCGTGCGATCCCGCCGGTGGCGCTCGTGCCGATCTTCGTGTCGCTCATCGGGTTCGGCAACGAGACCCGGATCCTGTCGATCACCCTCGCCGCCGTGTTCCCCATCCTCATCTCGACGATCGACGGTGTGCGCGCCGGCGAGCCGACGCTCGAGATGGTGAGTCGCGTCTACCGCCTGAGTGGACCGGAGCGGCTGTTCTCCGTGGTGCTGCCCTCTGCGGGCCCACGCATCCTCTCCGGGATGCAGGTCAGTCTCATCACTGCGTTCGTGGTCATGATCGCCAGCGAGATGCTGGGGTCGTCCACCGGACTCGGTGCCGCGACCCTGCTCGCCCAGCAGTCCTTCGCGATCCCCGACATGTGGGCGGGCATCCTCGTCCTCGGGGTCATCGGCTACGCGGCGACCGCCGTGTTCACCCTCTTCCGGCGCCGCGTGCTGCGCTGGTACATCGCCTCCCAGCAACAGGAGAAGAACGCATGACCACCATCGAACAGGCCCCCGTCCGGCTCAGTGTGCGCGGGCTCGCGAAGTCCTATCCGACGAAGAACGGTCTCGTCCCCGTGATCGCCGACCTCACCTTCGATGTGCGCGTGGGAGAAGTGTGCTGCATCGTCGGGCCGTCCGGCATCGGCAAGACCACGTTGCTGAAGTGTCTCACCGGGTTGCAGAGCATCACGGCGGGCAGCGCGGCGATCGACGGGAACGTCATCGAGGGCCCGCCCGAGGAGATGGCGCTCGTGTTCCAGGAGTACACCCGGTCGCTGATGCCCTGGCTCACCGTCGAGAAGAACGTGCGGTTGCCGCTCAAGCACCTGCACCTGCCGGCCGCGGAACGCGAGGAGCGGGTCGCCTCCGCGCTCACCGCGGTCGGGCTCTCCGGGGCCGAGTCCAAGTTCCCGTGGCAGTTGTCCGGTGGCATGCAGCAGCGCGTCGCGATCGCGCGTGCCATCGCCTATCGGCCCGAGGTGCTCGTGATGGATGAGCCCTTCGCCTCGGTCGATGCGCAGACGCGGTTCGAGTTGGAGGACCTCTGCCTGCGCATCCGCGAGCAGTTCGGGATGACGATCGTGGTCGTCACGCACGACATCGACGAGGCCGTCTACCTGTCGGACCGGGTCGTGGTGCTGGGGGAGCGCCCGGCGAAGGTGACGGAGATCGTCGAGATCGACTTCGGGGCCCCGCGCGACCAGCTGACGACGCGGGCGCTTCCGGCGTTCGCGGAGCTGCGCACGCAGATCTTCGGCCTGATCCGGAAGGCGGGCTAGATGTCGATGCCGACGGATGCGCGCGGCTATGAGAGCTTCGCGGGGCACGCGGCGGAATTCACCTCCGAGTCCGAGCCCTGGTGGCCGGAGCCGCAGCGACCCGGGCCGAAGGCGCCCAACGTGATCGTGATGCTGATCGACGACCTCGGGTTCAGCGACCTCGGGCCGTTCGGGAGTGAGATCGAGACACCGCGCATCGACGGTCTCGCCGACGAGGGGTGGGTGTTCACGAACTACCGCACCGCGCCGATGTGCTCGCCGGCCCGGGCGGCACTGCTCACCGGGCTGAACCCGCACCGGGCCGGCTTCGGTTTCGTCGCGCACATCGACCCCGGCTATCCGGGATTCAGCTGCGAGCTCCCGGAGGACGCGCCGACACTGGCGGAGTCGCTGCGCGCCGGAGGGTACGCCACCTTCATGGTCGGGAAGTGGCATCTCACGCTCGAATCGCGCCTGCACGACGGTGCCGACCGGAGCACGTGGCCGCTGCAGCGCGGATTCGACCGGTACTTCGGGAGCATGGACGGCTTCACGTCGCTGCACCATCCGCATCGGCTGGTGCAGGACAACTCCGTCGTCGACCTCCGCGAGTATCCCGAGGGCTTCTTCCTCACGGACGAGTTGACCGACCGCGCCATCGGCATGATCGACGACCTGCGGGTGAACGATCCGGACAAGCCCTTCTTCCTGTACTACGCGCACACCTCCGTGCACGGGCCCATCCAGGCGAAGGACGTCGACATCGAGAAGTACCGCGGCCGCTACGAGGCCGGGTGGAACGCCCTGCGGGCCGAGCGGTTCGCCCGCCAGCGTGCGCGCGGCATCGTCCCCGATCACGCGGAGCTCCCCGGCGAGGCGATCGCCGACGGCGACCGGATCCCCGCGTGGGACGACCTCTCTGTCGAGGAGAGACGGTTGTTCGCCCGGCACATGGAGGTGTACGCCGCGGCCGTGGACGAGATCGACCAGAGCGTGGGGCGACTGCTCGATCGACTCGACCGCAGCGGCGAGCGCGAGAACACGATCGTCGTGCTCGCCAGCGACAACGGAGGGACGGCCGAGGGAGGACCGACCGGCACCCGGAGCTACTTCGCCCAGTTCGGCGCGAACGGTGCGATGCCCGAGGGGTGGATCACCGACGTGCCGCGCCCGCTGGAGGACCTCGGCGGTCCGCGCGTGTTCGGCCAGTACCCGACCGGATGGGCGCGGGTGTCCAACACGCCGTTCCGCTCGTTCAAGGCCACGACGTACGAGGGCGGCGTCCACGCCCCGCTGATCATCTCGTGGCCGGACGCCCCGATGGCGGGCGGTCTGCGCGACCAGTTCGTGTTCGTCTCGGACCTCGCACCGACGATCCTGGAACTGTGCGGCGTGCCGTCCCTGGACCAGCGGCGCGGCCGACCGGCACTCGAGATGGACGGCGGGAGCGTCGTCGACGTGCTCGCCCACCCCGCCGCGCCGGGCCGAGAGGCCCAGTACTTCGAGTGCGTGGGACGACGAGCCCTCGTCGACGGGACGTGGAAGGCCCTCTCGACCGTGCCCCCGACGAAGGGCGAGGGTCCCGCGGGCGGTGTCTGGGAACTCTACGACCTCGCGGCCGACCCGACCGAGACCGAGGATGTCTCCGCCGATCACCCCGAACGCGTCGCGGCGATGGCGGCGCGCTGGTATGCGGAAGCCTGGCGCAACACCGTGTTCCCCCTCGATGACGACGGCGCCTTGTTCCGCCTGCGCCCCGACACCGAGGAACCGCTCTCCGCGGCGATCGACCTGGTGCCCTTCCGTCCTCCTCTGGAGCGCTTCCGTTCGGCGAAGCTCACCGTCCTGCGCTCCTTCGCGGTCGAGGTCGACCTCACGACCGAGGCCGACGCGGCAGGCGTGATCGTGGCCCACGGCGATCAGGGTGGCGGTTACCTGCTCGCACTGGACCACGGGGCGCCTCTCGTCGCCTACAACGCCTACGGCGCGATGCACCGTGCCCGCGGAGCGCAGCTGCCTCCGGGGGAGCACCGGATCGTGCTGCGCGTCGACGAGCACCCCGGACTGCGCTGGAGCCTGACGGTCGAGGTGGACGGTCACCGTGTGGCGGTGATCGACAGCGTGCCCATGCTCATCGGAATGTCACCGTTCACGGGCATCAGCGTGGGGTACGACTTCGGTGGCCCCGTCGACTGGGAGCTGCACGAGCAGCATCGCTCGTTCCCGTTCCGGGGCGGCGAGCTGCATCGCGTGCGCTACGTGCCTGGTGAGCGCTCGCCGCATGATCCGACCGTGCTGCGCGCCGTCGGACAGGCGGTCCTGGCGGTCGCCGACTGATCCGGTGAGCGGCTGAGGTCGGTGTCTGAGGGGTCACCGGGCTCAGCCGTTCACCCCGTCGATCCGTTGCGGTCAGACCGGGCTGTTCGCGCCCAGAGCGATCGCCACGAGAGCGAGGGCGACGACGCCGAACCCCGTGCCGAACACCGTCAGGACGAGGAGCAGCCCGCCGCCCGGAGGGAGACCCGCTGCAGCGCCCGTCAATACGGCGGTGACCCGCCGTTGGCGGCGACGTGCGGCGAACCAGAGCAGGCACGCAGTCCCCAGTCCGATCGCGCCGGGAGCGAGCCCCCAGACCCCGGCGCCGGCGGGGAGGACCAACGGCAGGATCCGCAGGGAGATCAGGGACCCGACGGCGATCGCGAGGGCTGTGCGGCGCCAGGCGAGCTCCGTGCGTTCGGGCTGCAACCCGGGATCGTACAGGCGGTCGGGCTCCGCGGCCGGACGTCTCCTCATGACCGGGGCTCTGTCAGCGCCACAGGACGCCGGCCAGCACGAGCAGTCCGACCACGACGACGACGACGGCGAGGACCACGGCGGAGAACGCGCCCGGGAGCGGTCGCGATTGGCGCAGCGCCCGCTCCGCCCGCGTCCACTCCCACCAGGCGAGCGGTGCGACCGCGGTCCCCGCGATCATGAGCAGCAGCGACGCGGCGAGCCGGAATCCGGGGTGAAGGTCGAGGCCGAGGACCTCGAGCGCCACGCCACCGGCGATCAGGGCGAGACCAGTCCGTGTCCACGCCAGGAACGTCCGTTCGTTGGCGAGCGAGAAGCGCGGATCGGGCTCCTCGCCGAGGGAGTAGACGGATGCCGGGAAACGCTTCATCGCCTCATCGTATCCGCGCGGCACCGCTCAGTCGCCGTGGACTCGACGGCCGGCGAACCAGGTCGACACGACCTCGGTGTGCACGATCTCGTCCGCCGGGCCGGCGATGGCGTCACGGGCGAGCACGACGAAGTCCGCGGACTTCCCGGGCGTCAGCGACCCGGTCTCGGCGTCGAGGCCCATCGCCGCGGCGGCGTTGATCGTGAAGACCTCCAGCGCCTCCTCGGCCGTGATGGCCTGCTCCGGCCACAGGGTGCCGGGGGCGCGTCCGAGCGGGTCCGCTCGTGTCACGAGACCCTGCATGCCCTCCAGCGTGTTCGGTGACTCGCTCACCGGCCAGTCCGAGCCGCCGGCGACCCGGGCTCCCGCGTCGATCAGCGCCCGGTTCGGCTGGGAGTGCTCCGCGCGTTCGCCGAGCACCTCGGCCAAAGCCTGGGGGATGACGCCCGGATACCAGATGAACGGAGAGATGTCCGCCGAGACGTCGAGGGCCTCCAGTCGCGGGATGTCCGACTCCGCCAGGAACTGACCGTGCGCGATCTGAACGGGGGTGGTGAAGCCCTCGCGGCGCAACTGCTCCGTCGCATCGAGCACGAGGCGCGCGGAGCCGTCCCCCGTGCAGTGCACCTTCGCCCCCAGGCCGCGTCGCGCCACGGAGCGCAGCCACCCGGTGAGCTCGTCGAGGGTCATGGTGGTCTCGCCGTGGAAGTGCGCGCCGTGCGCGGCGTCGGCCAGATACGGCTCGAGGAACGACGCCGTGCGTGCCGGGGGGACTCCGTCGAGGAAGATCTTCACGAAGTCGGGGCGGTGGTGCGCGGTGCGGAACTCCTCGCCGCGATCGAGCAGCGGTTCGCCGATCGGGTCGAAGCCGAAGATCTCGTCGTTGATCAGCAGCGAGGACACGACCCAGGCGTCGAGCTCGTCGGCCCGGTCGAGGTCGGCCAGCGCGCCGAGGATCTCGACCGACACCCCCGCGTCTTGGAAGGCCGTGACGCCGAACGAGTTGAGGATCTCGATTCCTCGGCGTGACGCGGCGGCGTGCTGCGCGGGAGTGAGCCCGCCGCTGCGGTCGTAGGCCTCCTGCACGGGGATGCCCGCCGCTTCGAGGAGCACACCGGTCGGCGTGCCGTCATCCGGATCGAGAAGGGCGGTCCCGGACGGGGGCAGCCGATCGGTGGTGATCCCGGCGAGTTCCAGTGCCCGGCTGTTCGCCCACCGGTTGTGACGCGAGTCCTCCATCAGCATGACGGGACGCCCGCCGCCCGCCTCGTCCAGGCGGAGTCGGCTCGCGGTGTTCGCGAGCGCGGGCAGGAGGGTGGTGGCCACGGCGCCGCCCACGATCCATGCGTCCTCGGGGAGCTCTGCGGCCTTCTCCCGGACCCGGTCGAGGATTTCGTCCAGCGTCAGTGCGGGAGCCAGCGACAGCTCGAACAGCTCGGTCCGCCCCGCGAGGGCGTGGTGGTTGTGCACATCGACGAAACCGGGGTACACCGCTGCGTCGCCGACCTCGAGCGACTGCGTCCGGCGTCCGCGGAACGATTCGATGTCGGACCGGGATCCGACCGCGAGGATCCGCCCGTCGCGCACGGCGAAGGCCTCGACGATCGGGTTCGTCCGGTCCGCGGTGCGGATCATGGAGCCGGTGACGATGAGGTCGGCGACGTCGGTCATGTCAGCGGTCTCCGAACGTCGCGGGCTCGAGCTCGGGCGTGTGCATCGTGGTCGAGAGCAGACGTCCGTGTGCGCCGAAGGTGAAGTGCGTGGGGACCTCGCCGCTCTCGTCGAGGCCGAAGAGCACGCCGTGGGAGCGGATCGCGTTGACGTCGCGGTGGTCGGCGATCGTCACCGAGGCGCAGGGGATCACCTTCTCGCGCCAGGCGAACACGTAGATGCCGGGACGCACCTCCCAGACGCTGTTCTCGTCGGTGTCGGCCAGCCCGCGCTCGGGGCCGGCGAGGCACTGCCACGAATACCACCGCGGCGAGAGGTACACGTGCTCGTACGCGTGCTCGGTGCTGTAGACCCACTCCACCCGGCGTCCGATGAGCGTCGTCGTGGGGGCGGGTTCGGTGCCGGTGACCTCGATCCCCTCGATCACGCCCGGCGCGAAGTGGTGCTGCACGCGCGTGCGTCCCTTCTCGGGCGCGGGGAGGATGTCGGAGATCACGGCCAGCGCGCGACCGTCGCGCAGGTCGAGGATCAGCGAGACCGCCTCGTTCGGCAGGTACCGGTGGTGGAACTGCACGAAGTAGAGGTCGCGATCGACCTCGAACGCCTCGTAGTCGTCGGTGTCGGTAGCCGCTTCCGTCGCATCGTCGGTCCCCGGTTGGTAGTCCCAGGTCACGGTGTCGTCGGCGAAGCGGTGCACGATCCGCGTGCCACGGCCGTCGACGACCGTGATCTCGCGGCCGCTCAGCGCGGTGCTGTGCGGAGCCTTGTTGGCGTCGAAGCCGGGGGCGAGGCCCTCGAGCGGCAGCCAGGTGGAGGTGTCGGCGGGGTTCAGCGTCGTCATGGTGTGGTTCGTTCCTTCGGTCGGTGAGGGGTGCGGGGGAGCGGTCAGCGTGTGCTGAACTTCTCCAGGTCGGTGGCGAGGCCCTCGTACACGGCGGGCCGGGACCGCTTGAGATAGGCGCCGTACACGATGCCGCCGATCAGGGCGACCACCAGCAGCAGCGGCATCAGCCGGATGGCCAGTTCCTCGGAGCCCGCCACGATGTTGAAGTTCACGACGGCGAGGATCGAGATCGCGGCGATACCGAGGAATCCGATGCCGGGGGCGATGAAGGTGCTCCACCAGCGCGGGTCACGGCGGCGGCGGAAATACACGACGATCGAGATCGCCGCGAGGCCCTGCAGGATGAGCACGCTCAGGGTGCCGAAGCCCAGCATGGCGGGCACGAGGGTGAGGATCGGGTCGGCTCCGGCGATCGCGAAGATGATCGCGACGATGCCGGCGAACGAGGCCTGCACGATACCGGCGAGTTGCGGGGCGCCGTTCGCGCGCGTGCGGGCCAGCGCCTGCGGCAGGATCTTCGCGCGCCCGAGGGAGTACAGGTATCGGGTCGCGGAGTTGTGGAAGGCGAGCATCGCCGCGAACAGGCTCACCAGCAGCAGGACCATCATCACGGTCGTGAGCGGACCGCCGAGATACTGCTGCGAGAGCGAGAAGATCAGGTCGCCGGTGGGGAGATGCTCGAGAGCGGTCGCTTGCGCCTGCGCGACGCCGGTCGCACTCACCACGGCCCACGTGGTGACACCGAGGATGACGCCGATCGCGATGATCGAGGTGTAGGTGGCCCGCGGGATCGTGCGCAGCGGCTGCTTCGCCTCTTCGCTGAACAGCGCCGTCGCCTCGAACCCGAGGAATCCGGTGGCCGCGAGCAGCAGACCGATCGGCAGCGACCCGGAGAACACGGCTTCGGGGCTGAACGCCGCCACGTCGTAGCCAGTCTGCACGAGCACCGAGATGTCGAACACGACCAGCATCAGCACCTCGAGCACGAGGCAGACCCCCAGCACCTTGGAGCTGAAGTCGACACCGATCCGAGCGAGCACGAAGCACACCACGATCGAGAGGAGGCCCCAGACCAGCCAGTTGACGTCGAGTCCGGTGAGGTCGCGGATGATCGTCTGCATGAAGAAGCCGCTCGTGCCGATCGTGCCGACGACGAAGAAGTTGTACCCGAGCGTCGCGATCAGCCCGGCGATCAGCCCTCCCGTGCGCCCGAGGCCCTTCACCACGAAGGCGTAGAAGCCCCCGGCGTTGACCAGCTGCTTCGACATCTGGGCGTAGCCGATCGCGAAGAGCAGCAGGATCGCCGCGACGAGGAAGAAGGACATCGGCGTGCCGCCGCCGTTGCCGAGGGCGATGGCCAGGGAAGCGACGACGACGATGCCCGTCAGCGGCGCAACCGCGGCGAGGACGAGGAAGACGATGCCGGCGACGCCGAGGGCGCCCGGGCGGAGGGAGGTGTGGTTCTGCGTCGTCGTGGACGCAGATGTCGGTTCTGCCACGTCGGCTCCTTTGCTGGGTGACGGCCGTGCGGACACGGCATCGACGACGAGGGGAATCATCGATAGAGCGAGTCTGCTCGCGCCGTCGCCCCTGCGCTTGACCCTGAGCGAAAGACGGTGGTGTCACCGTGCACAGCCCGCGGACGGAGGTTCGCACGGCCGGAGAGGGAGAGCAGGATGACCGAGACGACACCGCCGTCCTCCCCCTGCACCACCGGGTGCCGGACGGCGCACGAAGGACGACATGGATCTGCAGCTGCACGGGACGACCGCCCTCATCACCGGGGCGGCTGGCGGTATCGGCCGCGCGACCGCGCTCGCGCTCGCCGCCGAAGGGGTCAGGGTCGCCCTCCTGGACCGCGACGAAGCCGCGCTCCAGGACGTGGCGGACGCCTGCCGGGATGCCGTGCTCCTCGTCGCGGATGTCACCGACGAGGTGCAGGTCGAACTCGCTGTGCGCACCGGCGTCGCCGCGCTGGGCCGACTCGACGCCGTCGTCTGCTGCGCCGGGGTGTCCGGGCCGGTGGGCTCGTCTCTCGAAGACACCGCGCTCCAGGCCTGGAACCGGGTGCTCGCCGTCAACGTGACCGGGGCGTTCCTGGTGCTCAAGCACGCGCTGCCCGCGTTGCGCGAGGCGGAGGCCGCGTCGGTCGTGCTGCTCGCGAGTGATTCGGCGTTCGTCGCCTCGCCCGGCATGGTGCCGTACTGCACGTCGAAGGCGGCCCTGCTGCAGTTCGGGCGTGCCCTCTCGGTCGACCTCGCCGACACGCGCATCCGAGTGAACGCGGTCGCGCCGTCGATCGTCGACACCCCGATGAGCCGGGGCGACCTCGGGGCCGACGCGTTCGACGAGCCGGACTTCCCGGTCCAGAGCGCGGCGGAGGTCGCCGCGCACGTGACCTACCTCGTATCGCCCCGGTCTGGGGCCATCAACGGCACCAGCATCCTCAGTGACTTCGGGTACACCGCCCGATCCGGATTCCCCGCCTGACGCGACCGCATCGGGCACCCACCGCGCACGCGCGCCAACACACAGGAGCACACATGGGACTCGTGGTCGGATCGACCGTCTCCGGACGCGTCGTCGTCATCACCGGGGGCGGCACGGGCATCGGCGCCGCCATCGCCGAACGGTACGCGGCCGAGGGGGCGCACGTCGTGGTCGTCGGGCGTCGCCCGGAGCCGCTGCACGAGGTGGAACGCGCGGTCGGTGCTCTGCCGATCATCGCCGACGCGGCGGACACCGCTTCGGCGAGGGCCGCCGTGGCGGAGGTGCTGGCGCGGTTCGGCCGCATCGACGTGCTGGTGGCGAACGCCGGCGGCCACGGTTTCTCTCCGGTGGGGGAGACCGACGACGAGAGCTGGGAGGCGGCGATCCGCGCCAACCTCACGACGGCCTTCACGATGGCGAGGGAGGCGCTTCCCGCTCTGATCGAGGCGAAAGGACAGATCGTGATCGTCTCGTCGCTCGCCGGGTTGTTCGCCGGACCGTCGGTGGCCGGATACACCGTGGGCAAGCACGCCCTGGTCGGCCTCACCCGCACGCTCGCGCGGGACTACGGTCGCCACGGTGTGCGTGTGAACGCGATCTGCCCCGGCTGGGTGCAGACGCCGATGGCCGACGAGGAGATGGACGAGTTCGCCTCGCACGCCGGCCTCGACTCCCGGGAGGAGGCCTACGCCAAGGTCACCGCGGACGTTCCGCTGCGTCGACCGGCACGCCCTGCCGAGATTGCGTCGGTAGTCCGGTTCCTCGGCTCGGGCGAGTCGTCGTACATCACCGGTGCGGTGATCGTCGCCGACGGGGGTTCGCACGTGGTCGATGTGCCCACGATCGCTTTCGACCATGCCGGGATGTGACCCGGCGGGCGGTCAGTCGATCGTGAGGTCGAAGCCCTGGGCGGTCGGGACGACGGTCACCGCAGTGAGGTCGTCCACCCGATAGGTGGGCTCGTGGGCGGCGGCGTGGCTGCCCACCCCGATCACCCGCATGCCGGCGGCGAGACCGGCCTGGATCCCCGCGCCGGAGTCCTCGAACACGACGCAGTCGGCGGGCTCGATTCCCAGCAGCTCCGCCGCGCGGAGGAAGCCTTCGGGGTCCGGCTTCGACGCCGTGACGTTCTCGGCGGTCACGGTGAGCTCGGGGATCGTGAGCCCGGCCTCTCCCATGCGCGCGGTCATCAGGGCCACGTTCGCGGAGGTGACGATCGCGTGCGGGTGGGGGCGCAGGGCCTCGAGCAGGGCGTCGGCGCCGGCGATCCGGATCACGCCGTCCACGTCGTCGGCCTCGGTCGCCAGCATCACGTCGTTCTCGCGGAGGTTTATCCGGTGGTCGCGCTCCGGCAGCATGATCGCCATGCTCTGGTGACCCTGCCGGCCGTGGACCACGCTGAGCACGGTCTCCGGGGCGATCCCGTGCGGCTCGGCCCACGCGAGCCACAGCCGTTCCACCACCGCGGTGGAGTCGACGAGGGTGCCGTCCATGTCGAGGAGGGCGGCGCGGGCGGAGATCGTCTGGGTCACCTCTTCAGGCTAATGCCCGAAGGCTCCGTGAATGCCGGGTCAGCCGCCGAGGTAGGCGCGGTGCAGCAGTTCCGGATCCGCCTGCAGGGCCTCGGAGGTCCCCTGGAACGAGACCCGGCCGCCGGCGACGACCACCGCTTCCTGAGCGAGGCCGAGTGCGAGCTGGGTGAACTGCTCGACCAGCAGCACGCCCACCCCGGAGTCCGCGATCGACTTGACGATCGGCATCAGCCGCATGAACACCACGGGCGCGAGGCCGAGAGACATCTCGTCGATCAACAGGATGCGCGGCTTGGCGGCGAAGGCGCGCGCCAGTACCACCATCTGCTGCTCGCCCCCGGAGAGCAGGGCGGTCGGTGCATCGATGCGCTTCTGGAGTTCGGGGAACGGCGTGAGCGCGGCGTCGAGTTCACCGGCGGTCCGTGCGGTGAGGGAGATGTTTTCGCGCACGGTCAGCGAGGGGAACACGGCGCGCCCCTGCTCGATGTGGACGATCCCACGGCGGGCTCGCGTGACGCGCGACAGTTTGTCGATCGGTTCGCCGTCGAGGGTCATCGTACCTGCCGAGTGGGCGGTGACGCCCGACACCGACTCGATCAGGCTGGTCTTGCCCGCGCCGTTCGGACCCACGAGGGCCAGCACCTCGCCGCCGGCGACCCGCAACGAGACGTCGGAGATCACGGGCCCGGCGCCGCGGCGGACGGTCACGGAGTCCAGGACGAGTTCGCTCATTTCAGCAGCTCCGTCTCTCCCATGTACGCCTTGACGACGTCGGGGTTCGCGAGGACCTCGGCCTGCGGTCCGCTCGCCAGCACGCGGCCGAAATCGAGCACCGTGAGGGTGGGGCAGACGGAGCGGACGAGATCGAGATCGTGCTCGATGATGATCAGCGCCACACCGTAGCGCGCCGGCAGTTCCCGCAACCGCGCCGCGAGCGCCAGATGCTCTTCGTGGGACAGGCCGGCAGCCGGCTCGTCGAGGATCAGCAGCCGGGGGCGGGAGACCACGTTCGCGGCGACCTCCACGAGCCTCCGGGTGCCGACGTCGACGCTCGACAGCCGCGCTCGCGCGGGTGGGCAGCCGAAGAACTCGAGAACCTCGTCGATGTCGGCGGCCGCGAGTCGGCGCCGGGCCACGAACCTCACGTACGCACCGACCGTGAGGGACGGGGGCACCCGATCCTGCTGGAACGTGCGGCGCAGGCCCAGGCGGGCGCGTCGGGTGGGGGACAGGCCGGCGAGGTCGCGGTCCCGGAGGAGGACACGTCCGCCGTGCTTCGGGAGGAAGCCGCTGATCGCGTCGACGAAGGTCGACTTCCCCGCACCGTTCGGACCGATGAGTCCCATGATCGACGCCGGCGGAACCTGGAAGGAGACGTCGTCCAGAGCCTTGAGGGCGCCGAACTGCACGGTCAGGCCCTCGACGGTCAGCACGGGTGCGCCGTCGAGCATCGCCTCCTCGACGGTCGCGGTGGTCGTGGTGGTGATCTCCGTGGCATCCGGACCGGCACTCGGCGGAAGCGCCGACAGTGCGGCTGCGGCCGTCTTGCGGTCCGCGCGACGCCAGATCAAGTTGCGGATGCCCTGTCCGAGGTTCGTGCCGCTGGTGAGCGCCTGGACGCCGAGCACGCCGAAGATGACGAAGGCCCAGTCCTGGGGGACGCCCCAGCGCTTGAGGAGCTCGGGGACCAGCACCCAGAGGATCCCGCCGAAGATCGCCATGTCGATCAGATGGGCGCCGGACATGATCGCGAGCACGTAGAGCGCGAGCGACTGCAACGGGGTGAAGCTCGACGCGAACGGAAGCTGCACCTGGCCGGCGAGCAGCCCGCCCGAGATGCCGCCGAGCGCGGCCGAGACCGCGAAGGCGGTGAGCTTCGCGGTGCGCACGCTCTGCCCCGCTGCGGCCGTACCGCGCTCGGAGAATGCGACGGCCTTCCAGCTCGACCCCCAGCGGCCCCGCTGCAGGAAGAAGGCGCCGAGCGCGCAGACGGCGAGGACGATGATCGAGAGGAAGAAGAACTGCCGGTCGCTGGAGAACATCTCGGGGCGTTCGACCGCGATCCCGTCGGCCGAGCCGGGGAACTGGATCTGCACGAGGGTGACGCCTGCCGCCGCCGCGAAGCCCAGAGTGACGACGGCGAGGTTCACACCGCGCAGCCGCAGCGCCGGGAGACCGACGAGGATGCCGACCAGGCCGGCAGCGATCCCTCCGAGGATGAGCCACACGATGAACCCGCCGGGGGCCTGCATGACGTTCAGCAGGGAGACGATCCAGGCGCCGACGGCGGCGAAGGTGAGTTGGCAGAGCGCGATCATCCCGGCCGAGCCGGTGACGATGCCGAGGCCGAGGATGGCGATCGCGGCGGTGACGGCGCTGATCGCGAGGAAGACGAAGTACCCCGGTAGGGCGGCACTGAGGATCGCGCCCACGCCGATGCCGGCGAGGGCGACCGCGAACGGCCAGGTGATCCGGAACCAGGGACGGTCAGCGAGCGGCATCCCACACCTCCTTGCGCTGCGTCCAGAGCAACAGGACGACGATGAACAGGAACGGGAGGAAGTTGCGCACCAGCGCCACTTCGTCGATCTGGGCGACGAGGCCGCCCAAGACGCCCAGGACGATGCCGCCGACGACGGCGAGGTCGAGTCGGCGGAAGCCGCCGAGCAGGGCGGCCGCCGCGGCGGGGACGATGAGCATCGACAGGCTGGTCGCGTCGTTGGACTGCGAGGGGGCGACGATGATGATCGCGATCGCGCTGATGACGCCCGTGACGAACCAGACCGCGATCGACAACGGGCGTGAGCGGATGCCGAGGAGCTCGGCGGTGGTCGGGCGTTCCGAGAGCGCCCGCAGCTGGGTGCCGACCCTCGTGCGGCGCAGGACGAGGTGGACGACGATGGCCGTGACGATCGCCATCGCCACGGTCGCGACCGTGACCTGGCTGATCACGACGCCGCCGAACGAGAAGGCCGGGCCCGCGATGATCGGCGTGAACGGCTGAGGCTTGTTGCCGAACAGGATGAACGACATCGAGATGAGTAGGAGGAGCGGGCTCACGGTCATGGCCGAGCGCGTGGTGGTCGACGCCTCGGAGAGCCAGGTGGCGGCGATGAAGCCGATCGCCGCGGCGAGGAGCCCGGCGACCAGGACACCGAGGACGGATCCCAGCCAGATCGGCAGACCGAGCTCGCGCACGAACCACACCGCCGTGAAGGCGCCGAACATCCCGGTCGCGGCTTGAGCGAAGTTCACCACCCGCACGAGGCGTGACATCAACGTCAGGCACACGCCGAGGACGGCATAGAGGCCGCCGGCGGCGAGACCGGCGATGGCGCCTTGCAGCATGAGGCGTCCTTTCTGTTCCGAGGGGATGGGCCTGCCGCCGGGAATGCGCCCGGCGGCAGGCGAGGGGTGGCTACTCGCCGATGCGGAGCCAGTCGTCGGCGACCTTCTCCCAGGCGTTGGTGCCGGACTCGAGGACGATGGGCCAGCCCGCGGTGTTCTGCGTGCCGAACGCGTAGGGCGTCCCGACCATCGGGTTCTCGATCGGCTCCATGCTCTTCAGGGCCTCGGAGACGGTCTCGCGGGTGATGTCGCCGTCCATGCCCTCGAGCACCTCGATGAAGTACTTCGCGGCGAGGTAGCCGCCCTGACTGAACGAGGTGAGCGGGATGTCGTTGGCCTCCATCAGCTCGCGCCAGTCGGCGTTGATCTCGTCGTCGTCGGTGAACGGGTAGAACTCGGCCGGGACGTAGATGCCAGCGCCCGCGTTGTCGATCGCGTCGGCGAAGTTCTCGCTGTAGACGCTGGTGAGGTACAGCCAGGTCACGTCATCCCAGCCCTGGGCGTTCGCGGCTTTGACCTGGCCGATCGCGTCGGGCTCCACCGGGTTGATCGCCAGCGCCTTGCAGCCCTGGTCCCGCGCCTTGACGATGTAGGGCGTGTAGTCGGAAGCGCCGTACGGGACGGTGTCGTCGACGTACTTCGGTTCCTTGCCGGTGATCTCGGTCCACTTGTCGATCGCGGCCTGGTAGGTCGGACGGGTCGAGCCGGCGATCTCGAGCAGGATGCAGATGTCGTCCATGCCGAGCACCTCGGAGCCGTACTGCAGCGTGAGGGTCATGTCGTTGAACGGTCCGACGTTCGCCGGAGAGATGTTGTCACTGGCGAAGCAGCCCGTGTCCACCCCGATGCCGGGCATCGAGAGGATGCCCTCCTGCTCGTAGTACTTGGCGTTGATCTCGCACTCGATCAGGCTGGCGGAGCCGACGAGCGCGACCGCGCCGTCACTGCCGACCAGTTCCCGGGCGGAGGCCGTGGCCGTGGCCGGGTCGCCCTTGTCGTCCAGCATCTTGTAGTCGATCGTGCGTCCGTCGAGCCCGCCCGCGTCGTTGAACGCGTCGAACACGGCCGCAGCAGCTTGAGAGGCCTCCGGGAAGGTCGCCGGGCCGCTGATGGTGTTGACGGAGCCGACGACGATCGGGTCGCCCCCGCCTCCGCCGGCGCCGCCGTCTCCACCGGCGCAGCCGGCGAGGGTGAGGGCGGCCACGGCGAGGAGCGCCGCGGTGCCGGATGCTCGTTTGTTCATGTGCTTCCTGCCTCTCGTGTTCGGGTGGTGCTGTGTTCGGGTGGTGCGGTGTTCAGGTGCGCAGCGCGCGGTTGACGAGTTCCGTGTCGGTGAACTGCTCGAAGGCGACGACCTGGCCGCCGGAGACCCGCCACACGTGTGCGACACGTGCGGCGAAGAACCGCCCGGTCTGCCTGTATGTGCCGGAGTAGGTGCCGATGCCCACGACGACATCGCCGCCGTCGACGACCTCGTCGATCGCGACGGTGTAGTCGTCCCACTCCTCCTGGATGCGGCCGAACACGTTCCGCGCCACGGCGTCGGGGCCGATGTAGGTGCCGGCGTACGGGAAGCCGGCGGCCTCCGTCCACTGGATGTCGGCGGCGAAAGGGGCCAGCATCCCGTCGAGGTCACCGCGGTCGTTGGCGGCGTAGTGCTCTCGGATCAGGTCCGCGTTGCTCATGGTGTCTCCTCGGATGTCGGAGGTCAGACGGGCTGTGCGTCGGGGTAGACGACGGAGCCCAGCGGATAGATGTGGCCGCCGCCGCGGGAGTGCTCGGCGTCGCCGTCTCCGTTGAGTCCGAGGAAGATCCCCGTGGTCATGAGCTGATAGCCGAGGTCGTGCAACCACACGCTGGCCACGGCGATGCGGAACTCGCGGAAGCAGAACAGGTACAGGCCGTCGGCGAACTTCCACACGGTCGACAGGTCCATGTCTCCGTGGCCCCGCTGCACGCCCTCCACGCACTGCCAGGCGTAGCGCTGGCTGGAGATGTACACGTGCTCGTACAGATGGTGCGGGCTGTAGCGGTAGAGGTTGCGCTTGCCGATGAGGTCGCGGCTCGGGCCGGGGGCCTCCCCGCTCACGGGAGCTCCGTCGATCGTCGCCGCCCAGAAATCCTGGCCGACCTGAGGCATCCCCTCGACGGGTTCGGCGGCGATCCGGGAGCGGATGACGGTGGCACGGTTCGTGCCGGTCGCGAACACGACGGTGATCGCTTCGCGGGGGCGGCTCTGCAGCGGGACGTTGACGAACACCACGTCCTCCCGCACCCGCACGGCATCGTATGGGTCGGTTCCGGATGCCTCGAGGCCGTTCCAGGAGACGGTGTCGTCGGCGAACCGCAGGGTCAGCGCCGATCCGTCGTCGAGCGTGAGGGCGAGGTCGGTTCCGGTGAGCGTCGTGTTCGGCAGCCGGAACGTGTCGATTCCCGCGGCGAACTCGTCATAGGTGCGCCACTGGTCGAGGGCGGGGTCGGCGGAGATGTCGGTCATCGGGGTCCTGACGTCGCACGCGGCGGGGCCGCATCGCCCCGGGCACCGCCTCATCGCGGTGCGCTTGCCTCATGCTGTGTCCGCGCCCGTCATCCCCTCAAGGTCGCAGCCGCCATCGCGCGCCGAGAGTCAACCGGCGTGCCCTCCGGGGCAAGCGCGGTGCGGGATCGAAAACGTGCGCCACGGCGCTCGCCGAGGAGCGTTATCGATCCCGCAGCGGGGCCGGGGCTCAGTGGCCGGCGCGGTACTCGCTGGGGGAGACCCCGAAGGTCGACTTGAACGCCCGGCTGAAGTGCGCGGCGTCGACGAAGCCCCACCGGGCGGCGATCGCCGCGACGGGACGGTCGGCGAGCATCGGGTCGAGCAGATCCCGGCGGCACTGTTCGAGGCGGCGGGTGCGGATCCAGGTCGAGACGGTGACCCCCTGCTCCTGGAAGAGCCCGTGCAGGTGGCGTGTGGAGATGAAGTGCGCGGCCGCGATCGATGCGGGGCCGAGGTCCGTCGAGGCCAGGTTGCGGTCGATGTGCGCGCGGATGCGCTGGACGAGAGCGCGATGCGGGTCGGCCGACACCTGGTCGAGTCCGAGTTCGCGGGTGAAGACGGTGGTCACGAGGTCGAGCCCGCTGTGCGCGAGGCGTGCGCCGGTGGTGCCGGCGAGCTGATCCAGGTTGCCGGCGAGCTGCGTGAGATACGGCACGACCATGCCGCCGAGGCCTTCGTGGCCGGAGATCCGCACCGCGGTGAGCTGCCCGACCATGTCCGCGGGGAGGCTGATGAGATGCTTCGGGAACATCACGACCATGGTGCGGAAGTCCTCGTCGAACACCAGGGAGTACGGGCGGTCCGTGTCGTACACGGCGAGGTCACCGGCCTGCAGCACGGCCTCGCGGTCGTCTTGGATCAGCAGACCGGTGCCGGCGAGCATCAGGCTGACCTTGAAGTACGAGCGGTCACCACGGGCGATGAGCTCGGGGGTGCGCTCGACGATGTGCGAGGTCGCGCGCACGTCGCTCACGTGCACCTCGTCCACGGAGGCACCGCGGATCACCCCGCGGAAGTGGTCGGGGCCCTCGGTCGTGACCTGCAACGGGACGAACGACTCGGAGACGGCCGCGCGGAAGTCGCTGATGTTGCGCGCGACGAGCGTGGAAACCGATTCGGCGGTGGCGGCGGGTGCACCGTTCATGACTGATCACCTCGGGATGGTGGAACGACGACGTTGTATACGATCCGTTCCGCGATGGTATCACCGGCTCCGCCCGCGTGGGCGACTTCTAGGATGTGGACCGTGACCGAACGACCGATGAAGACGCTCGCCGACCGTGTGCTGCAGGTGCTGCGACAGGTCCGCGGGCCGGACGCCTCCGATGCGGTGTTCGAGGCCACGGCCCTGATCGTGGGCAGTGCCTTCCTCGTGATCGGTTTCTTGGTGGCGCTGCCGGTGTTCTGGGGTCACGAGCTGGCGATCAGCGGTTCCGGCTCCGTCGGCGTCTTCGCCGCCTTCGGGGGTGCGCTCGCCGCCGCGATCGCCTTCGCGCTCGGACGCCTCGCCGTTCGTCCGGAGGAGGTCGATCCCGGGGCTGCGCGCGACGGCTTCAGCGTTCCGGGTGATCGGCTGCGCTGGTACGACCTGGCCGCCATCGCCTTCGCGCACGCGGCGATCGCATACCTGGGATGGCTCGGGGTCGCCGAGCTCCTCGAGCGGAGCTTCACGGACGCCCCGGTCTATGCGTTCCCCGGTGCCGTGCTGGTGGCCGTGGCGTTCGCGCTGACCGGATACGTCTCGTTCCTGAGCGCGGTCGCTCTCACGCCGATGGTGCTCTCCCTCGTGCTCGCGGTGTTCCTGGTCGTGGGGGCGTTCGCGAGCATGCTCGCCTCCAGCGATGTGCACTGGTGGCGCGACAACCTCTCGGCGCTGGGCATGAGCAGCAACAGCTCCTCGATCGCGTTCAACACCACGCTGGTCATCGCCGGGATCATGGTGACGACGATCTCCCGCTACGCGCCGGCGGGTCTGCCCGCGGAGGATCCGGTGGATCGCCGCGGGCGGTTCATGGTGAGGGGAGGCCTGATCCTGCTCGGGATCCTGCTCGCCTGCGTCGGCCTCTTCCCCGTCGACGAGTTCTTCCTGCTGCACAACACCGTGGCGACCGGGATGTGCGTGGTGTTCGCGGTCATCGTGGTGGGTCTGCCCTGGTTCCTCCGCACGATCCCGCGGGTCTTCGTGGGTCTGGGGTGGGCCTACGTGCTCGTGATCATCCTGCTCGCCGCCTTTTTCGCCGTCGGCTACTACAACCTCACCGCCGTCGAGCTGATCGCGGCCGTGCTGATCTTCAGCTGGATCATCGTGTTCCTACGCACCGCAGGCTCGATCGGAGCGCGCGCGACCACGTGAGCGGTCGGTCGTCCGGCCTCAGTCGCGGAGCGCGCGCGTCGCCTCGCGGGTGCGCTGCAGAGCGTCGACGGTCTCGGTGAACCGTCGCTTCGCCACACCGATGAACAGGCAGTCGACGAGGGCGAGCTGTGCGATCCTGCTGACCATCGCGCCGGCGCGGAAGGTCGATTCGCGCACCTCGGTGAACAGGGCGTGGTCGGCCGCACGCGCGAGGGGGGAGTCCTTCGCCGACGTCACCGCCACCGTGGCGGAGCCGTTGGCGCGGGCGGTCTCGAGGAAGCGGACGGTCTCGATCGTCGATCCCGCGTGGGAGAACCCGATCGCGACGGTGGGCGCTGACTGCAGGACGCTGGCGGCCACCGCCTCGTGGGAGTCGGAGAGCACATGCGCATTGCGTCCGACGCGCAGAAGCTTGTGTGCGAGGTCTTCGGCCACGAACTGGCTCGCCCCGATGCCGTAGAGCAGGATGCGGTCGGCGCTGTCGATCGCGTCGATCGCCGCTTCGAGCACGTCGAAGTCGAGCTTCGCGACGGTCTCCTCGATGGCCAGCAGTTCGAGTGCGGCGAGCTTCGACACCGCCTCCTGCAGGGTGTCCTCATCGGAGATCTCCGATCCGAAGGCCCCGCGGGCGGAGAACTGGGCCGCTTCCTTGCCGAGCTCGGTCGCCAGCGCCATGCGCAGCGGGGCGTAGCCGCTGAATCCGATCGCCCGGCAGAACCGCACCACGGAGGCGACCGAGGTCCGGCACTCGTCCGCCAGTTCGTTGATGGTCTTGTCGATGACGATCGAGGGGTTCTCTCGGACCACCGCGGCGATGCGTGCGAGCGACGGCGGCAGGGTCGAGGCGGCGGCTTCGATCGTCGACTGGATGCTCAATCAGTCCTCCGAGGGTGTGGGATTCTCAGTATGTCGTGACGGGGCTCACGACAAGGATGGTAAATTCTTTTCAGAGAGTCTATGTCGCGTGTAGTCTCTTTTCGTTACGTCCCGACCGAGTCCCGAGGAGAGCCGATGACCGCGCAGTCGACCGCATCCGTCGATCTCGGCAAGTCACGGTGCCGAGTCGTCATCCACGACGCTACGCGTATCGAGCGCTCGGGGACGGGAGCGCCCGGGCTCGCCGCGGCAGGCGGCGTCGATGCCGCCCTCGATGCGATCCTCCCGCTGCTCGCCGATGCACCGGTCCTCGACAGCATCGGGGTCGGTGCCGCTGGGGGCTGGCTCGCCCCGATGCCGTAGAGCAGGATGCGGTCGGC